>Ga0315280_10000919_pt1 | contig 53213 bp, 46 predicted proteins | sample YL17G06_40_MG_FD_203697 | JGI IMG/M metagenome (GOLD analysis project Ga0315280, IMG submission 203697) | Sediment microbial communities from Yellowstone Lake, YNP, Wyoming, USA - YL17G06_40 | ecosystem: Environmental > Aquatic > Freshwater > Lake > Sediment | place: USA: Wyoming | collected... | reverse complement strand
TCTGAAGCTTGGGGTTCAGCAGTTCGCTCAGTCCTTCGCCAATGAGCGTGAAGCCAAGTGCGAGCAGAATTATCATGAGTCCGGGGAAAGTTATGATCCACCATGCTCGGCTTGAGAGATACTTCCAACCGTTCGTTAAATCCCAGCCCCAGTCAGGAATGTCATAGGCAACCCCTAAACCGATGAAGGTCAACCCCGCAGCCGTGAGGACAGCGTCTGCAAAATTGATGGTAATGACTACGACTATGGAGGGGATAACGTTGGGAAAGATGTACCTCGAAAGAATCGTGTACCATTTCGCGCCCACCGATCTGGCGGCTTCCACGTATGTCAACTCTTTTATGCTCAGGACTTGGCTTCGCACAATTCTGAAGTATGACGGGATGTAGACAACGGCTATCGAAAGAGCCATGTTAACTACTCCCGGACCCAGCATGGCCGCGATTGCGATGGCTATGACTAATCCCGGGAAAGCGTAGACCGCATCTATCACGAGCGAAAATGCGCTATCGACGAAACCCCCAACGTAGGATGAGAAAAGCCCGAGAGGCACTCCAATGGCAAAGCAGAGCAGAACGGAGAGCGCAGAAACCTGAAGCATGATTGACCCGCCGCACAGTACCCTGCTGAGAACGTCTTGCCCGAGGTGATTTGTGCCTAAGGGGAACTGCCAGTTCGGGGGCATCCTTATTCCACCAACACGTGGCGCAGACGGGTCGTGAGGCGCTATCCAAGGACCTATTCCAGTCATGATGACGATCGCCAAGACGATTATCATGCCGATGATGACCATCTGGCCTGAAGGACCCTTCTTGACCAGCGAAGTGAACCCAGGTACGATACGTGCGAGCATGCTTCGTTTTATTTTTGTCTCTTCCATGCTTTTTTCTCCTACAGTCTTATTCTTGGGTCAAAGTAGGCGTACAGAATGTCCACGATGAGGCTTACTAGGGCAACGAACAGGCCGAACATGACTACTGCGCCTTGGATTGCGGTGTAGTCTCGGAAGTTGATTCTTTGTACTATGTACCTTCCGAGCCCAGGCCATGAAAATGTGGTTTCGGTGAGGATTGCTCCTCCTAAGAGCATGGCAAACTGCAGTCCCATCATCGTGAGAATGGGCAGAAAGGCGTTTCTCAACGCATAACCATAGGTCACCGTGCTTTCTTTGAGCCCTCTTGCCTTTGCAGCGGTAACAAAATCGAGGCGGAGAGTTTCAAGCATGTTGGTTCTGGTCAATCTGATGAATATGCCTGAGAGAATAAGCCCAAGCGTTGAGGAAGGAAGAATTAGAGCCTTTAACGATTCGTAGAATTTGATGAAGTTCCCCTGAAGAAGGCTGTCAACAGTGTACAAGCCTGTTATAGTTGGAGGAGGGGTCACTGATGGGTTGATGCGTAGGCCTGTTGGAAGCCAGTGAAGATAGACTCCGAAGATTAGTTGGAGGATTACGCCTAGGAAGAAAACTGGAATGGCGTAAGTGACTGTTCCGAAGCCTCTTATCAGGTGGTCCAGAACCGAGTTGTAGGATTTCGAGGCGATTACTCCGAGCAGTATTCCCAGAGCAGATGCGATTATCATGGAGTAGATGGCAAGCTCTAGCGTGGCCGGAAAAGCCGAAAAGACTTGCCCCCCTACTTCTTCAAACGACTGCATGGACTTCCCCAAGTTGGGGTAGCCATGTGCCGAGAAGTAATTGATGTCAACCAGACCCGAAATATAGTCGAAATACTGTGCCCAGAGTGGCTTGTCCATGCCGAGAAGATGCCTCATCTGCTCCATTTGCTGGGGGTCGGCTTTCTTTTCAAAGTGAAGTGCAACGGGGTCGCCTGGCAGGACGCGCATCACTAGGAAGACCATCGTTAGAAGCAGCAGAAGTGTCGGTATCGTTAGCAATACTCTTGTGATAATGTATGAGCGAAGACCCATAACTTATACTCTGCTTTGGTGACTACTTATGATTTTGTCAGAAAAATAGAAAGAGAGGGGAAAAAGTGTTTATTACTTCGATATTAACCAGTACCGCATGTCCTGTGTGATGTCCAAGTATATGCCGTAGACGTTCGGTTTTGTCACCGCCCACGCCCCACTTACGTAGAGCGGGACCACTGAACATTGCTGCACGGCGATGTCGTCAATCTGGGCGTAGAGTTGGGCTCTGACGGTCGTGTTTGTTGTGGCGCGTGCCTGATCATAGAAGCCGACCTGAGTTGCGTTCGAATAGTTGGTGTGTATCCACGAAGCCCAATAGAGGAATGAGTAGTCGTCTGGGTCAACATAGTCTGGATACCAGCCGTACACGTAAGCGTCCATTATCTCATTGTCTCTGTTCAACTTGTAGCTTGCCCAATCTGCAGACTTCAACGTTACTGATATGACGCCGCTGTCTTCCAGTGCTTTCTTGTAGAGAAGCGCTTGGTCAGCACTTGAGGGGTAGTGCCCTGACGATTCGTACCACAGTTGAAATGTCAGCTTGTTGCTTTCATTGTAACCCAGTTGAGCAAGCAGGCTTCTCGTGTAAGTGTAGTTCGCGTCTCCAAGCTTTTTGAAAGCCTCAGTGTGTCCCAGCATGCCTGGCGGTATGATGCTGTACAGTGGGCTTGACAAGCCGAGGAACACTGTTTCGCACATAGATGATCTGTTCAGCGCTGCTGCAACTGCGACTCTCACTCTTGTGTCATTGAACGGGGCACGCTTCTCTTGGAAGCAGAAATATTGAATGAAGGCTCCAGTGCCCCACCAGACCTTGACGTTCGGGTTCACGTCAAGGTCGAGAGCATCTGTCGGCGATATGTGTCTGAACGCCATGTCAATGTCGCCAGCCTCGATAGCCAGCCGGAGCGTTGAGGAGTCGGTGTAGAATCTGAATATTATGTGCTTGATTTTCGGATACCCGCTTGCTGCGTTCCAGTAGTGCGGATTCGCATCCAGTCTGATCTCAATGTCGCTTGAGCCTACACGCGTCCATGTCGACAGGTAATAAGGACCAACGAAAGCAAGCGGCGTGCTTCCCCGTGCGTTTCCTGCGGTGTAATTAACCTGTGCTATGGGCGCGTAGGTGGGATCAACAATGGCGGAGGCCCTGCATGACAGAATGCCTAAGAATGCGCTGAACGGGAAGTTCAACACGAACCTGACTTTGTATGTGTCAAGGACATCTGTGCGGTTTATGATCTTATTGTATTCCAATCCTGCAGGTGCACCTTCGGGAATGTTCGGTATCAGTGCGATTGCTCTGTCGAACGAGTACTTGACATGTGTAGCGTTAAACTCTGTTCCATCAGGCAGTTTCACGCCTGTTCGCAGGTTGAAATCCCACACTTTCAAGTCGCTACTGCAATTCCATGTTGTTGCAAGATCTGGCATGAAATCTGCCCCCGTTGTTGAACCAGGTGTGACACTTACGAGGGTGTCGCCTATCTGCTGCATAATGTTCCATCCGAAATAGTCATACGCCTGTGCGGGGTCAAGAGTCAGCTCAACAGAATCTGTGGTGCCAACGACAAGCGTGGTTTCCAACGACGCCAGTTTCGACTCTAGAGCGTCTCTCAAAGAGGTTACTTGACTTGACAGCGTTGAGAGGTTATCTAGCACGGTAACACCATAGTACGTCGTGGCACTTGAGACTATGATGCCTATTAGAACCAAAACAACTATTGCAAGTTCAACTTTGTTCCACATCTTACTTTTCTCCATTTTTATAAACTGCAAAACTACATGTGTCAACTCAAGTTATTTAAAACTTTACCCTGGCCGAGCGGGACATGTTTCATATAAACAGAAAGGCCTTTCCGGATTTTTTGCTTTGAACGTTCCTAGCGACGTGTCTCAGGTTCAGAAAAGACATTCAACGGATGAGGATAGTGTTTTCTATCGGTAATCCTTGACCGACACTATTCTTTCAGGTAAGAGCTTTATGTTTTGGCCGCAGTACGGGCATATCTTGAAGTCAGGTTCCAGTGGTTTGGCGCATGTCGGGCAGATGTTTTGGAAACTCCCTTTCTCTTCAAGCCTCTTGACCTCTTTCCTTAGGGTGTTCAGTTCGGTTTTGATTTTCTCCACAGTTTCCTTGATCGGCTGGATCTCCTTCACTTCTGTTCTCACGTTGTAGACGGTGTCGGCTACTTGTGCGAGGGTGTCGTTGTTTGATTCTATTGTTTCGCTCATTACATCGAGGATTCCGCTTTTTTGCTCTATCAACTGACTCTCCACTGCGGTCTGCGTTTTGGCGTCGGAAAGTATCTTGTTCAGGAATGCCTCGACAGGGTTGTCGAACATTATTGCACAGGTGATTCCCCAAAATGTGACTGCTGCGATGGTGCTCGCTAGAAGATATACCGTAGGCGGTATAGTCTGTAGTTTCTCGCCTATGAATGGATATAGCTGTAGCAGTCGTATTTCGTTGTTGAAGAGAAGAACAGAAATGGCTTCAATCAGGTGTAGGAGGGATATGAAGGTCAGCGAGCTGAAGACCCAGACAGACATTCCTTTTTTGAACAAGCATAACCCTCTCTTGTTGTATGCGGGCTGCGCAATGGTAGACTATGGTATCTTAATATTTAATATGATATTCCCGGTTCGGAATATATCAAAATACGTAAATCCTAAAAGGAGTTGATACAAATCTATACGTGTGATAATGTTGAAAAAGAAGACAGTTAAGGAAACCAGTGGAAACTTCATCTTCCGCATAAGGCTGGCTGAACATGAAGTTGAAATTAACGGAACAAGAGAGGAAGTGTTGAAGACAATAGAGGACCTGCCGAATTTAGTCACTAAAGTTTCCAAGGCATTTGAAACTGCCAAACCTAAGACCGTGACGACGCTGACTGTCAAGACAGAAGCCCAAAAACAAGACGTGCTCAGCCTCAAGGAGAAATACCCGAAGATCGTGCAGACCGAAAACTGTGACGAGGCGATTTTGAGAATTCTTGAGACTGATTGGGGAAAGTGGCGCCCCCGCACAGTCGATGAATTGAAAGAAGCTCTGAAGGCTAACGGGCTGCAGTATTCAGGACGCGTACTGGCCAATGTGCTAGCGGGACTTGTCAAGACAGAAAAAGTCAGACGTTGGCAGACTGACGCAGGCTACGTTTACATTCTGGCCGAGAAAGAGGCTTTGGCCTAGAGGAGATGCTGAATGAAGAAGGTTGAAGCACGAATAAAAACGCCCTTCGGAGAAATCGTCGTCGAAGGCGAAAGCCCGCAGGAGGTTCTCAGCATTCTTGAGACTTTTCCAGAGAACTTCATGGAGAAAATCTCCAACGCCGTTTCAAGTAGGCTAGTTCCATCGGGAGCGCAGCTCAAAAGCATCGTGGAATCTACTACTGAAGGACCCGTGATAATAACTCGTGAAAAGCTTACGCACTATGAAGCCATAGGTCTGACATTGTATGCTTCAGAAGAAAAGAAGAACACCGCGGCGCGGGTGACTAAGCTTTTGGAGTCAAGCGGCATAAAGTCCATGGTTCCGGCAAGGCTGAACGAGATGACGAAAAGAGGCCAAGTATTCAAGCCAGACCCCAACAGGCCTGAGTTCAAGCTTACGATGCAGGGCGAAAGATGGGTTGAAGACGAAATTCTGGCGAAACTCAGGGGCAAGATGAGTTGACTGAACAGGCAGACCGCATGACGATTCAGGTCAAGTTCAAGAACATTGAGAAGACGTTTTCGGGCAGCGTAGAGGATGTTTGGTTGAGCGTAAACAGGTTTTTCGCCGAATTTCTTCCGTCATTCGAAATCGCAAACAAACTGACGTTGAATGTTGACTTGCAGGAACTGGTAAGAGACTGCGAGAACATAATCGCTCTAGCGGACGAAGGCCCATACCTCATGGTTCCAAGGAACAGGCTAACGGACAACGAAACGCTAGCGTTGTTGCTCTTGGCGACCTATGTTGGCTGCAAGTTGGGCAAGGTTGGAAGTGATGCTGTTTCGAAGGAAGAGTTGCAGTTGAAACTTGGAAAAGACTCGAAAATCACGAGTACGCGTCTCGGCGAACTTGTGAAGAGCGAGATTGCAGCAAAAACTGCCGACGAAAAATACAGAATCACCACATTCGGCATAGTTCAGATGCAGAAAGAAATGCTTCCAAGAATCAAAGCGAAAATCAAGGCTTAAGCCTTCTCCTTTCATTGTGTTTCCAGTTCTTGAACTGTTTTTGGCGCCATGGCAAGAGACGTAATCGTTCTATCTGCGACAATCTGGTCTTCCTTCAAGTTGCCAAGTCTTCTCGAAAATGAAACGAGTGATTTAGGATCAGATTCAGCTATCTTGTCCCGTCCCACTTCACTCGAAAAGTATATCGCTTTGAACCCTGCATTCTTGGCGCCCCACACGTCAACCCGCAGATTGTCGCCTATGTGAGCAATATTGTGCGGGCTTACCTTGAATTTATGCGCAACCGAGCGAAATATTCTGGGGTCAGGTTTACGGATTCCCACCTCGTCAGAAAAAACCATCAAATCAAAGTATCTTGCCACGCCTTCCTCTTCAAGAAATCTTCGGATCGCAGTTCCCGGCGTCAGCCCCGTGTTGCATATGAGTCCGACGAGCTTGTTTTGATCTTTGAACCGCCTGAGAACCTCGGGGACATCTGGGTTTAAGTAAGGCCGAACCTTGAAGATGGGTGAGACGTAGGCAGAGCTCAGTTCCTCCATCCATTCGTCGTTTATGGCGACTGAACCTTTCAATGCATGCTTGAAGACGAGTCTGATCTGGTCTAAGTGGGTCACGTCCTTGTTTGTTTCCCATACTTTCTTGAGTGTAGAGGCTGTTTCATCCATGGCTGAAGCCATTTGTTTCAGTGACACTCCTACGCCGAACTTGTTCAATGCTTGCACGAGGTTCCTGCAACGCGCAGCCGTTCTCCTAAGATTGGCTCCATCTTTTTCGAAAAGCAGAGTTTCCCAAACATCAAAAGTGACCGCTTTAATGGACGACTTGCCTGCGTTCAAGATGACAAACCCGCTGCATAGCAGTATGACGGTGATTAGCAATTATCTCTTTCAGTTTTCAGGGACTTTTTCCACCTTTTCAGGGTGAAGAGCATCGCGGCTGAGGAAGGCGTCAAAAGCTTGAAGTTTCATGGGGGTGGCCTTTTCTGGGCGTACTGATATCTTCTCGGTTTTCCTTCTCTCGTCAGTATGCCGTCCTTGACTAGGTCGATCAGCGCGTGCGCTACAGCTGTGCGGTCGTAGTGGAAGCCTTTTCTTGCCAACTCGCTGTGCACTCCGCCCAGGCCCTTGGCGGCTGCGAACCAGCCTTCTTCCCAGAGCTTTTGAATTATCCCCTTGCAGGTTTCGGCTCTCGGCGGTTGCGCCGCCCTTTCAGTTATGAATGGTGTTTCCTTCAGTTTCTTGGTGACTGCAGAGAGGATTTTGTCAACGGTCAGCTGCAGTTGGTCTTCTTGGCAGTCTATTTCGAATTCTATTTCTCCCACTTTCATCTTGACATGTATTGGGGGCTTCTTTTCCTTTTCCGTCAACGTTCCACCTTGTTGATTATTGTATTGCGCATCTTGTTCATGCACAACACTTAAATATCTCTTCCCTAAGCAATTGGCTATTGGTGAATCTTGGTGATTGCACAACACACTATTACAACAACACCAAAATATAACTTTCCACATCCCGCCATGGACACAACGTTGCCCCATCGATTCATAGAATTGAGCCTGTACTCTTTGAAGCATATGCAGAACCAGCCTTTTCAACTAAATCAACAAAGCCTTCAACAAGTCGGCACCCCAGAAATGCATCCGCAGACACTTCAACTGAGAACGCAGCCAATACTCTTGAAGCCAAGACACGAAGAAAGCATGGTCGCCGCTGTGGACACTTCAACAATAAAGATCGGAGAAACAAGCGCGGGCATGCTAATCGCAGTCAGAGGCGCGAACGTTTGGAGGCAAAACAGAAACTACAGATACATGAGATTCGGTCCCTTCATATTCCACTTAACAGAAGAAAACAAAAACGATGTCTACGCCGTGTTGCAAAGGGCGTGTTTTGAAACGCCACGTGGAGACCCGCACGGCAGCTTTCCGAACATCCTCCAGATGCCTATGAGAATGGCAAGTCTGCTTGAAAGATGGTTGCAAGCAATGCTTTCGAGAACGATTAGCAGGGGGCAGATTCTCTTCGATGGGTCACTAACCTCTGGAACTGGTGACGCGCCGACAAGTCTCATCAGGGAGATTCTGGCCAACGCGCGAAAAAGAAACACCGTTGTTCTGGCATTTTCGAAGATGACAAACCTGAGAGCCAACGGGCAAATCATCACTGACTTGTCGTTCGAGCACAAACCGCCTTACTTACTTGAGGCAATTGGCATGAGACCAAAGCCACCTATGATTCTGCTAGGCGATGTCTTCGTGGCCAAGTTGACCAAGGGAAGCTACGCGTTCAGACTTGACATTGACAGAGAAGTCACTTTCGAACAGAAGGTCGAGGCTGTTGAGAGACTGTTGGGGAACGATTTGATTTCGCAGAGTTATCCTGAAACCTTGCGGCTGGCGCACATACTCTGCACCTTTACTGCAAACGAGGTGATTGCCATGCAACATTTTGTCACCATGAAATGCGGGCTCAGACTTCTCAACAGGCCCGACATGCATAAGCTTCTCTTCGGTCCTTTCGGCAGAGGTGAGTACTGCTCATGAAGCTTTACAGGAAAGAAGGAAACATCATCCAAATTCTCAGCTTTCCAGATGAGACAGTTGAGAAAGGCGATTACTTGCTTGTCGAGGATTCTGAGGCAGCGAAAGCGTTGATTGTGCAGGTGATCGACGTGCAGTTTGCAAATGTTCCAGGCGTCTTCGAAGAGTTGCTACGCAGTATGCCCGACGGTGGAGAGCTGATGCAGGGCGAGGATTTCGACCCGCTTGAGATTGCCCCTCACATAACGTATATCCAAGATGCCAGCCTCGTAGTCTGCAAGATACGCGCCACGGTAGAAAATGACAGCCTGAGTTCGACTAGTTCATGGCTTCCCTCACGGTCGAGATCGACGATAAAAAAGTTGCCGCTGCCTGTGCTTCTCAAACTTGCCAATATCGAAGGGAAACTGCCGATAGTCTTAGGCGGTACAAAAGACTCCTCGTTGTTGACGATTGATGCTTCATCCTTGGACGGCGGATTGAACATCATAACTGGAAAGAAGGAGACAGGGAAGTCCCACTTGTCCAAGCTTCTGATGGTTAACCTGATGCAGTACAAGGCTACCGTTGTTGTTTTTGACTTGAACGGTGAGTACCTGAGTCTGGGAATGACGAGTGATGGAAAAAGAAACGGCTATTACGACAAGATTCATGTTTTGACGCCTTCTCAAAACTTCAAAGTGGCTGTGAAGCAGTTGAATCTGCACGTTTTGCTGGGCATGCTTATTCATGCGCTTCATCTGCCTGGAACGTCTGCACGCGAGTTTCGCCGCATATGGCAGTCACTGAAGGAAAGAGACGCGCTTACTCTGCGGGAGTTGGGCGAAACGATAAGGAATTGGCAATGCAACCAGCAGGTTAGAGACGCCCTGTTCTCGCGCTATCATTCTCTAGTTAACTCTGGATTTTTCACAGACAATCTTGCTGAAGCCACGGTCATAGAAGAATTCCTGTTCAAGACTAAGGAGCAAGGCGGAACCGTGGTCATAAATCTGCGAAACACCTCAGCTATAGACCGCCAACTGGTTGTGGAGTATGTGCTTGGGAAGCTTGTTGAGTTGCTGACAAGTTGGAAGCTCAAAGCCATTTTTCTCTTCGCTGAAGAGGCGCATCTCTACTTGCGTGAAACCTACTGGGATGACATAGTTACACGCATGAGACATTTCGGAATTTTTACCACATTCATAACCAACCAGCCTGACACAATCAGGGAAAATATCTACCGACAGGCTGACAACATTTTTCTTTTTAACTTTACAAACGAGCATGATTTGGATGTTGTCTCAAGAGCCGCACGGGTGGATGCTGAAACAGTGAGATCAATCGCCAGAGACCTGCCACCGCATCATTGTCTTGCTCTTGGGAAGGTTGTGCGGGATTTTCCAATAGTGGCAAAGGTTAAAGCGTTGGATGTTAAGACCATGGGAGAAACAAGACTATTCTTTAAGGATTAGACCTTGGTTCTCTTCTATTGGTTTCAGGTTTCTTGCTGATGCTGATTCTGAATCATGGCACTCTCAGTTTCTGTTCTTCTTGAGTGACTATAGTCGCGAAAATCTCGGACAGCTTCTGCGTTGATGGTTTGCCGTTTCTTGTGAACAGTTGTGTGAACTCTTCTACCGTGCAGTGTATGTCGTATTTTGTTGTGATGTAGGTGCCTATTAGCTTGATGACTGCCTCGGCGCCTTCTCCCAGAACCTCCTTGAGTCCGTTGTAGAAGATTTTGGGATTTTCTATGAGCACTTCATAGGGGTCTTTGCCGAACTTCTGTTTCAGGTGAAAGGATATGATAACGTGGAAAGTTGCGCCCAAGCTTGCAGCTGTAACCTCCTCAAAGAGTTTTTGGGCCACCTTGTGTAACCAGACATTCTTCTCTTCATTCATGGACGATTACACTCTCTCTGTTGATATCGCTGTTCCCTATTCCGTTGGGCCAGTGTTTGGAATCCAACGCCGCCAAGAAACTCTCAAAATTGTATGGAATAGCACGGTCAACCGAAGTCTTAAGCACCGCAATGTCGTAGACTTTCCCAAGATTCGCCAGCTCATCAGAAGTCGACAAGTCAACGATCACCGCCCTAGTCGGATTCACATCAACCTTCTTCGCCAACAAAGCAATAATATCATTCTTATCCCCACCCAAAGAAACATCAATAACCAAACGAACCACATCCTTCTCAGCCAAAATGTCAAAAGGAGACTCCACACCCGAAGCCCCAGCAACCTTAGCATGCACCTGAACCTTGAACCCCCTGTCAGTCAGAATCTTCTTCATATTGTTCAAAATCGGCAGCTCCTTCTGAAACTCCCTAATCGTCTCATCAGGAATCCTGTAGCCGAAAACCTTGATGTACTTCGCCGTCTGATGCGTTGAAGTGGTTCCACAATTCTGACAGAAATGAACGACATCTGGCCTGTCAAAGCGATATAGACATTTCTCACACTGATAGAAGTTTCCAATCACCCTGTGATCAACAGCCTTCTCCACAAGACCAGCCTGACAGCGAGGACAAACCAAAACACCCTCCTTCACAAATGTATCCTTCGATCCAATATGCCCACACTTGATATGCTCAAGAAGCTCCGTAAACTCCACATTATCAGACTTACACCTCGGACAACCATACTTCGAATGCACCTCAGGCGAACCACAATGCGGACACGTCAAAACCCTATCCGAAAACTCAGACTTCAAAACACCCTTCTTCTCCAGACCCGCAAGCATACTCTTCGCATGAGCCGAATCAACATTCCAAGCCTCCTCAGCCTCAACATACCGGACACCCACCTTATCCAAACTGGGCCTAAGCTCCAAAACTCCCTTCCTGATAAGCTTACGCAACAGCTCCTCCACTTCATCTTCCTCTTGAACCGCACTTACCACCACCTTTTCCGCCTCTTCCACCTCTCACATCTCCCTAAACACCTGAAACGTTGAAGAACACAAGCGCAATAGCTACAAGAATCACTGAATGCTGCAACCCAGCAGACAGACTCCTGTCCACAATTTTCCCTATGACGATACCGCCAAAAATCGCTTCAAGAATCGACGCCCAGAAAAGCAACGAAGCATAATAGTTAATATCCAAGACGCCAGCCAACAATCCGGACTCTTTCGTTCCAATACCTGCCGAAGACACATACAACGGAGCAAGAAACTGATGCAGCAAAATGTAGGCTATGATCAGAAAAGTCAACGTTGCCATGTACACGGTCATCATGTAAGGCCTCATGTTCGTTTGCTCCTCCTCCCTGTACTCTTCCAAGCTTGAAAAAAGAGTCACACTCGCGCTAAGAACCTCCAGCAACCTCCCCCCAGTCTGATGAGCCTCAACCAACATCGTACACAACCTCAAAGCACTCGGACGCTTCAAACGCTTGGCGAGAAGCATCAGCGAATCCTCAAACCTTGCCCCTAAAATAAACATGGAAACTGCACGCTCAAGCTCACGCGAGATCGGGCCATAATCCCTCTGCGACGCCTCCTCCAAAGCCCTAGGCAAAGGCAAACCCGAACGAACAGACTCGGTCACGTCCCGTAACAACCGCGGAATATTCCGGTCGACAGCCCTCTTCCACCTGAAATTATTGAACTCAACCACAGCCGGAAGGCCAAAAGCAATCAGGACAGCCAGCGCAATGGCATTGTTCACCCTCTGACTGAGCGGAATAAAATACGGCCCCTGAGGCACGTAAAACCCGAAAATAAGCAACACCAACACGATAGAAAGCCCAGTCCCGCCCGAAACCGCATAAACAGCAATGCTATACTTGCGATCCAGATACATTCTGCTATTCCTCCGCCGGCAGCAAACTGTTCAGAACAACAACAAAAATCAAACTGATCATCGGAATCCCAAAGAAGACCATGAGATTCAACTGCGTGACAGGAGAGATGCCGAACGCCACGTCACCCATAATCGACAAAATCGCAATCATAACAATAAACGTGATCGGCCCCATAACCACGCCCGCGATGTAAACCTCCCCAAGACCCAGCAAGGTGTTCAAGGTCTTCTTCAACTGCTCCCTCTTCGCATGCAAAAGCCTCTCAGTCTCAAACGCCAAAAGACTCTTCAAGTCCCCACTTGTCCTAAGCGTATTCGTGATGCCAACAAGCAGCTTAGAGAAAATCTCAGAAGGACTATGCTTGACAACATCATTCAACGACGAAACCACATCCATACCGAACACTCTGACATCAGTAATCAGCCTCTTCGCCAAGCCTCTAATAGGCGGATGGCGTTCCACCTGGATCACCCGATCAAAAATCCTCTCAACCGAGATGCCGCCAGCCGACAAGACCCCCATGTAGCCAGCCGTGTAAATCAAATTCGAATCTATTTCCTTCCTTCTCTGATCCTTGCAATAAAGAGGATACACGACAAACAGAGTGCAAACAACGAGCGAAGCAATGACTGAAAGCATAAGCATTGCCACAGAAAACTGAAGCACGGCCATCCTGAACAGAAAATAGTGGATTAGACCTCCAACTAGAAAAGTGGCGACAAACGCAACAAGAGAAGCAAACAACATTAGAGATACATAAGACTCATACAGTCTAGAAATCCCGCTTCGCTCGTAAACCTGCCTGAGAACTGTGAAACGCGAGGCTACCTTTCCAAACAGCCTGTAACTCACAGCCGTAAGGTACGATTTTCTATCCAATTTCTCCTTCAAACTTCCATCCTCGCTCTGTTGTGAATCTCCTCAGGATTCAAGTAGTACATCCTGACCACGTTCGCCACATCATCATAGCCCTTGATATTCCTGCGAGCCATCCAGCTCACAATATTCTCCCGCTTGTCCAGCTCGCTCACCAGATCATCCATAGAAACGTGCCTAAGCTCAGCGATCCTCTTGAAAACATAGCTGTCGCTCGCGCGCTTGATGAGGAAAGTGAAAGAATCACGTTCATGATCCCACTCGAAAATCTTCAGCAGCCTCGCCCTCCCAGTCACATCATCCACTCCTGTAATCTCAGAAACATCGAGCACGCGTCGAACCGTGATATCCCGAATCTTGGTCCGCTCAACCAACGCAATAGCGTTCATCATAGGAATCAACATCGGCGGAATATTCATGGGCCTAGTCAACAACCTCTTCTCCACAGTCTCCACGTTCTCAGCGTGAATCGTGCAAAGACCACCATGACCCACCGCGATGCTCTGAAAAAGCGTGTAAGCCTCCTCACCCCTTATCTCGCCGACTACAATGTAGTCTGGCCGCTGCCTCATAGAAGACTTCAAAAGATCAAACAAAGTCACTTCCTCAACCCCGAGCTGAAACGACGGACGCGTCACCATGGGTATCCAGTTCTCGTGAAAGAAAAGCTCGCGAACCTCTTCTATCGTGACAACTTTCATCTCGGGCCTAATGAACGTTGCAATCGAGTTCAAAAGCGCAGTCTTGCCAGACGCAGTGGCGCCGGCAAGGATAATTGATCTTAGATTCTCGACTAGAATCCAGAAGTACGCAGCCATCTTTGGCGACACTGTGCCGAAATTTATCAAATCAATAATAGTAAAGGGACTCGCCCTGATCTTTCTAATTGTGAAAGTGTCTCCCCGCTTGGAAATCTCATCCAAGGTGAGGTGCACTCTGAACCCTTCTGGAAGGGCTCCCTCAAGGATCGGCCTGGAAACTGAGATCTGATGCCCTGCCTTGTAAGCCAGACGCGTGATGAATGAGTCCAGCTCTTCCTTCGACGAATACACGACATTGGTTGGGAGAGACTCGTAGTACCTGTGCCACACGTAGATGGGAATCCCTGTCCCGATGCAGCTGATGTCTTCAATGTTTTGGTCCTTCATGAGAATGTCAAGAATACCGTACCCAAGGAAGTCTCTTTTTGTATAATATATGAATTTTCCAACAGCATCATCTGGTACATTAAGCTTGTAGGCTTTTATGGCTTTGCGGATATGGTCAGTCAGGTAGGATTCTACTAGAGTTTCATCTTTGAGAACGGGCAATGAGACACTGGCTTCTTCCTTCAGAATCGTCTTCAGTCTTGTGAGAGTCTGCTTCTCCTCATCTGTCATCGTTGGTTCAACAGTTAGGTAGCTGAGTTTGCCCGACTGCTTTTCAATGCTGATTCCCACGTAGCCGAAGGGTTCATTGACGGGGTAAAACTCCTTAAAGTTGAGCTTCTGTTCCTTGCCGATTTCTAGATAAGCCGCTTGGTCGATTTTCTGCGGAGTCTCCTGTGTCTCACTCATTGTTGCGCCGCCTGAATTATCGTTTTTTGTTGGATAACAGTTCCCACAGCTACGGATAGGACGAAGGTCTCACCGGAACTTGTTGTGGATTTTATCTGAAGCTGGAATGCTCCGTTAGCGTCCAGTCGCAGCCAAGCTGGATTCGAGACAGGTGTGCCATCTGTGGCGTTTTGAAAAGTCACGGTTGTCCCGTTTGCGTAGAGAGAAGCATAGGTGAATGGGACGGGGTTACCGCTTGCTCCTGTAGCCTGTATAGTGTACCATTGCCAAGCCTTGTATGGTACAGTATCTCCAGTGTATGCGTACGAGTCCTGGAGTTCTATCCAGTTCACTTTCATCTGGAACTGCGTGCTCGTTGATTTGACGCCTTTGATCTTGACTTTCCAGTAGCATGGCGAAGTCGAATTTCTGAATTGGGTAGCGCCTGAGGTTATTGTTTGGGAGCCCAACTCATCAGTGTATGGCGTTGCACTTGAATTGTAAGAGATATATCCGTTGCCGCTCGAGGGGTAACTGCCGAGTGTATAGTTGTAGGCTTGGATTGTCACGTTGACTTGGCCCGTGTCCCAGGAGCTGTCAACTAGCCAAACAAGTTGTGTCCAGCTTTGCTGGTTTGATGAGCCTGTGAGTTCAACTTCGGCTGTGTATTGGTCTTTGGTGGTCAACAAATGCAGAAGGACGGCATCAATGTTCCACGTGCCTTGGGTCGTGTCGTTGGTGTATATACCCGCCTCAAATCTGATTGTAAAAACTGAACTTGTCAATGCAACTGACGCGTTATTCCAGCTATTCGCTGTTAGGTTGTTGAATAGATTGATCCAGTTTGAACCGTTCCAATAGTCCACGCCCGAAGCGTTGCTTCCCATGTTGCCTGTGTAGATACATAATTGCTCGTTTTGTTGGCTATAGTCAACATTGGTCCATTGGGCCTCTAGATCAAGCTTGTAGTTTATTTGCTGTATTGGGAATGCGAGAATTAAGAGCTGGCGATGGGAGATAGTGACATTGTTTCCAGCATAGTTAGCGAAAAACCTTCCTTTGATTGTATGGGAACCCGCTGTCAGTTGTCCATACAGCAAAGTTGTCTCCGAGTCAGCATAATCATTGTAATAGGGTGACTGCCAAGAACTGGAGTTCGAGTTATCAGTACCGTCAATATTCAGTTGAACTCCTTTACCGCGGCCATACTCGGTTACGCTAGGAGAGTTCCCTCCTACATACATTACTAGGCTATCTGAATTTTGGGTCAATGCGGGATTTAGGAACGCTTGAGTATCGTCAACAGGAGTCCCAGAAGACGTGGCAACGGCAGTTGTTGATTGCACAAAACCGTATGTGATCAAGCTGGCTGGAAAACAGAACACGATTAGTTGCCGCTCATCTATTGTTGTTGTGCTGCCAGCCGAGTTCGAAAAGAATCTGCCTTTGACAGTGTGAGAACCTGCTGCAAGAGATGCCACGTATGGTATTGTGGCGGAGTCGGCGTAATTGCTTTCGACGGGAGACTGCCATTCCTTCGTGGCAATGTCACCTCCGTCCACGTTGATGGTTACGCCTTTTCCTGTCCGGGGTTCTATTGAATTGTGCTTGTTTCCAGCATTATACAGGATGAAGGCTATGGAGTCGCTGTTCAGTGAAAATGTCAATGTCGCCTGAGGGTCATCAACTGGCGAGTTTGAGATGGTTGTGGAAGGGGTTGTTGACCTGACGAACGCTGTCACTACGCTCGGAAACCAGAACGTCACGATCTGCCTCGTGTCAATTCCAACAGTATTGCCTGCAAGATTTGTAAAGAATCTCCCTTTGATGACGTGGGAACCAGCGGTGAGGTTTGCCGCATAAGCCACCGTCACCGAGTTCGCGTAATCAGGTGAATATGGAGATTGCCACGAGAAGGCACTGTCAACCCCATCAACACTAATAGCACACCCTTTACCACGATAATCTTCGGTTGAACCATCCTTGTTTCCTGCATTATAGATCATGAAAACTGAAGAAGCCTTAGTCAAGTTGACGTTTAAGACAGCCTCTGAGTCATCGACAGGTGTGCCAGAAGTGGTAGACACTCTAACATTCGACGATTTGAACGCTTGGCCATATTCGAAGGCACTGTACCCCGCTTCCGTTAAGGTGTCATAAATCGAATCTGGGCCATACCGTAATGCAGTGAAATTGCTGTGGGTTCCTAAGTCGCCATTGGAATCCACGTCGGATGAATTGTTGTCTACAAAATAGTTGATGTTGCTTGTTCCACTGTAGTAGGAGTTGAAAATGGCGTAGTTTGTGTCATTGCTGGCAAGATCAGAAACTGAGCCACTAACATTTTGGGTTGATCCAAGTAGATTCCACTGTGATGGGTTTTGCGGGGCAGTGCAGTTAATGCCAGTGATTGTCACGTTCCCTTGTCCTCCTTGCTGGGGAGGGCTGACTATCTGCACGGTTGACAAAGTATATGTTCCAGCGGGAGCTTGCAGATACGTAGCGTTGAAACTCACAGTGCCCGTGTTTGCCGTGTTGTAGACCCACCAGAAGAACGCACTTCCTCCCTTCGCCAACCCTTCCACCGAAAGCGACGAATTGTCCATCAGCTGCACGAGACCACTTGGTGTCGCGCTGAGACTCACAGTGAGACTTTGAATCGCGTCCACCTCAGAGTCGTTATGTGTGACTGTTAGAACCACTGTGACATTGTTCCCCTTGTATGCAGTTGGTGGAGCAGTTGTCAATGTAAGCCAGCATTTGACCTCGCTGGCAGGATAGAACTTGAACCCTATCGCGTTTCCAAGTTCCGTAACCAACTGCACAGCATACTTTTTTCCTTGCGTCACTGCGAAACTACTAACTAAGTTTTTAGTTTTGGCAGGATCAATGCTAATGTCCAGTGGATAATATGCCTGAGTTTCCGGCGTTGCAGACTTGTTGAATATCCCAAACCAGATCAGGTGAGATTGAAAAGTGCCTTCATTTTCCACGGTCACATTCAAGTTGCCTGCACTTGTCATGTCAACATTTTTGATCACAATTTTCTCTCGGTTTCGGCTCCAGTCTGATTCACCCATCGACTGCAAGGTTCCGTTGTAATGATCTGAAATGTTCAAGTACAGCTGGTAAAACGTGAAACCAGAAAGGATAATCAAAACTAGGAATACCGCGCCAATTATGGAGCCGACTCCCTTTTTCCCCTGACTAGGCTTCCCAGAAGATTTCATTTCTGCTTCCTCGTTCACTCACTACGAGTATGTCATAGGTCTGACCGGCCAGAATTGGTGTAGACGAATTGAACCCTACGAATACAAGATCCAACGCCCCAATCTTTACCCCTCTTCCACCCTGATAGTTCGTAACCGCTGTTCCACTGACGTATACAGCGTCTACGGTCAGGTCTGTTTTGCCATAATTCAAAACTGTCAGGTTCAGCTGGTTTGCCGTGTCCCACGAGACGGCTATCACTGCAAACCGTTCTTGAGCTTGTTCTTCCCTCTGACCTGTTTGGAGCTCAAATAGACTGCTTGATTGGTTGAATGAACTTAGGCTCATTGAATACGCCACCGTACCAGCTGCAGTAACGATGAGAACTAAAATGAGGCTGGCTATGATTTCGCTCACGCCGCGCCTGTTGTGAAAAAGAGAGCGAGCTGCCATTCCTGTCATTCCTCTCTGCGCCTCTTGCCAATCGGAGAACAGGAACGGTGCTCACTTGGCTTGGACTGATTGGCTCACTGAAGTACCGCTTTTGCAGGTCACTGTCACTTCATAGAAGTAACTATTTGTCATAGTGTAATTGGCTTCCAAGTACGCAACTTCCTGCACTGCAAGCGAATAGCCAAAAGTAGGTATCACTGTGTTGTTGGCGGTGTCAACTCCGTTGACGTATATTTTAGAAAGGTTGAGATCCACTCCACCGACGTTTCTGATGTACATCTTGATTTTTCCTGGACTCCCTGCGCTTGCATAGATGCTGTCGAATTGCATTTGACCTGTCATCTGCGGAGTCTGGGTTGCCCCGCCAATCCATCCCATGACATACGCGTACACGACGACACCAGCTGCAACTGCTAGCAACATCAGAATCAAAGAAGCAATCACTGCCGAAAAAGCCCTCTTCGCCCTGAACTTTCTTTTCAAATTCCTCATGTTTCCACTTTCACCTTGTTTAGTACAAAAACTGCTGACACGTTATAATGGTTTATGAAAACAAGATAAGGATTACTAATATTCGAAATTCAGACTCCGAATACGCATAAGAATGCCCCGAAACCAACTACACCAAAGAACAGTTTTGCATTGCACAAAATCACATGCTGTCACAAACAATGCTAACACAGGAAATCAGTAAGGCTAGATTGACAAAGCCCCGATCTGCTCTATCGGTCTGAAACAGCAATACCTTCACAGCTATTCCGTCTCTAGAACTTGGAGCTAGTATCACGCCAGCTATCTTCAATCGACTTTCAAAAACCAGCAATTCTTGACGTGATTTCGCACATGCTGAGATGATTCCTTACTAGTTCTAGCGAGATCAGACAATCCGATAGTTTTCTTTTCCGTTTGGGTCTGTCTTAGGCATCGTTATGACGAATCTGACCCCTTTCCCTTGAATACCTGTTTCTTGGATGTCCCAGCCGTAAACTTCGATTATTCTTTTCATCATGAATAGTCCGTAGCCCGTGCCTTTTCCTGAAGTGAAGCCTTCTTTGAAGAGGCTGCTCCGCATATCGTTGGGTATGCCTACGCCGTCATCTTCGTAGACGAGTTCAAGCTTGTCCGCGCTTGACGTTTTACTGTATATTCTGATTTGCCCTGTTTTTTCGCCATACTTCAACGTGTTATCGATTAGATTGTAGAAGAGTTGTCTCAGAAGCGAATCAGCCAAAACCGTTAGGTCATGGCACTCGTTCACTATCTTGATGCCTTTCAAGTCTGTGAAGAGCGATGCTGCCTCGTCAACAGCCTTGCCAACGTTCGTATTGACTAGTTGTTCGACGCCCAGCTTCTCGTAAGTTCTGGCAAACTCAAAAATGGCTTCCACGTTTCTGACAGCGTTTTCCATGTCAGCCAACTGTTCCAACGCTTCAGCATTTCCAGCCAGCTTTCGCCTTAGCAGATAAGCGTTTCCAGTCACCGCGGACAACTTGTTTCGCACATCATGCCTCGTGAGGCTACCAACAACCCGCAGTTTTTCCTCCAGATTCTTCCTTTCCAAAACGTCGCGGAACACGACGAGATCAGCCGGTTTGCCCTTATAATCGATTTTCGCCGCGTTTATTTCGAACATCAGTTTTCCCCCGTCCTTCTTTAGCACTTCGACTTCGTAAGGTTGCACGTTCATTCCCATCATTCTCTTAGCCAGACCCTTTATCATTACTGCTTTGGTCTTCGCCCCAAACATTTTCACTTTCAACAAGTTCTTCCCAACAAGCTCCTCTTTCTTGAACCCAGTTATTTCTTCCACTTTCTGCGTGACTTCCAAGATTTTTCCTCTTCCATCCACGACAGCCACGGGGTCAGCCATAAGGTCAAACAGCATTTGGAAATGTTTTCTCGACTCTTCCGATTCTTCCTGTGCCCTTTTCAGCTCTGTGATGTCCTTGTATATTCCAACATAGCCAAGCAGATTGTTTTCAAAGGTTACTGGAGCAGCAGAAATCGACACGTGCACAAGCGATCCGTCTTTTCTCTTTCTGACGGTGTCATGACTGACGTGTCCGTTCTTTGCATCCTTGTCCATGCTTTCTGCTTCTTCGCGCATGCCTTCTGGCACCACAACTTCGTTTATGTTTCTGCCTTCAACTTCCTTTGCAGAGTAACCGAACAGCTGACAGAAACAAGGATTCACATCCACTATCTTGAAGTTCACGTCCAGATAAACTGCTGCCTCAGGATTATGTCTGAACAATCCCTCAAACTTCTGGTGACTCTCTAGAATTGCTTGTTCATCTTTCTTTCTTATGCTGATGTCGCGAGCAATGCCTAAGACCAGAGCTTTGTCCTTGATTTTGATTGGATGCGTCCTTATTTCTACCGGTACTTGTGTGCCGTCTTTTCTGTTCAAAACCAACTCGTCTGGACCAGTTGACTTGCCGAGAGCGTTCATAGCCAGAAGCTTGGCTGCTTTCAGAGCCTCGTTTCGAGGCAGCAGTTTCAGTTTAAGGAAGCTCTTTCCGATTAACTCGTCTTTCATGTAACCTGTCAGTTTCTCTGCGGCTTTGTTTCCGTCTATGAAGTTACCTTTCAAGTCACTCAGGTAGTAAGCGTCAGGCGCCAGTTCAAACAGAATGCTTAGACGTTCTTCCGAGTTTCTCAGCTCTTCTTCTGCTTTCTTGCGTTCAGTAATGTCCTTGTACAAAACTACGTCACCTAAATGCTGGCCTTGGAGCACGATTGGGGCAGAGGACAAGGTCACAGGAATTGGAGAGCCCTTTTTGTTCTTCCTAACAGTCTCATAGTAGACGTATCCTTCCTTGCCTTTCTGGGCTAACATCAACGCCTCTTTTCTCCTATCCTCTGGCACTACAAAGTCATCGAGGAATTTTCCCTTTACTTCGTCAAAAGAGTACCCAAAAAGCTCGGTGAAACGCGGATTAACGTGCAAGACTCTTTCGTTCTGGTCTACGTACACTGCCGCCTCGGGATTACTCATGAATAGCTGTTCAAACTTTTGTTGATTCTTTTGAATCAGCTTTTCTGCGTTCTTTCGTTCAGAGACATCTCTCATGATTGCTTGAACGCCTACAGGCTTGCCATCTTTAATCAATAAGCCAGGATGCACTTCTGCCCATCGACTTGTTCCATCTCTCCGAACATAGAGGAATTCAGATGGTGAAGGTGATTCTCCCTTCATCAGAGACATAAACATCCCCTGAAATCTTGGAATGTCCTCCATCCGCATAGTCATCAACTCCGTGAATGGTTTGCCAACGATTCCTTCTTCAGAGTCATAGCCTACTAACGTCAGGAAACTACGGTTGGCCGATGTGACTACGCCTTCTGCATTCACAGCTACTATGCCGTCGGGAGCCAGCTCAACCAGTCTTCTATATTTTTCCTCAGATTCTTTCAACGATTGTCCTGCTTGCCTGCGCTCGGTGATGTCTATGAATGATCCCATCATGCAGAGGGGTTTACCAGTTTCGTCCTTAACAAGGCTTGCTGATAGCTGTGCTTCGAATGTTGAGCCATATTTTTTCTTTGCGGCTAGTTCCCCAACCCAGCCTCCTTCATCATTTACCGCTTTCACTATTTCATCCGCCTTCTCTTCAGACAACCAAAATTCTGCGGCTGGTCGTCCCAGAACCTCCCTATCGTTGGCATATCCCCACATTCTAAGAAAAGAATTATTCACGTAGGTTAGATTGCCTTCAAGGTCGGTAAATGCAACAGCGCTAATGGACGAAGCCAAAGCGTCATCCTTAATCCTACTCTCTCGCTCCGCTTTCTTGCGTTCTGTGACGTCTCGGACAATGCCCCGTGTTCCCACAACTTTGTTACCATCTTTTATGACTGTGGAACTATATTCCACAGAATGAGGGTGTCCTTTTTTGTCCAGTAAGACGGTCTCGGCGGTTATTTCTCCTGTTTTTAGGAGATTATCGAAATCGGCTGCTGTTTTTTCTTGCAATTCTTTGGGGATTAAAACCATAAAATCCTTGCCTATTGTCTCCTCTCGGCGGTAGCCCAAAATTGTCCCTACCGCTGGATTGGCGAAGGTAATTTTTCCCTTATCATCGAGACTGTAAATGATGTCTTTCTCTCTTTCTACAAGGTCTCTATATCTTTCCTCGGACTCCTTTAAGACACTCTCCGTCTTCTTGCGTTCTGAGATGTCTTTAACGAAGACAGATAAACCAGCCTTGGTGGGGTACGCATCTATTTCAAAGACAAAAGTCTTATCTCCCATCCGATACTTATTTACGAATGTCTGATGCTGGTTTGTTCTCAGAGTGTTTTGGTAGAACTGTTCAACTTCTGTGCCTTCAACATCTGGGAAAACTTCGGTGAGAGATTTTCCAATGGCATCTTTCGCTGAAATACCTGTCAGCCTCTCAGAGGCTTTGTTCCAGTAAGTGTATCTGAAATCTCTATCCATTGCGAAGAAAACGTCATTGATGCTTTCAATGAGCACGTCATATCTCCCCTCACTTTCCCTCAGCTCTTCTTCTGCTTTCTCGTGTTCGGTGATGTCTTCTAGAACGGTCTGAATTCCAACAACTCTGTTGTCAGAGAATATTGGGTTGCTTCTATACTCTGCTATCTTGTCTCCTTTCGCCGTGTGTATTTCAATTCTGCCTTTCGCTGTTTTTCCCAAAGCTATTTGGGCAACGTCCTTGAGTAGCCTCGGCCAATATCTCTTGGAGACGAACTTGAGCATATTCTTCCCAAGCATCCCACTCTTGTTGAAGCCATATTTTTCAGCCCCCTTGTTGGCGGAAATCACGTTTCCTTTGAGGTCAAATAGGACGATAACGTCCTTTGCGTTATCGAAAAGATTCCTGTACCTTTCTTCAGACAGCCTAAGCAGCTCTTCTGCTTTCTTGGTTTTAGCCAGTTCTGTTATGGTATGGGCCAGTTCCATGTAAACAGTCTCAGTTTCTCCTGTTTTGTCGAGGTACTGGTTGGCTCCCAGGTTAAGGGCTCTTATCGCGACTTCCTCTCTTCCCTTTCCAGTGAACATGATGAATGGGGTCCTGTTTCCATTTTCTCTCAGCTCTTTCAGAAATTCCAGACCGTCTTTCCCAGGCATCTGATAATCCGAAACGACCGCGTCATACCGTTCCTTCTCAAGCTTCGCCATCGCTTCTTCAACAGAGCTTACAGAATCAACCTGAAACATGCCCTCCAATTCCAAGCATTGCTTTGTGACCCTCAATAAAGCAGGCTCATCGTCAACATGCAAGACACGAATCTTCGACTTCTCTGTGGAATCGACAACTATCTTGGCATGTGACTGAACAACAGATTCAACCATGCAAATCACGCTTCATACTAGCCACTACACGCGCGTCAGTAACGTTGTCTTGGATGTCTTTCTGCTGATTAAACACTTATGAACACAGAATCAATACTCAAAAGCAACCCCTCCAAAACCACACAAACGCTCAACACAAGACCAATATTCAACCGTAAAACCCACCAAAAAAGAGGGATTGTGCGGGAGCAAACGGTCATTAAACGACTGATATCTGGATTGGAGTTTCTTCCACAAGCCATAAAAAAGCTGCAAAGCAAAACTATGAAGTATGTGAGGTATTTGTTTGGATAAGGAAGCGGGTCGTATAAAGATCACGGTGCTCAAACGGTTTGACACTAAAGAGGTATTCAAAGATCCTCCAGTCAAGGCAAAGTATAGTGGTCCATGCCCCATCTTCAAGGAAGGACAAGTGTTCTATGTTGATGACAGCATGCCAAGCGGGTTCTGCCCTTATGCTTGGGACGCAATCTTCTTTGCAGTCATAACGCTCAAATCAAATGGCAACTTCAGCGAGTGGTATGATGAACCTGGAGTTGCAGTAGGGTGTTGCACAGACGGATTAAGACCAGTGGTCTTCAAGCTAGAGCGAAAATAACCAGAGGATTCCTCCATATGCCTTCATAAACCATCAAAACCATAATACCTATTGGAGACATCGTCCATCTAAAGACTGAGTTCGGGAGTAAAACCGTTCAACATTGATATAACATGGCTTTGTTTGTCTGGATTTGCCATGTTATCACTCTTCTTGTCATGGTATTGAACCAATGATATTAATATTGCTCTTGGTGTGAAAAGGATTGACTTCTCCCCATATGGAGCAAAAGGTCTGTTTTTCCCACTTTCTCATGATGTTTCGTGGCTAACAAGGATCTACATGGTAGGCAATTTGAGGCTAGTTAACCATTGGCAGTCACTAGTCGTTTGCATATATGCTTGAGTGCTGCACCGCTTCGTGTTGCGCTGTTAGGCCATTTGCTTCAGTGTCTTAATGTGGACTATGGTCAGTTTCAGAACTGCGCACTGTAAGACCCGAGCAAGAACCGCTACAGTGGCGTCAAGTTGTGATGTTTAGTGGCTCATTTCAGGCCACTTTTACGGCTTCTTCTCTTCCTTGATCGGCTATCCTTCTGAAGATTTCTTCGAGTTCGTGTTTGGATTGGCTATCGCTTCTGGTGAACAATACCAAGAATTCCTCGGCAGAGCGGTTGGCGCCGTAACGTTTGGATAGGAGCGTGCCGACCAAACTCAGAACAACGTCTGCGCCAGTTCCTGAAATCTCTGTTAAGCCGTTGTAGAAGGCTTTGGGCTCGTCTATTAGAACATCGTATGGGTCTTTGCCGAATTTCTGTTTTAAGTGAAAAGATATTATTATTGCTTGAAATGTCGAACCCATAGCCTCGGTTGTTGCCTCACTGAATATTTTCTGCACGGTCCCAGAAAGAGAACCATAGCAGCGCTTGTGTTTTGGCTTCATTTTCAGTTTCGCACCGCCCATGTTGTCTTCGACAATTTTTTGCTTCGTCTTCTTGGCTAATGTCTTCTCTTTGCTCACAAAGACCAGCCAAGTCAGGTTTGAACATTCATTCCGCTTCCAGTGATTTCGAAGGGTACTGCTTTCTTGTCGTGTGCAGAGCCTCGAGTCTTCAGTATTACTATTTCTCTTCCCATTGTATCTTTGATTTCAAAATAGCGCAGAATAATGATGTTGTCTGCCAGAGTTGAAATTTCAGTTGCCTTATTTGCTTCGAGGGTTCCGTAGGTTGATGTCAGGAATACTGTTAGCCCTCTCTGCTTGCAGGTGAGCTGAAGATAGCGCAAAAAGAAGATGAAGTCTTGCTTTGATAACAGACGCTGCATTGCTGTAATGGAATCCAAGGCAATGACGGTGGGTACGTGGAGATCCAGCATTTCCCTGAGAAGCGCGTGGTAGTGAAGAGGGGTAAGCGCCTCAGGCACGTAATAGTCAATGATGAACTTGTCACTCAGCTTCTGCTGGTCCAAGCCTATGCTTCTCATAGTCCTCTTGATCTGGCCAACCGGCTCTTCGTATGAGATGTATAAGGCTTTCTCCCCTTTCAGGGCATTGGCGGCCAAGAAGTGCAGACACAACGTCGTTTTGCCAATGCCGGTTGCACCCTCAATCAAAGTTACTGACCCGCGGAAGACACCGCCATGCACCATTTTGTCCAATCCCTCCACGCCAGTGGAGAGTTTCTTCTCCGAAGCAGCTCGCATTGCTACTCTCTTCGGCAGAACGACTAATCCCACTCCGCCGTATTTTTTGTCGATTAGATACTCGAAAGTAGCGCGGTCTAAGGGAGTTCCTCTCATCTTGGCGATCGTGAGTCTTCTATTTTCTGATCCTGCTATTTCCATATGGGTCAGAAGAATAATGCCGTCTGCGACGAATTCTTCCACGCCCAATCCTGTCTTGCCTTCACCATAGGGGATTTCACCGATTGCCATCGTTGTAACACCAAGGCTTTTTGTCACCTTGCCTAAGATAGTGTGAAGGAACGTGCGCACCTCGGCAGCATTCATACTCTGAAAAAGGGCGCTCATTGGATCGATTACAAGTCTCTTCGCCTTCAACTCACTGGTTGTTTTCACGATCTTTTCCGTAACAATTTTCAGAGCATCCTCGCCGTGCATCGTCACCATGTCCATGAACTTGAAGACTCCTTTTCTCTCCAAACTCCTCATGTCCATCCCAAGCGAAAGCATGTTCCTGTAATAGTCGTCCCTGTTCTCGGCAAACGAAACATAGACGCCCTTCTCACCGTACTTCACAGCGCCGTTATAAAGAAACTGCGTCGAAAAAACAGTCTTGCCACTTCCTGCGTTCCCCGTCAACAGGATAAGGCTACGAGCTGGGAAGCCTCCATCCAGAACCTCGTCAAGTTCAACGATTCCCACAGGAGACTTCTTCGATTCAGTCGGCTTCTCTGACAACGACGATCGCTTGGAAACAACGTCAGCTTTTTTTCTCGGCTTACTTTCTGGCCATTTCACCGAAATCTGGGGGGGGTTCTCAAGCTTAAGACTCATAACAGATCCCTACATTTTTCAGCTTTAACCAAATGGTTCACCGCTCGAACATAAGTCATTTATGAAAACCAGATACGAATCAGGAATCAGTATTACTCGAAATTCAGATTCCGAATCAAAATTCGAGCCCGTTGCGCCGTCAGAGATGGCAGCAACTGTCAAATCTTTCCAGTTTCTGCCTGTTTCTCTGGAAAAAAGCCCTAAAAGTTCGGGTCAAGTCGTGCCTCTCCACTTCGTCTAGTGGAACCCATTTGACTTCTTTAGCGTCGCTTGCAGCTTCAGGCGTGCCGCCCTTCAGCCTCACGAAATAATCTACAATCACAAAGTGATATCTTACCCTGCCTTGTTCATCAAAGTCTACGTTGTCGACAACGTCGATGTGTTCAGGCTTTTCAACCTCAAGCCCTGTTTCTTCCTTGACTTCCCTTACAACGGTCTGCTCGATGCCTTCGCCCAACTCCACCAAGCCGCCGGGAACGCTCCATTTTCCTTTTCCAGGGTCATTCCTTCGCTTTTCAAGTAGAATCTTCCCATCGCAAATTATGATTGCACCGATGCCGACGAACGGCTGGGCTGGGTAAAGTCTCTTCAATGCCCATGCCTCGCTACGAGCCTTTCTATTCATATCTTAAGGCGTCTACGGGTTTAAGCTTTGAAGCCCGCCAAGCAGGATAAAGCGCAAAGACCACGCTGACCCCTACGCCGAAGACCAAAGCTCCTAGGAACACCGTCGGAGTCAAAACGGGGGTTATCGTCATTCCACCAGTTCCTGCTGCTTGATTTCCCATGAATATGCCCCCGCCTCCTCCGTGGAAGACTATTGCAACCACGTTTGCTAAGACCCAACCTGAGGCTATGCCAACCGTTGCACCGATCAAGCCAATTATCACCGATTCACACAGGAAAACCAGAAGCACTGTCCGACTTTTCATCCCCAACGCTTTCAGTATACCTATCTCTCTTGTACGTTCCATCAGAGAAACTATCATAATGTTCATTATGCCTATGCCTGCAACTAGAAGCGAGATGGCAGCAATTCCGGCCAAGAAAAGCTGTATGATTGAGAAGACGCTTGAAAGAAGGTTGAGCACTGCTGTTGCAGACATTACCGAAACTTCACCGTTGAATTGTGGAAGTTTTCTTATGGCTTCAGAGGCAGCATCAATAGCTGCTTTGTCGCTGCTTTTCAGCTTCACAATTATCATATCGCATTCGTCGGTTCCAAAGAACGTTTGAGCTTTGGAAATTGGGATGTAAACACTAGAATCTGAAGGCCCTCCGACGCCGAAGCCTCCGATCTCTTTGAGAACAGCTGTAACATTGCCCATATAAGTCTCATCAGTGAGTGGGCGTGCAGTTACGTTGGTCCAGATGATCTCAGCGGTGTCATTTGCATTACAGAGTATTGTCTCATTTTTCCAAGGGTCACTTACTCGTTTACCAACTACAACCGCTTCGCTTACTGGATCTGGAGGTATGTCTCCACTTTCAGCTACAAAGGTGCTGCCGTAGATGTCTACGTATTTAGCGAAATCCACACCTACTATGGTAGTATTCCTAACGCCTGCGCCAAATCTAACAGAGCCTACCCTTTGAATTATCGCAATCGACGTCTTGACATTTTCTAATTTGCTGATGTTCTCTGTATCAGTTACTAACAATTTGAAACCAGAATTTGCCCCGCTCATTCCGCCTTCTCCGCCAAGACCGAAGCCTCTCCCAACGGAGACAATTAAAGTGTCGGTTGCAAGTCCTGTTTGAAGCTGTTTGGTTATGGTTTCTTGCAGACCCTGAGTAATTGAAAGCAAAGCAACGATGGCTGCAATGCCAATAACTACCCCCAAGGTCGTCAAACCCGTGCGGAGTTTTCTCAGTTTTATCGCACTGAACGAGTAAGATAAGACGTCCTGGGCTTTCATGTCAATTCGCAACCTCCTGAACTATCAAGCCATCGAACATCTGCACGATTCTCTTCGATTGGCCTGCCAGACGTTGGTCGTGAGTGACCATTATTATAGTCACAGCTTTCTCTTCGTTAAGTCTCTTAATCAGACCAATTATCTCGCTCGCAGTTTTGGAGTCTATGTTTCCCGTAGGCTCATCCATCAAAAGAAACTTTGGATTATTCGCCAAAGCCCTCGCAATGGCTACACGTTGTTGCTCACCACCGCTCAATTCGGCGGGTTTATGATTCATTCTTTCCTTCAGTCCCACTGTTTCTAAAAGATCCTCAGTGCGCTTTCTTCTGTCTGCTTTGCTCAAAGCGCCTATGGCCATTGACAATTCAACATTTTCTCTCGCCGTGAACCGTGGAATCAAGTTGAAGAATTGGAACACGAAACCGATTCGACGTCTAAGGTCTGCTAGTTGATTGTCATTGAGCGTGGAAACGTCAACGCCTTCAATCAGCATATTCCCTTCTGTCGGCTTGTCTAAAGCTCCAATCAGGTTAAGCAGTGTGGATTTGCCGCTTCCGGAGGGCCCGAGAATGGCAAGGAAATCGCCACTCTCAACTCTCAAGTTCACGCATCGAAGAGCCTCAACCGGAACCTTTCCAAGCATGTAAGTTTTCTTCAGGTTGACCGCTTCGACAATCGTCGTCACCAAATATCATCTCCACATTCTTGTACTTGCCTACTTGCTTAGGAATCTCCATGAGAGGACTATACCTATTGTTGCAGCTATCACCGCAAACACTCCAACGTATGCAAAGTCCAGAGCAAGCTGTGTCCAATCAGTGCTGAATATCAAGAGTTGTCTTACTGCGTCGGTGGTGTAGGTTAACGGGTTGACCTTCGCTATTGTCTGCAGCCAATCAGGCATGAACTTTATCGGGAAGAAGGCATTGCTGGCAAACATCAGTGGCAGGTTTATCAGGTTGACAACAGCCATCGGGGTCTCTATTCGCGTTGACCTTATGGTGATTGCTATGAAGATCGAAGACAGGCCCACACATATTAGAAACATAATCGCGAAAACGCCCAGTACGTAAAGTGGACTGAAGCCCGCCCCAAACTGGAGACCGAATGCCACCGCAATGAGTATTATCAAGCCGGCTTGGAACATTGACCGCAATGTCGCGGAAAGAACTTTGGAGAATATTATTACTGCTCTAGACACGGGCGTACTGAGAGCTTTGTTCAGGAAGCCTAAACGTCTGTCCCAAACCACGGACATACCGCTGAACATTGTTGTGAAAAGGGCTGTGAAGGAAATCATGCCTACCGCCATAAAAGAGAAGTAATCAGTTGTGTTAAAGGCGCCTTGCAAGATACTCGTTTGCAACCCTGCAAAGTAACTTCCCAACTGTTGAAGCTGAGACGGAGTCAAAGGCGGGGTCAGCGAAGGCATAGTGAATGTGCCGCCCGAGAATATGGCGCCGATGTTCATCGCTTTTCCAAGCAGCCCCATCCAAAGAATCGGCTGAATTATGGAAAGCAAGAATATTACAGGTGCTTTGTACCATTTCTTGAGGTCTCTGTTTGTTAAGGCCCAGAGACCGTGTAATTTGCTTTTGGAATTGCTGTTCGTTTCGCTCATTGCCGGGCCCTCCTCATAGTCATCCTTTGCGCAGCAAAAGCCTCTCTGGACTCTTCTGCATCACGCATAGACTTGCCTGTGTATTCTAGGTAGACCTCGTTCAATGTGGGTTCTGTAAGCGAAAGTTTCGTCACGGTATGCCCTTTCTTCCGCAGGGCTTCAATAATGAAGGGAGCCGTTACTTCTCCATACTCGGCCTTGATTCGATACGAGCCATCTTCCCTCTTGACATCTTTCACATGTTCAACTTCCCGAATAAGCTCGCTCACGTCATCATCGTCCTTGATGCTTAAGGTTATAACGTCGCCGCCCAAGCCATGCTTCAGCTCTTCAGGCGAGCCAACAACGACTATTTTTCCATGATCAATTATTGCCACGCGGTCGCAAAGTGCATCTGCCTCTTCAAGATAGTGAGTGGTCATGAAAAGCGTCATGCCATATTCTTTCTTCAACTTTCTGATGTAGTTCCAAGTTGCGGCCCTAGTTTGAACATCTAAGCCTAGAGTGGGCTCATCCAAGAAAAGCACTTTTGGTCTGTTGATCAGTCCACATGCAAGCTCAAGCCTGCGACGCATTCCACCAGAAAAGATCTGAACCTTCTTGTCCTTGAAATCGGTCAGCTCAACAAGTTTTAGCAGTTCTTCGGTACGCTCTTTTGCAATACGGCGTGGAATTCCGTACATGTCAGCACATAAAAGGACATTTTCCAAACCGGTTAGGTCCTCATCAGCAGTGTATTCTTGTGGCACGACGCCGATCACATTTCTAACGCTATCATTTTGTTTTGCAATGTCGAAGCCCAAGACATAGGCTTTGCCTTCAGTAGGCTTCAAGATGGTTATCAGCATGTTGATTGTTGTCGTTTTTCCGGCGCCATTAGGTCCTAGGAAGCCGAAGATTTCGCCCTGATTCACACTGAAGTCCACGTGGTCCACGGCTGTCAAGTGCTTGTTGAAGACCTTGGTCAATCCTTCAGTCTTTATCACTTCTTCACTCATCTTGTATCCCCTTCAATTTCTGGTTTATCTTATCAAGCTTTTCAGCAGTCTCTTCTAAAGCTTTCTGAGCTTCTTCTATGGCCTGTTTCGAAAAATTCTCTTCCAAACTTATGCCCAGCTCGATGAAGGCTCCGGCAAGCTTCCGCACTGAATGGCGCAGTTCCGCCGTTTTTTCTGATAGCAGACCAAACCAAGGCGCTCCCATGAACGGGGGAGCGAAGAATCTTCCTTCCTTTCTGAATTTCGCGTACTTTTTTCTTTGTTCATCTATCATTATTCTTTGTTCCTCAAAAATCTTCTTTTGCTCGCTGAGGAGAGCCTTGCCGCTTTCGGTGAGTTCGTAGCGTTTCATTCCGCTTTGATCCATCGGCAGCTCTTTGACGTGGCCGTTGTCCTGCAGCCATGCCAAGAGAGGATAGATAGAGCCTGGGCTTGGTTTCCAGCGCCCGTTTGTTCTGCTTTCAACTTCGTTTATTATTTCTGAGCCTGACATTGGTTTCTCGCTCAGAGATTCGAGGACTTGACACCGAATGAACCCTTTCGGAACCATTGCGGTGTGTCTCATCCAATGTTTTCTGTGTGCAAACATGCTTTATCACCATCGATATCGTTATTGATATCGACAGCGATATCAACAGTGATATTTAAGCTTTGCTGAACAAGAAACCAGTTCAATCAATCCAAGTTCCGACACGCTTGCCATCCACAGCCATCAAAACATTCTCAGGCCTGAAACCGTTGACGACAACAACTTTGGCTTTCCTGCTTCGCAACACTCTGATCGCTTCAGGGTCAAGAATCTGGTGGATTCCAGCTTCATGCTTGTCTTTGGTGAACACTAGGGACAGTGTCTCGAAGCTCAGATGATCAAACCGCACAGCGTCAGAATACCTCCTAGGATCCTTATCGTAAACCCCATCTTGATCTGACGCCTTGACCAACAGATCAGCCTTCACCTTCTTAACAATAAGCGCCGCAACCGTGTCCGTAGTCATGCCAGGCTTCAAACCGCCCATCACCGCAACCTTTCCCTCGCTCAAGCATTTCGCGGTCTCTTCAATCGTTAAGGGCACGGCACCACAACCGATGCCCCCCAGTTTCTCCAAGAAGAGCTGGGCAAAGAGTCTTGACACAGATATAGCGATCTCGTCTTGCGCTTCTTCTTCAAGCATAAGCTGCTTTGCGATGCCTATAAATTCCCTTGCAAGTGTTCCGCCACCAACCACCACAGCGACTTCATGCCCTTTCGCCCGCAAATCCTTCAAAAGTGCAACGTATTGCATGATCAGGTCTGGGTTGATTGGTGAGGCAATGACTGAACCGCCTATTCTGAGCACGACCCGCATGAACCCTACATCCTTACTGGCTACTATACGTGTCTTTCAGTTAAAAATTCTTCAGAAAAAGTCTGTCAAGCCTTGCTGAGCTTTTCCCTTGCCAATCTTAAAGCTCACGGTTTCTCCGAAGTTCACGATCATGCCGTCTACGGCGGCGACTGTAGGAACGCCCGTTCTCTCTTTGACAAGTTCAGCTTCTTTCGCTGGTCCTTGGAATATCATGTTCATCCCCAGATGTGTAAATATTGCCTGTTCAGGACGAGTCTCTTCAATTACCCTTATCGCGTCGTCTGTGGTCATGTGACCTTTCCAAGGCTTTCCCGAAGGCCTCATCACGCACAACATCAGAAGCCTCACATGTTGATAATACTTAGCTATGCCTTCGAAATACTCGGAATCGCTCGTGTACGCGAAAGCCCCAAACTCAGTTTCAAACCTGAAACCAACCGCATCAGGATCAGTGTGCCCTGCTTTTGTGGCTGATATCTCAGTGTTGCCGACCTTGAATTTGACATCTGGCGTCGCTTCGATTCTCTGCTCCACCATTTGTTGATGGTACTTCGAGATTGAAGCCTCAACCAGTTCGTTCCCGACTAAGACACTCCTAGCAGCTGCGAGCACGCCATGCTTCTTGGTCATGCCATGCGTCATGGCTTCAATCATGACTTCAGCGTCCGTGTAGTGGTCTGGGTGACTGTGCGAGACAAGGACCGCATTGAGTTTCTGCGGGCCCAGCCCCTCGTTGATTGAGTGCACGAGGGCTCCTGGTCCAGGGTCTAGGTGCAGATTAAGGTCTTCGCCTATTATGCGGATTCCGGCGGTACGCCGTCTCTGGGTTATCGTCACGAATCTTCCGCCGCCCGTTCCGAGAAATACAAGGTCAAGCTTTGCCATATGCACGCTTATGAAGTTCGCATGATTTCTGCTTTGCGCAGAGAAAACACTTTAAACCACTCTACTGGGAATTAGTCAGCAGGTGTGCGGTGGCCTTGTTTGAAGGGCTACTCATCAACGTACTGATTCTTGTCGTAGCACTAGTGATTTTGGACAAGGCCACTGACTTGACGATTGACAATGCGGTCAAGGTTGCAGACGTAACTGGCTCAGCAGAGACAACGATTGGATTCATTCTCGTTGCTTTTTGCACGTCGTTGCCTGCTCTTTCCGTGTCGATTTTTTCCGCCTTGACAGATAAGATGGGTGTGGCGATTGGGAATGCATTGGGCTCGAACATAGTGAACATCTGTTTGATACTCGGCGTCTGCCTCTTACTTGTGGCTTTGAGGAAGCTGAGGGACGTGAAGCTTCTCACATCTATGGCGAAGGAGGAGATAGGAAGTCTATATTTCGGGCTTTTTGTAGGTTCAGCCATCCCTCTGGCTTTGATTTACATTGGATATGCAGGTTGGGTCATAGGAGTAGCCCTCTTGGCCATTTTCGGAATCTACACGTACCGGCTGATTAAGGTAAAAACCATAGTGGAAGAAGAGCTGAACTTGGATGTCGGACAGAGGCAGAACCTAAGCAAGCACACCTCTCTCGCGCTTCTGAGTGCCGCGGCAGTTGTGGTCATTTCCTACTTTGTCGTCGATTCAGCCTCTTACATCGCCATAGGCGTAGGCATACCGCCAGTCATCATCGGTGGCACAGTTGTGGCCTTCGGCACAAGCATGCCTGTGTTGATGGCAAGCATTCGCGCCATCCGAAGAAAACATGTGGACATGGCGCTCGGCAACATTGTGGGAACATGCTACGTGAACACGACTCTCATTCTCGGCGCCTCGCTGGTTGCCTCGCCTCTGCGGGTTGACATGGGTGCCTTCTCAAGTCTAGTTATGTTCTCAGTCATTGCCAACCTGTGTCTATGGTATTTTCTGGCGAATGAAAAGATAGGATGGAGAGAAGGCGTGGTCTTGCTGTTTATGTACTTCCTGTTTCTCACGATCAGCCTGGGCGGCTACAAACCCTGAGCGGGGAAGAATCTTCGGTCCTGATTGAACGGCTAGTCAGGAAGGCTACGCCACCATTCGATTTCGACTTGAGTCCAAGGTTTTTTGACTCCGATAGAATCCACGGGTTGGGTCCACACGTCCAATCTATATATATGGGATGGGTAGGCTCCTCAGAGCACAGGAGCACGGGAACTTGGACATAATTGTTAAATCTGCTGGCTACGTCCCTTCCTGTGTAAGCTTACTCAAACAGCTGGGCTAAGTCACGGAATTCGACTCGATAATCGTTCGTTTCGGCGGAGAAATAGGCATCAAAAGCGAATGGACAAGACGCACCTATGAAAAATTGCTTCTGAAAAACATAAGAAACGCTCTAAAACACTACAACATTACTCCCGCAGCAATTGAACACAAAAGAGGAAGAATCTACGTAAAAACTGGAAACACGCTAGAAGCAGCCGAGAAACTGACCCGAGTGTTCGGCATATCATCGGTCTCCCCCGCCAAGCAGACAACCTCAGAGAAAAAAGAAATCGCCAAAACGGCTCTAGACCTCGCAAGAGCCACAACCAAAAACGAAAACACGTTTGCAGTACGCTGCCACCGAGTCGGAACCCATGCTTATTCAAGCGTGGACATCTGCAAGGAAGTCGGAAAGCAAATCCTGACGACACTGAAGTATCGAAAACTGAAAGTGGATCTCACAAACCCGCAGCACACAATAAGCATCGAAATCCGAGACGCTGAGGCCTACGTCTACTCGGAAACCTTGCAAGGCCCGGGGGGCTTTCCAGTTAGCTCGCAACCAAAAGTCGTCTGCCTGCTGAGCGGCGGAATCGACTCGCCCGTGGCTTGTTGGCTGGCAATGAAACGAGGGTGCACAATCCTCCCAGTCTACTTCGACAATGCCCCGCTAACCGACGAAAAAACAACCGCCAAGGCTTTAGACCAAGCCAAGAAGCTCTTTGAATGGTCAATCGGCTACCCACGAAGATTCTATATCGTGCCTCATGGGAAAAACCTCGAAACGTTCATGCAGAATGCTCCAAGAAAGCTGACGTGTCTTTTGTGCAAACGCATGATGTACCGCATAGCAGAGCGTATAGCAGAAAAAGAAAATGCAGAAGGCATACTGACAGGTGAGGCAATCGGCGAGCAGGCAAGCCAAACGCTGACTAACTTGAGAGCCCTAAACGAAGCAGCAAGAAACTACCCAGTGCACCGTCCACTGCTAGGATTCGACAAGACCGAAACAGAAGCCCTTGCTAGGAAAATCGGAACCTACGAAATCTCAATCCGCAAAGCCAAAGGCTGCACGGCTGCACCAGACCAACCAGCCACAGCAGCAAAACTGGAGACTGTGAAGAAAGCCGACGAGAAGCTTCACTTGGAAAAGATGGTCGAGGAGTCAATCAAGGCAACCAAGATTGTCACAGTCTGATTTTGACGAAACCTTTTAGCAAGAAACGAACACTTGGTCTTGTTATGTCGTCGGCTGATGTTGCGGTCAAAGTTTTTCGAACCCTGCAAATCGAAGACCTCAGAGTGCTTCAGGTCATAGAAACCGCCATGAGCCAGCACGAATTCGTGTCAAAAGAACAGATTGCCAGGTTCAGCAAACTTGACTTAGCCAGAGATACAGACTTCAGGCTGAGCCGCCTCAGCAAGCTGGGACTCATCTACCGGATCACAGGAGCCTACGTCGGCTACACTTTGAACTATTCAGGATACGACTGCCTAGCAATCAACGCCCTCGTCAAGGCAGGAGTGCTGGAAGCCTTTGGAAAATCCCTAGGAGTGGGCAAAGAAGCAGACGTCTTCGACGCATTAAACCCGAAAGGCGAGCGCATAGCCATAAAGTTCCACAGACTTGGCAGAATAAGTTTCCGCCAAACCAGACGCAAAAGAGACTACACAAATCAACGAAGCGCAAGCTGGCTCTACCAATCGCGACTCGCAGCGGAAAAAGAATTCCAGGCTCTCAAACTGGTGTATCCACATAAGGTAGCTGTGCCGGAACCGATAAGCCAAAACCGCCATGTCGTCGTCATGGGAATGATAGACGGAGCAGAACTGGCGGAATACAAGGAGATTTCGAAGCCAGAAAAGGTTTTGAAACAAATACTTCGCAATGTCAAAAAGGCCTACCTGAAAGCAGGCGTCGTCCACGCAGACTTAAGCGAATACAACATCATCCTGAAACCAGACATGCACATCCTCATCATCGACTGGCCGCAATACGTCACGAGGGAACACCCAAACGCCCAAGAACTGCTGACAAGAGACCTGAAAAACATAACACGGTTCTTCGAACGCAAACACATGCTAAAGGTTGAGCTTAAAGAGGCCCTATCCTACGTCACTGGGGAAGGCAGGATAACTACTTGGTCACATCCAACTTGATGTACAGCACATTGTTCCCGCGCAGCAAAACATTCCCGTAGTTAGTCACCAGCTGGTCGTCCCTGCTTTCAGTTGCCCCTTCCAACAGCAAATTCATGCGCCCGTCACACTTAATCATCTTACCCTTATACTCGCAGCCATTCTTCAACATGACCACAATGTCAACATTCAACTGCTTGACCAACACGTTTAACGGCTTCTTACTGGGCTCCATTCAAGCACCTTAATCTCACATTTCGATTACTCTTATCCAAAATCCATCAAATATAAAAGCCTTATGAAAGGACGAGCCGCAAACCTAAGGGCAGTCTAATCAAAAAGACAAGCTTTCAAGCCGTTTTTCAAAACAAACCGCATTTTCATCACAGCTTCTTCAACACGGACAACGCTGCAATAACGAGAAACGCTATTCCAGCCCACCACATGCTCCCCGTGAAAAACCAAACTACGACAGCAACGATAATGGCTGGTATGAGAATCAAGACCAGGCGAATGATGAAGACGATTATCAGCCCAAGGACTACCAAGCCAATAAGTCCTATAACGTCGTAGCCAAACAGACTCAAAGACGACCCTTCACCAGCAAAGTATGTCTCTAATCTGATAATAACATTTTTGCACAAAGCCCGAAAGAATTCTTAAAAGTGACTGCCCACATTCTAGAAATGATGAAAATGAAGATAGTAGTCGCAGACCACGTCTACTTAGAACAAGAACATGTCAAGAAACTTCAAGCGCTCGGCGACCTGCAGGTTTTTCAAAACCCGCCCAAAACGCCTGACGAACTGAAAGAAAGGATAAAGGAAGCTGACATCGTAATAGTCGGCTGGAGCGACCTGACCAGAAACATCATTGATTCCGCCAAAGAACTCAAGATGATATCGATATGGGCTACCACATGTCACTACGCCGACCTTGAGGCAGCCAAAGAAAAGGGAGTTGTCGTCACACATGTTCCCGGTTACGCGACGGAATCAGTTGCTGAGCACACTTTTGCCTTGTTGCTGGCAGTGATCAGAAAATTGCCGTTGGCTGACAAGCATGTCAGGAATGGTGACTTCGATTGGAGACCATTCGCAGGTAGGGAGCTGGCGGGGAAAACCCTAGGGGTGATTGGCACGGGCGTCATAGGCTGCCGAGTCGCTGAGATAGCCAGGGTTTTCAGAATGCAAGTTTTGGGCTACGACAAGTACCCCAACCTGAAACGGGCAGAAGAAATCGGGATAAAACACGTCGACCTCAAAACGCTGCTAAAGGAAAGCGACGTCATAACTCTGCACGTTACTTTAACATCGGAAACAGAGGGACTGATAGGCGAAAAGGAAATCGAGGCTATGAAAAACCGCGCTGTCATAATTAACACGTCCCAAGGCAAAGTAATTGACGAAAATGCCTTGTTCGACGCACTGAAGTCAGGCAGGATTTCTTTCGCCGGCCTAGATGTGCTCGAAAGCGAACCGCCAAGCAAAGATAATCCTCTGTTCAAACTTGATAATGTGATACTTTCTCCTCACATCGGGTTTCACACCGTCGAGGCGGCGAAGAGATGCACTGACATTTGCATCGATAATGTTGTGAAGTTTTTAGAGGGCCACGTTCAAAACACCTGCTAGCAACAGCAAAGAGGCAGAAGGTGAATTGAAATGCACTTAACGAAAGACGAAGAAAGAATCCTCAAAGGCGAATACGGAGAAGGAACGCAAAAAGCAATGGAATTGCTCGTGGCAATAGGAGATGCCTATGACGCTGAGAAAATGATTCCCGTAAGCCGTGCTCACGCCGCTTCAAGCGGACAAGAAGGAGACCTTTACTTCGTCGAGCTTCTGGCTAAAGGAGGAGCCCGCTGCAAGGTGCCCACCAGCACAAACCCTGTGTATGACATTGAATATTTCCACAACTTGTTTGATTTTATTCCGAAGGACGAGGCTGAAGTTGCTCGGAGAGTGATGGAAGCCTACAAGCGAGTAGGCGCGATACTCAGCTGGAGTTGTGTGCCCTACTTGGCAGAGAACATCCCGCTGTACGGTGAAACCGTTGCCTTCTCGGAGTCAAGCGCTACACCCTACGTGAATTCTGTTATAGGCGCGAGAACAAATCGGGAAGCAGCCCAAAGCGCGTTGGCCGCAGGCGTGGTCGGCAAGACTCCAAAGTATGGGCTACTTGTCAAGGAGAACCGGAAAGGCACGCATTTGGTCAAAGTGCAAACAGCATTGAAGGACGAGTTCGACTACACCCTTCTGGGATACTACGTTGGCAAGCAGATAGGTTACGGAATCCCAGTTTTCACTGGCGTAACAAGACAGCCGAGCACGGAGGAACTCATAAACTTCTGCGCAATGTCAAACGTGTCCGGAGCCATATCCATGTTTTACATCCCTGGCTTTACCGTTGAAGCGCAAACTGTCAAAGAGGCCTTTCAAGGAGATACTCCAGTGGACGAAATCACCGTAACCGATCGCGAACTCAAGAGGGCTTGCGAAGAGCTTCAAACGACAAGTGGGAAGATAGACTTCGTCATGCTTGGTTGCCCACATTACACGCTCAAGCAGGTGGAGGAAGTGGCCAGGCTTTTGGACGGTAAAAAGATATATGACGGTATTTCGTTTTGGGTTTGCACGTCAGCCACGACGAAGATGTTGGCGGAAAGAATAGGGTATGTGGATATTATCGAGAGAGCTGGCGGGCATGTCGTAGTGGACACATGCATAGATGAGCCATGTTGGATTGCGTACAAGAATAAGGTGGGCATGACGGACTCGCCCAAATGCGCTTACTATCGGAGATTCAAAGACGTCATAGTCTCAAGATTGCAGGACTGTGCTGAAGCCGCGATCAAGGGGAAGTGGACATGAAAAGTTCGGGAATCACCCTGAAATGCCACAAGATTATAGGCGGTTGCGGCGAGGGTGAGGCTCTGGTTTCGCGTGAACCCATCTGTTTCTACCTTACAGATCCCAAAACGGGCATAGTTAGAGAGAAAGGTCACGAGTTGGCTGGAAAGAATCTTGCAGGTAAGGTGCTTGTGTTTCCGTCGGGAAAAGCCAGTTCAGTAGTCCAGATAGACGGCATCTATAAACTGGCGTCGAACAACCTTGCTCCTAAAGCCTTGATAGTTAAGGATGTGGAGACAGTGCTCGTAGTAAGCGCATTTATTGTGAAGGTTCCTCTGGTGGACAGACTGGAAAATGATCCATTTGAAGCTATACAGACTGGCGACTTTGTGAAAGTAGACGCAGACAAAGGCACCGTCACAATAACAAAGCAAAAATCCTGACACAATTGCGATGGGAACCTTTTGAATTGCCAGCAATTGACCAGATTGCTGATACTCTGATGCTCTCTGCGGTTCCTAACCCCTCTCTACATAGAGTGAACTAAGACTTGAAAGACTCATGTCAGTGTGCTTCCAAAACACGATGGGCGCGGAAGGGCTATACTGAACCATAATGAATTGACTGGTAAGAGACCAAAAGCGCAGAAGCATTCTGAATGGTGAGTAAGCTTTTCGGAATTTTTGCCATCCCATGTCTCTGTGCAAGTTATGCCGTGCGTTGCAGAAAACTTCTGATTCGCTCCATCCCCTCCTTGACCTGCTCATAAGAGACGGAGTATGATATTCTTAAATGTCCTTCTCCGGCTTTTCCGAAGCCTGACCCAGGTGCAGTCACGACTTTAGCTTCCTTTAGCAGGCGTGTGGCGAATGTTTCATCTGATTTTTCGTAGCTTGTGAAGTTTGGAAAGACGTAGAATGCTCCTTTTGGTTTAGTGTAGAATAGAGACTTAATCCTATCAAGTTCGTTTAGCACAAGCTCTCTTCTTCTGCTGTATTCCTTCACCATCTCCTGAACGCAATTCTGCGGGCCCGCCAACGCGGCGACAGCTGCTTTCTGTGAAATTGCGTTTGGACATAAGACGGCGTAGTAATGTAGTTTGCGCAAGGTTGCTGAGAGCTTCTCTCCAGCCGCCACATATCCAATCCTCCATCCAGTCATGGCGTACGCTTTTGAGAAGCCGTTCAATGTTATTGTTCTGTCTTCCATGCCAGGCAAAGAACCTATGCTGACATGCTTCGCGCCATTGTAAACGATCTTCTCGTATATCTCGTCGGCAAAAACTATCAGGTTGTGTTTGCGCGCCACTTCAGCTATGATTTCAAGGTCCTGCTTCGAGAACACGTGTCCAGTTGGGTTAGACGGGTTGCACATCCAAATCATCTTCGTTCTCTCTGTAATCTTCCTTTCCAAGGCTTCAATTTCTATCTGGTAATCCGTTTCTTCATCTAGCGGGACTGTGACAGGTTTCGCTTCTGCCAACAGCGTGTCTTCAAAACATGCAGGGTAATACGGATCAAGAATCAGCGCTTCGTCACCTGAATTCAGAAACCCCAAAGCTGAAATCAGCATTGCTTCCTGAGAACCTGACGTGACGGTTACCTCAGTCTGCGGATCAACTTCAATTCCGTTGTCTGCTTCAAGCTTTTTGGCTATGGCTTCGCGCAGTTCCAGCGTCCCATTGGTATCTGTGTAGTGAGTGAAACCTTTCTTGGTCGCCTCAATGGCTGCTTCCAAAATGTGTTCCGGCGTGGTAAAGTCTGGCTCGCCTTGCTCCAAGTGAATGACATCTTTCATTCCCGCCGAAAGCTCGAGCATTTTTCGAATCGACGAAGGCTTTATCAAGCTGACTCTGTTCGAACCCTCAAACAACATTCTCCTCACCGTTCGGCGAAGCCTGCCCTGCAAGCATAATCATTTATGAAGTCATATAAGACTTAACACATGCACTTTTACGTGGCGCAATGTGGAAGACTGAAGTGTGACGCTCGTCACATTTTTGCCAATGATTTTTCGTAGTCAACAACAACGTATTTCTTCCCCTTTTGAAACACTCTGTGTCCTTCTCTCTCCAAAAGCCTCTTCTGCCCTTCCACTCCGCCGGGATATTTCTTGTTTATCTCACCGCCAGTCTTCAGAGTCCGCCAGTAAGGAGTAATGTCCTTTCCACCCCACTGCCTCTTTTCTTCAGCGGCGTTGGCAGCAACCCAAGCGAAAATGCCCGTGGTTATTGGACACCCAATAGTCGCTCCGTGTTTCCGAGCAAGAACCGCGCGAATTTCATTAATCGTGATGAGTTTTCCCTCAGGCACTCTTCTCATTATCTTGTCAACTTCCACAGGCGCTGGAATAACCACTGTGCCTGTTCCCCATCTCTTGCTCATCTTGTCAGTAATCTCTTCCACTTTGGGCAGACCCTTGCTGTCCTCCAGTTTCTCAGACCAACTCTTTCTTCTTGCCACGGACTTGCCCCAAATATCAGCTTCAAACATTCCTAATAAGTCTTCAGTCCAAGCGACAGCTCTTTCAAGGTTTCCCGGACTGCCAGAAAAAAGGTGCTCGCGTGCAAAAGATTCGTGTGAGGACTCTGAGCGATGAACTAGACCTGATTCTTCAAAAGGATATCTTGAGAGTGGAAATCACAATAACGGAGTCGTTTGCTGAAAGTGAAAGCAAATCCGCCTTGCCTAAACTGATTAGACTTGGTCGGGCGGGCCGGATTTGAACCGGCGACACTCCGGTCTCTGCATGTGCGCTTGGTAGCTGAGCAACACCCGCCAAGGGCAGATGTCTACAGCGTCTCCGCCTGCCAGTTCTGATGGCCTGCTCGGAAGCTCTACCAAGCTGAGCTACCGCCCGACCAGATTTTGTAGAACGGGAAAAGCGAATTTATGTGTTTCGCATCACTCATCAACACTAAACGCGAAAAGTCGCCAACCAGCTCACTCAGTCGACACTACACAAAAACAGCCCAAGACTTGCCCTGCTCAGACCTTCTTGTAAGAACGCACCCAAAGCGCGCCCCAGATTATGATGGACGCTAAGAGACCCCAGAAAAGCACCACGAGCATCAGAACCGCGCCGGAGACTATGTTTTCGAACATCTCTATCCAAGAATAACCAGTCTTGAACACGCCTAAAAGCAAAGTTTCGAGAACAGAAATGAGCACACGAAACGGCATATTTTCAAAAACGACATATACCGACAAAAAAGCAACCGTTTTATAAACAGTCACCCATATACAGGTTCAGCCCAAGCGGGAGAAAGGAGAAGGCTTCCGTCATCTCTCAGTTTTTCCCTATCCAGCTTCTGCGAAATTTCCGTACTTTCGGCTTCTGCCGCGCAAGTCATATCCATAATACCAAGCAGTCCAGCCTGAATAGAACGCCTCTTCGGCTTCCTTCCCGCTTTTTCTACGATAAATTATCAAAATTAAAAGCAATAGCGAATAGCACCACTCTTGAACAAACCACTGCTTAGCGGCATGCCGCTATAAACTTTTCGAAAACGTCTGGGAGCTTTTGTGAAGATTCCGAGATCTCAGAAAAGTGAAAAACTTAGTTTAAACCTTCAAACTGCTTAAACTATACCCTTGACTTTCTAAGTAGCTCTTTTGAAACTTTGCTTTCCTTCGCTTGCGGGAAAACCTCGCAGATTTCTAAGATAGCCCCGCAATGCTTACACTGAAAACAGCCCGTCTCACGTTTTGCAGTAAGCCGAGAGCCCTCGCCCGAACTGCATTTTGGACGATTCTTCAACGACCTGTGGAAAGCCTCAATTTCGTCTAAGCTCAACTTTTCTCCTTAACTTTAAAGTTTAAGGTTTCATTTATGCGGTTGGCGATATTATTTTAGCCATAATCATGGAATATTATTTCTTACGACATATTACCACTGGGGAACATGCCTTTTTACAAAAAACAACCTAAGACAAAACGATGGTAATGCTCCAACTAAACCCAACGATAACATTCATAATGCCAATACAAAACAAAAAAGAATTCCTAATCGAACAAATAAACACGATATTCAAGTTTTCAGAACAATACAGGGGGTTCTGTGAAATCATAATACTAACGGATGAAGTGGAAGATGCAAAACTTAGACTAGCATGGCTAGCAATAAGACTAAACAAAATAAGTCACCCACACGTAAGAACAAGAATAATACGTTACACATCAAAACTAAGCCTAGACGACCTAATCGAAACGAGCGTAAAGCATGCCCTCGGACAAAAATTGGTGATAACAACCAACATACCAGAGAAAGTAGAAAAAGCAAAAATAACCGACGTAACGAAAAGAGAAATCCTAATAACCCAATACATACTTGACGTGAACACCCTCCAAGAAATCCTGACATAAACACAAACCAGCAAAACAGGAGACAAACGACAGGCGCCAAATTTATTGAAGATTCTTCTATAAAACTGTTCCATAGACTATAGCTCAACGATTAAAACATATCGCTCTCGGAGAGGAGAATATGAAAAATTCCTAGCCATAGCTGGCCTTTTTCTCTAAAAATATCACGACAGATATATTATTAGCTAATCATAAAAACTCTGTGCCAGCATAGCAGCCGCAGCTGCGAGAACCATCCAGACGAAAATTGACATTATGGCAAAGAAGGGAAAAGCATATACTTCCCCTGGAAACAAAATTGTTGCAAAAATCAGCTTAATGGTAGCTAATATACTGTTAAATAACCCGCTAAAAAAGCCAACATATAAGCCATTTTTCATAGCCAAGGCAGGATGTAGCAAACCACTAACAAAACCAGCCAGCACGGGAATGGCGACGAAAACAACCAAGCTGCCCACACTCATTTCGTAAAACAAGGTAGGCAAATTAACCTGATAAGCATAAGCTAATATGCACCCGATCATTATTCCTACTAACATAGAGATGGCACGAATAGGGGGCTCCGGCTTTTTAGCCATATTCATCTTCTCCTTTCAATGTTATATATATTTAAGGAGTTAAAAAGCATTTATGAGAGATTCCTCTAGAATTAACATCTATTTCCATCCAAATTTGTTCAAGAAAACGTTACTCGGTGTTCACTGATGGATAAGCTTGAAATGCAGGACACTTCTACCCCTTCTATTTATTTTGCTATTAGTATTGTCTTTGTATGAATGTTATTGTAGTCGCAGCTGGACTGCTAGCGAAACTATATTTGGAAGAAAGATGGGGGGGAGATTATCCCGTTAAGTAAAGTAGTGCGCGCGAATTTTCTTTTGACTTCAACTCTTCTTTTTATATGCTCTCAGGGTCCAGAAAGCCAGCGTTGAGAAGATACCTCCCCCCAGAGCTGCTACAACCACTGCTGTTATCAAGAACGTCCACTGCGTCCAGAATGTCTCTTCCCGAGGTTCTGCTCCCCAGGTGATGCTCGGGTTTGGAGCTGTCTGCGTAGATGATGTTATTCCACTGCAATCCACGCCTGTAACCATCCATGTCCTTTTTCCTACTATTGAGGAACTGTTAGTGAAGCTTACCCAACCCGTAGCATTAGTTGTATGAATTGTCCAATCTTCAGCATTAGTGGTGTAGTCTGTACATGTTACATTAAGCATGACCTTTTGAACTGCTGAGGCATTGTGACCCCAAATCGCATGGAAATAAATTGTTTGATTGGAGCCTACGTCACAATGATCATCGGAAACCCAGGAACGATCAATTATTATTTTCGTTACTGTAACGAAAACATATATGGACTTATTGTCTCCGTTTGAAGTCACTAGAAGATCTCCTCTATAAGCCTGCCCCCTGTAAGCCAAACTTGTTGCATCAACAGTTACGTTAATGGTCTCAGTCTTGGTCGTCGTTGACCCATTTTCTGGCTTAACACAAAGCCATGTTATGCCCTCCTTTATAGTTATCTTCCATTCAAGGGTGCTTCCTCCCATATTTTTAATGTGGAAGACATTTTTTCCTGTCGCTCCTTCTGGTATTAATTCGAAATCCAATATTGTTTTATCTACATACAATTCGGGTGGAGGCGGTAACGGAATCACCGTGTAATTCAATGTTTTGCTTCTGTCCCAATTTCCGGCTCTGTCAGAGGCACTCACGTAGAATTCAACCATAGTTTTACCCGGCAAGTCTTGTATCGTCGCATTCCATAAGCCTGAGCTGTTATCGTAAACCATAGGGACGCTCCACCACCCTGGAATAAAACTAACGTTTAGAAACAGACGGACTTCGCCTATTCCACTTGCGTTTTCTGGCTCACTTGCGTTAGCACCAACAGTTGCCCTTTCATTTTCGTGAGGTTGCTTTGGAGTCCAGCTAACATTCTCTATTCGAGGTGGCAAAGTGTCAGTTATCGTATACGAGAAATTTGCGGACACGACCCATATTCCGCAAACATTTTTTACGTGAATCCTATAATGAACCGTTCTCCGCCTGAGTAACGGTTCTGTCCAATACGGTTGAGGCCGTATGGTTGCACTCAACTTGTTACCCAATATCGTCATACTTGTTTGGTTCCACGTTGAATCGCATGTGAAATCAAGTATGGCTGTATCAACTTGCACATCTTCTAATAGGGTGACGTCAATCTTCACGCTTTCGTTATAGCTGGGATTGGCAGGTTTTTGAGACACATTTTGTATCAAAAATAGTGGACGGCGGTCTGTATTGTTAAAGGGAATAAAGTATGATGTGTCGCCTATCCCATCTTTATCACCATCTGTTTCGTTATAGTCACTCCAATAATTGCCCTCTTCACCGTTGTCCCATGCGTTCGATCCATAGTCCGAAGCCTGTGGCGTGTTGCAGATGAACCTGTTGCGATAGAAGATGTTGCTTTTGGGAGCAAAGGAGTCAACGCCTTTTTCGTTGTTTGATATAATATTTTTTGTTATGTTATTGTTTTCAGCCTCTACTCCCAGTTGAATGCCATATTCGCGGTTTGAGGTAATAATGTTATTAGTTATGGTGTTCCCTGAACCCCCGAGGAAAATGCCCCCTCCATCTCCGTTTTTAATTGTAAATCCCGAAATGGTAACGTTGTCGGATTCTTTGTCTATTGAGACAACGTTCCGATCGGTTCCGAACCGTCCGTCAATTATTGTCGTGCTTCTGTTTTCTCCAATGAGTTTTAGGTCATGTTTGTTTTCGAGGTGAACATTCTCAGAATACGGTCTGGAGCTGGGAGCTACAAATATGGTGTTTCCTAGAGTCGCTGCTTCTATTGCCTCCTGAATCGTTGGGTAATCTTCTGGGACTTTAATGCTCGTTCTCATCACAATGTCGTCGATGTACCCCATGGGTTGCCCAAAAAGAGGTCCCCCAAAAATTATTCTACAGATGTCATGGGATGTGCCAAATTTCGTGAATTTTGCGCCTTTGGCTTCTAGGAGATCATTGACGTAGATGTCATATGTATTGTTTGGAATGTTCATAATCATCTTAATTCTGTACCACGTGCCGTTCAAATAATTGCCCAAAACATAAGAGCCGTTATCGTCGTGGTATTCTGTGGCACCCCTTTCAGTGAACTTGATGTTTGAACCAGTAAAATTACCGTCATCAACGTAAATTATAAGGTTGGTGTTATTTCCACTGTTAGCAGCCAGTCTTATTGCAAATGTGGCAACTATAGTTCCTTTCTGTTCAGTAAAGTTAATGTAGGGGCACGGGGAGCCAACTGTTGAATTATCTACAAACTTACCAGATTTGCCTCCACTGTAGTAAGTCTGATTATCAACAGTGAAACTACCGTACTGCGACTCAGTTATAGTCCAATTTTTAGGAACATCTCCAACTCGTTCATCGTCAAAAGTCTGATTCAGAATTACAGTATTCCATGACATTTTCTCAGTTGAAACTTCTGGATTATCTACACCACCAGCCGATTTGATTTCGACATAGACGCTAAACTGGATCAGAAATAATGTTATACAAATAGATGCGAAGACCGTTAAGGCATTTTTTTTGTTCATTTCGATTCTCCTTCCTCCGTACATATATCAAAATGAAACACCAGTTCTAATCTAACATATTCAAAACCTTGATATTAATGTTGCTGAATCAATCTTCTATATCGAATCCTCCTACCAAATTAAGCTATTTAGAGGTAAGTGCTTTTACATGTCTATGATTGTAAAGTCATATCCTTTCTCAAATGTTAACTATGTTAGGAACTCAACCGCTGATTTTGACGGAAACAAGACAATCAACAATTCCATGTTAAAAGAGTGAAAAGAAAATTTGAAAGCCCATCTTCATTTGTATATACTTGGAAAAGTATTTTAAACGAAGCATAACAATCCGCGTTCCTGACCATTTCACCAACTTCTTCCTATAAAATAAATGGAAAGTTGACGTAAAAACCGATCTCGAATGAGTGTTAACTAATTATTCGTAGTCTTTTCCGTGGAAAGTGAAGCAGTAGGGACAGAAAGTGTATACTCCAAGAAATTCTTTCCCACACACGCTACACGTCTTACTTCTTTTGAACCCAACTTCTTTGCAAGGCTCAACTTCGAAGGAAGATGGCTGCCTGCCTCTCTGGTCCTTTCTCTTTCTTTTACGCCTCCGCAACAATGCAAATACAATGGCAGCAACTATGCAGGCTCCAATAAGTATGGTTGATATAAATAATAAGGCTAGAAGCCATCTAGGAATTTCCCAAACAGGTGGAAATACCCAAGATTTGACCCAAACAACACCATCAACAAACCTATTATCCTCAATATTAAGTTCCCCGGACACAGCGCTCGCTTCTGCACTTAAAGTAAAATTTCCCTCCGCTACACTTCGTGTATTCCAGTAGAAGACAAGTGGAATTTCACTCCCAGACTGTAAACCGTTAACGAATAATCTTCCAACAACGTTAGAGTCATAGAATGCTGTGACATCGAACGATTCAACATAGCTCCCTTCATTCTTAACAACAACGTAAATGCTAACAACTTCGCCTATATGAACAAGGGTTTTTGAAGGTGAAACGCTTAAAACCGCAACATCATGGATTGGAGGGAATGGAGGTCTTGCTATAAGTTGAACGATACCATTAACAAAAGTATTATCCACAACGTTAATGTCGTTTAGGAGAGGGGCAGAAGCACTTATTAGATAAAAACCTTCGGGCACGAAACTTGTATTCCACACAAAAACTAATGTCACTCGAGTATTGGGTGCAAGAGCACTAACCTGTAAGGTGTCAATTTGCCAAGAGTCATAGTAAGCGCTTACGCCAAACGTTTCTGTCTCTGTTCCTTTGTTAAGGACGGTGACGTTGATCTGGAGCGCTTCCCCGATGTAAAGAATTTCTTTTGAAATTTTAACGTCCACTACTGCGATGTCGTGGAAAACCACTGGCTTTTTAGGCTTAATCCTAATAATTCCATCAACGAAGACATTGTCTGAGATGTCAGCCTCATTAACTAAAAGCGGGATGGAAACGGTTATTGTGTAATTTCCCGGACTAACCGTCGAGGTGTCAAAGGTGAAATTTAGGGTTTTATGGGAATATAGCGCAAGTGCGGTGATCTGTAAGGTTCCAATAAGCATGCTGTCATAATAGGCGCTTACGCCAAAACTTTCAGTAGTCGTTCCTTCATTCTGAACAACAGTGACTACATCCACGGGTTGACCCGCTTCAACCGTTTCGGCTGAAGGAATAGCATCCACAACTGCTACATCATGAAAGGCTATCGTTAGCGGTTCAAAAGGCACAATAAAAAACCCTGCCGAAACAGCAAGGCAATATGGAACTCCACTCTGATTTACTGGCGCAGTAAGTGCTGATACTATAGCTTTTGCTTTTCCAACAAACGCGTATTTCGGGATGCCCAAACTAACGTGCAAGAAAACCAATTTTTCATTCGGCGTCACCTTGATATCACGTAGTTCAGAACTATTAACTGGAACGTTTAATTCGTCTTGGATAACTATTGCAAGTGTAGCGCTTTTCAAAACCATAGCTACACTTCTCAAAGTGATTTCTAACCCCACATCACCTCCGATTCCAAAACTCGTTCGGTAAGTAAGATTTTGATCCATTGTTCTTACTGAAATCAGCTTCACAATCCAGTCCACTTCAAAAGTTAAAGTGTCTTCAAAAGCTCTACTATCAATCGATACATTCGCTACTGCAACCCAGTTCCCAAAGACTTCAGTTTCATTGACACATTTTTGCGGTATGGCGAAATCGACTGTTGCGATTCCGCTCGAATTAGTTTTGGCGGTGAGGCTAAAGGATGTATTATTAGGAGTTTTCACATGAAATGCCACTGGCAAATTTTGCATGGGGGTTTCATTGTACGTCACCAACGCATATAGAATAACAACTTCTTGAAGGCCGAATGCGTCGCTTGGCATGTTGGGGCCTTTTCCACTGTAGGGTTCTTTTTGCGTGAATAGGTCGATTTTTCCACCAGTGCCATTCGAAAAGGCAATTTTCATGTTTGCGAATGCTAAGCTGAGAAGAATTGCTGTTATTGCAGGCATTACAAGTAACTTTTTTAGCTTAGCATTCATCGTTATCATACATTTAATCAATGCCGAATTCTTTAACAAATATTCCGCAATCACGAATATTACTATAAAGGATGCGTTTTTCAAGCGTTCCAATTTGCAATTTTTATAAAAAAAGTGTTAACGAAGCGAAACTTTTCTGGCGGGCCCGACGGGAATTGAACCCGTGACCACCGGGTTTCTACGAAACACCTGCTTTCTTAAAAGCCCGGTGCTCTATCCTTACTGAGCTACGGGCCCCTACGTTTTCATTTCATTTTTAGAGAAGTAGCAACGGTGTTCTTTAGTTTTTCGATTCGCTTAGCCTATAAAAAAAGGTTTAAGGAGTAGATTGGACTTTTATGAGGGCTGTTATGAAGTTTTTGATCTTGTCGTTTGCGCCTAGTATCGTTTCTATTGTTTTTTCGCCTTTCTCGGTGAGCTTGTAGACTCTTTTTCTCTCGTTCCATGTTCCTCCAATCAGCCCATTTCTTTCTAGAGAATAAAGAAGTGAGTATACTGTGCCTGAGCTTACGAGGAGGTGGAACTTGTTGTGGATGAAGGATATCACATCGTAACCGCTCAGCGGCCCAGTTTTCAGTTCGGCCAAGATTATTATGTCCATGAAGTTTTTTATTATTCTTTCATGCATCTTTTTTAGTACTTTTCCTTCCAACTTCTCACCGCATAGGATGATTGTTAACGCAGTCATGTTTATTCACGTTTTAACATTTTAGGTCGGATATAGATATTTAAGTTCTGTTCTAATTCCGACTAAGAAGTAGAAACTGAATATAGAAAGTCTAAACATCAGTTTGACGGACGTAGGACGCAGAGCCGCGTCGAAATAGGATGGAAACATTGAAGGCTAGCGGGATTATTGCGCTCTTCAGCGCTATGAAAGGCTGACGGGCTGGTTTGTTTTTAAAGCTCGATTCCTTGTCTGCAACGGTAAAACAGCCCTCCTGAACAGCTAGCGATATATCCGCATGTTAGCAAAGGTTATTTGCTTCTTTCGACGTGAATGGCTAAACGGTGTTAGAATTGATTTCGTGGAAGCACTCTTTTAAGAGATTAAACGAAGAATCGGAGATGGCAAGGAAAAAGAAGCAAGCTTTGGACAATTTGCTGAGCACGGGTAGAATTTCGCAGTCCACCTACGACTCGTTCAGCAAGGAGATGGATGAGGCTATTGCAGAAATTGAAAGACAGCGGAACGCCTTGCTGGAGAAGATGGGTTCCAAGATGAAGGAGCTTGAAGGCCAGATAAGAACGCTGGAGATGCTGTTTGCGAACTATGAAATCCAGCACGTGGCCGGTGAAGTGGACGACGAGGTCTACCAGCGTGAAATCGGACTCCTGTCCACAGGACTTGAAGCGGCAAGACATGAACTCGATGCTGTCAATGAAGCAGTGAGCCAACTCTCAAGTGGCAACCCAAGTGCAGAACAAGAGATTGAAGTGCAAGTCTCAGAAGAGCAGAGTCCTCAACCTGAAGAGACGTTTCTTGAAGAGCCACTCCCAGCAAAGGAGGAAGAGTCAGCTGAGCCACCAGCAGAGCCAACAGAAGAAGCTGTGCAATGCGCAGAGGAGTCAGCTGAGATAAAAGCTGAAGAAAAGCAGGAAACGCAGTAGCAGAGGTTTGCTGCTTTCCCTTTTTCTATTCAAGAAAGTTGCGCCAGATAGGGGCTTATAGGGCTCGGCCGAATTTTTCTAGTTTGAGCGTGCACGTGAATGTCTGAGAAAGCAATCATGACTTTTCATGAGAAGTTCAAACAGTATGACCTAGGCAAAGACCACCCCTTCAAGGGAGACAGGTTCGAGAACGCAATGTGGTTTTTCGAAAGCCAAGGTCTGCTCAGTCTTCCAGAGCTCATGATTGTGAAGCCTGAACCAGCGTCCAAGGAGGACCTGCTGAGGGTTCACGACAGGGAATATGTACATCTGATTTTTCGCTTGGCAAAAGAGAATCGACCGTACGATTTTGAAACGCCAGTTTCGCAGGAAATCCTCGAGGCAGCATTACTTGTCGTCGGAGGTGCAATTGAGTGCGGTGAGGGTGTCTTTGAAGGGAAAGCCAAGCGGGCAGTTTCGATAGGCGGCGGGTATCATCATGCTGGGAGAAACTATGGCGGCGGCTTCTGCTTGTTCAACGACGTTGCGATCTTGATCGAGTTTTTGAGGGCAAAGTGCGGAGTGAAGCGGTTTCTTGTCTTGGATTACGACGTCCACTTTGGAAACGGCACAAGCGACATCTATTATCGCGACCCAAGCGTCCTGTACATTTCTCTACATCAAGACCCGAGAACCATATACCCGGGCACAGGTTTCGTTTGGCAGATCGGCGAAAGTGATGGCGAAGGCTACAATGTCAATGTGCCCTTGCCGCCTCGAACGGGTGACGCCACGTATCTTCATGCTTTGAACGAGGTTTTTGTTCCGATGGCTGAAGAGTTCAAACCTGACATAATAGTCGCGAACGGCGGCAGCGACTCTCATTTCGCAGACATGCTCGGAAACTTGGGTTTGACGGTCAAAGGATTTTTCGAGCTGTCACAACTGATTAGGAAGACTGCTGAGAGAGTCTGCGAGGGCAGAATTGTTCTGATACCTGGAAGCGGCTACAATCCCAAAGTGTTGCCTGTCTGCTGGTACGCGCGGGCGAATTCAATAATTGTTTTGGTTAATGTTCTGAGGGGCTTTTTGTTTTCTTCTTTGTTTTTCTTTTGGGTTGGAATGAGGGCTACCCCTCTTTTCGCTCCTGCAACCAGTGCAGGATGG
>Ga0315280_10000918_pt1 | contig 53219 bp, 46 predicted proteins | sample YL17G06_40_MG_FD_203697 | JGI IMG/M metagenome (GOLD analysis project Ga0315280, IMG submission 203697) | Sediment microbial communities from Yellowstone Lake, YNP, Wyoming, USA - YL17G06_40 | ecosystem: Environmental > Aquatic > Freshwater > Lake > Sediment | place: USA: Wyoming | collected... | reverse complement strand
CCACCGCCGTTGGCTAGCCCGTAAATCAGGTCGAAGTTCTTCACCGAGTTGTTGTAGACGTTGCCGGTCCCGGTGCCGACCATGGAGCCGGTCCGTTGCCAAGACAAGGCGGTGAACTTGTCGCCCGCCGCCAGGCCGTTGTGGAGCGTGGCCTTCTCGCCGGTGCCCCCGCCGCCGTCGACGACGATGTTCTCCACGCTGCCGGTGTTGAGCTGTGAGAACACCGTGTAGCCCGGACCCGTGTGATTGACCCCATACCGGCAGATGTTCGACGTCTCCGTGCCGGGCCCGCCGGTGATCCGCAGCGTGTCGCTAGCCAGACCGGCATTGACCGTCAGGAAGATCGTCCCGGTGGCGTCGTAGAGATAAGTCACCGTCGGGCTGCCGGCCAGGGTGACCTTCATCTGGTGGAAGAGCGGATTCGCGCTCGGCGATGCGGCGATGAACTCGAACAGGTCGTCGCCAGCGGTCCCCGTGAACGTCGTCGGGTTCCTCGTGGCTGCCGTGTCGATGCTGAAATTGTTGGTCCCCGTGTAGGGCGTCTGCGTGTTGCCCGCGGGGTCCTGCGCCCCCGAAACCCCGATCCCCACGTTGGCCACCGTCACGTTCGCGTCCGCGACGTTGTACGTCGCCTGATAGTGCGTGCTATCCGTCCAGGTCCCGGCGGCCAGCGTAAGCGTGCTGGTTACGGCCGGCGTGAAAGTGATCGTCGGCGCGGGAGACGGCTGCACCGCCTCGCTGTAAGTTACGGTGACCGTGAATTTCCCGCTCCCCACGTCGGCATCCGTCAGCAGCGTGTCGTTGACCGACACGCCTGTCACCGTCGGGGCCGCGGTGTCGATCGTGACGCTCAGGCCGGCGCTCAAGGCGGACTCGTTGCCGGCTGCGTCCACGGCACTGACTTGGTAGAGGTACGTGCCGTCGGTTTGGGCCGCCGTGGTGTACGTCGCCCCGCTCTGGTAATCGCCGCTGAGCTTCGTGCCGCCGCGATAGAAGCGGAAGAAGGGAGCCCCCGCCACGTCAAACGTCGGCGTGTTGTCGGCGGTGATGTTGTCGCTATCGCTCATGCCGGTGTCGCTGGCTGCCTGAAGGTCCGGGGCCAGGGGTGTCGCCGGCGCCAAGGTGTCGATGGTGACGCTCAGGGCGGTGCTCAAGGTAGACTCGTTCCCCGCCGCGTCCACGGCACTCACCTGGTAGCGATATCCCCCGTCCGCTTGTACGGGCGTCGTGTAGGTGGTGCCGGTCTCGTAATCGCCGCTGATCTTCGTCGTGGTACGATAGAAGCGGAAGTACGGGCTGGCGCCGGAGAGGGCGAAGGTGGGCGTGTTGTCGTTGGTGAGGTTGTCGGTGTTGCTGACGCCGGTATCGCTGGCGGCTTGAAGGTCAGGGGCCGACGGGGCCGCAGGGGCCGCCGTGTCCACGGTGATCGAGAGGGCGGGCGAATCGCCGGACTCGTTCTTGCCGATCTCGGTCTGCCGGGCGGTGATGGAGCGGTTGCCGTCGGCCAGGTCGTGCGTGCCGTCGGTGGTGACGGTGGTGGTCCTGCCGCTGGCGGTCGCGCTGCCGATCGCGGCGCCGTCGGCATAGATCGTCACCGTGGCCCCAGAGACGGTGCCGGAGACGGCAAACTGAAGGGTCTTGCCGGACGCGCTATTATCCAGGTTCGTCAGATCGTCGGTGCTGGAGACGCCGGTATCGCTGGCGGCCAACACGTCCACGCCTGTCGGCGCGAAGGATCCAGTGCGGTTGCCGTCGAAGACGTAAACCGCGCCGCGATCAAGGCTAACCCCGTCTTCATACGGTGCCCCGACGACCAGGCTGTTGCCGGACGCGGCCACGGAATACCCGAAGCAGTCACCGGCGGCCGGCGTCGCGTTATTCAGCGTGCGGAGCAGATTGCCCGTTTCCGCGTCGTAGATGTACGCCGCACCGGAATCGGTCGCGCCGGTGTCATCCAAGCGGGCGCCCACGAGGAGTGTGGTCCCGGACACGGCCACGGAGCACCCAAAAATGTCGCCGGCTGCTGGCGTGGGGTTATTGAGCGTCCGGAGCAGATTGCCCGTGACAGCGTCGAAGATGTAGACGGAGCCGGCGTCGGTCGCGCCGGTGTCATCGCCGGGGGCCCCCACGAGCACCATGCTCCCGGATACGGCGACGGACGAGCCAAAACCGTCCGAGGCGGCCGGCGTGGGGTGGTTTAGGCTCCACAGCAGATTGCCCGTCCCGGCGTCGTGAATGTACGCCGCTCCGGAATCCGTCGCGCCGGTGTCGTCGCCGGGCGCCCCAACCACAACCGTGCTCCCGGACACGGCCACCGAAGACCCAAAATTGTCATACAGTGCCGGCGTCGGGTTATTGAAGGTCCGGAGGAGACTGCCCGTGGCGGCGTCGAAGATGTAGGCCGAGCCGGCACCCCTCGCGCCCGTGGAATCGTAGAGCGCGCCGACCACGAGCGTGCTGCCCGACACCCCCACCGAGTACCCGAAGCCGTCAGGCTCTGCGGGCGTCGGGTTGTTAAGCGTCCGAAGCAGGTTGCCGGTGGCCGCGTCGTAGATGTAGGCTGAACCGGCTTCCCGCGCACCGGTGTCATCCCATGGCGCCCCCACCACGATCGTGGTCGCCGACACGGCAACGGCGGACCCAAACTCATCATCGAGTGCCGGCGTGGGGTTATTCAGGGTGCGGAGCAGATTGCCCGTGGCCGCGTCGAATACATGGGCCGAGCCGGCGTCCTGCGCACCCGTGTCATCGCACGGCGCCCCCACCACCACCGTGGTCGGAGACACGGCGACGGACGACCCGAAGTAGTCCTCCCTCACGGGCACGGGGTTATTCAGGGTCCACAGCAGATCGCCCGTTGGGGCCTCGTAGATGTATGCAGAACCGGTATCCGTGTTGCCCGTGTCGTCTTAAGGCGCGCCAACTACGAGCGTCGTCCCGGACACCGCCACCGACCAGCCAAAATAGTCCTTGGCTGCCGGCGTGGGGTTGTTGAGCGTCCACAGGAGATTGCCCGTCGCAGCGTCGTAGATGTACGCCGCACCCGGGCCAATCGTCTGGCCGTAGTACAGTTCCTGCATCCCGACCACCACCGTGCTCCCCGACGCCGCGAGCGAAGAGCCAAAACCCTGATCGCTTCTCGGCGTGGGGTTGGTTAGCTTCCGTAGCAGGTTTCCGGTCGCGGCGTCGAAGATGTACGCGGCACCGGCCTGACCGACTGGACCGACCGCCTCGCGAGGCGCGCCCACCAGTACCGTGGTGCCTGACAGCGCCACGGAAGACCCAAAGTAATACGACGACGGAGTGGGGTTCAGGGTCCAGACGAGGTTGCCCGTGGCCGCGTCGAAGATGTAGGCCGAACCGGCATCGTTTTCCGCCTGCGTGCCAACCACGACCGTGCTGCCCGAGACGGCCACCGACGATCCAAACGTGTCATAGTTTGCCGGCGTGGGGTTGTTGAGCGTGCGGAGGAGGCTGCCCGTCACCGCGTCGTAGATGTACGCAGAACCGGCCCAGTCCGCGCCGGTGTCATCGTGAGGCGCGCCCACCAACACCGTGCTCCCGGACACGGCCACGGAACCCCCAAAGTCCTCATCGTCTGCCGGCGTGGGGTTGTTGAGGGTCCTAAGGAGATTGCCCGTGGCCGCGTCGAAGATGTAGGCCGAACCGGCACGGTTCGCCGCGGTGTTATCCCGGGGCGCCCCCACGACCAGGGTGCTCCCCGACATGGCTACGGAGGAGCCGAAATTGTCACCGTCTGCCGGCGTGGGGTTGTTGAGGGTGGCTACAAGTGCGCCCGTCGTGGAATTGAAAACATAAGCCCGTCCAGCATCCGAGTAGCCGCCAATGTCGGCGTATGGTGTGCCGACGACCGTGAGATTGCCGTCCGCCGCGACGGCGTAACCGAACTGTGATCGGATCTCGCGGAGCGTGCTCGGGTCATTGAGCGTCTGCAAGAGATCGCCCAGGTTCAACATGCGCCGATCCTCCAAGGCCTCGCAGGCCAGCCGGCGCGAGGAAGGCGCCGGCAATCGCCTGCCGCGAGACTTCTCTGCGGATAGGAAGATCGCAGAACCACGGCGGCCAGCAGATCGGGTCTTCATGGCAGGGCTCGGTTGTAGCGTTCAGGGTTCGGGGTTCAGAGCCGGGCTGTGTCAGCCCGGCAGGACGTTCTTTGAAGGCCCGGAGGGCTGTTAGTCAATAGGACGCCGAGGGGCAACTCGACCGCCAAGCCCCGCAGGGGCGGCAGCCCAGGCGCCAATCGTCCGCGTCTGTGCAGGTACGTTTCGTTTTCGTCTTCCGATCTGTGTCGCGCCCCTTCGGGGCTCGCTGGCGTGGGGCGCCACCCATCCCAGGGGCTTGCGCCCCCGGCTATTGACGGTCGCCCCTTCGGGGCTCTTGTTTCCGTGTCCTCTCTGCGTAGTCGTGAATCGCCATGGTGATGACGTTCCGGTTTTGGGTGGACCGCGGAATGTGGGGCAGGTTGCCAACCTGCCCCACGGGAAACAGTCCCCAGGTTTCCGAACTCACCAGCCGCCGAAAGCAGGCAAAGACGGCGCGGGCCATCTGGGCAACTCACCGTCAGACGAGAAGCACCCCGCCCAGAGGTGCAGACGTAGCCTAATCTTCACTTCTCAGCGTGCAACAGGTTGAACCCGGCACCCGGCGTAACCGCCGGGATAACACCTGGCTCGACGCAACCGCTTAAATGGCAATCTGTTGCGACAACCCATGCACGCCTCATTGCACGGTAAAACTCGCCTATCTATACTACTCTGGGAGTTCTACCATGCGACAAGCGAAGCCGTGGTTCCGGAAGTCTACCAAAACCTGGTACGTGCAACTAGACGGTCGGCAGGTGCCGTTGGGTAAGGACAAAGAGCAGGCCAACCGGAAGTACCACGAGCTTATGAGTGGCCGGCGCGGCGGCCACACGATCCACCGTGTGGACGAACTGCTCGATGAGTACCTGGAGCACGTCGAACGCAATCAGGCGAAGGGAAGCTACCGGCTATACCGGCACTACATCCGCTCGTTCAACGCCACGATCCCGAACAAGCGGGTACATGACCTCTGCCCGCATGACGTACAGCGCTGGCTGGACAGCACGGACTGGAATCCGACCACGCGGAAGATTGCCGCCAAGACGATCAAGGGCGCTTTCAATTGGGCAGTGCGGCAAGGGCTGATTACCGCCTCACCAATTGCCGGGCTTCGCGTGCCGGCAGGGCTGTCCCGTGATGTACTCGTATCGCCCGAGCAATGGAAGGTGATTGTCGGGAAGGCCAAGGGCGAATTGCTGGACATCCTGACCTTCCTGCGGGAGACGGGCTGCCGGCCCCAGGAGGGCCGCATCGTCGAGGCCGGGCACGTTCGAGGCGACCACATCATCCTGCCGAAAATGGACAGCAAGGGTCAGAAGTACAACCGCGTGATTTGGCTGACGCCCACGGCACAGGCAATCGTCGAACGGCTATCGAAATTGCACCCCGAGGGCCGGCTGTTTTGGAACAAGTGGGGAAAGCCCTGGACGACCGGCCGGCTGAACGAGCGCTGCCAAGGATTGAAACTGGACTTCCACTTCTTCCCCTACGCGCTCCGCCACACCTGGACCACCTGGGTCTGGAGATCAAGCTGAGCGACTGGGAGCAGCGGGTGTGGAAGGGCGTCATCACGACGCCGGATGAGCCGATCATTCAGGACGGCAAGGACAGCTTCTCGGCCAGCTTCGAGTTCGAGGGCGAGTTGATAGCACCGTAGCGTTCTAAAACCGCGACGTGAGGGAGTTAAAGCATGTTCACCTTCCAAGCACCTCATTCGGCTCCGGTGGCCACGACCCTTTTGCCCAACCCGACATTCGGAGACGGCGAACGGCTCACGGATGAAATCCAGGTGAAGCGTGCCATGGACGGCACGCTCTACACCCACGTGAAGACGAAGAACGGCCGAAAGAACCTGCAATGGACGTTCCTTCTCACACGAAACAAGGCCCTGGAACTCAGGGCCTTCGTCCAGGCGTACTATGCCGCCGAGATTCGCGTGACGGATCACAATGACCGGGTGTGGGTCGGGTACTTCACCAACAATCCATTTGAGTTCGACACGCCGAGTCGGGCGGCCCCCGCGATCAGTCCGATGCCTCGCGGGGAAGCTCAAGAGATCACCATCGAGTTTGAGGGAGTCGAACAGTGAGAACGATACTCCGAAATCGCTGAGCCAGGGATGGCGGTTGTCGCGGCAGGCTATCACCGGCGGCTTGGCCGGCGTTGCCAACGCGGTACCCCGCCAACAGGATCGAATGGCGATCTTCCCGTCGATCCTGCGAATTCCGTTTACGAGTTTGACTGCATTCCGTCTCTTTTGCAGTCGAATTCGCCTCGGTTTCTGACCATGATTAAGTAATGCAATCAAACTTGCGCTCCAACATGAAAGGGCCAGTTACAGTGGCAACCTGGACCGTTGACAAATCAAAAATCCTCCAACCCGGCGAGATCAAGCTGGTCTTGGCAGACCTAGCCCGGAAGGGCCGCCGCTCCCTGAACACCCGCCTGAACCGCGTTGTCTTCCGGCTCTCGTGCTGCGCGGGGCTACGTGCGTCCGAGATCGCTGGCCTAATTCTTGCCGACATGCAGGTGGACAGCACCCGGCTTCAGATTCGTGTTCGTAAGGAGATCGCCAAGGGGCACAAGCCACGGAAGGTGCCCCTCCATTGGGACGGGGCCACCCTCCATGACCTCCGAGACTGGAAGCGATTTCGCCGCGAGCAAGGAGCCGGCGACGATGCCCCCTTCGTTTGTTCGCAGCACCGCGATACACTCGGCAAGCCCCTCGACCGCAGAAACTTGCGCAAGCGGTTCAAGGTTGCCTGCAAGTGCCTCGGACCCGAGCGGCAAAGTGAACTGACCATCCATCATGGCCGCCATTCCTTCGTGAGCCATGCGATTCACGGCGGCCGTTCGATCACGGAGGTAAAATCGGCTGTAGGCCATGCAAGCCTGTCGGTCACGTCACTCTACTCGCATTTAGTCGAAGATTCCGGCGAAATCGGCAACCTCTTCAACTTTGGCGAGTGATTGCTACGGGTCTGGCGGCTATCGAGTGCTCTTCAAGCACCGAGCGCTAGCGACCTGGGCGCGCCCTCAACCACATTGCGGTCAGAGCCGTCAAAGCCCTCGGCCGTGACCGACTATGGCGTCGGAATGGTCGCAGCAGACGTATCCGTGGGGGAGGGCGCTCCTGGGATATAACTCTTGTGGTTCACGACTTTCGTGATCGTGCGCTGGCATACACGGTACTCGCCGGCAAGGGCGCGTTGTGAAATGCGCTCGCTCGCGTAGCGGCGGCGAATCTGGGCCGCCAACTCGTCCGTGAGTTTAGCGTTACCGTGCCGCTCGCCGCGAGCCTGACGCCCACATGCAAGTCGGTCACGAGCGTTGTCTTGCGGAGTCCCTGGATAAAGGTGTCGAGGATTGCAGCAGTTGGGATTGTTGCAGTTGCGCGTATGGCACACCATTCGATCACCGGGATCAACACCCGTCGCCAAGTAGCAAGCGACCCGAGGCGCTATGAAGCTCCTGCAACGTAACGAGAAAATTCCGCGACCGCCACGGGGGTCGCAACCACCAAGCCACGGCCAGCACTCATGAACGCCACGACGATCGACGAAGCGATAGAACCAATCAACGTCAGTGTCGCGCATCGGTTCGATAGGCAGGTTTCGTGGACGCACCATCATCATGTCCTCCGTCGAGCGTTTTCAAGAAGAAACCCGTTGTGATCGGGTGCCGTGCGCCGCTCGAAGTCGCTCCAAACGGTGGTCAACCCAGCGCGATCGAACAGCAGGAGGATTTTGGAATAGCACGTTCGGACCGTGGGTGGCGCGGCCTCATTAGTGCCGCAGACCACGGCGTCGCGCCATTGCGAAAGCGCACCGCTGATGACGAGTATCTCCAGGTTTGGAACCGTCAGCGAACGAACGAAGGACATGCCCGAGGCTATGTCGAGGATGTCCAGTAGATCACGTTCGTCGGCGGCCACTAGCACGCCGAACGAAACGTGAGATAAGAGATTCGTGGTCATCTCGGCCGACTGATCCTTGAATCCCGCCAGGCATGACAGGAACTTCTCGGGATCGGCCATCTTTCTGTGACTAGCATCGGCGGCACCCGCGATGTTGTACCCGAGTGCTTTGTGCGTCAGGCTCAACAGCGTATCGAAATCAATCGCGGGACTGGTAATGAGCACAGCCTCAACAGGCATGGCATTCCTCCTTTGCCGCTGTGCGGCATAGATGTGGTTGGGAAGAGTGGCGACCCCGATCGGGACCGCCACTCCCAAAAGCCCAGCGGCCACGTCGAATGGCCGCCGGGCAATGGGAGACGGCGACAAGGCCCCAGTCATCGTCGGGGCCAAGCCGCACAGCCACGGATCACGCTAGGACGAGCGGGTGTTTCACCCTCTCATCGCAGCCGATGAAACGCTTGCGATAGTATTCCCGCTTCTGCGCGGTGTCGCGACAATCGAAGTAGATTGCACGACCGTATCGAGACTTTGCGCGGTAGCCTGCTTTCTGCATGGCAGCCACGAAGGCATCGTGGTCAACGGGTACGCCCATATCGCGCCCGGCTTGGCGCGCGAGCGCGAAAGAATGGAACGGGTGCCGGCCTTTCGGCCACGGCTCGAAGGCCCATGTGATCCAGGATTCGAGAGTCATACGGCTATCCCCATCGAATACCGTGCGGGGTCCTTCTTGTCGCCCGGCGCAATGGTCAACATGAAGCCGTCCTTGACCATTTGCTTCTTCAATTGCATCAGGTTGGAAGCCAATCCCGCAGCCGACTTCGGCAGTTTCTTGTCAGTCGTCTCCTCAACCAATCGCTGGAGGATGTTGGCCGCCGTGAGGTTGTCGATCCATCCGCCCCGTGCATCGGCAAGCAGTTGCGAGTACCAGCCCTGCATTTCGGCCCTCTTCTCGTCCATTGCCGCGCGCTTGTCGTCCGTCACTAGCACGGGCAAGTAGAGTCTGCCGTCCCCTTTGGGCAAGTTCATGTCCATGAGATCGTACAGGAATGCCGGCATTTCCTCGTCCACGATAGGGCGCAAGGTTTCGCTCCAATCCAACTCCTCGCCCTCGAACGGATCGACCCTAATCACCACGATCCGCGTATCGTTCGGATACACGGGACAGAAGCGCCGATCATTCGACGTGTGAATGAAGTGGGTATAGTTGGTCTCCGTTTCGGACGGCGAGTACATCCCGCGCAGCTTGAGATGCGGATTGTCGATGTAGTTCTTGATGAGTTGATACGCGCTGGGGTTAGCGCTCAGGTCGATCTCCTCAAGTAGACAGAGCACCGCGCCGCGCATGGCATCGTTGAAGTCATCGCGGGTGATTTCCTTCCGCAACTCGCACCATCCGTTGGTGCCCTTGATCCCACGGGCCAACGTTCGGCCAAACGTGGACTTGCCGATGTTCTGCACTTCGCTGAAAAGATCAAGCATTGGCAACCTCTTGTCGGGATAGCGGAACGCCCTTGCCGCCCACAGCTTGAGGTAGTGCCCGCCCCTGGTGACTTTGTTCGCCTGGCACCACGGGTCGTCAAGGACCGCCGGGGTGAGGTTCTTCCCGCAGTGCTCCAGGATCATTTGAATGCGCGGGTAGTCGCCCTTGATCGGCTCACAAGCGTATTTTGCGCCGAAGCGATTCCATACCCTTGGGGCTGGGTACTCTGGCCCGAAAGGGATTTGCACAAGCTGATAGCTGTTCTCCATCGAGTCCTTGATTGTCTTCGCTACCTCGAACTTGTTCAGCCCGCAACCTTGGAGGTACGTCTTGGCAGCCGTGAGGCTGTAGGCCACCCAATCAGGACCATCCTGAATGACGATGGCCTTGGCGGCGTACTTGTCCGTCGTCTGCCGGATTCGGTCAGATAGCGATTGCTTCTCGTCGGGCAGGCAGTCCAGGTCGTATTCCCATGTCTTCCTGCTGTAATGCCAGCCCTCAACAACATCTTCCTTTTCGCCGAGGATGGTGATGTAGAGGCAGGTGTTGTCGCGCCGTACCACGATCTCGCGGCCCCAGAGAACCCTGGGGATGGTCAGGTCGATCCCCAGGAGGCGCGTGAACTCGTCGAAGTTCGTGATAATGCCGTGCCCACGTCGATCAAACTTGCCGCACCTCTTGACCGCCTCATCGAACGATGCCGGGACATTATAGTGGATGCAGGGCTTCCCATTGACGATGTGCCAGTCCTTGCTCTCCGCTTCAGCCTTCATGCGGTAGACGGCGATGCCGCCGTTCTCTCGTGGAAATCCGTAGGCGTTGGGCTTATCCTTGTGGGTTCCCGGTGAGTTCGTCGAGTAGCGCCCGGCCCGCCGGTTCCGCTTGAAGTCCGCGAGCAGCCCGCAGGCGTGAAGTTGCACCATCGGCTTGCCGTCGTAGTCCTTGAAGGTGACAGGCCAGCCGTCCGCCCTCATGGCATCGAAGATTTCCTCGTGGGTGTCGTCCCAACAAGGATCATCGTCGCTGCGCGGTTCAGGTTCCGGTTCCGGCGGGGGCAACTCCACGTCAAGGGTGCCGGTAGCCGCGTGCAGGAGTTGAAAGCCACCTTCGGCCGGCGCATGGTGCCATACATATTGAATCGCGCCAGGTGCCGCGCAGGTCAGCGTGGACAAGTCCACGCCAAGGATTTTCGAGAGGGCGTCCCGTGCCGCCTTGCAGTTCCGGGCGTGCTGCTTGCGGGTGGTCGCAGGCAAGGGCGTTGTCAAACGGGCAACCCAATGTCGGCCCTTCCCGCCCCGGCTGGTGATGTTCATAATGGCCGAGTGCTTGGTGGCAAGCTCGTCCACTTGTGCGATCCCCGCTTCATCCAAGCCGTTGGGGCCGTGCTTGTAGTCGAACTCTAGGAACAGGGCCACGGTTTGGCCGGCTGCATAGTCCCACCAACTCGTGCCCCATGACCGGATGAGTTTCGGGTGGTAGCCGACCGGGCGGTCTTTCTTCGCGCAGTCGATCCGCCAGTTGTACGGCCCACTGGCAACCGGCCACTTGTTCTGCCACTCGTCGAGCAGATCGTCATCATCCGTTATTGGCTCGAAGTGTAGCTCAAGGCCCTTGTGGATGAGGTCGCGGTACGGGGAGCAGGCAAGGCTTTCGCTCGCCCACTCGACCCACGTAGGGAAGCCGTTCATTCAACGAACTCACTGATCTAGCCCATCAAAGAGAACGGCAGCCGTCAAAGAGAACGGCAGCCGTGGCGACGGGCTAAGCCCTTGGCTGGCGGGGGAAGGGTGAGTGGGGGAAGCCTCAGAGGGCTTCCCATCGCTGTAAGTGCTTGTCAGGAGTGCAGATATGGCGAATTGGGGGAAGCCCCTCATCGGCCAGCTTGTCTGCTATGCAACTCTTTCTTTTCTTCCACTTGAAAAAGAGAGAGTCTGGTAGTTTAGAAACAATAGGGCGCAGGGCTTCCCCTTCTGTGCGCAACCCTTTAATGCGTAATGGGTTAAGTGCTTGGGGAAGCCTCGAAGGGCTTCCCCTGGGGCTTCCCCTGCGGGGAGCTTGCATGTCGCGGCGAATGACAGGCAACGGGAAGGTATGAGGAATCCCTGCCCTGCAAGGCGGCCCGTGGCACTACTCTGGCAAGCCGGCCCACGAATGGCATCGAGCAGGGGACATGATCTTGGCGATCCGCCGTCGGTCGTGGCACGACCCGAGTGCTGGCCGTGAAGATCGGACCCCGCCAGGCGGTCGTTTACCGGCTCGCCGCCGATCTGCGCAGCCTCAATTCTCTACAGACCACAGATCGGATCGGCGGATTCGAGGGCGGATCGAGGAATGCCCGTGCGCCACATGAGCGGATTCCGGCGGATTAGGCTCTCTTCGTCCGGTCCAGGTGCCCGGCCAGATCGCGGCCAATGCACACTGATTTTCTACCATACATAAACCGGGCCGGCGGATGGCGGGGCGGATCGAAGAATGCCCATGGGCCAAGAGAGCGGATTCCAGTGGATGAGGGGACTTTGGGCCGGTTTACTCGTCGTCGTCGTCACCCCAACGAGGCTCGATGTCATGGATGCTCACGATGCTTCCACCGGTGCGGCCGGCGCGGGGCGAGTTCTTCTGGATGCCATAGAACCTTCGGGCCTCCCGCAAGTACCGCAGCCAGGTGTCACGGGCGAGCAGGGGCGGATCACCCGGCTCCGCGTGGCTTCCCAGCCACCGATATGCCCGCTCGTCGGTAAGTTTCTCGCCCAGTACCTCCTCGGCACGATCGTATTGGCGCAGCGCGCGCTCGTAGATGGCACCCAGACCCTTCGGCCCCTTCGTTGGCTCGCTGACAGCCATGCTGGACGGGAGCTTGTCGCACGCCTCCAAGCACCGTCCCAGCATCTCCTTCGCCGTGCGGATCGCCAGCATTGGGGTACGGACGTAGCACTCGCGGAAAAGGTCGGGCAGACCAAAGCGCAGGGCGATCTCGCCAGCCTCCCTCACGATGTCGGCGGCATTCTCAAAGACGTTGAGGTCCGGCCCCGGCGGCTCCGCGTTCATTTCCGTAAACTCGGCACCCTCCGGTATGTCAACACTCGGCTCCGACCATTCCGTGATCCGGTCGATCTGCGTTACTAACCATTGACGGAATTGCAGCGGCGTTTGCATCTTCTCCTCCACAGGCAATGGGGAGGCAGTCTACTCGCAAACGCCGCCTCGTGTCACTATCAATTCTCCGCCGCCCCCATTATGATGGGTACGCAACTTGGCTGCGAGCAGACCCCTGCCAGAAGCGGTGCCTGCCCACGCGGGTCCGCTGCGTCGAACTGGACTGGAGCCACGAGGACGCCGAGCAACGGCAACCTCGTCTCGCCGGCGCACGGAGCGAGCGCGTAGATGCTACGCCACCATGTTGCCGGTCATCGAGAACTTGAGGGCGCGCGGGAAGTCGCTGGCCGAGATCGCGGCGGTGCTGAATGAGGCCGGCTTCCGCATGACCCAGGGCGGGACGTTCGACAAGGTAGCAGTCCAGCGGTCAGCGCTGATCCATGCTGCCTGTGCGACCCGCGATTGCGGCCGTCTGCTCTGCGAGGCAGCCGACCAAGCTGAGGAGAACCAGCGCCAACGCCTGCCCCGGCGAACACTACGGCGACCGTCAAGACCGAGACAACACCCGCCAAGGCCCCGGCGCCGCTACCGCCGGCCTCTGCCGGGGCCGGGGCGCAGCACCACTCCGCCTGCCAGACGAAGGCAAAGCCCCTGCCCTTCCTCGTCACTGAGTTCTTCGGCAAGCCCATCTATGGCGTCCAAAGGGCAATGAACGACGCCGAGGGTCATCGGCTCCACCGTGAGAACTGCCGGCTGATCGTAGTCGTATTCTCGGCCATTACTGCCTTCGCAATCGTGAAAGCTCTCATTAGGCCCAGTGGCTCCGCAGCGAAGGACGAGAAGCCCTGCGATCAAATCACCGTGCCCGCTGAGAACCAAGATAGGGGACCGTTCCTGCTACCCCACTGTTTCACGCCCGAAGCGCAGCGGGCCGGACTATACAAGCTGAGTCCCGCCGGCCAGGCGGTACGATTTCCATCAACCGGAACATCGCATGGCCCGGACGCCATCGGCTGTCCACCGTGGCGTCCGGTTCCCTTGAAACCTGAAGGCAACTGAGGCAATTGAGGCAACCAGAGGAGACCACCAATGGTCCGACGAAATACCTTCACTCGACGCGCGCTGCTGGGACGGGTCGGCACGGCAGCGCTTGCAGCTTCCGCCGCCCTCGTCATTCCGCGCGCGGTCCACGCGGAACCGACGATCTTGAAGGGCCATCCAACATGGGACGCGCTGCTCGACCGGATCGGCGGGATTGAGTACGTCGGCTTCGGATCAGACGGGCTCAACCGCACCTACCTGAAGGGTTGGGTCCGCGACCTGGTGTTGCGGCCCGGCAAGCCGCAATCGAAGCTGTTGCTGACTGGGGCCGATGGCAAGCGCATGTTCCCGGAGGCCATGAGGCTACTCTTGCCACCCGAGGCGGTCGTGCAATGCAGGTTATTCGATCAGCGACGGCTCACGGACGAGGAGTGGAACCGCGCCTGGCTGGTGACGATCAACAGCTACCCCGCCTTGTACGCCAACTTGTTCGGGGTACGACTAGCGCGACAGGAACCGTCAGGACAAGTACACTACATGAAGTGGTGTCTCACCAACGATCGGCCCGACCCGAGGTTCCATGACGTGAAATGGTTTCACGTTCCGCCGTTCGATCCCGGCTCGAATCTGCTGCTACGACTGCTGAACGAGCGTGAGGCATTTCAGCATACCCTGTTGCACTACGCCTGATGGGTTGCCCGCTGAGCCGGGGCCGAGTAACGAGCCGGCCCCGGCTTGAATTGGCAGGGCAGAGGGTAATCCATGCAACTACGTATCCCGGGCCAAAGCACTCGCCCCGGCCCGCTGGTCCTGCGCCCACCTGAGTCGCACGGTTGACCTGCCGCTTCGCCCGGCCGAGCGGGACGGCGGCGATGAAGGACAAGCATGAGGAGTAGGCCGATCGCGAAATGCTAAGAGAGAGAATCGCAGGTATCCAAATCAGGCCGCCACGACAGGAATCACACTGCTTGCGCCCTTCCCGAGGGCGACAGTCGCAAGCAGTGCGACAATGAGCGGTTTAGCGGTCCTAGCGTTTCCGGCCCGTGGGTCGGATTTCCCCCCGGCATGGTAGGCCAACAACAGTAGGACCGCGAGGAGAGACCAGAAGACCGCCCAAGATTGGACCAGTGCTGCCGCTCCCCCCGTGCTGGGTCATCACTCGGCCAACGCCTCTTCGGGCTCAGGCTCTTCGGTGCGGGAGAACGACAGGATGAAGTCGGCCACTTTGCTGGCCTGTATGGCAGCAGTGAAGATGAACTTCGGATCGGCGTGCCCTATGTGCGCGACTCCAACCGGTGCGTCAGGTTGGCGGGCATAAGGAAGGGGATGGTAGTCTTGAACCCGCTGGCAGGGATTTGCAGCACCTTGTCTGCGTGCCGAGAAGTCGGCGGGATCAAGGGCATCGGGATCGAGATCGACGCCGCCTATTGCAGGGAGGCGAGAAGGAAGTTGGGGTTGAAGTAGACGTGCAGCGGGTGGTGGAATTCGTACGGGCCGGGACTCACCGTCTGCCAACCGGCGGCTCCGCCGTTGCTTCCGTTGAGCCAATGAGCGGAGTTCCTCCCGTCGCGGTGAGCAAGTCGGCGTAGGCTCCGGTGGCCTGCCAAAGCGCGTCGAGCTGGGCATTTTCGGCCTGGATCAGTCGTTGCCGGACCTGGAGCAGCTTGATGAGGTCGGTTTGTCCGGCGTTGTAGAGCCGGTCCATACGAGTCGCTCCGGCTTGGATGGGCTGCATCGTGGCCTGCGTGCGGGCAACCAACTGCTGCACCTGATTCCACTTGACGAGGGTTGCTTTCACCTGTGCCCGTACACGCTGTTTGGTCTGTTCGAGGGTCACTGCGTCGCGGCGGTACTCGGTCTCGCGTTGGCGGAGGAGCGGACCACCGGCGCTGAGGACGGGAATGGGGCTGCTCAGAACGAGACCATAGAAACTTGTCCCCGATTCGTCGCGTTCGTAGACAGGGCCCACCGAGGGGATAGGAATGTTTCCAGCCGAGAGAATAGGCGCACTAACCGCTACATCCGGTAGAATCGGCGTCCCTGATACAGGACCGGCACCCGGAGGAACCCGTCTTTGTCGATCTTCCGCGATGGGGCCGAGAGACGCGGCTTCGCAGTGCCCGAGACGCCCGAGAGGGCGAAACTGGGAAAGCACGGGGAAGTTTACCGCTTCGGGCTGACGCTACTGGGCTTGTCGGCGTCTTCAAGCGGTCGGACTGGGCAGCCTTCGGGCAATCCATACCCCCCTTCCGTAATAACGGTGTCCCCGTAGGTCAGCCCTTCGATCACTTGGGTTTGTTCCTGGGTCTGGACGCCCAGCTTCACTTCGGTCTCAAAGCCCTTGCCATCGCGGACGACGGAGACCACCGGTGTACCTGAGCGGTCGGCAACCGCAGCCACGGGGACGACCAGCGCGCCGGCGATTTCGGGGAGCCAGACGCGACCACGGCAGGCCAGCCCCGGGCGCAGCAGGCCATCCTCATTGGTGACTTCGGCCAGGGCGTCCACATCGCCGGTGGCGGGGTCTGCCTGTCCGCCGATGCGGGCAATCGTCCCGTGATACGTCCTGTCTGCGAGAGAGACGACCCGGACATCGACCTTCGCCCCCGGCTTCACTTTGGCCAAGTACGCGCTAGGGATGCGGACTTGCATGAAGACCTTCGAGAGATCAACGATCGTGGCAAGGGTGGCCGTGCGCTCGACATACATTCCCTGACGTGCCGCAAGCTGCGTGATGATGCCGTCGATTGGGCTTGCGATCTTGCACAACTGGAGATTGAGCGTGGCGGTGGCCAGTTCCGCCTTGGCGGCTGACAGGCGGGCCTCGGCCTCGGCGATTTCCTCCGAGCGGGTTCCGGCCTCCAAGAGTTTCACCTTGGCGGCAGCCGCGGCGGACTCCGCCTCGGCCGCTTGAAGCGAAGACTGGACTTTCTGGAACTGGACCGGCGAGACCTCGTTACGGGCCTGGAGGGACTTCAGGGCCTCGATCTCCCCGCGCAGGGCCTCCATCGTGACTCTCGCCTTGTGGGCGTCATGGCGGACTACCTCGATTTCCTCCGGGCGAGGTCCGTGTTTCAGACGCTGGAGGATGGCTGCCTTCTCGTCCACAGATGCCGTCGCCTTGGCGTGGTCTGCCTCAGCCAGCCGTGAATCCAGGTGCAGCAACTCATCCCCGGCACGCACCCGGCCTCCCTCGACGATCATCACCTTTTGAATCCAACCGGCGATCTGGGGAGAGATTGAAGCGGACTTTTCCGGGACCGCGACCAGCGCGCCCACCAGGTCGATCGACGGTTTCAGGGTGGTCCTCTCGACCTTGACCACCCGCACGGGCACCGGTTCCTTGGGGAGCTTGTCTCCCTCGTCACTTTCCCCGGAGGCAGCCTTCTTGCAGCCGGCGATGGCCAGGGCTGCGAGTACGGTCAGCGCCATCGCACTCAGTAGTCTCGTATCGCGCAGGAACATGGATTACTCCGCGTATTCTCGTTCAGTTGACGGGGTTGGGCGGCGTTGCCTCGGGCCGCTTGTCGAGCCGCAGCAATCGCACCATGACGTAGTAGAACACAGGCGTGGCTACCAGTGAGAGAAGGAGCGAGATCAACAGCGCTCCAATCACGGCGATGGCCAACGGACGAAGCATGTCCGCTCCTGCGCCAACGCCGTAGGCCAGCGGCAATAGGCCCAGGAAGGTCGCCAGCGAGGTCATCAAGACGGGCCGGAGGCGGCGTCGGCCCGATTGCACCAGGGACTCGAAGAAGCTGTACCCCCGAGCTTGAAGATGCTCAACGAAGTCCAGCATGAGGATGCCGTTCTTGGCGACGATGCCCACGCCGATTATTGCCCCCAGAAAGGACACGATGTTCAGTGAGGTGCCGGTCACATAAAGGGCTGCGACCACGCCGAACAGGGCCAGGACCGCTCCGAGGACGATCGCCAATGGCTGGATGATCGAGCGGAACTCGACAAGGAGCACGGCAAACACCAGGAAAATGGCCATCAGCAGCACGAAGGTCAGATTCTTGAACGATTCCTGCTGTTGTTGATAGAGCCCGCCAAACTCCAAGGTTGCCCCGGGCGGGAGTTGAAGCGTCTTGCCGAGTTGCGCCTGGATGTTGCGGATGCCGGTGCCCAGGTCCATCCCCGCGAAGCGTGCAGAGACGGCCACGAGTTGGCGCAGGTCTTCTCGTTGCATCTCCAGGATGCCAGGCTGGTATTCGACCTCCGCCACGTCGTTCAGCGTAACCACACTGCCCGACTGGGAGCGGATCGGCGTTTCCCGGATGCGCCGCTCCCGGTCGCGCGTTTCAGCAGCCGAGAGAACCCGGATGCCGATCGTGCGGTCGCCCTGGAGCAAGTACGACGAGGCGTTGCCCAACAGGCTGGTTTGCAGCGAGTTGCCGATGTCCGCGGCCGTGAGCCCCACTCGGGCAGCCGCGTCGGCACGGACCCCGAACCGCATCGACGGGCCGGCGACGACCAGGCCCGGCTCCACATCGACCACGCCGGGCATCTTCTCAATGGTCTGGGCGACCTCGGACGCCTTTTGCTTGAGCAGCGCAGTGTCGTTCGAGAAAATCTTGATCTCGCAAGGCTTGGGAGACCAGGTTAAGTCGCCGATCAGGTCGCTGAGCACGCCGGGGAACTCGGTGTGCAGAGCGGGTTCCGCGTCGTGAATCTTTTCCCGTAATTCGTCGATCACCTCCTCGGTTGAGCGATTGCGACTGGGCCGTAGCTTGACCAGGAAGTCGCCGGTGTTCGGCTCGGCGATAGCCAGCGCCAAGCGGGCACCCGTGCGCCGCGAGAAGCTCTCCACCTCGGGTGTATCCAAAAGGATTCCCTCGACGTGTCGCAGCATCCGGTTGGTTTCGGAGAGGCTGGTCCCCGGTCGAGAATAGTAGTCCAGCACGAAGGCCCCTTCCTCCAACTTGGGCAAGAAGTCGGTCTCCAAGGCGTTGTACAGCAGGACGCCACCGACGATTACCATCGCCATGCAGGCCAGGGCCAGCCAGGAGAATCGCAGCGCGCGGCGTACCACGCCCTCGTACACGGCGATCAGCAAACGCAGCAGTCGGCCCCCCTGAGCCAATTCGTCCTGCACCTGGCCGCGGCGGGAGCGGAGTAATAGGCTGCCAAGGGCCGGAGTGAAGGTGACGGCCAGCACGAGCGATGTGAGCAGGGCAAAGACCATCGTCAGTGCCAACGCGCGGAAGAACACCCCAGCCACGCCGTCCAAGAAAGCCAGCGGGATGAAGACCACCACCGGCGTTAGGGTGCTGCCGACCAAGGGCGGACCGACTTCGTGCGTCACCTGGCGGACCGCCTCGTGGGGCGGGTGCCCGGCCATGATCTTGGCGTGCATCGCCTCGACGACCACGATCGCGTCGTCGATCACCATGCCGATGGCGGCGGCGATGCCTCCGAGCGTCATCAGGTTGAAGCTCATGTGGAACACCCGCATTCCCACCAATGTCAGCAGCACGGTCACGGGAACGACCGCGGCGGCCACAAACGTGCCAGAAAGACTCCACAGGAAGACGAACAGCACCAGCACCGAGAGGACCAGCCCAATGATGATGCACTCCCAGACGCTCCGCACTCCCTCGCGCACGAAGAGCGACTGATCGTAGAAGAAGGCCAGCTTCATATCGGACGGCATTTCCTGCCGAATCCGCTTGAGGTCCTGCTGAAGCGTGTCGGCAATGGCCACCGTGTTGCTGTCGGGCTGGCTATAGATGTTCATCAACACGGCCTCGGTCCCCTCGGCAGTGACGATGTTGAACTGCGGGGCGGAGCCGCGGCGCACGGTGGCGATGTCCCGCACGTGGATCGGCGACTTGCCCGACCAGGCCACGACCACGTTCTCGATCTCGGCCGGGTTGCGCAAACGGGTATCGACCACGGCCAGGTAGAGTTGCCGGTTCTCCTCGTGCATCCCGGCGGGAGTGAACTGGTTGGATTCGGAGAGCGCCTTGCTGATCTGTTCAAGCGTCAGGTGATACGACTCCAGCTTCAGGGGATCGACGACGATGTGATACTCGGGCACCCGACCGCCCACCAAGTTCACCCGAGCCACGCCCTTGATCCGCAGGAAGCGCGGGTTGAGGTCGTAGCGGGCAGTCTCCCAGAGTTCGGTGATGTTCCGCGTCTTGCTCGTGAGGCTGATGCCGATGATCGGGAAGGCCGAGAAGGTGAGCCGCTGAACGAAGAACTCAGCCGTGGTGGGAAGCGTGCCGCGAATCTGTGCCAGTCGGCCGAGGACATAGAGTTCGGCCTGGACCATATCAGTGGACCAGTCGAAGAACACGTTGACGCACGCCGAGCCGCGGCCGGTCGTCGAACGGATCGTGCCCGAGCCGGGGATGTTCTTCATCGCCTCCTCGACCGGCCGGGTGATCGTGGCCATCATCTCGTCGGCCGGCATCGTGCCGTTGTCGATCAGAATCACGACCCGCGGGAAGTCGGTCTGCGGGAAGACTGACGCCGGCATGATGTACGCCGAATAGCCACCCCCCAGGCACAGGGCCGCCGTGAGGAAGAGAATCGCCTTCCGGTGACGAATCACGAAGGACTCGGAAGAGGCCGAATGGTGATCGGTCGAGGCGGGAGTCTGGTGGGTCATTGGCGGCACGCCGGTGGGGATTCCATCAAGAAACCCCGCTTCGCAGCAGGGTTTGGCGGTGCAGTCGCAGACCCCTACCGAAGCGACAAACGCAAGGTAGGAGTCATTAGCCGTGCCCTGAGCGCCGGGCGGTTATTCGCAGACTCCATCCCCTTTTCACTAGATTACCAACAGCCGCCCTGTCGGTCAATTAGTTTGACTGTGTACGTTCCGTGAGCGTCGTAACTCGCATCGTGCCTTGGATTAACGTCGCCGTCGAACCCGACCTATGGTTTTCGCTTCGTTTACCTTCTTCCACTGAAACTCCAGTATTCTGCGGGAAATCCGCAAGTCAGCATCCTTGTCGTCACCCGAATCAGCAGATTCCGAGTCCTTCGATCTAGCGTCGATAACCTGTTTCAAGTCAGCCAGTTAGGTCGATTCACGAACCGTACACAGTCAGATTAGTCAAGCTCGCTAGTTTTGCTGCGAAGCACGAATCTCGTGCCGGGTGACTGGGGATACTTGAAAAGCTCGCCCCAGAAAGGTACAAATACGCAACTGGGTGAGCATAGAGTTTCGCCTCTGCTGTACTCGGACGAAGGGGATGGAGTCCCCCAACAACCGCCTACAAAGGCTAATGACTCCTACCAGGGTAGGGTTGCCCGGGGGGAGGCGTCTATGGTGCTTCCGAGACTCCCACAGGACCAATCCTGCGGGAGTTTTTTTATTGACATGGGATTGGGCAAACAATGCCAGCGGTGACTGCACCAGGGAATCGGTTCGCCGCAACTGGATTCGTTGGAGGAGGTGTCGCCCATGTCCCGACAAGTCTCGGCGGTCGTGGTGGTGCTCCTAACGGCGCTGGGGAGCCTTAACCCTGGGGTGCAATCGTAGCCCGGAATCCGACGAAACGGGTGGCCAGAAGCAGATCACCGACTCCATTGGCATGAAGCTGGTGCTTATCCCGGCGGGTGAGTTCAAGATGGGCAGCGGTGAGTCAGCGGAGGCCACGGCCGCGTTCTTCAACAAGACCTACGGCGAGGATTTTCTGAGAGCAGATTATTTCAAGGACGAGCATCCGCAGCACCGGGTACGGATTATCAAGCCGTTCTACCTGGGCACTCACCATGTCACGCGGGGCCAATTTCAGCAGTTTGTCGCTGATACGGGGTACAAGACGGATGCGGAGAAGGGCGAGAAGCCGGGGGGCTATGGTTGGGACTCCGAGAAGAAAACGTTCGGCTTCGATGAGAAATACTCCTGGCGTAACGCGGGTTTCGAGCAAACCGACGACCACCCGGTGGTCAACGTGAGTTGGAACGACGCTGTGGCCTTCTGCCAGTGGCTCAGCCGCAAGGAAGGGAAGACTTACCGTCTGCCAACGGAAGCCGAGTGGGAGTACGCCTGCCGTGCCGGAACGACAACGCGGTATTACGGCGGCGACGATCCCGAGACGCTGGCCAAGGTCGGCAACGTGGCCGACGCGGCGGCCAAGGCGAAGTTCCCAGATTGGAAATACACGATCAAAGCCAGCGACGGCTATGTGTTCACCTCGCCGGTAGGTTCATTCAAGCCCAATGCCTTTGGGCTCTACGACATGTATGGAAATGCTTGGCAGTGGTGCGCGGATTGGTACGGCGAGGAATACTATGCCAAATCTCCCGCAGACGACCCAACCGGCCCAGATTCTGGAGATGTCCGTGTCCGTCGTGGTGGTTCCTGGGACTGCGGGCCGCTCGTCACCCGTTCCGCCAGGCGCTTCTGGAACTCCCCGGGCCTCCAGGACCTCATCACGGGGTTCCGCGTTGCCAGGACTCAGTAATGCTATGGCAGCCCCAGACACCACCGGGCCGGACAATGGCCGCGACAAAATCGACGGCTTTCTGGCCAATGGCTACGATTAGGAGTGGTCAGCCTTGGGGCCGGGTATGCGGGGAATCCATCCCCGCACTTTGAGATTACCCAATTTCACACCTGGGTTCAAGTCCCGGTCAAGACCACCGGGCTCCCCCTTGAAAGCTATCTGCGCCTGGGGTAGGCTTATTTTCAGCGAATGGGGATGGAGTCCCCGCAAAACTGCCTCCCCGGCTGATGACTCCTACCAGGGCGGGATATGCCCGGTGGGAGCGTTAACGGCAGTGCTATCGAGAACTCCCACGAGGATAGCCCTCGGGGAGTTTTTTTGTAGCCGGAACCACGGACGGCAGCCGGCGGGGGACTTCCGAGAACAGAGGTGGATATGGTCCACTTCTACTGTCCGGTCTGTTGGGAGGAGCTTGACCAGGACTTCGCGCGGTGTCCCCATTGCAGCGCGGACATCCATAGTTTCTGGGGATCGAAGGATTTTGTGGAGAAACTCATTGTCGCGCTCGACCACCCGGAGCCATCGACGGTCATGCGCTCCGTGTGGCTCCTGGGGCAGATCGGGGATCGCCGCGCTGTGGAACCGCTGAAACGCTTGCTGGACAGGACGCAGGACGTGTATGTAATCCGTGCGGTCAAGTGGACCCTGAACGAACTTGATGGGCCAGATGGCCATTGATCTTAGCACGCACAACCACCAACACCGTCGAGGAGAATCTGATGAGGAGAAAGATCGAGGCGATTCGTGCGATGGAAATCCTGGATTCCCGAGGGAATCCGACCGTGAGGGTCCACGTGACCCTGGACAACGGCATCGCGGCCTCGGCCTCGGTGCCGTCGGGGGCCTCCACCGGCGAGAACGAGGCACTGGAACTGCGTGACGGCGACGAGAAACGGTACGGCGGCAAGGGCGTGCTCAAGGCCGTGGGGAATGTCAACCAGACCATCGCGCCAAAGCTCGTCGGACAGGACCCGGCTCGGCAGGCCGAGATCGACCGCCTGATGATCGACCTGGATGGGACGCCGACTAAGAGCAAGCTGGGGGCCAACGCCATCCTGGGCGTGTCAATGGCGATCGCCCGGGCTGCGGCGATGGCTGCCGATCTGCCGCTCTACGGCTATTTGGGCGGGACGGGGGCCGTGCGGTTGCCGGTGCCGCAGATGAACATCCTCAACGGCGGCAAGCACGCCGACAACAGTGTGGACTTTCAGGAGTTCATGGCAATGCCGATCGGCGCGCCGAACTTCGCCGAAGCACTGCGGTACGTGGCCGAGACCTTCCACGCCCTGAAAAAGACTCTGCACGACCGAAAGTACGCCACCAGCGTCGGCGACGAGGGCGGGTTCGCTCCCAATCTCAAGAGCAACGACGAAGCCTGCGAGGTCATCATCGAGGCCATCAAGGCGGCGGGCTACCAACCCGGCAAGGACATCGCCATCGCCCTCGACCCGGCGGCCAGTTCCTTCTACGAAGACGGAGCCTACAACCTCGCCAAGTCGGGCCAGGGCAAGAAGACCAGCGCCCAGATGACCGCCCTCTACAAGGCGTGGGTGGAAAAGTACCCCATCGTCTCCATTGAGGATGGCCTGGCGGAAAACGACTGGGAGGGGTTCCGGGCACACACGGCCGCCCTCGGCGAGCGAATCCAGATCGTCGGCGACGACATCTACGTGACCAACACCAAGTTTATCGCCCGGGGCATCCAAGAGAAGTCCACCAATGCCGTGCTCATCAAGCTCAACCAGATCGGCTCCGTGACGGAGACCATCGAAGCTATCCAGATGTGTCAGAAAGCAGGCTGGGGCTATGTCGTGTCGCACCGCTCGGGCGAGACGGAGGACGCCTTCCTGGCCGACTTCGCCGTGGCAATGGGCGGCGGCCAGATCAAGACCGGCTCGGCCTGCCGCAGCGAACGGATCGCCAAGTACAACCGGCTGATGGAGATCGAGGCAGAACTCGGCAAGGCCGCGGTGTTCGGCCGGTAGACTGGCGCATTACGAACGGAAGGCGGAAACCCTGCCGTTGCCTGGTAGGGGCGATTGCGTCTTCGGTCCTATTGTGGCTTGCATCCGGCGGCTGAGGTCGCCGGCCTGAGAGTTGGATACCGCACCCCCTGTCAGGGCAGGTTTCGGGTCAACTGCGATTCCTCTTGCACCCCGATTGCAGCGAGCTTCCCCAACACTTATAATCGTCAGTATTACGTTTTCCATTTTCGTAATACGACCTAGGGAGGCCCGAGTGATGGTTCGGTGCGTCGTGCTTCTTTGGCTGCGCGGCCTGGCAACGGTTTCCGTTGCGGCGCAACCTGTGGATCGGTTGCCTCAACCCGACTACGAGCGTCAGCCTACCGACCCGGCATGGCTGGCGCAGGTGGTCCAGTTCCACGGCCATCTTGGGCCTTCGGTGGTTGCGGGAGCAAGGTTCGGCATGGCGGGCCTCCGCGCCGTCGGAGCGAGAGGCTACTTCGACGTTGAGGTCACTTGTGAAGGCCCTTTCGCCCAGCCGCCTCAAGCCTGTTTCCTGGACGGCCTGCAAGTGACAACCGGAGCGACCTTGGGAAAGCGGACGCTTCATTGGGTGGAGGCCGAGCGGATAGCCGTGCGACTGAAGAACACCAGGACGGGGAAGACCGTCGAATTGAGTCCGACGCCCACGCTTGTGGGCCTGCTCACTCCGCTCAAACCCGAGCGCAATGCCGTGAGCGGACAGGGCATTGACCGGAAGGCGGTCGATACGCAGTTGGAATCGTTGGCCAGGAGAATCGCGTCCATGCCGGAGCGCGACATCATCACGACGGAGCACGAACGATGAATCCTTCCATTGCCCGCGGTCTTCAACCGCCGCAATCGACGATCAGCCGATCAGCGGGGCACCGGCCGAGGAGACCGGCTTTTACTCTGGTGGAACTGCTTGTGGTCATTGCCATCATCGGGCTGTTGCTCTCGCTCTTGCTCCCCGCGATCCAGGCCGCGAGGGAGGCCGCAAGGCGGGCCAACTGCGCGAGCAACCTCTATCAGATCGGCCTGGGGCTGAAGATGTATATGCAGGCTCACGGCCGCAATACGCTGATGTCCTACGGCAACGGGCGGCAGTGGATGGCGGCCGTCCAACCGTTTATGCAGAGCTACGCGGTTTTCCGCTGCCCGACGGCCCCGGACATCAAGGACGGCTACTCGGGCCTGAACCTCGGCTATGGGATGAACTGCTACAACTTCAAGGACGGCTGGAGTTCCTTCTGGTATGGACCGCCCGACGCAAGGGTCCCGGACTCGTGCGGGACGATCTGGCTGGCCGATTGCCATCCCAAGGACGGCACCGTGGGTTGTTACTGGGTCGGATCGGGGTCGAAGTTCAGCGAGCCGGTCCCCTACGTCGATTATCGGCACGGGGGCGGGTTCAACGCCTTATTCTACGACTGCCGCTGCCAGTGGCTCACCCGCACCACCAAGTCGCAGTGGTCGATCAATCCCAATGACCTTCCCGAGGACAACTGATAGCGCCATGTCCATCTACAAGATCACTTACGCAGAAAAGTACAAGCGGGCCACGCTCCACAACTGGGGCTGCAACTTCCGGTGCCGAGGCTGCACCTACAAGCTGAAACAGAACCCACGGCCCAAGCACTTTCCGACCATCGAGACGATCCACGATTGCCTGCGAGGGCTGGACCTCGATGCGGTCCATTTCATGGGCGGCGAGCCGACCACCAACCCGCAACTGCCCGGCCTGCTGGCCTACTGCAAGCGCCAACTCGGGGTGAAGACCCGCCTGGGGCACACGAACGGCTCCGGGCTTGTGCTCGACAACCTCGATGGCAGCAACGTCAGCTTCAAGGTGTTCGACGACCAGTTGCACCGCGAGTACACCGGCCACCCGGCAGCACCGCTGTTCGAGAATTTCCAGCGGTCGTATGAAGCCGGCCTGAAAATGAGGGCAAGCACTGTCTTCAATCCCGATTTCGGCGGCTTGGATCAAGTGGAGAAGGTCGCGGCCTTTGTCGGCGGCCTGGATCGGGGCATCCCGTTTCACGTCTTGGGCTACATCCCGGTGCCGGGTGCCCCTTGGCGTCGTCCTACCGACGAGGAAATGGCGCAAGCGGTTGGAATCGCTCGGTGCCACCTTGACACCGTGACGTTTTCCCATTTCACGTCCGAACAAGCCAAAGACCTGGAGCAGCGGGACGACCGATTTGCCGTGCGCCAGGTTCTCTGACATGATTCAGTTGCAGGGCGTCAGCTATGGCTACCCCGGCTCCGCGTCTGCGGCGCTGCGGGAGATCGACTTGACCGTGCCGGACGGCCAGTGGCTTCTCTTGGCCGGACCTTCCGGTGGCGGCAAGTCCACACTGTTGTACCTGTTGAACGGACTTGTTCCGCACGTCCTGGGAGGCGACATCCGAGGCGACGTTCGCGTCGATGGCCTCGTGCCTGCGAAGGTCCCGGTGCGGGAGTTGAGCCGCCGGGTGGGGACGGTCTTCCAGAATCCCGAGACGCAGTTGTTCATGCTGCGGGTCGGTGAGGACGTGGCCTTCGGCTGTGAGAACTTGGGCCTCCCGCCGCTGGAGACACAAAGCCGCGTGGAGCGAACCCTCACGCAGCTTTCTCTCACCCCGTTGCGAGACCGGGAGGTGTTCAGTCTCTCTGGCGGCCAGAAACAGCGGTTGGCGATTGCCGGGGCGTTGGCGATGGGCTGTCGGACGCTGCTGTTGGACGAACCGACCAGTGACCTCGACGAGGGGAGCCGTGCAGAGTTGCTCTCTGCCCTGCGTGACCTGCACCAGGCGGGACACACGATTCTCATGGCCGAGCATCGCCTGGATGGGTTGGAAGGATTGGTTGACCGAGTGGTCACGATGGAGCACGGAAGGATCGTTTCCAACGGCACCTTCCCAACGCAAGAGCCGCTCTGCCGTCGAAGGCCGGCCTGGCGTGCAGCGGACTCGGTGCCGCTAGTTGACCTGCGGGATGTGACGTTCGCCTATCCGGGGAGACGACACGCGCTGGAGAATCTGTCGTTCCGCCTTCATGCCGGCGAGGTGGTGGCCCTGCTTGGTCCCAACGGGAGCGGCAAGACGACGCTCTTGAAGATGCTTTGCGGACTGCTGCGGGCCTGTCACGGCCGCGTTCTGATTGCGGGAAAAGAACGGCCGTCAATTTCCAGTCTTGTGGGAGAGGTAGGATTTCTGTTCCAGAATCCCGACGAACAACTGTTCGCTGATACCGTTGTCGAAGAAATCGCTTTCGGGCCGACCAATCTTTCTCGTCCGGTGGAACCCGACTGCTACCTGCAACGCTTGGGGCTAAGCCGATACCGGGGCGAACATCCTCGCAACCTCTCGCGCGGCGAGCGCCAGCGGGTTGCGACGGCCAGCGTGCTTGCGATGCGACCGAAGCTGATCCTGCTCGACGAGCCGACCACCGGCTTGGATCGGCACGCCTGGGCCGCGCTCATGGAGTTTGTCGTAGAAGAGGCTGGCAAAGTCGGGACCTGCGTGGTCTTCTCCACCCATCATGCCGAGGTGGTGGAGGCGTTCGCCGGCCGGGTGTTGACGCTCTCGGATGGTAGGATCGTCGATGACCGCTTACTTTGATCGCCCGTCGTCAGTCCATGCCCTCGATCCTCGGGTCAAGATCGCCTGGAGCGTGGTTGTCTCGCTTCTGGCTGTTGTCCTCGCGCATCCGCTCCTGCTGGCAGGGCTTTTCGCGCTGACGATTGCGCCGTGGTGCCTGGTGTGGCCACCCCTTGCCCGTCTGCGCCTGCTCTTGGTGTTGGTTGGGACCACGGTGCTCGGGACGATGATCTCGCAAGGCTTCTTCTACGGATTCGAGCCGCGCACGGAGTTGCTGACTTTGGTGCCTGGACTGTCTCTGTGCGGGGAAGGCATCGTCTACGGGGCGATTGTGTCGCTCCGCCTCCTTTCCGTGCTCGCCGCCGGTGCTCTGGTGGTGTTCACCACTTACCCCTCGGACTTGATCTTGGCGCTGGCCAAATTGCGCGTGCCTCACCCGTTCGCCTTCATGCTGACCCTGGCTCTGCGTTTCCTGCCCGAGACCGTCGAACAAGGAAAACGCATCCTGGTGGCTCAGCAGTTGCGAGGGGCAGGCGGAAAGGGCTTGTCGTCGGCCGCTCGCCGATTCCGCCTGCTCGTGGTCCCGCTGGTGGCAGCATCGCTCCGCAGTGCCCGCCAGGTGGCACTGGCGGCCGAAGTCCGCGCCTACTCCTCCAACCGAGTGCCTTCCAGAGAACTCCGTTTCGCATCGGCCGATTGGGCGGTCATGGCCGGGCTCGTCCTGTTGGCGGCTGCCGGGGTTACGGCGGCTGTACTTGGACACGGTGCAGCGCCGGCGGGGATTCCATGATGTTGCTCTGGCTCTACGTCGGTTCGGTGCTCGGGCTCGTGGCGGCCATCGGCGGCGTTGTCGTGGTTGGCGTGCGCCGGAGAGCGTTTCGGCCGTTCACGACCTCGGAACTGGCCACGGCTGCACTCCTGATATGTTTGCTGTATGTCGCCGTCGTTCCTTGGCAGATTGGTCTTGCCAAGGTGCCCGGACTGGATGCGTTGATCTTCTCGATCCCCTACACGGCCATTTTCTTGTTGGGGCTGCGCCTGGTCCCCAAGCCCGGAATCGCCACGTTACTGGTCTTCGGTCAGGGGCTTTTCGGCCAGTTGCTCGGACGAGGGATCAACCCGGCCTGGTGGCCGTACTACTTGTGGTCCGCGGTGGGCGTTGAACTGTTCCTACTCGCGGCGGGCGGCCAACTGCGGACCTTGCCAACCATGTTCGGGGCCGGAGTGCTCCGGGGCCTGATTGCTTACTCGTACACGTACTTGATCCTGGCGCCGTTTCTCTGGCACCAGTTCTACGCCCCGTGGTACGTCGGGCTCAAGATTTCGATGGGCATGATCGGCTGCGCCGTCGGCAGCGTGCTCGCGTGGCGGCTTGCACCGTCGATTGAGAAAGCCAGCCGGCACGCAAGCCTATGAAGCCGTCACCCGGACTGCAATCAGCCGTTCGTATCCTGGAACAGCGCGCGTAGGCAAATCTGCGACCACATCTCGAACTCGTCGAGATAGGGGAGGATTCCCTGAACAGGCCGGAAGCTGCCGTCCACGATTCCGCTCTCCCGGGCCAGTACGGCGGGCCGCTCGACATCGAAGCGATGGACGATCCCCAAGTGGACCCGGCCCACGCTGGTTTCGTCGTCGTTGATGAGCCCGACACATTGTTCGCGGTACGGCGTCTCGATGGAGACTTCCTCGGCCAGCTCGCGGGACATGCCCTCGGTGTAGGCATTGCCGAGTTCGCTGATCGCGGCATCCTTGATGGAAATGTGGCCGCCAATCCCGACACTCCGTTTGCCCCGCAGACGGGATTCGTCCTGTCTCATGCCACGGGTGTATTGGAAAATGGTCTTGCATCCCGATCCATCGTCATGGCAGAAGAGGACGTAAGGGATGAGTTGTTTATACGCCGGGTCGTTCTCCACCTCATGCCGAGGACGGTAGGTCGTATGCGCTGGATCGAGGAGTACGCTGACGTAGTGGTCCACTTCGGCCGTGAAGCCCTGAAAATGGCCCAGGCGGTGCAAGAGGCCGGTGGAAACAACAAGCACACGCTCGCCGCTGATCTCAGACACACCAATCCCCCTTGTCTCACGAAGCGCACGGGAACCATCACTCGCGGACAGTATAGGGGTTGACAAGGCGAGCGGCCAGGGAGAGTCGCCTCGGAGCGACGGGCGAAAGAGCCAACAAGGGCCGAAACAGCAGGAATTGGCACGGCAGAGCCGGACGTACTGGTATTGACCTTGCCTGTGCGCACCGCCATAATGTCAGTGAAGCTGCGGCGATGGGGTTCGCCGTGAAGTGCCGCAATGTGTGCGGCTGATGACCCCTACCGGAAGGGTTTCCCTCGGGTAGAGGTGAGTGACGCATGAAGGCCCTTGGGAGTCCTCCCAAGGGTTTTTTGTTGCGCCGATGTTTCCCGTGCCCACCACCGAACCCCCCAAGCGCCGATGAGCACACTCAACCCCTTGCACAAACGGGCAGTGGTATTCGGCTTCCTGGACCTCCACCGCCGCATGGCGGAGATGGAAGCCTACCTGGCGCAGAGCGACAGTAGCTCGCCTTTCAGCCAGCACGTCAACGACCTGTCGCCGACGGAGCGCAAGGTCGTCCAGGACTACTTCGCCCGAATGCGCGGGACGATGTTGGCCCGTCTTCGGGAACATGGCGTTCCCTTGGAGACGCAGCCAACCAGTCTGCGATGGGTGCTGCAAACGGGCCTGACTTTCCTTCACATCGCCGTTGCCGAACTCGGGCCGGGTGCCCTGCGCGGCTACGGGACCTTGGATGAAGCCGCCCGCCGGGAACTTGTGCAGATCCAGCAGGAGTTGGACCGGCTCGTGGACCGTGTGGGCGCGTACCTGACCGAAAGGGTCGGCCACGATCTTGCCGAGCGGCTGGCCCGGCTGGACGCGGTGCCGGCGACGGCGGAGACTCTCACGCTGTTGGATGGCGTCATCACGCGGTGGCAACTTGTCGAGTTTCGTCCCGCCATCGAGACCATTCTCCAGCGCCTCGAAGCGCCTCAGTACGAGATCGCCGTCTTCGGGCGGGTGAACTCTGGCAAGTCGTCGCTCCTGAACTACATCGCCGGCACCAGTGTACTCCCTGTGGGAGTCACGCCCGTGACCGCTGTGCCCACGCGGCTGCTCAGAGGCGAGGAGGCGGAAGCTGTCGTCCGTTTCGCCGAAACGGGGGCCTGCCGCATCGACGTGGCCGACCTGGCTCAATACGCCTCGGAGCAGGGCAACCCGGGCAACCACCGCCGCGTGACGGGCATCGAGGTGCGGCTCCCTGCGCCGCGGCTGCGCGAAGGCGTGGTGCTGGTGGACACGCCGGGCATCGGTTCCCTGGCGGCGGTGGGCAGCGCGGAGACGTTCGCCTACCTGCCACGCTGCGACCTGGGCGTGGTCTTGATCGACGCCGCCACGAGCCTCGACCAGGAGGACCTCACACTGCTTCGCACCCTGTATGAAGCGGGCACGCCCGCTCAGGTCCTGCTCAGCAAGGCCGACCTCTTGACGCCGGAGGACCGGCGAGGAACGTCCGATTACATCCAGCAGCACATCCAACAGGAGTTGGGAGTTTCGCTTCCCGTTCATCCGGTGAGCACCCGAGGGCAGGATTCCGTGCTGCTAGGTGACTGGTTTGAGCACGAGATTGAACCGCTTTTAGGGCAACAGCGGCAGCTTACCGAGGCGTCGTTGCACCGCAAGATCGCACAGGTCCTCGAATCGGTCAGCGGCGTTCTGGAAACGATGTTCGCAAGACGAACTGGCGGCCAGCTTCCGATGGTGAAGCGCGCTCCGCAGCCGGCGGCTAACCAGACTGCTGCCGCCCGCCGGCTTTTCGACCAGGTGGACGTGGAGATTCTGCGGGCCGAGAAGCAGTGCCGCGAGTGGAACGAGCGGAGCCAGCACCTGGCGGAGATCATCTTGGACGAAGCCGCCAAGGTCCTCGTCAAGACGCCGAAAAGCTCGCGTGACCCGCCAGGAAAGACCGTCAGCCGCATTTCAGTGGACGTGATGATGGAGGTCGGAAAGGCAGCCGGCGAGGTCGTCACGGAGCTAAAGCGGACTTTCGAGGAGACCTTGCAGTCGCTCACGACATCAGCCGGAGCATCGGGCCTAGACGTGGAACCGGTCAAGGGTTATCAGTGCCGGGGACTGCCCGCGCCGGAGCCGTCGCCCCTGTTGCACACGATAGAGACTTCCGCACCCTGGTGGTCTTTCGCATTGCCGGGGCTTGCCGTTGGGGCGACCCGTCGGAGTCTTCAGAAGAGAATCGGCGCGGCGATCCTGGAGCAGGCGCAGTTGCACAACTCCCGGGTCCGCGCATGGCTTAAAGAGACGCTGAAGGAAGTGGTTGAGCGGTATCAGTTGCAGGCGGAGGTGGTACGCGAACAGATGCGGCGGATCGAGGGCCCGGCGGAAACCGAGGAAGCGGCGGTCGATCTGGACGCACTGCGCCAAGACTTGGAACAGTTGCGCTCGGCGAAAACGCGGGCTTTGCCCAGTAACGGGCCGCCGCCGGACGAGTGCTGCCAAATGGGTGCCAACGCGCCATCGCCCACTGAGCAACGAGCGGGCCCAAGGAAAACGGCCGTGCTGCGAAAGGGCCACCGATGACCGAAACCCTGAAGCCAGCGGAGAGGCAGGAGGAGGTCGCCGAGACGGCTGCAACGGGTGGCTGGCTCAACCGGAATGTCGTCGGCATGGGCTTGACAAGCCTGCTATGCGACGCCGGCCACGAGATGGCTACTGCCGTCATGGCGGGCTTCCTAACGGTGCTCGGTGCGCCGGTCTATGCCCTGGGTATGATTGAAGGGGTCTCCGATGCGCTGTCGAGCTTCGTCAAGCTCGGGGCCGGTTGGTGGAGCGACCGTCTCGGCCACCGCAAGGCGATTACTACGGCCGGTTATGCCCTGACCGGCGGCGCGTTTACGCTGTTTGCCGTGGCCGTCAGTTGGCCGCTGGTGCTCGTGGGTCGCATGGTCGCATGGTTCGGCCGCGGCATCCGGGGGCCGCTACGGGATGCGATGCTGGCTGAGTCGGTAGCGCCCGCCGACCGGGGCAAGGCGTTCGGTTTCCATCGTGCCGGTGATACGCTCGGGGCAATAATTGGCCCGCTGATAGCCGCCGGGCTGATGTTTTTGCTCCAGCCGTATGCCGGCGAAAGCCCTTCCATGCCGTTTCGGATCATCTTCCTCTTGACCCTGGTGCCGGGTCTGGGGTCCGCGGTGGCCTTCGCCCTGATGGTCAAGGAAAAGCGACGCCCGGCCAATCACGGCATCAAGTTTTGGGCCTCGGTGCGGGCCTTGCCGCGCAACTTCCGCCGCTTTCTGGTCGGAGTGTTCGTCTTCGGAGCGGGGGACTTCTCCCACACCCTCCTCATCCTTGCGGCTACGCAACTCTTGACCGGGAGCTACAGTATGGCGACGGCAGCCCAAATCGCGGCGCTGCTTTACGCCCTGCGGAACGTGCTCTACACGGCTGCCTCGTATCCAATCGGGGCATTGAGCGACCGTTTCAGCCGCCGCGGCTTGCTCGTGGCCGGCTATGTCTTGGGAGCAGCGGTGATGATCGGCTTTGTCGTCGCCTTCCTCACCGGCACCAGCAGCATCCTATGGTTGGGCGTTTTGTTCGCCCTGGCAGGCGTCTTCATCGCCGTCGAAGACGCGCTGGAGGGCGTTCTGACCGCCGACTTGGTTCCCGAGGTGTCGATCCGCGGCACGGCCTACGGCGTGATGGGCACCGTCAACGGCATGGGCGATTTTCTTTCCAGCGCCGTGGTGGGCCTGCTCTGGTCGTTCAGCCCGGAGGCCGGATTCACTTACGCGGCCGTGGCGATGCTCTTCGGAGCGGTGCTCTTGTATCGGGTGCGATAGCTCATGGACTCCTTGGAAACCCGCGATCAAGCCGCCGTTGTTCGTGAGGCAGGAGGCCAGACATTCCTGTCTGGCTCGAAAGCCCAGACTGAGGCCAAGGCAGGTTCCCACGCGGACCAGCAGTCCGATCTGCTGAGCGACCTCCAGAAATCGGGCTGCCCGGTGTGCAATCACCTGATTAAGACCGCGTTCGAGTTCCTTTGCGAGCGGCAATACAAGCTGTCCGACGACGATCCGACCCAGCGAGCCTTTGCCGATCAATTGGGGTTCTGTCCACTTCACACCTGGCAGCTTGCCGCCGTCGCATCGCCGTTGGGACTCAGCCTCGCTTACCCAAAGCTGCTGGAGCGGCTGTCCACAATTCTGTCGAGTTTCTCGGTCGAGCCTTCCGAAGCGGCCGGCCCAGTGGCGGCTCTTGTTCGGAGCCCTGAAAGTTGCCAGGTCTGCCGGCTGTTAGAGTGTGAGGAGCGAGCGTACACGGCGCGCTTCTGCCAGTCTCTTGCAGGCCCTGCCGGACGGGATGCCTACCGCCGTTCCTGTGGCCTCTGCCTTCGGCATTTGGCTTCTCTAGTAGTCGCGTCGCCCGCGGCCGAGGTCACCGGATTCCTCCTCGGCGAGGCGGCGCGGCGGTTCGATCAGACCGCTCAAGACCTGCGAAACTACGCGCTCAAACGCCGTGCGGGCCGTCGGGTCCTGGTGACTTGCGATGAGGACGAGGCACCTCTTCGCGCCCTGGTTTGCCTTGCCGGCCACAAGGCGCTCTGCGTACCTCGGTGACCGTGCTTCGCAGAGGAGGCTAACCTAATGGTCAGCGACGTTCTTCACGATGGAATCGAGGAGTTGAGAGACTACTTGAAGGAGTTCGCCGATGTTTACACGAAGGAATGGCGCAAGCCCATCGGCCGGGTCATTGCGGAGCTGATGGCCCTTTTGGAGGAGCTACGGGAGCCGAGCAGTCCCGAACGAGTCGGCAAGGAAAGGATCAGCGAACTCAGAAGGCGCGAGGAGGAGTTCGCGCTAAGGCACGAGGGCCAACGCAGGCAGCGGGGGCAAATGCAGACTTTCAGAAGCGGGTAGGTTCATCGTCTGAAGCGAGCGTGAAACGCCTTACGCCATTTCCGGGTAGGTGAACCACATTTCGTTGATCGACGCGATGGTTGCCTCTTCCCACTTGTCGTGCGGTGCTCGGCCTTCCACTTCTTGAACAGATCGAGGATGCTTCGCACCCCAAGGATGCCGAGCGGAATCTCCAAGACGAGGACGGGATTGGGGGACTCGGGCTCCACGATGTTTCCGATCCATACTTCAGGCTCAGAACCCTCGGACTTGGAGTAAATTCCCAGGTTCCCGTCGCTCTCGGCTTCAAGCTTGTACCGCACTGGTCTCTCCTTGGCGTCGCACAGGAACCGTGCCGAAAACCCGCCGGTATACGTCTTCGGCATGGCTCGTTGGCAATGGTTCACCTTCGACGAGTCGAAACGTTCGCCGCCCGTCGGCCAGCCTTTCGGCGCGAAGGAACAAGGCGGCGTCCATCTTGGCGCGGTGAAACCCTTGCGCCAAGTCGAACAGGTGGGTTACGTAGAACACCTTGATGCCTCTTTCCACCAAAGCGCGGACGATTTGCCTCGCGATCTCCGAGCCTTCCCTCTCGTTGGTCGATGCGAACGACTCGTTCAGCAGAACGATGTTGTTGGGACGAACGTTGTCCACGATGGAACTCATTCTGCTAAGCTCTTCGTCGAGCTTCCCGCTTTTCATACTGGCGTCTTCCTCCCGCTTGAAGTGAGTGAAGATGCCGTCGCAGACATTGGCGCCGAAAGACGTAGCCGGCACGAACATGCCGCACTGCATCATCAGTTGGGCAAGGCCAACGCCTCGCAGGAGCGTCGATTTGCCGCCTCGGTTAGCGCCGGTAATCATCACGAGCAACTTATCATCGGCGCTCACGTCGTTGCCGACGACTCTTTGCTCCACGCTCAAACTAAGGCAGGGATCGTATAGCCCCCGACCGGAGAGCACGGCTTTGCCCGAGGCCAAGGGCACCGGAAAGCAGGTTGGCTCACCCTTCCCGGCCAGGCGCTCACGCAGGTTCAAGCAGCCGACATAAAAGCCCAGCTCCAATCGCAACATGCTGAAGAAGTCCTGGATATGATCGGTGGACTGAGCCAGTGCGCTGGCGACAAGGGCGATTCCCCGGTTGTTCAGCTCCCCCAACGCCTTGAAGCCGGCTTCATCGCGCTCATCAATCTCATAGACGTAACCGGAACGGTCTCCGAAAAGACACTCACTCATCCAGCTTTTGAACCGCTCCGCCCAGGTCTGTTGCGTATACCGTGTGTGAAGTACGTGCCGGGTGCCTTTATTGCCCTCATCGAGTCCGGCGCTCAGGAGCACGCCGTCTCGAAATTCAAGTCGTCGTAGATGGTCCTCGATGATGCTGAGGTATTCATCGTCAAGCTCCTTGGTAAACATGCCGAAGAGCGTCGTGAAGCCTTCGGACCGGAATTGCGCGCCGTGCGCATCGGCAATGCGCCTCAGCCTCTTGAGCAAGTCCATAAACCGCTGGAGCAACTTGACGGACCGATACCGCACGCCCTCGGGGTATCGGGGAGAGAACACCCCCCAGACTCCCTTCTCCCGTTGGAGTGCCTCCACGGCAATGGCGTACATCTCCCTGACGATGGCAGGGCGATTCAGGCAATCGGCAAGGACTCGCTGGCGATAGCCGATCGCCTCTGGTTCATTGAGGCTCGTCAAGACCGCCTTCCGGGCCACTTCGAGCAAGAACGGGTCCCCCGCGGCCATCGCGCCGAGCAGCGTGTTGAGTTCCAAGTCCTGCGCTAGCGCCGCTTCGTGCGGTGGGCGGCTCCCTGGCAGATCAAAATCCCGGTCTCTGTACAAAAGATGGGCCTTCATGGCGCGATGCGATCCTTCACGCTCTGGTAAGTGAGGCGGTACTTCTCCGCGATCGCCGCGGCGTAGGCAAGCCCATCGGCGGGCTTTCGGACGATCTTGAATGTCCGCAGGGTCGGAGCCTGGGGATCGACCGTGGCGACCATGCTGACGGTGGACTCGGCGAGCGATGCCAATTCATCAAGGAACGTCACGGACACACAGAGCATGTCGCGCTGGATGAGCCGCTCGATGATCTGTTTGCTGAGGAACAGCGCGTCGTTGAGCGTCGTGGACAAGAAGCTTTCATTCATAATGAGGATGCTGTTGGGCGTGGCCCGTTCCAGAATCCGGTGAATCCTGAGCAAATCGTCCTCCAGCTTGCCGCTCAGATTCCGCAGGTCTTCCTCCCGCTCGAAATGGGTAAACAGCCTGTCGAAGAGAAAGAGCCTCGCTTCCCTGCCTGGCACCGGACAGCCGATGCTGGCCAGCCAGTGGAGCTGTCCAAACGTGCGGGCGAAAGTCGTTTTCCCGCCCTGGTTTGCTCCCGACACGACAAAGATGCGTTCCGGGTCCTTCAGGTAGAAGTCGTTGGTAACCACCGGCGTGCTTTCCTGGGTGAGCTTATGGGCCAGGGCAAGGTCAAATACCTCACGGCCGCGGACTTCCTTGGATCGGTCGCTGACGGTCGGATAGCAGAAGGGCAGCCCCGCTGCTTTGAACCGCTCGATGTGCTCGATACATGCGACGTAGAATTGCACTTCCCGGTCAAAGCGGCCGATCACGGGATCGAGGTAGTCGCGATGCCGATGGCAGTATTGGTCCAGCGACGCGAAGACATCGGGATACAACCGTGCAACCCGGTCCAGGATGGCCGCTTCAACATGGTTCATTTCGGGCGCGGAGTAGAAGTCGAACCGGTACTCCTTCGCCGCCCGTTGCCTGAACTTCTCGAAAGTGCGCAACACCTCCGCGCCGTAGTCAGGTTCCGAGTCATATCCGCTCACCTTGATGCGCTTGCCCTTCAGGTGGAGGCAATATCTGATGGCGGAGAGATCGGCCTTTAACTTCCGCGTTTCGGCCACCAGCGACACAAACCCCGGCGATTTCGTGTAGCCCGTCAGATACTCACCGAGCGCCAGGAAGCCGTGCGACCGTAGGTCTGTGAGTGTTAGATCACGGGTCAGACAGCCGACGGCACTGCAATAGATGTCCGCGGCTTCCAGGAACCAGCGTTGCTGCTGGTACTTGTAGTGGAGCTTGTCCGCTTGAGCAAGATGGCCGAGCATCGCCCGAATTTTCTGGGCGAACGACCTGATGTGCCCCAAGAACGCCTCGTTCTCAAGGTCCCGCAGGATGTCGTGGCGATAATTGATCGTCTCGACGCGGCGCAACGGGGTGTGGAAGAAGGGCTTCAGGTTGTACTGTTCGCGTCCGGCCGTGATGGAGGCAACAATCTGATCCAGATTCAGGTCGGTGAAGGATTCGGGCGCTTCCCGCCCATCGACAGCCGTGCTGCGCTCGGACTGGTCAAACAGGATGCTATGGAAAGGCACTAAGCCACGGGCTTCCAGTTTATACCGAGCCATCGCATTTCAGCTTTCAGGCAAGTTGATGTCTTCCCCAAAATAGCACTTGCGGGCCTCGGGATTATTGAGGACCTCGCTGGGCGTGCCGTGGCAGAGGACCTGTCCGCGATGGATGACGTAGCTGCGATCCGTGATTTGCAGTGCCTCCCGTACCTGGTGATCCGTGATGAGGATGGCAATCCCTTGGACGCGCAGTTCGCAGACTACCTTCTGGATGTCGGCGATGGTCACGGGGTCGATGCCGGTAAAGGGCTCGTCCAGAAGGATGATCTTGGGGTTGGAGACCAAGGCCCGCGCGACCTCCAGGCGGCGGCGCTCGCCGCCGGAAAGCGACATCCCCGTCGTCTTTCGCACCTGCGCTAGCCCGAATCGTTCCAGCAGTTCGTCGCACCGCTTGCGTCGAGTCTTGCGGTCCATGCCCAAAAGCTCCATCACGCCGAGCAGATTGTCCTCCACGGAGAGCTTGCGGAAGACGCTCGACTCCTGGGCCAAGTAGCCCATGCCGCCGTCGCGCGCTCTGCGGTACATAGGCCAGTCCGTCACGTCGGCCCCGCCCAGCCGCACGGTGCCGCCGTCGGGCCTAATCATCCCGCAGGTCATTCGGAAGCTGGTGGTCTTGCCCGCGCCGTTGGGACCCAGGAGTCCCACAATCTCGCCGCGGTAGACCTCGAAATTGACGCCGTTGACCACGCGCCGGCCGCCGTAGGTCTTCATCAGGCCGCGGACTTCGAGCATGGGCGCGGCCGCGCAGTTCTTACGGAGGCTAGCCATCCCAAACGGTGCCTCCTGCGCGCGAAACTGGCTCAATCATAGGAACTCCGTCCCCTAATCCTTTTCCTCTCGCTCGCAGTCTTCCTCGCGGGCCTGATACCATCCGTCATGCCACGAGCTGGCTTCGTGGCTCTCCCGCGGATAGGGATTCTCGCTCAATTTCGCACCAGCCCAATAGGCATCATACCCTTCCTGGTAGGCGTCGTTGGCTTCGGTGGCCATGTGAGTTCTCCTTGTGAGCGAGGTAACTCTGCCAACTTCACTCGGATCGCCCGTAGACGGACATCATCTGCGGGAAACGGCTGGCCATCATCTTCTCCAGATACGACTGGACATCCTTGGCCCGCCGCTCGCGCAGCACGCCGCGGGCCACCTCCCGCGCTTCGTCGCTGGTGACCCCGCGGATGATCTGCTTGATGGCGGGGACCATCGCCGGGTTCACGCTTAGCTCGTCCACTCCCAGCCCGAGAAGGATAATCGTGTAAATCGGATCGGACGCCATCTCCCCGCACAGGCCGACGGAGCGGTTACGATGATGCCCGGCGCGGATGATCGTTCGCATCATCCGCAGCACGGCCAGGTGCAGCGGCTCGTAGATGTAGGTCACGCGCGGATTGGTGCGGTCGGCCGCCAGGGTGTACTGGATCAGGTCGTTGGAGCCGATGCTGAAGAACTCGACCTCCGTGGCCAGGATGTCGGGAATGGTCGCCGCGGCCGGGGTTTCCATCATGCACCCGAACGGCACGCGGTCATCAAACGTGACACAATCGGCCCGCAAGCCTTGCTTGACTTGGCTGACGACACACATCGTGTCCTGGAACTCAGTCAGGCTGGTAACGAGCGGAAACATGACGCGGATCGGCCCGTGCGCCGAGGCCCGCAGGAGCGCCCTCATCTGGGTCATAAACTCGTCACGGTGCTCCAAGAGCACGCGGACACCGCGGCAACCGAGCATCGGATTGGCCTCGGGGCTTGCCGGCACCCCAGCCATCTTGTCCGCTCCCAGGTCGAAGGTGCGGAAGGTGACCCGATGCGGGGCCACGGCGCTCACGATGCCGGCGTAGAAACGGCACTGCTCCTCCTCGCTTGGCGGTTGGCTGTGCGACAAGAAGAAATACTCCGTCCGCAGCAGCCCGATGCCCTCCGCCCCGTGAGCCAGGGCGTGAGGCACTTCTTCGGCCAGACCGATGTTCGCGCTGAGCCGCACCCTGCGGCCGTCGAGCGTTTGGGCCGGGGCCTCCCGCAGGCCGGCCAACTCGCCTCGGAAGCGATGGAAGATTTCCTGGCGAATGGAGTATTCGCGCAGGGCCAACTCAGACGGATTGACCAGGATGTGGCCGTGATTGCCGTCCACAATCACCGTATCCCCATCGTGAAGCTGTCCGGCAAGCTGCGGGACGCCTCCCACGACAGGCACCCCGAGCGTGGCCGCCAACAGCGCCGCACGGGAAGTTGCCCCGCTTTGCATCATCACCAACGCCAAGAGGTTCGCGCGGTCCAGGGCGATCACGTCGGCAGCCGCGAGGTTCTCGACCACCAGAACGCTGGGCGTCGTCACGTGAGGGACATCCCGGGGGCCTTCCTTGCGCAGATGCGCGATGAGCCGCCGGCCGAGGTCCGTAAAGTCGTCCGCGCGGGACGCCACGTAACGATTCCCCAGGCCCGCGATGTGACGGGCATACTCGTCCATGGTGATGAACACCGCGCTTTCCGCGGCCATGTGGTCCGCTTCAATGCGACGCCGGAAGTTGGCGACCAGACCGGGTTCATCCAGAATCTGCCTGTGCGCCAAGAAGATCGCGCTTGCCGATTTGCCGGCGGTCACCTCGACGCGAAGTGCGATCTCCTCCAGTTCCCGCCGTGCCCGTCGTAAAGCATGGTCCAATCGCTCCTTCTCGGCGCGGATGGACTCGACGGGGATGTCGCGTGGCGTGACGGGCTCCCGCGCGGGGGTCCAGAGCATCGCCGGACCAGAGGCGATTCCCGGAGCGATCATCGTTCCTGTGAAGATCATCGTCTTGCCCCGCTCTCAACAATCCGGGCGTCCTCATTACCGAGAACAGGGGTCGGCGTTTAGCCCTCGTAGCCCAAAACGCCCACCAGGCCCTCGACCACGCGCTTGGGCAGCGGCGCCGCTCGCATCGCTGCCACGGTGCGCCCGACCTCGTAGGGAATCTGTTTCAACTCCATCTGCCCGTCGCGGTATACCGCATAGCAGGCTTTCCCGCGGTGATCGCGGGCAAGCCCCACGCTGCCGGGATTGACGACCGTGGTCTTTCCGAAGCTGCGCATACCCTGCACGTGCGTGTGCCCAATCAGCGCAAAGTCCTCGGTCACTCCGTTCAGTCTCTCGCCCCACTGGTCCATCTCCAGGTACTCGAACAGATCGCCTTGGGCCGTGGCGTGGGCCATGCGGAATGCCTTGCCCTGCCACTCGAACAGGTTCCGAATGGGCATCGCGCGAAGAAACTCCCGATCGGCTTCGCTGACCAAGCTGCCGTGCCACGCCCGAGTGGCCAGTGAGTATTCGCGGAAGAGCCTCGTGCAGCGACAATCGAAGCCGAACCCCAGGGCATTGTCGTGATTGCCGCGGACGAAATGGTCGGCATTCTCCGCGAGCCAATGGAGGCACTCGACGGGCTGCGGCCCATAATCCACCACATCGCCGCAGAAGACGATCGTCTCGGGCTGCGGCTCGGCGGCGAGCACTGCTTTCAGGGCCGACCAGTTTCCGTGGATGTCCGACAGAATGAGGAGTGTCGCCATACGCCCTCCCAGTGCGCCGCTTTCCTTGCCGGTGAACGCGCCAACAACAAGAATCCCCTGGGAACAAGGTGCTCCCAGGGGTATTGGTCGTGTCAAGCCCCTACCCCAAGGAAAACCTTGTCAGTAGGGGTTATCAGCCGCCGGCCCAGCCGCTGTGGAGCGTCCTCCACAGCCGGCAGCATTTGAAGGCGAACCCCATCGCCATGCAGACCTATTATATCCTCTGCGGCTACCCGGTCAATTCCCGGCTTCCGGGCCTGATGGGCCGATTCTACGAGCCCTTTTCACGGGTCAAATCATCCTCCTGCGAGGACAGGCCAAGCGCAGAGAGCACCTCCCGCGTGACCTTGTAGCCCGAGTGGGAAAAAGCGCGAATCCCGAGATCCTTCGCGGCCTCCGCGAACATCTCTTGGTCTTCGAGGCAAACCACTGCCTCCGGCGGCACTTGGGCGATGTCCAGGGCCATCTGGTAAATGTCTGGGTCCGGCTTCCGACAGTGGACGAAGCACGAGAAGATGAACAAGTCCACGAAGGTCTTCAGGGCGAACGTCTCGATGCGGTGGGCCGCCAGTTCAAAGCCCTCGTTGCTGATCGCCACGACCTTCAGGCCGTGACGGGCCTTCAGGTTGCGGACCAGTTCGATCATCTGTGGCTGGGCCTCGGACTGGGCGAACATGAAGGCTCGGAAGTCTTCGCGAGAGAACGGACGCTTCTCGAAGAAGACCGTCCGGTCCAGGTACTCCTCCAGGCTCAGCTTGCCCTCTTCGTAGAGAGAACAAATCAAGTGGTGCCGTCGGTTGAGCCCCTCGTAATCGAGGTCGAAATGTTCCGCCGCCCGATGCCGCGCAACGTGGTCCCAGCTATTGGTCAGCAGCACGCCGCCGACATCCACAAACAGCGTTGTGAACTGGGAGGCCACAGCGCAGCTCCCGTGAGGATCGTGGTCTTCTCAAGCCGCGCTGCGGGCGATGAGCACGGTACACGGGCAGTGGTTCGTGACCTGATCCGCGGTGCCGCCCAGGCCGGAGTCGCCGTCCTGGCCATTGGCCCCGAGGACCAGAATATCGGCCTTCTCTTCCTCGGCGCAAGTGATGATCGCATCGGCGGCGTGGCCCTCGCGCAGCAGCGGCTTGAGGCGCACGCCCCGCGACCGGGCGAAGTTGGCGGCGGTTTGAAGAAGCTCTTCGAGGCGTCGCCGTGCCAGGGTCTTGACATCCTCCGTGAGCTGGTCCAGCCTGGGGTTGCCGGTCTGCTCCAGGACCGTCACCGCAGTCAAGGGGCCGCCGCCGTCCTGCTGGGCCAGCTTGACCGCGGCTTCCAGGGCTTTTTCGCTACCACACGAGTCATCCAGTGCAACGAGAATCCGGGGCATCGCTCTGTCCTCCTCAAGACATCGTTTTCAGCCGAAGGGGAACGCAACCAATAAAAAAACCCTTGGGAACAAGGTGCTCCCAAGGGTAGTCATCTAACGAAAACCCCCTACTTCCAAGGGATCACCTTGTCGGTAGGGGTCATTATCCGCCTGGAGAGGCGCGCCCGGCGGCGTTTGAAGGCGAACCCCATCGCCTGTTATCGTGAATACTACTTCGGTATGGCCCGCGTGTCAACTTGAATCGTCAAAGCCGGATTCGACAGCCCCCTATTCCGGTGGGCCGTTGGAATACTCTGGATTGACGTTCTAGCCGCGCCGCGTATACTTGGCATAAACGGGGATGGGGTCCCCCCTTAACCGCCCGCCCACGGCTGATGACTCCTGCCTGGTGAATTTGACCGGGTGGGAGTCGCACGCTTCTTTGGCTCGCGCAACTCCCACATCCGCGTAAGACGGATTTGAAAAGCCGTCCTACACAAGAGTGCGGGAGTTGGCCATGCACACAATCGCGACAATATCGCGGGGGGACGTATCTTCCTCGGGCTCCTGCGAGTCTCGTTTTCCTAAAGCATCCTCGGCCAGCGTGGACGGGAGGGCCAACGGCGGCAGGCGAGACGCCTGTCCTACTGCGGCATCCGTGGACGCCGCCTTTCTTTCCGCCTTCTTGCAGGAGGCCGGCAATCGCGTCGGTGCGATCGGTGCGGAATTCGAGGCCGACCGTGGCCGGCTGGACGGGCTGCGGCAGCGGTTGCGGGAGGAGCGCTGTCACTTGGCGGTGCTCGGCCAGTTCAAACGCGGCAAGAGCACGTTGGTCAATGCCCTGCTCGGCGCGCCGGTGTTGCCAACGGCTGTGGTGCCGCTGACCTCGATCCCAACCTTCTTGCACGGCGGCGAGCGACTTGCGGCCCGCGTGCTCTTCGACAACCAGACGGCCGAGGAGCGGTTTGCCGGGCCCGACCCCGAGGCGATGGCTGAGTTCCTGGCCCGTTTTGTCACCGAGACCGCCAACCCCCGCAACCGGCTAGGCGTCCGTCAGGTCGAAGCCACGTACCCCGCGCCGGTGTTGGAGAAAGGTGTGGCTCTGATCGACACACCCGGTATCGGCTCAACTTTTCGCCACAATACAGAGGCCACGGTCAACTTCCTGCCGCAATGCGATGCGGCGCTCTTTGTGGTCTCGGCGGACCCGCCGATCACCCAAGTCGAGGTGGATTTCCTCAAGCTCGCGCATCACAAGCTGGCCCGCCTGTTCTTCATTCTGAACAAGGTGGACTACCTCGACGCCGACGAGCGCCGCGCCGCCGTCGCGTTTCTCCAGCAGGTGTTGTGCGAACAACTTGGTTTCGGCTCACCACCGCCGATCTTCTGCGCCTCGGCGCGCCAGGGCCTGGCGGCTCGCCGGGACCGAGATGCCGCCGCCTGGCAACACAGCGGTATGGCGGAGATCGAACACCGGATCGTAGGTTTCTTACTCACGGAGAAGACGGAGGTGCTCAATAGCGCGCTACGCCGGCAAACGGGCGACATTCTCGCCGATGTCGAGCGCCGTCTGAAACTGACCCTGCGCTGCCTGCAAACGCCGCTGGCCGAACTCGACGAGCGCATCGGGCTCTTCGAGGAAAACCTGACCAAGATCGAAGAGCAACGCATCGTATTTATGAATCGGCTAGGCGGGGACGAGGAACGTCTGGACGACTCGGCGAGGAAACATGCCGACCAGTTGTTGCCCAAGAGCCTCAAGTTTTTGCAGGGGGTTGTCCAAGCGTGCCGGGATCGGGACGGCGCAAAGTGGTCCGAAGAACCGACCCGCGAAGCCATCGCGGGCGCTATGCCTGGGTTCTTTGAGCGCGAATTCGGCACGGCACACGAGCTTTGCGAGCAGGAGTTGCGCGAAGCCCTGTTGCCGCACCGCCGCCGGGCCAGTGAACTGATCGCCTCAGTCCACCACCTCGTCGAGAGATTGTTCGATGTGCCGTTTGAATCCCAACAACAGGAAATCTCGCTGACGAAAACCGAGAAGCCGTACTGGCGCACCCACAAATGGGAATTCACCTCGCTCGGCTCTATCCCCAAGAGTTGGATCGACAGGCTGTTCCCGCAGCGTCTGCGTCACGCCCGCATCCGACGGCGAATCATGGAACAGGTGAAGTACCTCGCGACTCGCAACGTCGGAGAGCTTCTATGGAGCACCCGAGAGAATCTGAAGGGGAGTGTTCAGCGCTTCCGCGATGCGCTGAACGAAGGCATCCAGCAAGCCATACAGACCACCCGACGCGCCCTCGACGCCGCCCGTCGGCGGCGAACTGAGGACTCGGCGTCGGCTGCCCCGGAGATTGCCCGGCTTGAATCGGCAGTGGCCGATCTCCAAGCACTCCGCGAGCGTCTTCCGCTACGCTGAACGATGATTTCGGGGGGTCTGGTGGGGCTTGTTTTACTATCCGTACCGGGAGCGTGTCTGATGAACGTCATCACCATCACTCGTGAGTATGGTGCCGGGGGCGGCGAGGTGGCCGGCAAACTGGCCGAAGCGCTGGGCTGGGAAGTGCTCGACCGCGAACTGCTCCATCAAGCCGCCCAGTTTGAGCACATGCCGGACGCGGAATTGGAGCGGCTGGATGAAAAGGCCGTCAGCATGGCCGACCGGTTCCGCCTGCACCCGCCCCATCAGAAGTATCTGCACGGCCTGACCGAAGCGGCCCGCCAGGCAGCCCAACGGGGCAACGTGGTGCTCGTCGGCCGCGGCGCGCGGCACCTATTGGGCGAGATGCCCGAGGTGTTTCACTTGCGGCTGGTCGCGCCGCGACAGTGGCGTGCCGAGCGCATGGCCAGGCTGGAAGGCTGGCCGGCGGATGAGGCCCGCGCGCGGTGCCTTGAAGTGGACCGCACCCGCGAGCTTTTCACGCGGTACTTCTTTGGCGATGCCGCGGCGCAACCCGACCAATATGACCTCATGGTCAATACGGCCCGCGTGCCGCTGGAGGACGTGACGCGCATGGTTGCCTCCATGGTTCGACCTGGCTCTGCCGAGGCTGTCAGTAGTCCCGCGGCCCATGGCGTGTTGACCCTCTCGCGCGAACTGGGGGCGGGAGAGACCCAGTTTGCGGCTTCCTTGGCCGAACGGTTGAGGATGCACGTGTACGACCGCGAATTACTGGAGCAGGAGGCGGTCCGCTTGGGCATCCCCGAGGCGGAGATGGAACAGATCGACGAACAGCCAGCCAGCATCTTCAAGCGGTTCCGTCCCGGCAGCATTTATCAGCGTTACATCGAGACTCTTGCACAGATCATGCGCGAATTGGCCCAGCGTGGCGAGGTAATCCTGGTGGGCCGGGGCGGCAACTGCCTTTTGCGAGACGATCCCCGGGCATTCCACGTCCGACTCGTCGCCCCAACGCCTGTCCGCCTGCGACGAGTGATGGAATTCCGCTGGGTGCGCGAAAGCGTCGCCAAGAAACTCGTTGCCGAGAGCGACACCCAACGCCGCAGCTTCTACGACAACTACTTCGGCGTCGATTGGGCCAGTCCGCTGGAATACCACATTACGGTCAATAGCGGCCGTCTGGGGCCGGCAGCCCTGGACCTGGTTTCGCTGGCCGCCGAGCTTCATTGGAGCCGCACCGGCTAGCCTGCTCACCGAAGCGCATCTGTGAGGAATCGTCATGGAGAATCCCTGGGGGATCGCCGCAGTCTGGCTGGGGCTGGCGCTAGTGGCCAGCCTGCTGTCGATCCGTTTCAAGATGAGCGTCGCCCTGGTCGAGATTCTGGTGGGAATTGCCGCCGGGAACGCGGCGAAGCTCCTGGAGCATTACCATGCCTTTGGCCTCCAATGGGCACTGAAGCCCAACGATTGGATCATGTTTCTGGCCGGCTTCGGGAGCATTTTGCTGACCTTCATGGCCGGGGCGGAGATCGAACCGTCGCTATTGCGCAAGTCGCTCAAGGTGACGCTCTCCATCGGTTTCGCCAGTTTCCTGGCCCCGTTTCTCGGCGCGATGCTCTACGCCTACTACGTCGGCGGCTGGCCGTTGAACGCCTCGCTGATCTGCGGCATTGCGCTGTCTACCACGTCCGTGGCCGTGGTCTATGCCGTGATGATCGAGACGGGGCTCAACGAGACCGAGTTGGGCAAACTCATCCTCGCGGCCTGCTTCATCACCGATCTGGGCACCGTGGTAGCGCTGGGGGCCTGCTTTGCCAACTACAACTGGACGCTGGCGCTGTTTGCCGGCGTGGCGGCAATCGCCCTCTGGCTGGCACCCCGGTTCGTCAACTGGTTCTTCAAGCGTTACGCCACCCACATGAGCGAACCGGGAATCAAGTTCGTCTTCTTCATGCTCTTTGCGCTGGGCGCGCTGGCGGCCGTGGCCAATAGCGAAGCGGTGCTGCCCGCTTATCTGGTCGGCCTCGCGCTGGCGGGCGTTTTCTCCCGCCAGCGGGACACGGTGCGGCGTTTGCGGACCACGGTGTTCGCTCTGCTTACGCCGTTCTACTTCCTCAACGCGGGGATGAAAGTCAGCCTGCCCGCCCTTTGGGCTGGATTGGGGTTGGTGCTCGTCCTGCTCGCCGTGAAGATCGCAGCCAAGGTCGTAGGCGTCTGGCCGCTCGCCCGGAAGTTCGGTTTTGGGCTGCGGGAGAGCAACTACACCACCCTCTTGATGTCCACGGGCCTGACCTTCGGCACGATCAGCGCCTTGTTCGGCCTGAACAAGGGCTACATCGGCGAATATGAGTATTCGGTCCTCGTGACCGTCGTGATCGCCAGTGCCGTTGTGCCTACCATGATCGCGCAGACTTGGTTCAAACCCCAGATCGAGCCGCCGGTGGCCTTTGAGAGTAGTTCGACGGTGAACCCGTTCCCGCCGTCGGGAACATCCGGCGAACATCCTTTCCCCGGCCTTCCGCCCAAGGAGCCATAACGTGCCGCACAGGCTGTTCGGTAAATTCCTGGTCGTCCATGACGGCAGCAAGCAGGCGGAGAGGGCGTTCGAGACGGCCTTGCCGCTAACGCTCCTTGCCGAGTCTGAACTGCACGTTCTGTACATTACCGAAGCTCCGCCGCAGTTTGCCGCGACGATTGATGAGGTGGAAGACCACAAAGAGGCGGAGGAAGCCTTCTATGCCGATCTTGCAGCGAAGCTGCGCCGGCAGGCGGCAAGCAAGGAAGTGAGTCTGGAGACGCACTTCCAGTATGGACGCAAGGTCGATCCGATCATCTCGTTCGTCGAGGACCACGACTTCGACCTGTTGGTGATCGGCGCGGGTCCCCGGTCCAACGTTTTCAAAACACTGATGGGCAAGCGGGGCAGCACAGCCCAGAACTTGGCCCTTCTGGCACCATGCGCAGTTCTTATAGTCAAGTGAAGTGAGGTCTGTCATGTTCAACAGAATCCTCGCGGCCATCGACGGCTCGCCGGCCAGCGAGAAGGTCTTGGCCGCGGCGGTCGATCTGGCCGTCCATTACCAGGCGGAACTCATCGCCCTGAGCGTTGCCGAGATGCCGGAAGTAGTGGCAATGGTGGACGAAGTGGACGAGTTGCGTCAGAGCGCCGACGCCTACTTCCGCCAAATCGGCGAGGCGGCCGTGGAGTATGCCCGCAGCCGCGGAGTGAAGCTGCGGAACGTGGTCGTCCGCGGCCAGGCCGCCAATGAAATCATCCGCTTCGCCGAGGCCGAGGGCGTGGACCTGATCGTCATTGGACGACAGGGACACTCGCGCGTCGCGCGGTTCTTCCTGGGCAGCACGACCGACCGGGTGAGCGAGCACTGCCACTGTGCCGTGATGATCGTCAAGTGAGGTAGAAGCGGCCCAGTCGAAAGACTTCCGGCACGAGCAACGATTTCCATGCAAACATCAACTGAGGAAGATCGAACACGACTCATTGAGGAGATGCGCGAGCACTTGGAACGTTGCATTTCCTCCACGGCGCACCGAGGCTACACTTGCAAGCAATGGAAGACGCTAGCCGAAACCGCTGCGGAGATTGACTGGCAGTGCGATTTTGACGCCCAAGGCAAATGCAGGACTGCCAGGGTCGCCCCATACGGAGACCCGCCCCTTGGGCACGTCGTTGGAAACAACGATCGCAATTGCTGCTTCTATTGCAGTGCGAACAAGGGATTCCTGGAAAAGGTCCCGAAGGATGCCGTGCCGCACGTCCTTGCCCTCTATGATCCAAGCCTTGGCTTCTGGGCGGCGGGAAAGGGCTGCGTGTTGCCGTGGAAATGGCGGTCCCATGTCTGCCTCGGATACTCCTGTCGGTCTGACTCCCAATCTCTTTATACGTTCGTGGAACAGTTTCGGAGCGTGACCGCCACGTCCCCTTGGCGGCCAAGTCTTAACGACAAGGAGATTGCCGAACTCATTAACTCATTAAGCAACTAAAACGAGATGGGATGTACAAGTCGTGTCGTGAACCCCGGAGACAACCACCGGCATTCGGAAGGTTGAGAATGCTCACAGCCAGGAGGGCGGGCTAACGGTCCTCTGCGGCAACCTGGCCCCGACGGGCGCGGTGGTTAGGTCGGTTGGCGACCGGCCCGAGATGCTCCGGCACTCTTGTCCGGCCATGATTTCCGAGTCGCAGACGGACGCTTACGTCGGGATCGTCAGCGGAAAAGTGAAAGCCGGCGACGTTGTGGTGATCCGCTACGAAGGGCCACGCGATGGGCCTGGTAAGCAGGAGATGCTCGCGCCGACCTCGGCAATCAAGCGAGTCGGGCTCGACGATAAGGTGGCCTTGATTACCGATGGTCGGTTCTCCGGCGGTACTGCGGGGGCCTGCATCAGGCACATCAGCCCCGAGGTCGCAGCCGGCGGTCCAATCGGCCTGCTCGAACCGGGCGACATCATCGACATTGACATCCCGGGGGACAAGCTCAACGTGCGTTTGAGCGTGAAGGAGCTTGCCCGGCGGGCGAAGACGTGGACGGCCCCGATGGTGCGTAGGGTCCCGGCAGCCGATTCCCGATTCCGACTCCCGCCACCGATTCCTGATCCCCGGCCGCCTTTGCCCGCTCTGGGCGATGCGCACCTGGCTCGGGCTGCGGGTGCATGGAATAGCCCGGCTCGACGCCATGAAGTGCCGGGATGAGCCGGCGTCCTTACTTCCGCCGCTTGGGTGGCTTGCGGGGGCCTTCCACTAAGCCCCGCAGGTGTTCCCCCCGCTGCTCGATGTGCTTGCCATAAAACCGCAGCACCACGGTCGGGTCACGGTGCCCGAGGATCGTGGCCACGGCCCCGGCCGAGCCGCCGTTTTCCAGGATGTCGGTGGCCTTGGAGTGGCGGGCGGCGTAGCAACTGACCTTGAAGGGAGACTTCTTCTTCAAGCGTTGGAAGCGACAATTGAGGGCGTCCTTCGTCCAGGGGTTGCCGTCTTCATTGCGGAACACCGGCCCCTGGGGATGCTTGAGGGCCAATCGCTTCAAGACCCCGACCGCCCCCTCCGGGACGAGCACGTCCCGGCCGAACTTTTTGCCCGGTATCTCCCCATCGGCAAAATGAATCAACCCGGCTGCAAAGTCGATCTGCCTAGCCGCAACCACCCGCAACTCCTAGGGGCGACAGCCCGTAGCCACAAGCACCGCGAGGAAGTCGTGCAAGGGGTCGTCCGGCGGGTAGCCACCCCACCACCACCCCGCAAACCAGTCGGAGGGCGATGCAATCCTGGGTACGGCTCCCTCGCGGTCACACCGCTTACAGCCAACGGTTCGCCTGTCGATGGCGGAGGAGAACTCTGGGTCGGCGAGACGATCCCGAATGGGGCGGGCGGCCATCCACCAGACGCTTCTGGCGAAGCCGCCCTCGGCGGTGCGGGAGTACCGCCTATCTTCTTGGGGAAGTACAATCGCGGGTGGGAAGGGACGCAAAGTCCCGTCGTGGCAGCCGGATCGGCTTGAAAGTGGTGGGCGCATGAGTGGCGGACCAGTGGCAATCCGGGGTTACCTTGTCCAGACTCTAGTGGCGCTGCTGGAGGCGCTCGACAACAAGGACTGGCTCAGCGTCACGCTGGAACCGGACCACGTATCCGAGAAAATCGACCTTCTGTGGGAATATCCGGGAAGCACCAAGGCCGTCCAGGTCAAGTCGTCGGTCAACCCGTTCGAGGACGCCGCCGTGAACAGGTGGGCACGCGACCTAGAGGCGTCGAAGGGCGCTGACGAGTACGAACTGATCCTCGTAGGCGTCGCATCAAAACCAGCGGTCGCAAAAGCCAGGTGTTTGGGTAGAGTTGCGGTGCCCGTTCCCAAGCACCTTGACCTGACCGCCCTCAGGCAGCAGGCTGCCCACCTTCTGGACCTCTTTATGGCAGCAGAGGCCCTGCCCACGGGCGGCGCGCATTACCGGGAGATGTTGGCTGACGCGCTGCTGGGAAAGCTGGCGACACTTGCCACCAAAGCCCAATCCTTCACTCGTGATGAACTGGCTGCACTTCTCAAGACCTGGATTGCCCAGACCCCCAAAGACATCCCCGTCTTCCCCATATTCGACTGCCCGTCGCGAAACCCGTGGTTCACCGGCCGGGACAAGGAGATCGCTGACCTTCGCCAGCGGCTGTGCCAAGCGGGCGAGGCCGCAATTGGACAGGCGATCAGCGGACTGGGCGGCATCGGTAAGACCCAGACGGCCATCGAGTACGCCCACCGTCACCGGGACCAGTACGACGCAGTGTTCTGGATTACCGCCGCCACTGACCTCGACCTGAAGACCGGCTACAGAGAGGTTGCGGAACTTCTGCGCCTTCCGCACGACGCAAGTGAGCCGAGTAGTGTCTTGGCCGCGGTCAAACGCTGGTTGGAGGGCGCCCATGGTCATTGCTGGCTGCTGGTTTTCGATAATGCCGACGATCCGCCCGTGCTCACGCCCTACTTGCCCGGCCAGGCTCCCGGTGGCCATATCATCATCACTAGCCGGGTGACACGGCTGGACCTTCTCGGCATTCGTTCCCCTTTGTTTATCGACAAGCTGCCAATAGAGGATTCCGCCCGATTTCTACTCGACCGGGCTGACCGTGCTCCGGGCGAGAACTTGGAGCGACAGGCGGCCCGAGAACTGGCCCAAGAACTCGACGGACTCCCCCTGGCTCTAGAGCAGGCGGCGGCCTACGTGGCGACAATGGGTGCTACGTACGGGCAGTACCTCGAAGGCTACCGCACACGGAAACTCGGCCTGCTGGAACGGCTTGGCCCTGTGACCGGGGCCTACCCGGCGACGGTGGCCAAGACGTGGCTCATCAACTTCGAGCAAGTCGAGGCCGCATCCGAAGCCGCCGCGGACATGCTGCGGCTCAGCGCGATGCTGGATCCCAACGAAATACCATTCGAGTTGTTGACCACGGGGGCTACGGAATTGGGCCAGCGTTTACGCGAGGCGATCAATCCGTCCGAGCCATTATCGGTAAACGAGGTCTTGGAGCCGCTTGCTCGCTTTTCGCTAATCGGTATTGACGCCGACAACCGGACCTTTAGTATCCACCGGCTGGTCCAGGAGGTCGTGAAGGACGCGATGGGCCGCGAGGGGCAGCGGCTTTGGGCGATACGCGCCGTCAGGGCGATGGATGCGGCCTTTCCATACGTCAAGTTCGAGAACTGGTCACTCTGTGAGCGACTTGCCGGGCAAGCCTTGCAGGGCTCCAAAAGCATCAGAGAGTTTTCAATCCAAACTGAGGACGCTGGGCGACTGTTGAATCAGGCCGCGTTTTACTTGCATAGCTTGGGGCAACTCACCCTCGCTGAACCGCTGTATCAACAGGCCCTTGAGATTCGCCGTCAAGTCTTCGGGGAATGCCACCCGGATGTCGCCACCAGTCTCAATAATCTGGCAGTCCTATACCGTTCGATTGGTCGCTTTCAAGAAGCGGTGCTGCTTTATCGCAAAAGCCTGGAGGTCTATTGCCGCCTGCCGCGGGAGCATTTCGACGATTTCATCGCGACGATCAATAACCTCGCGCTGCTCTACGATCTCATGGGGCAGTACGATGAGGCCGAACCGCTTTTCCACCAAGCGAAGGACCTTTGCTGTCAAGTGTTGGGGGACGATGGCCCAGCTTTCGCTGGCATCATCAACAATTTGGGAATGCTGTACCACGCGACAGGACGCTATGACCGAGCGGAACCCCTTCTTCAAAGAGCCCTGGAAATCCGACGTGACGTGCTTGGTGAACGGCACCCGGACTATGCCACCAGCCTCAATAACCTCGGCGCGATCTGCAAATCGACAGGTCGCTATGACGAGGCCGAATCTCTTCTTCGACGGGCCCTGGACGTTTGGCGCGAGGC
>Ga0315280_10000917_pt1 | contig 53249 bp, 39 predicted proteins | sample YL17G06_40_MG_FD_203697 | JGI IMG/M metagenome (GOLD analysis project Ga0315280, IMG submission 203697) | Sediment microbial communities from Yellowstone Lake, YNP, Wyoming, USA - YL17G06_40 | ecosystem: Environmental > Aquatic > Freshwater > Lake > Sediment | place: USA: Wyoming | collected... | reverse complement strand
GCCGTGCGGCCCGCCTGCCAGGTGTCGTCATTCTCATCGGTGACGAACACCTTCAGGCTGTACTCGCCGGCCGGGTCAACCGCGGGCAGACCCCAGGACATGAACAGGTACGGATCGCCGGAGGCCATCGCCGCATCGTGCGCGGCGGTGATGGCGGCCGCGTCCAGCGAGATGACGTGGCTCGCCTCCGTGACCCCGTCTGGATCGTAGAGCACGAAGGTCACGTCGAAGCTGTCGTCCGGGCCGACCAGGTTCGTGTTCAGACGGACCGCATCGAGCCCGACGTAGGCGAAGCCAGGATCCGCCAGCCCAAGTACGGGCGGGCTGGTCCAGCCGATCCAGTCGGTGGTCAGCGGGTCGTTGGCCGACACCGCCGGTCCAGCCAGGACCACCGGCGTGCCGTCAACGCGCATGAAGCTGCGCCAGACGAACGCCGACATCTGGCCTCGGTTCACCGCGTTCGCCGGCCGGTAGGTGTTGTCAACCGCGTAGCCCGTCACCACGCCCTGGGCTACCGCATACTCGATGTACTTGTAGAAGCCGAAGTCCGTGGCCACATCCGTGAAGGTGGGCGTCGCCGGCCCGGAGGGCACGAACTCGTCACCGCCCGCGATCCCTCTAGCCACATAGGCCGCCATCTGGCCGCGGTTCACCACCGCGGTCGGACGATAGCCATCGGAGTAGCCGGTCACGATCCCCGTTCTCACCAGCGCTTCGATCTCGAGAGCGCCAAACGAGCCCTCAGCCACATCCGGGAACACGCCCTCGTACGGAAGCAGGTCGAGCTTGAGCGCCCGGGCCATGTAGACGGCCATGGAATTTCGTAACACGTTCGCCGTCGGCCGGTAGGTGCCGTCGCCGAATCCGGTCACGATGAACGGCCCTCGGCCAGACAGCTCCTCGATGTAGTAGTTCCAGGCGCCCCCTTCGTCCGGGAACCGGCTCACCACGATGCTGTTCTCTGCCGTATCCGTGGTGATCAGGGCGCCCGTGTTCGCCAGGATCCAGTTGCAGTCCAGGCCCGTAACCACACCCGGCGCAGTAGGCCCAACCGGGACCGTATAGGCCAGGGTGGTGATCGGGGGCCCGATGATGCTGAAGTCGAAGGTGTAATCCGCGGCGGGCGCGACCGTGCCCGACACGGGCACGTCCGTCAGCCCCCACCGGTCAATCTTGGTGGCTGCGGCCGTGACCCCTTCCACCGACGCCAGTCCGTAGGTCGAGTCCCACGTCGTGTCGCCGTCGTTATTGGTGTCAACCGAGACCGCCGCCGACCCATCCCATGTGATGGCGGTCGGGAAGGTCTGGTCAACCAGGGCCCAGCTATCGGCCGCTAACGCCAGGCCGGGCCCTAAAGTGACGCACAGCGCAACCAGCGCTGCCGCCCACAGGTACTTCATTTTCGGCATGCCTCGCCTCCTTGACAGGGTGGCAAATCACAACTCAGAGTTCGGTTTGCTTCTCAGGGGCACGCTTCAGAGGCGAAGAAGCGCGGCCCTCGCAGAAACTGCATCCGGAAACTACGCCCCTGACTACCTCCTCTCTCCCATTGCGGGCAAGTAGGCGAGCCCCTGGCTGGTCTTGCCGAAGGGTAGGACCGGGTCCGACGGACCGCGTGGCCCTCGCCGCCGTGAAGCCGGCTGATTAGAGATGAAGGATGAAGTGCGTCCTGATCCAACGCTTCACGGCCCGACGAACAACCGATCGCGGCTATCTCGACCCGTTCCGCCCTCCTGAGGCGATGCCGCCACCCGGTCTCTGCCCCCTTTGGATAAGGCCCTTCTCCTGCGGGGGCGAAGGCAACGATGATAGCTGGAACATCCCTTCGGCCGCAACTGCCGGCGCCCCCCCTCAGCGCGCACCTAGTTGGGCCGCTGTCCCGGTCGGCTCCTCGCCTCGGCTCACCTCTCCAGCCTCGGCCACGAATCCAGTCGAAGAACTCTACCACTACCCCGGTCATAAGTCAAGACCGCGCGGCAGGTCACGGGCGGCGGCGGTCTGGGGGCTGAGATGGGGCCTGATGGCTGTCCCCCCGAACCCTCATGCCGTAGGCGGCGCTCCTGGCCGGCAGCCTCTCCAGGTTGACACTGCCCTGCTGTCGTACCTACAATGGCCGCCGCGCTAGCACTCGAAAGAGCGCGGGCGCGGCCTTCGCCCAGATCACTCCCCAGGAGGTGCGACCTGATGCTGAAGCCGCTGGCTGATCGCGTTCTAGTGCGCCCGAGCAAGCAAGACGGACGCAGCACCGGGGGGATCCTGCTCCCGGACATCGCGCAGAAGAGGCCCCAGGAGGGCGAAGTGTTCGCCGTCGGACCGGGGAAGGTCCTGGACAACGGCACGCGCGTCTCGCCCTCGGTCAAGGTGGGCGACACCGTGGTGTACTCCAAGTACGCGGGCACCGAGGTAAAGGTCGGGGAGGAGGACCTCCTGCTCCTTGAGGAGAGCGCCATCCTCGCCATCCGCGACTAGCTTCTCTCTCGCTTCGTGCCCCATAGCAATCCATTGCTTGAAATGGTAGCAAGCGCTACCTATGGCCGTCTGCACCGGGCGCCATCGCGAGCGCCTGCCTCCGCTGGGCCTTGTCTCCTTCCCGCGCGCGGAAAAAACCCTGTCCGAAATATCGCGACGAGGTTTGTGCGAAAAATCGCGCGACCTATGGCATAGAGTAATGGATTGATCGCGCGGACGCGCGCGAGTGGCCAAGGAGGCGGTTGGGCCATTGATCAACGCGCTGTGCCGAATGGGCCTGATCCCGGGAACAGGTGATGCGGTCCTCATGGCATACACGGCGCGCAAGAAGGGGGGCAACAAGGTTGCCAGCAAAGAAGAAGGCCGCTAAGAAGGTCGCGAAGAAGGCTGCAAAGAAGAAGAAGTAGTTGTAGTCGGCGGAAGAGATCGGGCGAGGGCTGAGGTCCCTCGCCCGATCTTCATTGCACCCCTCTCACTCCGGCAGATGAAGCCAGCACCGCGGGTCCACGGCCTCGTGGTAGGCATAGACCGCGTAGTGAAGATGCGGTCCGGTCGCGATTCCCGTCGCTCCCACCCGGCCGATCACCTGCCCCTGGGCGACGGCCTCGCCCGCGGCAACGGCGATCTCCGAGAGATGCAGGTAGAGCGATGAAGTGCCCTGTCCATGGTCTACCACCACGGTCTGGCCGTGGAGCAGGAACGAATCGTCGGCCAGCGTGACCACCCCGGCGGCCGCGGCCTTCACCGGCGTGCCCTCGGGGGCGGCGATGTCCAGCCCCCGGTGGCGGTAGCCGAAGCGCCCGTTCACGTAGCGCTGAAGCCCGAATTCCGTTGTGATCCGTCCCTCCACCGGCATCAGGAAATCGCCCTGCCAGAGGCGTTCCTGGCTCACCAGGCCCAGCGCGGCGCCGATGAGCTTGTATTCCCGCGCCGTCTCCGGAGCGGAGTAGCGCCGCTCCTGGCCGGCCGACAGCCGCAGGCGTTGGACCCCGAACCGGCGCGCAGCCACCTCCACTGTCAGGCGGTCCGTCCCGCTGTGCCCATCCGCGTACTTCCAGTAGATGGTTGCGTGATGGCCTCCAGGTCGCATCGTCACTGGCACCGGGAGCGCCAGGCCGAAGCTGTCTCCGGTAGGCAGGAACTGGTAGGACCGCCCGCACCACGAGCAGGCCGCGCGCAGCAGCGCGGCCTCCGGCCGGAGCGTCACGAACAGCACGTCGCCGGGCCGCGGCCTCTCCGGACGCACCGTGTTCTTGGGCGCGCTCAACACTGGACCCGCGACCGCCAGCGCGCAGGCTGCGGCCGCGAACAACCGCAGATAGCTCGGTCTCACTTCAGCTCCACCGCGAACTTCTCCACCATGTGATGCGGGCGGTAGGACTGCTTCGCGTCCCGGAGCCCCGCGACCCCCAGATCCTGCTCGCGGTTCACACAACGGGTGCTCGACCAGGCGTGCTCGAGGAACTGCTGGTTGATCGCCTGGTAGAGGCCATGGAACGCGGCGTTCGCTTTCTCGATGTGGATCACCACGGTCTCGGGGTTCAGCAGTTCGCCGAGCGCGAACGCCTCCACCTTCCCCTCCACCTCGATGCAGCCGCCTGTCACTCCCAGAACGTCGAGCTTCTCCAGCGCTTCCTTCACCGCGCGGTTTTCGCTGCGCAGCGTCGCCACCAGATCGCAGTGCTTCTCGTCGCACCAGCGATCCTGCAGTTCCTGGCAGGCCGGGACCAGGTCCGGAGTGAGCGGAACATAGCGAAACTGGTACCGCCCCGCGAACTGCTCGAGGTGATTGCGCTTGCCATGGTAGCGGTTGCCGCGCAGTTCGATCAGGTCCTGCACCAGGTAGCAGTAGTCCCAGTGGTCGCGCTCGGGCGCGATTGCGAACTCGCGGTCGGTCAGCCCGAGCCGCTCCAGGTCTGCTTGGGTCGCGCGCTCCAGCTTGGCGCGGTGTCCCTGCAAGGCCAGGTGCTGGAGGCAGACGCGCACCGCCTCGGGCCCTGCCGCTGGTCCCAGGGGAGGAAGGAGGAACGAATCCGCCGGATCGGAGCGCCAGGACAGGACGGCGACGGCCTCGCCGACGCGAGTGAGGCGGAGCTGGTAGGCCTCTCGCCAGATGTAGAGGTTGGTGAAGCTGAACTCGGACTGCTGCGGCTGGAGTTCCGCGAACAGTGCACGCAGGCCATCCCGGTCCGATAGCTCCAGCGGCCGCATCTCCGGGAGTTGTGGCGGATCCCAGCTCACGGCTCGGCCCGCGTTCGCCGAAAAAGGCTGCGCCAGGGTATTGACATGGCTATCAAACGTGGTATATGATAACTGCTGATAGCGTCTGATAGTGCTCGGCACGCGCTGGAAAGGAGCCTCGACATGGGTCGTAAGCAGCCCTCCGCTCAGGATATGCGCGCCCTTATCTGGGTTTGCCGCCGACTCGCGAGCGCCCTGCACGAGGAGATGACACTTGTGCCCGCCCTCGACGCCATCTCGGAGCACGCGCCTGCGACCTCCCGACTCCTGCTGCGCGCCCTGCGGCAGGGCGCGCTCTCTCGCGACGGTATGGCCCGCGCCCTCATCCCCCAGGGCTTCCCCGCGTTCATGTGGGGGGCTCTCCTGTACGGAGAGCTGTCAGCTACGGTCGCCGCGGCCGCCACCCTCCTCGCCGACCGGCTAGAGCTGGAGCAGGTGATGGCTCCTCCGGAGGATCCCGCGCTCCACTGCTATTCGCTCTTCTTTGGGCGCCTGGCGATGATGCTCCAGTGCCACGTGCCCATGACTCAGGCGCTCGAGGCCGCGGCGGAGTCGCTGGCTGTCCCGGAGCTGCGCGAGGCCCTCCTGGGAGTGGCCGGCGCGGTCCATGACGGGGCGGACCTGAGCCAGGCCCTGGCGCGTGGCGTCAGCGATCTCCCGCCGATGACCATCCAGATGATACGCGATGGAGAGGAGGAAGAGGACAGACTGCCGGCCGCCCTCTCTGTCGTTGCCGACTACTTGCTGGATGAGGCCGGACAAGAGCACCGTGCGAAAAAGGAGGCGCGAAATGCGTAAGGCCAAGCAGGCCAGAACAAAGCCCGGTCCCGCACGGGCGGAGCGCGGCGCGCCGGACGAGGTGTTGGACCTCAAGGCGGCCGCCGATTTCCTGAAGGTCAGCAAGCCGACCTTTTATCGCTGGCTCGCGCAAGGCAAGATCGCCGGCTCCAAGGTCGGCACCCAGTGGCGCTTCCGCCGCCGCGACCTCGAAGGATTCCTCCAGACCGGAGCGCCGGCCGGAGAGCAGGTGGACGCCGACGAACTGAAGCCAGTGGTCGAGAAGGCGCGCAAGACCCTCGGACTCCCGCCGATCGCGTGGGCCGAGCCCACCGAGGACGAAACGGCCGAGCAATCCGTGGTGCGCCAGACGGCAGACTCCATCTTCGCCGGGGCCATCGAGGGCCGGGCGAGCGACATCCACATGGACGTGAACTCGGACGAGATCGTGGTGCGCTTCCGCGTGGATGGAGTGCTCTCAGAGGTGATGACGCTGCCGCGCAGCGCGCACCGGCCGCTGCTGGCCCGGCTCAAGCTCCTGGGCGACATGGACATCGCTGAGCGGCGCCGCTACCAGAACGGCCGCATCCCCCTCCGGTATCAGGAGAAGGAATACGACCTCCGCGTGTCCACTTTCCCCGCGGTCTATGGCGAGAGCGCGGTGATCCGGATTCTCGACCAGATGAGCGTGCTGATCGGGATGGACAGGCTCGGCTTCCTTCCCGACCTCCAGCAGGCCTTCGAGCGCAAGCTGCGCGAGCCCTCCGGCCTGATCGTCGTCACCGGCCCGGCCGGCTCGGGCCGGACCACGACCCTCTACTCGGCCCTCAACCTGCTCAACTCCCCGCGCCTGAAGATCGCCACCATCGAGGACCCGGTCGAGTACCGGCTGCGCGGCCTCATGCAGGTTCACGTCAACCGCAAGGCCGGCCTGACCACAGCCGTGGCGCTCCGGGGCTTCGTGCGGGGCGACCCCGACATCATCCTGGTCGGGGATCTGCGCGACTTGGAGACGGCCGAGGTGTGCATGCAGGCGGCGCTGACCGGGCACCTCGTGCTCACCGCCATGCTGCCGCCTGACGCGCCTTCCGTGATCACGCGCCTGATCGAGATGGGCATGGAGCCGTTCATGGTGGGCGCCTCTCTCACCGCCGTGCTGGCGCAGCGGCTGGTGCGCAGGGTCTGCCCGTCCTGCCGCGTCGAGTACCGGCCCTCACCCGGAGTGCTGCGCAGCATCGGGATGCGAGAGGAGGAGGTCGAACGTGCGACCTTCTACCGCGGCAAGGGCTGCGCCGCGTGCGGCAAGTGGGGCTACAAGGGCCGCACCGCGCTCTTCGAGCTGCTCGAGATGAACGACCGCCTGAAGGAGATGACAGCTCGCCGGGCGGGCACCGCGGAGCTGCGTCAGGCCGCGATCGAGTCCGGCATGGTCACCATGCTCCAGGACGGACTGCGCAAGGCCAGCCAGGGCCTGACCACCATCGAGGAGGTCATGCGCGTGCTGGCCGTCGCCCATTACGAGGGCTAGCCCGCCTGTAAGCCGGAGAGCGCCTCCTCGATTGGCCCGCGCGTTCCGGCCAACCGGAACGCGCGGAAGTACTTGTGCATCACGTCGGCGATGGCGCGCAGCACCGCCTGCTCGCCCTCTTCGGTTGCGGCCGCGAGATTCGCGTACAGGGTTCTCCGGGCCGCCACCACGCTGGGCTCGGCCCAGATGTAGCGGCAGCCTGTCCGCACCAGCCAGCTCTGCCGCGCTGGCGATAGCTGACCGAAGGCCAGTCCGGCCTCTTCAGGCAGCCGCCACTTCTCCCAGCGGCCACTGGCCACCACGGCGGCTCTCAGCGCCTCCATGAGGCCGGAGCGCGTGGCCGTCTCACCCCCCCGCGCCAGCTCGTCATCCCTTCGCGCGAGGCGTTCCAGGGCCTGGTACTCCGCCTCCGTGAACTCCGGCCCGACGTTCGCGCCGCCCATCCCGGCCTCGGGGTAGGCCTCCGGGTTCGAGACGGAATCGGTGTAGTGCCCCTTCACCGCCAGCCCGTAGCTGGCAGCGACTTCCGCCAGTTCCCGCGCCACCTGTGGATCGAACTCGGTCGTATGCAGGTCGGTCCCGACCTTCCCGACCACGAAGCAGGGCCAGGTGTCGCCCAGTCCCTCGGCGACGAGCCCGCTCTTCAGCCCCTCGAGGAAGCACCGGAAGACGGACAGGTCGGCCAGCCCTCCATGCACCTCTTCGGTCCCCACCTCGTAGCTCGCCCGCGGCAGGCCGCGCTGTCGGCGATGTGACTCCGTGGCAGCCATCAGCTCGACCGTGCGCGAGACCACGATCTCGATGGGCATCGCCTGGTCGGGAGGCAGCGTGCGGTCCACCGTTGGGTCAATGTGCAGCAGGTCATAGCCCGCCTCGAGGCAGGCGGCCAGCGACTGCTTAACCCCCTCCATCGCCCGCGCGAGCGGCCACCTCTCGCGGGTCTGGACATCCTTGAGCCAGGGGCCACCGTGGTCGAGCCCCACCACCACGGGTCCCTGGTAGCCGATCTCGGCGATCAGGCCCCGGGTCAGGCGGACAAACTGCTCCGGCGTCCACCCCGTGTAGCCGCCGTCGCGGTCCACCTGGTTGAGGGTGGCCGCGAAGAACAGCGGCGCCTCCGCCTCTTTGGCAGCCCGCACCGCGGCCTTCACCACCGCCTCGGAGTTCGGGCAGATCGCCAGGACGGTGGGCGCGGGGTCGCCCAGCCGCGCGCCTCCCCTCAGCCCGCGCAGCACCGCGTCCGCCAGGGGCAATCCCAGCCTCTCGGCCTGACCCCGGATCGCGCTGTCATCCGCTCGCACCACGGCCGCTAGCCTCCGGTCCTCACCTATTCGCCCATCGCGCCGCCGCCCTCCTTCGGCGCGCGACCACCACACTACCCGTCGGCCGAAGGGGCAGGAGGCGGCCGGGCGACGGTGAAGCATCTACTAACGGGGCGTCAGCGGCGTCTGCGCGTTGGGGGGGCCCCTGGAGGCGGGGCTGTGAACCTGCGCCACTGGCTCTTCTGGTGACGCCGGGGAGCCGATGGCCGACCAGATCTTAGCCTTCGGAGGCGGGCGTCGCCTGCAGTACCGGTGTAAGGGGGTGGTGGGCAATGTGGAGGGGAGTAGTCATGAGAGGGGCCTTCTGGCCTTCTGCGATGGCGCTGCTGTGTGCCGCCGTGGGGCTGTTCGCGGTACCCGCGGCGACGCACGCTGAGCAGGTTTGGGAGCTGTGGCGGGGAGGGGGCTTCAACTTTCCCTATTCCGTTTCCGTCAACCCCACGGACGGCTCCTGCTGGGTCGCCGACCTGGGCAGCAATCAGGTCGTCCACGTGGCCCAGGGCGGCGCCGAGCTCTGGCGGGGAGGGGGCTTCTCCTGGCCCAGGGCTGTCTCCGTGGACCCCAATGACGGCTCCTGTTGGGTGGCCGACTACTACAACAACCAGATCGTCCACCTGGCCCAGGGCGGCACGGAGATGTGGCGAAGCGCCGGCTATCCAACGTTCAACAATCCCTTGTCTGTCTCGGTGAACAGAGCGGACGAGTCCTGCTGGGTGGCCGACACCTCAGACAGCCAGATCGTTCACCTGGCCCGGGCCGGCACGGAGCTGTGGCGAAGCCCGGGTTACCCGACGTTCCAAGCGCCCGACTCCGTGTCCGCCAACCCGGCAGACGGCTCCTGCTGGGTGGCCGATACCTCCAACGACCAGGTCGTTCACCTGGCCCAGGGCGGCGCCGAGTTCTGGCGGATAGGGGGCTTCTACCCTCCGGTATCTGTCTCCGGCAACCCCACCGACGGCTCGTGTTGGGTGGCCGACTACTACAGCAACCAGGTCGTTCACCTGGCCCACGACGGCGCCCAGCTCTGGCGGGGGGGAGGCTTCTATGCTCCAGTGTGCGTCTCCGTGAACCCCACCGACGGCTCCTGCTGGGTGGCCGACTACTACAACAACCAGATCGTCCACCTGGCCCAGGACGGCACCCAACTATGGCGGGGAGGGGGCTTCTTCGGTCCCCTGTCTGTCTCCGTCAATCCCGCCGATGGCTCCTGCTGGGTGGCCGACACTAGCAATAACCAGATAGTGCACCTGGCGATCGAGCCACCGACCGTAACCGTGGGCCTCTACGATCCAGCCGCTGGCAACTCCTACCTGCACAACACTAACGCCGGCGGCCCGGCAGACCTGACCTTCCGCTTCGGTCCGGCCCCCAGCACTTGGGCTCCTGTCACTGGCGATTGGAATGGCCATGAGATGGACACGATCGGCCTCTACAGCGAGACCACCGCGACGTTCTACCTGCGCAGCGCCAATGCCCCCGGGCCTGCCGACCTCACCGTTCGCTTCGGCCCGGCCCCTAACACCTGGCTGCCGGTCGCGGGTGACTGGGAGGGCGACGGCGACAGCACCGTCGGCCTCTACAGACAGGCGGCCGGAACCTTCTACCTCCGCAACAGCAGCACAGCCGGCCCGGCCGACCTCACGTTCCGGTTCGGGCCGACGGACAGCACGTGGCTGCCCATCATCGGCGACTGGGACGGGGATGGCACGGATACCGTCGGCCTCTACAACCCGGCCAGCGGAACGTTTTATCTGCGGGACAGCAACACTGCCGGCGTCGCCGATTTGACCTTCCGCTTCGGCCCCACAGCCAGCACCTGGAAGCCGATCGCGGGGGACTGGAACCACGACGGCATTGACACGGTCGGCCTCTACAACCTGGCGACCGGGACATTCTACCTCCGTGACGACAACGCGCCCGGCCCCGCGGACCTGACATTCCGCTATGGCCCCGCGCCCAGCACCTGCCTGCCGATGGCAGGCGACTGGGACGGGCTGTAGCTCTGTAGGGCTGGTCCGCCAGCTGGCGGACCAGCCCGGCGGGCGTGGGAACGCGCGCCCTACAGCACTCGACTCCGCTAAGGCTACGTCGGGCGAGACCGCCGGCGGCGATATGCCCCTCCGTCCGCGCTGGCAGACGCCGGAGCGCACCCCCGCTCTGCGGCTGCCTTGTCGTCTCCATCACAGGCAGGAGCAAGCCCGTGCCCAGCGGAATGGTTTGTAGTCCTGTCGGCTGCCAATCCTACCTTACTTCGCCCGAGCAGCCGGTCAGCCGACGGCCTGAACACCCGGTCCGGTCGGCAGAGGCATCACCGCCTGCTCTGCTGCCATACGGTGTTGGGAAGGTGACCCAAGATGTCGCCATGGTTTACGCTCGCGCTGATCTTCGTCACGACCTCGTGCCTGCTGGCCGACGGCCGCATCCTGAAGGAGACCCTCAAGGCTGAAGCCCCTGGGCGGCCGATCGCGCTTGCCAACGCCGACCTCGAGCAGGTGGCGGGAGATCGCTTGTCCTCCTGGCAGCCATATGGGGAGGGCTATTCCGTGGACGCCGAGGTCAGGCACGGCGGCCGACACAGCGCGCGCTGCGAGAACACTTCGGCCGACCAGCGCCGCGGCCTCGTCCAGGTCGTGGAGCTGAACCAGAAGGCGCCCATCCCGGTGCTGGCCGAGTGCTGGAGCAAGGCCAAGCGCGTCTCCGAGGGCAGCCCGGGCGACTACTCCCTCTACCTCGATCTCGAATACACGGACGGCACGCCCCTATGGGGGCAGATCGCCCCGTTCGAGGCCGGCACCCACGACTGGCAGCACGCCCGCGTTTTGGTCATCCCAGAGAAGCCCATCAAGCGGATCACGATCAACGCACTGCTGCGCAACCGGACAGGTGTGGCCTGGTTTGACGGCTTCAAGCTCTGGGAGAGCACCCCGCCCGACGGGTTCGCCTTGTTCGACTCGGTGCCGGTCGCCCTGCCTTGTGCCTCCTGGCCTGCAATCACCCCGAAGGTGACCCTTCGCACCGAGGACGGCCTGGCGCTGCCCTTTGATCCCGCGCGCTCGGAGGTCTACACCAGCCAGCCGGGCGGGTTCTTCTTCCGCGATGTGGGCGCCCGGTCCGACTTCGTCCAGCCGGCCGGCTTTCTACAGCAGCAGCCCGATGGGACGTGGCGCTACCAGGGGCAGGACGAGGGTCTCAAGCTCCGTCTTACCGCCACCTTCCGGGTGGCCGGCCGGGCCATCCACATTGACGGGGAACTCGAGGACCTGACAGGCAAGGACCGCGCGATCACGCTTTACTTCAGCTACCCGGTCAACGCCATCGGCTGGCAGTGGTACGATGACCAGCGCACTTCCCGCGCCATCGAGCCGCGCGGGAAGTACGGCAACTTCGTCGGGAGCGGGGTGGGCGCCAACGGGCTCGCCTCGCGCTACCCGTTGGCCTGCATCAGCGGGGACAACGACGCGGCTGCCATCGCCCTCCCGCTCGACGTGCCGCGCCTCTGCCGCCTGGGCTTCGATGCGGACTCGCGTGAGCTCTACGCCGCCCTCGACCTGGGCCTGACGCCCGACACCAAGCGGTTCCCCTCTCGCGCCAGCTTCAGCCTTGTGCTCTACCGCCCTGACCCGAAGTGGGGCTTCCGCTCCGCCCTGGCGCGCTACTACGAGCTTTTCCCGAGCTGCTTCGCCAAGCGCAACCAGAAGGAGGGCATCTGGATGCCCTTCAGCGACATCGCCAAGGTAGAGGGCTTCGAGGACTTCGGCTTCCAGTTCAAGGAGGGCGACAACAATGTCGCCTTCGACGCCGCCCACGGCATCTACAGCTTCGTCTACGTGGAGCCCTGGAGCGACTGGGTGAGTATGCCGAAGGAGATGCCGCGCACGGTCGAGGCAGCGACCGCCTACGTGAAGCAGCGCGCCGCCGAGGGGAGCCAGAAGGACCAGGCCGTCCTCTCCTCGGCGTTCGAGGCGCCCGATGGCGCCTGGGCCGGCCGCATCGAGAACCAGCCCTGGTGTGATGGCGCCGTCTTCGGCGTGAACCCTAGCCCAGGGGTGCCCGCCCAGGCGGGTCACGTCACCCAGTTCGATAACCTCATGCGCAGCATAGACGGGGCCTTCGAGCGTTCTCCTCAGCTCACCGGCGTCTACCACGACAGCTTCGAGATGTACCTGTTCAGCAACTACCCGAACTACCGCCGCGAGCACTTCCGCGAGGCAGCCATCCCCCTGGTCTTCGATGCCGAGGGCCGGGTCTGCCAATACGCCATGTTCGACATGGTCGAGTTCGCCCGGACGGTCGCGGAGCGGATGTGGCCGCGTGGGGGCATGACCTTCGCGAACGGCACTCCGCACAGCTTCCCCTGGGGGGCGGCCTGGCTCGATGTCATGGGCACCGAGGCGGCCTGGGCATCCTCCTGGGGGAGCTTCGGAAACTTTGTTGGCGAGCCCGCCAGCGCCCTCAACTACTGGCGCGCCCTCTGCTACCAGCGCCCCTATTTGATGCTCCTGAACACTCGCTTCGACCTGTGGAAGCCCGAGTGGTTCGAGCTCTACATGAAGCGGTGCGCCGCCTGGGCCGTCTTCCCCAGCATGTTCAGCCACAATGCCTCCGAGGACCCCTACTGGCAGAACGCAGCTCTCTACAATCGAGACCGCCCGCTGTTCAAGAAGTACCTCCCGGTGATCAGCAAGCTCAGCGCCGCCGGGTGGGAGCCAGTCACCTATGCGCGCTCAGACAACCCGAGAGTCTATGTCGAGCGCTTCGGCCGGCCAGGCGGCCCGCTCTACTTCACCGTCTTCAACGATAGCGACGGCGTCCAGCGGGCGAAGATCGCCTTCGACCTCTCCGACCTCAGGGCCGGCGCGGGCGAGCTGCGGCTCGATGAGCTGCTCTCGGGCGCGGGGCTGGCCGCCAGCCCCGCCAATGGCCTGGCCGTGCTGGAGATCGAGATCGAAGCTGGCGACGTGAAGGTACTCGCCCTCTAAGGCCGCGGCATGAAGCGGCCCGCCCCAACCTGGCGCGGCTTTCTGGTGGGCCTGCTCCTGCTGCCCCCGAACGCGCTCTGGGTGCTCTACATGGAGCACATCGGCGCGCACGGCCCCATCCCCTCCACCATCTCGCTCTTCTTCAACGTGGTCTTCGTGCTCTTCTTCCTGGCCCTGGGGAACGCGGCCCTGCGCAGGCTCCGGCCCCGCTGGGCCCTCAACCAGGGCGAGCTGATCATCGTCTACATCATGCTCGCCATCGGCACCGCACTGGCCGGGCTGGACGGCATGCAGGTGCTGATCCCCGTGATGACCCACGGCTTCTGGTTCGCCAACCCCGAGAACCGCTACGACGAGCTGCTCGCCTCCGTGCCCCGCTGGCTGGCGGTCCCCGACAAGAGCATCCTCTACGGCTACTACAATGGCTCCTCCACCTTCTACCAGCGGGCGCTCGTCCAGGCCTGGCTCACGCCGGCCCTCTGGTGGACCGGCTTTATCGTCGTCCTGGTGTTCGTGATGGTCTGCCTGTCTGTGCTCGTGCGCGCCCAGTGGGCCGACCGGGAGCGGCTCACCTTCCCCATCATCCAGCTCCCCATGGCGGTCAGCGAGCCGGCCACTCCCCTCTGGCGCAGCCCCCTGCTCTGGACCGCCTTCGCCATCGCCGGCTCGATAGACCTGGTCAACGGGTTGCACTGGATCTACCCCGCGGTCCCCTACCTCTCCATCGCCCCCACGCTCGACAACTACGGCACCAATGATCTCATGAGGTTCCTGCCCGACCCTCCCTGGTCAGGCATCGGTTGGCTTCCCGTCACCTTCTATCCCGCGGTGATCGGCATCTCGTTCCTGGTGCCGCTGGACCTGCTCTTCGCCTCCGTTTTCTTCTTCTTCTGGTGGAAGGCGATGTTCGTCATCGCCACCGCCACCGGCATCAGCCACGGCTGGTCGGAGGCGATGGGCAAGAGCGTCTTCCCCTACGCGAACGAGCAGATGTTCGGCGGCTACCTGGCGATCGCGATCGGCCCGCTGCTGGTGGGCCGGCGCTACTTCGGGCAGGTCTGGCTGCGTCTGCTCGGCCGGCCCTCGGAGGCGGATGATCACGGGGAAGGCCTCCGCTATCGCACCGCGGCCATCGGCGCGGTGGTCGGGATCGCCCTGCTAGTGGCCTTCAGCGTTCACGGCGGCCTCTCTCTCCGCCTGGCCGTGCTCTTCTTCATCATGTACTACCTGGTCTCTCTGGCGGTGGCGCGGGTGCGCGCCGAGTTCGGCTCGCCCGTCCACGACTTTCACCTCGCCGGCCCGGGCCAGACCATCATCTACGTCGCCGGCACAGCCGGCCTTCGCCAGCAGGACCTGGTGATGTTCAGCCTGCTCTGGTGGTTCAACCGCGCCTACCGCGCCCACCCTATCGGCATCAGCATCGAGGGCGTGCAGATGGCGCACCGAAGTCGCTCCTCCAGCCGCGCTCTGGTCGCGGCCGTCGTGCTGGCGACCCTGGTGGGGACCATCTCCGTCTTCTGGGGCTGGCTGCACTACGCGTACCAGTTGGGCGTGGCCTCTCAGTGGGGTGGAGGCGACCACCGCGGGGTGGAGATGGTGTCCAACCTGCAGTCCTGGGTACAGAACCCGACCCAGCCCAACCCCGGCGCGCTCATCGGCATCGGCGCCGGCTTCGCCATCACCATGCTGCTCGGCCTCGCCCGCACCACCTTCATCGGCTGGCCCTTCCACCCGGTGGCCTACGCCCTTTCCGCAAGCTGGTCCATCCACATCGTCTGGATGCCCATGCTGCTCGCCTGGATCGCCAAGTCCTTGATCCTCCGCTACGGCGGCTTGCGGCTCTACCGCCAGGCCCTGCCCTTCTTCTACGGCCTGATCCTAGGCGAAAGCGTCATCGGGTGCGGCTGGACCTTCATCGGCCTGATCTTCGGCGTGCCCACCTACAGCTTCTGGGGATTGTGATCGCAGAGAGATGAGACGGGCTGCCCCAATGTGGCGCGGATGGCTGCTGGCCCTGCTGCTGCTGCCAGTGAACGCGCTCTGGGTGCTCTACATGGAGAACATCGGGGGCGCGGGCGTGCTCCCGACCACCATCTCGCTCTTCTTCAACGTGGTCTTCATCGTCTTTTTCCTGGCCCTGGCGAACGCCGCACTGCGCAAGTTCAGGCCGGCCTGGGCGCTCAACCGGGCGGAGTTCATCATCATCTACGTCATGCTCACCATCGGCAGCTCGACCGTGGCCTACGACAACATGCAGGTCCTCATTCCCTCCATCACGCATCCCTTCTGGTTCGCCACTTCGGTGAACCGCTGGGACGAGATGTGGGCGAACGCCCCGTCCTGGCTCGTGGTCTCGGATCCGAAGGTCCTCTACGCCTACTACAACGGCTCCTCCAGCATGTACCAGGCCGCGGTGCTCCACGCCTGGCTGCCGCCCGTGCTCTGGTGGACCGGCTTCATGGCCGTGCTGATCTTCGTGATGATCTGCCTGTCCGTGCTGGTGCGGACGCAATGGGCCGACCGCGAGCGCCTGACCTTCCCCATCGTGCAGCTTCCGCTCGCCATCACCGACCCCGCCACGCCGATCTGGCGCAGCTCTCTCCTCTGGCTCGGCTTCGCCGCCGCGGGCTCCGTGGACCTGATCAACGGCCTGCACTACCTCTACCCCTCACTCCCTTACCTCTCCATCGCGCCGGTGGTTGACAACTGGGGCGCGAATGACCTCACGCGCTTCCTCCCCGACCTGCCCTGGCGAGGGGTCGGCTGGCTCCCGGTCACGTTCTACCCCGCAGTCATCGGCATCTCGTTCCTGGTGCCCCTCGACATCCTGTTCTCCTGCGTGGTCTTCTTCTTCTGGTGGAAGGCGATGTACGTTCTCTCCGCCGCGCTCGGCATCAACCAGGGCTGGACCGGAGAGGTGGAGACGACTTTCCCCTACGCCAATCACCAGATGCTCGGGGGCTACCTGGCGATCGCCATCGGGCCGCTGCTGGTAGGCCGCGCTCACTTTGCCGGGGTCTGGCGCCGCATCCTGGGGAGACGGTCGCTGGTCAGCGACGCCCAGGAGGGGATGAGCTACCGCCTGGCCGCCATCGGCGTGGTGGTCGGGATCGCGCTGCTGGTGGCCTTCAGCGTCCACGGCGGCATGTCACTGCACGTCGCCATCGCCTTTTTCGTTCTCTACTACCTGCTGGCCATCGCGGTGGCCAGGGTGCGGGCCGAGTTCGGCTCGCCCGTGCACGACTTCCACCATGCCGGCCCCGGCCGCATCCTGGTCTCGATTGCGGGAACCACCAACGTGGCCCACCGCGATCTCACCATGTTCAGCGTCTATTGGTGGCTTCAGCGCGCCTACCGCGGGCACCCGATAGGCCACACGATAGAGGGTGTGCAAATGTCGGCCCGCACCGGCTCGCCCAGCCGGCCGGTTGTCCTCGCGATGGTGGTGGCGAGCGTACTCGGGACCCTGGCCGGCTTCTGGGTATGGCTGCACTACGCCTACCGCTGGGGGGTCGCCTCGAAGTGGAGCGGCGGGGATTGGCAGGGAGACGAGGTCGCACGCACCCTCCAGTCCTGGCTCCAGAACCCGACCCACGCCGACTTCACCCCGGTGTTCGCCATGGCCGCCGGCTTCGCCATCACTATGCTGCTCAGCGCCGCCCGCACCGGCATCGTCGGCTGGCCCCTTCACCCCGTCGCCTACGCGCTGGCCGCCAGTTGGTCCATCCATCTGATCTGGATGCCCATGCTGCTCGCCATGATCGCCAAGGGTACCGTCCTGCGCTACGGCGGGCTCCGCCTCTACCGCCAGGCCGTGCCGTTCTTCTATGGGCTCATCCTGGGCGAGACCGTCATCGGCCTGAGCTGGACCTTCGTCACCATGATCTGGGGCACTCGCACCTACGGGTTCTGGGGGCTGTAGCACAGCCACAACGGGGTGCCAGGACCAGGCTCCTGCCCAACCGGGGAGCGGGGTGGGGCAGGAAGGCCGGCGCCCGGCCAGAATCCGCGCAAGCGTCCCTCCTGAAGCGGCCCCCAGACCGGCGCGGCCGTAGCCCGGAGCTGACCCACGGAGTAAGGGTAGGTCCTGGATAGCTTCTGCTGAGCTAAGCTTCAGAACGAGGATGGAGGACGAAGATGAAGAGGAGTGCGCTCGGCCTTATCGCGCTGTTCGCCAGCGCGGCAGGGCTGCTGTTGGTGGCCGATGGGGGTCGGATGTCCGGCCCGGAGGCGGCGGTGTTGGGCGATAGCTGGAGCCCGCTCACCGTGACCCAGGGGTTCGCCCTGCGGCTCGAGTTGGCCGCGCCGCCGACACCGGCAAGTGAGTCTCAACCCGAGGCGGCCGCAGGGCCTCGGGTCATGCTGCGCTTTGTGCTCCGGAACGTCACATCGGAACCGCTGTTCGTGGACGACTCTTACCCGGAGCACGACTACCGCCTGACCGTAACCGATGCGGCCGGGAAGGTGATCGCGCCCACCGGAGACGCTTCGCGAGTGTGGCAACACTCCCTGCTCGAGGTCGCGGCGGGCAAGGAACTGACGGCCGACTATGATCTCACACGCATGTACGGCCCCTTGACGGACGGCGAGTACTCCATTTTGGCGCGACGCGATGTGCCCAGGCTGGATGGCGAGGGAATGGATCAGGTGGAGTCCAACCCTATCGCCATCGTGGTATCTGGCGGCAAGGCCGCGGTGCTGGCCGATAGCTGGACGCCGCTCAGCGTGACCCAGGGGTTCGCCCTGCGGCTCGGGTTGGCCACGGCCTGCGGAGCCCGAAGCGTGTCTCGACCCGAGGCGGCGCCAGGGGCCCGGGTCATGCTGCGCTTTCTGCGCTTTGCGCTCCGGAACGTCACCTCGGAGGCGCTGCTGGTGGACAACGCCTACCCGGAGCACGACTACCGCCTGACCGTAACGGACGCCGCCGGGGAGGTGATCGCGCCCACCGGAGACGCTTCGCGGGTGTGGGCACGCGGCGTGCTCGAGGTCGCACCAGGCGAGGAACTGACGGCCGACTACGACCTCACCAGGATGTACGGCCCATTGCCGGACGGCGAGTACTCGATTGTGGCGCGACGCTATGTGCCCAGACTGGATGGCGAGGGCATGGATCAGGTGGAATCCAACCCGATCGCCATCGCGGTGTCAGGCGGCCAGACAACTCAGATCGCCTCCCGCCCGAGTGGGGGCGGAAGCTCAGGCGCCACGAAGGGAGCAGGGCTCGAGCTTGCTCGCGGACCGGACTTGCTGGCGGCCCGGCCGATCCTGGAGCGCCACGGGTTCCGGGTGGCTTGGGATGCGGCGAAGCAAGCGATGACGGCCTCGAAGGGCAAAGTGGTGGCGACGATCCAGGCGCATAAGAACGTGATGGTGCTGGGCCGGCAGGAGGCCCCCATGGGCAAGCCGGCCAGGATCGTCAAGGGCCAGCTCTCCGCACCGGGCCAGGCGATCTCCATGATCACCAGCCTCGGGGGCGGTGAGGCGGCCGCCTAAGGGGAAGGGCAAAGGCAGCGGCGACTCCGACGACGTGCCGCAGTGCGGCCTGCCCGGCTCTCCAGCCACAGGACTGTGCTATCCTCCGGCTCCTCACTGCACGAAGGTGCAGGAAGGCCTGCCACCGGCCAGAATCCACGACGGTGGGCTGACGGCGCAGGTCGGGGACCTGCGCCACCTGTGCCGACCCATGGCCTTCGATGGACTGCAAGACTACCTGACCGCGCTGGAGCGGCGCGGCGAGTTGCTCACCGTCGGCGAACCGGTTGATCCCGAGCTCGAGATCACCGAGATCGCCGACCGGGTGCTGCGCGCGGGCGGGCCGGCGCTGCGCTTCGACGCGCCGCGTGGGGCGCGCTACCCGGTGGTGATCGGCCTCTTCGGGACGCTGGCACGCACGGCCTTCGCGCTGGGCGTCTCCGATCTCGACGAGATCGGAGCGCGGGTCGCCCAGGTGCTGCACACTCAGCCGCCCAGCTCGTTGCTCGACAAGCTGCGGGTGCTGCCGCGGCTGGTCGAGATATCCTCCTGGGCGCCGCACGTGGTCAGCGACGCGCCCTGCCAGGAGGTGGTGGAGGAACGGCCCTCGCTCCTCGACCTGCCGGCGCTGAAGTGCTGGCCCGGCGATGGCGGACGGTTCCTCACCCTCCCGATGGTGGTTACCCGCCACCCGGAGACCGGACAGCGAAACGTCGGCATGTACCGGATGCAGATCTACGACGAGCGCACCGCCGGCCTGCACTGGCACCCGCACAAAGTCGGGGCCGAGCACTATCGCCGCTGCGAAGCCCTGGGGCAGCGGATGCCGGTGGCGGTCGCGCTGGGCAGTGACCCCGCGACTATCTACGCCGCCACCGCCCCCCTACCCGAGGAGTTCGACGAGATCCTGTTCGCCGGTTTCCTTCGCCGGCGCGCAGTGGCGATGGTGTCGTGCCGGACGAACGATCTTCAGGTGCCTGCCGACGCCGAGTTCGTGCTCGAGGGATATGTCGAGCCAGGCGAGCGGAGAACCGAGGGGCCGTTCGGCGACCATACCGGCTACTACTCGCTCGCGGACGAGTTCCCGGTCTTCCACCTCACCGCCCTCACCCGCCGGAAGAGCCCGGTCTACCCGGCGACGATAGTGGGGCCTCCGCCCAAGGAGGACTGCTTCCTGGGCAAGGCCACCGAGCGCATCTTCCTTCCGCTGCTGCGGCTGCAGCTCCCCGAGATCGTGGACATCAACCTGCCGATGGAGGGCATCTTCCACAACCTCGTCCTGGTCCGCATCGCCAAGCGCTACCCCGGCCACGCCCTCAAGGTGATGCACGCGCTCTGGGGAATGGGCCAGATGATGCTCACCAAGATCATCGTGGTGGTGGATGAGGAAGTGGATGTGCAGAATACCTCCCAGGTGATCTGGCGGGTGGGGAACAACATTGACCCCGAGCGCGATATCTGCTTCGTGCGGGGGCCGGTGGATATCCTGGACCACGCCGCCCGGCTCCCGGGGTTTGGCTCGAAGATGGGCATAGACGCCACGCGCAAGCTGCCGGGGGAAGGCTTCACCCGTCCCTGGCCCGATGTGATCGAGATGAGCCCGGAGGTGAAGGCGCGCGTGGATGCCCTGATGACTGCTCTGGGACTGGAGGAGATGAGATGAGAGAACTGCGAGAGCTCTTCGTGGCCATCACGGGCGCCAGCGGCGCCATCTACGCCGACCGGCTGCTGCGCCAGGCCGCCCCCGCGGTCCCGCGGCTCGATGTCGTCTTGAGCACCCACGGGGCGGAGATCGCGGCCCACGAGCTGGGATGGGCCGTTGACTTCGACCGGCTCCAGATCACCGGCCCGCCGCACGACGTGCTGAAGCGGGCCCGCTTCTGCCACCCGAATGACCTGTCATCGCGCTATGCCAGCGGCTCCGCGGTCCCGGACGCGATGATCATCATCCCTTGCTCAATGAATGTGACCGGGCGGATCGCGGCCGGGCTGGCCGACACGCTGATCACCCGCGCCGCCGCCGTTTGCCTGAAGGAGCGCCGGCCGCTGGTGCTGGTGGTGCGGGAGTCGCCGCTCAGCCTCGTGGACCTGCGCAACCTGGTGGCACTGACCGAGGCCGGCGCCACCATCATGCCGGCCGCGCCGCCCTTCTACGCGGGGCCGAAGAGCCTGGAGGAGCTGGCCGATTACTTCGCCACCCGGGTGCTCGACCAGGTCGGCCTGCGCCTGGAGCACGCCGGCCGCTGGGGAGCCTGAGGGAGTCTGGATGCCATATCCCAGGATCAAGCCACAGCCCGACTTCGGCCGCCTCCGGACCGTGTTCGCGCGGGGCGTGCCGGACCGGGTGCCCTTCATCGAGCTGTTCCTCGACGCGGAGGTCATGGCCGCCATCCGGGAGGCTCCCTTCTCCTCCGATCCTCAGCAGCTCTGGCGCGAGACGGCCGACCTTCATATGCGGCTTGGGTTCGACTTCGTGCCGGCCTACACGGACTTCGCCTTCCCCCACCAGACCGTCGGGGCGCCTGACACTGCGGCCCTCTCCCGCACCACCCGGGCGTGGGTCGAGGAGGCCCACGGCACGATCGAGGCCTGGGCAGACTTCGAGCGCTACCCCTGGCCGGAGCCGAGGGACGAGCACTACCGCCCGCTGGACTACGCGGCCGCCGCGCTGCCGGACGGCATGAAGCTCATCCCGAGCGGCCCCGGTGGCGTCCTGGAGAACGTGATGTGGCTCATGGGCTATCAGCCGATGAGCTATGCGATGGCCGACCAGCCTGACTTGATCGAAGCCATGTTCGAGCGGATCGGCGCTGCCCTGGTGAAGGTCTTCGACGCCATGGCCGGCCACGACGCGGTGGGGGCGGTCTTCCTCGGCGACGACATGGGCTTCAAGACCCAGACCATGATCTCGCCGGAGGACATGCGACGCCACGTGTTCCCCTGGCAGCGCCGTCTGGCGGAAGCCGTCCACCGCCACGGCAAGCCGTTCCTGCTCCACGCCTGCGGGAACCTCGAAGCCGTCATGGACGACCTGATTGACTACGTGGGGATTGACGCCAAGCACAGCTTCGAGGATGTGATCATGCCTGTGACGGAGGCGAAGAAGCGCTGGGGCGGCCGCATCGCGCTGCTGGGCGGCGTGGATGTGGACCTGCTGACGCGGGGCAGCGCGGATCAGGTCCGGCGCCGCGTGAGAGAGGTGCTGGAGGTCTGCATGCCCGGCGGCGGATACGCGCTTGGCTCGGGGAACTCGGTGGCCAACTACGTTCCGGTCGAGAACTACCTTGCGCTGCTGGAGGAGGGGTGGAACGCCGGGCGCTACTCCTGATGACTCGGTCGCACAGAGCCGTTCGGCAGTCCCGTTCGCCAGGAGCCTGCTCCTGCCACCCGTTCAGCAGTCTGTCGGCTGACGGATTGCTGCTGGCACGGTCCGGCCATGCTCCGTAGAGCCGCGATCCTGATCCAGGCCATCCGTTTCGAGCACACCGCCTTTGCGCTGCCGTTCGCGCTCACCTCGACCTTCGTGGCCTCCGCCGGCTGGCCGCGCCTGGCGACGCTCGCCTGGATCCTGGTGGCGATGGTAGGAGCGCGCACCGCGGCGATGGCCTTCAACCGCATCGCGGACCTTCCGTATGACCGCCTGAACCCCCGCACGGCCGGCCGCGCCCTGGTCACGGGCGCGCTCAGCACGCGTTCCCTCTGGGTCGTCTTGCTGCTCGCCGCCGCCGTCTACTTCTTGTCGGCGGCAATGCTGAACCGGTTGGCGCTAGCGCTCTCTCCCCTCGCGCTGGCCGCGCTCCTGGCCTACTCATACAGCAAGCGCGTCACGGTCCTGACTCACTGGTTCCTGGGCTTCTGCCTGGGACTTGCCCCAGTGGGGGCGTGGATCGCGGTGCTCGGCCGGGTGAACCTGCCTCCCATCATCCTGGGGCTGGCCGTGACCACCTGGACGGCGGGCTTCGACATCATCTACGCCTGCCAGGATATCGCCTTCGACCGGGAGCATCGTCTCTTCTCCCTGCCCGCCCGCTGGGGCATCCGCCGCGCGCTGGTGGTCTCCACCGCCAACCACGTGGTCACCTTCTGGCTGCTCGCCCTCTACGGCCAGCTCGCGGGGCTGGGCGCGCTCTACTTCGCCGGCGTCGTCCTGCTCATCCCGGTGATCTGGTACGAGCACCACGTGGTACGGCCCACCGACCTCAGCCGCGCCGAGCTGGCCTCCTTCCTCGCCAACGGCGTCTTCAGCATCGTGCTCTTCCTCTTTGCCGCGTCCGATGTTATCCTGATCAGCAGCAAGATGCGGATATGAGCCAGCTCCTCTATCAGCAAGCCGGCCTGAGCGACATCGCCGATCAGGTGGCGCGCGGCGAGCGCCTCTCCCGGGAGGACGGTCTGCGGCTGATGACCAGCCCGCACCTGGCGGCCCTCGGCGCGCTCGCCAACCTTGTCCGGGAGCGCCGCCATGGGAACCGCGCCTACTACATCGTCAACCGCCACATCAACTACACCAACATCTGCGTCAACCGCTGCCGCTTCTGCGCTTTCTCGCGCAGCGAGGGCGAGCCCGGCGCCTACCTGCTCTCGGTGGCGGAATGCTTGGAGAAGGCGGAGTCCTTTCGCGGCGGAGAGGTGAGCGAGTTCCACATCGTCGGCGGCCTGCATCCCGCCTTGGGCCTCGACTACTACACCGACTTGCTCTCCGCCCTCCGCGCCCGCTTCCCGGGCGTACATCTGCAAGCTTTCACCGCGGTCGAGGTCGCGCACATTGCCAAGGTGACGGGGGTCTCGGTGCGAGCCTGCCTGGAGCGGCTGCGGGAGGCCGGGCTGGGGTCGCTGCCCGGCGGCGGGGCGGAGGTCTTCGCCCCCCGCGTGCGTGAGCAGCTCTGCCCTCAGAAGCTCCCCGGCAGCGAATGGCTGGAGGTGATGCGCGCCGCGCATTCGCTCGGCATCCGCAGCAACTGCACTCTCCTCTACGGGCACATTGAACGGCCCGAGGAGGTAGTGGATCACCTGCTGGCGCTGCGCGAGCTTCAGGATGACACCGGGGGCTTCCTGGCCTTCATCCCGTTGGCCTTCCACCCCGCCCATACCGCGCTTGCAGGCGCTGTGTCAGGGCCGACGGCGTGGGACGATCTGCGCCTCATCGCGGTGAGCCGGCTGCTGCTCGACAACCTCCCGCACGTGAAGGTGTTCTGGATCATGGTCGGTCTCAAGGTGGCGCAGATCGCCTTGAGCTTCGGCGCGGATGATGTGGATGGCACGGTGGCGGAGGAGCGGATCACCCATGCCGCGGGCGCCGAAACGCCGGAGTCGCTCACCGTCCAGGAGCTGCACAGGCTGATCACCGGCGCCGGGCGGGAGCCGGTCGCGCGCGACACGCTCTACCAGCCAGTCGAGGTGCACGCGCCATGAGCCAGTGCCGCCTGGGTCTCGTCAGCTACCTCAACACCAGCCCGTTCCGGTACGGGCTGCGCGAGCTGGGGCATACCTCCTGGATCAACGAGGTGCCGGCTCGACTCCTTGCGCTCCTCGAAGGCGGCCAGGTCGAGGCCGCGGTGGTCCCCTCCTTCGACGTTCTCAGCCACCCCGAGCTGGTGGTCCTGCCTGGCTCCTGTATTGCCTGCCGCGGGGCCGCCCACAGTGTCAAGCTCTTCTCCCACATTCCACTGCGCCAGGTGACCGCGGTGGCGCTCGACACCAGCTCGCACACCTCGGCCGCCATGGCTCGCATCATACTCCAGTCGCTTGGCGCCAGTCCGACTTACCTGCCGATGCCGCCGGACCTGGACGCGATGCTGAAGGCCGCCGACGCGGCCCTGCTGATCGGGGATCCCTGCATGCGGGCCGAGGCCTCGGGCCTCCTGGTCGCCGACCTCGGGGAAGAGTGGCTCCGTCTGACAGGCCTTCCCTTCGTGTTCGCGGTCTGGGCGGCCATCGCCGGCGCGGACCACGCCGATCTGGTCTCCCTGATCGCGGAGGCGAAGCGGATCGGCCTGGCGAACCTCGCGCGCGTGGCCGAGGAGGAGTCGGAACGAGTCGGCCTCGATAGGCAGGTATGCCTCGCCTATCTGCGGGACCACATGCGCTACGACCTGGACGACCGCGCCCGCGCCGGGCTCGAGCGCTTCCGCCAACTTGCCGTGGCACAGGGGTTGATCGCCGATGCCGGCCCCGTCCGGTTCGACCTGGGAATCAGCGCTTGACCGGGCCGCCTCGGGCCAGCGCCTCCAGGAGCAGGAGGCGCTGGCGCTCTTCGACGCGCCTCTCGCCGCGCTGGGGGCGGCGGCGGACGCGGCCTGCCGGAGACTCCACCCCGAGCCCTATCGCACCTTCGCGATAGATCGCAATATCAACTACTCCAACATCTGCGTCTCCGGCTGTCGCTTCTGCGCCTTCTATCGCCCGCCCGGCCACCCGGAGGGGTATCTCCTGACGCGGGACGAGATCCTGGCGAAGGTCGGCGAAGCGGCCGCCCTCGGGGCGACTCAGATCCTGATGCAGGGCGGCCTCCATCCCGAGCTTCCCATCGGCTGGTTCGAGGACATACTCCGCGCCATCAAGGGCCGTTTCCCTGTCACGCTGCATTCGCTCTCCGCACCCGAGGTTGTTCACCTTGCCCGCCTCTCCGGTCTCACTATCCGGGAGACGCTGGGCCGCCTCCAGCAGGCGGGCCTAGACTCTCTCCCCGGCGGCGGCGCGGAGATACTCTGTGATGACATCCGCTTCGCGTTGAGCCCGCGGAAATGCACGGCCGACGAATGGTTCGCGGTCATGCGGGAAGCGCACGCCCTTGGGATGCGCGGGACCGCGACCATGGTTTTCGGCCATATCGAGTCGCCGGCTCACCGCGTGCGGCATCTGCTTCGCGTGCGCGAGCTTCAGGACGAGACCGGCCTCTTCACGGCCTTCATTCCCTGGACCTTCCAGCCGCTCAACACTGCGCTGGGGGGAGAGCCCGCCAGCGCGCACGACTATCTTCGCACCCTCGCCATCGCGCGGCTGGTGCTCGATAATGTCCCCAACCTCCAGGCCTCCTGGGTGACGCAAGGGGCGAGGATCGGGCAGGTCACGCTCGCCTTCGGGGCCAACGATCTGGGCAGCACCATGCTCGAGGAGAACGTGGTCCGCGCGGCCGGAGTCGAGTTCCGCCTCTCCGCCGACGAGCTCGCCGGCCTGATCCGCGGCGCCGGTTTCGTACCGGCGCAACGGGACACTTACTACCATCTGCTGGAGACACGCTGTTGACAACTCAGGATAACTTCGCGGTGATCGGCGGCAGCGGGGCCCACGAGCTGCTCCGGGCGCACGCACAGCATGTGAACCGCCTCGGCCCGCTGGCCACACCCTTCGGCCTCTCCGCGTCGGTCTTCCGGGTGCGGCTGCGCGACGCGCACTTCCTCTTCCTGGCCAGGCACGGCGAGACCGGCTATGAGATCGCCGCCCCCTGGGTCAACTACCGGGCCAACATCTACGCGCTCAAGGAGCACGGCGTCTCCCGCATCATGGCCTGGTCCGGGCCGGGCGCGATAGACCTGTCCCTGCGGGTGGGCGAGTACGTCCTGCCCCACGACCTGATAGACCAGACCCGGGGTCGCGAGACCAGCTTCTTCCGGGGCACCGGCCTGGGCTTCCTCCGCCAGCACCCGGTCTTCTGCCCCGAGCTGCGCGAGGCGGCCGGGCGCGCACTGAATGGGATGCGGCTGACGTACCGCGACTTCGGCGTCTACCTCGCCACCCAGGGCCCGAGACTCGAGACGCCGGCCGAGGTCGAGCTGTTCCGCTCCTGGGGGGCGGACATGGTGGGCATGACTGTGGTCCCGGAGTCGTTCTTGGCCCGCGAGCTGGAGATGTGCTACCTGCCCATCTGCTACATCACGAACTATGCGGAGGGGGTTCGGGAAAGCGCGAGCCGTCCCGGCGAGCTGTTCGGGGGGCTGCTCGCGAAAGCTGAACAGGAGGCCGTGAACGAGGCCCTCTCGCGCTTCCTGGAGATCGGCGCCTCGCTCTTCCATACCATACCGAAGGAGCGGCTCTGCCCCTGCGCGCTCGCCATGGAGCGTTACCGCCGCACCGGCCGCGTGGGCGATGACTGGCGTACCTGGATCGGCAAGCCATGACCCGCGACCTCGAGGACTGGGACTTCGCCGACGCCGGCATGAGGACGACCCAGTCCTCTACTCACTTCTTCCACCACTGGACAGCCAAGTTCATCCCGCAGATTCCGGCCCGCGTGATCGCGCGCTACGCGCGCCCGGGCGACATCGTGCTCGACCCGTTCATGGGATGCGGCACCGCGCTGGTGGAGGCGGCGCGCCTGGGGCACGATGCCTGGGGCACCGACATCAACCCCCTCGCGGTGCGCATCGCCAGGGCCAAGACCGCGCCCATCAACGACGCGGAGCTGGACGGCTACCTCGCCTGGCTGAGCGAGGCGGCCGCCGACTCGGAGCGGCACAGGGCGGCCTCGGCCGAGCTCTTCGAGGGGAGTGCCGCGTGGTTCCGTGATGATGTGGCGAGGTGCCTCCGCGCCATCCTCGACCGCGCCTCCGGCTTCGATGACAGCACCCGCAACTTCGTCGCGATCGGGCTCTCGGATCTCCTGAAAGGGATGAGCAACGCCCGTATGGATCGCACTCTCCCCATGCTGCCGAAGACGCCGGCCTATGCGGACAAGAAGCACTACTACCGGTGGGTGGACAACCTAACCCGCCAGATCAACCCCTTCGCCCGCCTCGCGCACCAGCTCCGGCGGATGCAGGCCGCGCTGGCCGAGTTCCACGCCCAGGCCGGCGGCCGCGCCGAACCCTTCCTGCACGATGCTCGCGACCTGGCATCTCTCGGCCGCCGCGCCCAGCTCGCCGTGACCTCACCCCCCTACTGGAACGCGCAGAACTACCAGCGGATGCACCTCCTCTCGTTCCGCCTCCTCGGCCTCGCCGAGCCAGGCCAGGCCGAGATCGGCCGCCGCGCCCAGGACTACCTGCCCGACATGGACGCCGTCATCGAACAGCTCACGCGGGTGCTCGACGGGCACTTCGCGCTGGTGATCGGGGAGTCGAAGGACGGGATCCACGAGGCGGTGAAAGACCTCTGCATCCAGCACGGCCTCGGGCTCGTGAAGACCTTCGGCCGTCAGCTCATCAACCAGGCCTTCTTCGCCAAGGCGGTCAAGCGCGAGTTCGTCTACGTGTTCTCGGGGTCCGCCTAGAGGCCGCTCACCCTGAGCATCTCCTGCAGGCGCTTCTCGGCGATATGGGGGTGGAGGCGTTCGCAGGACTGGATGAACCAAGGGGTGGCCGCCTGCGGCTGCCCCAGGGCGATCTCGCAGAGGCCGCGGTAGTACGGAGGCGCGAACTCGCGGGTGAAGCGCTCCGCCGCCACCGCCAGGGGCTCGCGCGCTTCCTCGTAGCGGCCGGACTCGAACAGGGCCTCACCCACCAACACGGCCACCCCCGGATCCTCCCGCGCCTCGCCGGGCAAGCTCGCCAGTTGCTCGGCCGCGGACTGAGGCTTTCGGAGCTGCATGTAGACGCCGGCCAGTGAGAGCGCCACCCATTCGGGGTCGGCTCCGGCCCCGCCCGCCGCCCTGAGCGCCCCAATCGCGCCCTCCAGGTCGTGCACTGACAGGGCCTCTTCCACCAGGAGAGCAAGGCGAGCCCTTCGGCCCCGCAGCGCGGCCAGGGGCAGCAGCACGAGCTTCCGCATGGCCGAGGCCAGCCGCAGGCCGAAGCCGGCGGGTCTCAGGTCTCGACCACCTTCCTCCGGCGCCAGTTGCTCCTCCAGCGATTTCGCCTGCTCCCGGTGTGCCCATAGGTACTGCTCGGCCAGCGTCAGCAGCCGGCCCTCGAGGCCGGTGTTGGCATAGAGCAGATGATCCTTGAGCAGCCCCGCACCCTCCTTCGCTCGGCCCATCGCCATCAGGGCCAGGCCGAGGTAGGCCTGGACCAGCCGGTTCTCCGGGTCGAGCCGGGCGGCCGCAGAGAATGCTTTCCGCGCCTCCTCGAAGCGACCCGCGTCGTAGTGGATCTGGCCCAGGATGAGAAGGGGCGCATGGCTCCCGGGGGCCAGGTTGGCCGCCTGCTTGGCCGCGCGCACGGCGTCACCAACGCGACCGGCGGCGGCGAGGGCGAGGGCGCGCTGGCCATGCGCCCGGGCGTGATTCGGGAAGACAGCGAGGACGCGGTCGAAGGCCTTGACTGCCTCGCCGGGCTTGCCGGCGCGCGCCAGGCGGCTGGCGCGGGAGTACTCGCGATCCGCCCTCCAGCGCTCCAGGGGGCTCCAGGTCATGGTTGCCAGTCTTCTGCGCCGCCAGGGGCCTATCCCTGCCCCTTGTCGGGCGGGGACGCCAATCCCCGCCAACCCGGCCCGACCATCCAGGATTGGTTTTCGCACCTCTCCTATGGCATAAACACCTATGCGGCGGCTGCGCAGAGCCGCCGCACCTGGGGAGTCGGTTGATGAGCGGGAAGGGATCATTGCGCAGCCGATGGCGCGCCTCGCTCGCGGTCCTGGCGGTCACGTCAGCCGCGATCGGCGCAAGCGCGGCCTCCGCTGCCCCGCTGTCGCGGGTCGCGGTCCGGCCCTACGCGCGCGGGGCGGCCCTCGCGATCTCGTGCTCGTCCGAACTGGCGCCCGACCTCCAGTCCTTCTCTCTCTCCAATCCGCCTCGGCTCATCTTCGATCTTCCCGGTGTCGCGCTGGCGCCCGACCAGCCCTCCTCCCTTCGCATGGCTGCGGCCGGCATCCGCCAGGTCCGAATCGGGCAGTTCCAGGCCGAGCCGCCCAAGGTCCGCCTGGTGCTGGACCTCGAAACCGACTCCGCGCCTCCCTGGCGAAGGGCGGAGGGAGACAAGCCCGGCGAGTTCGTGCTCGTCTTCGGCGAGCGCGGGCCGCTTGCGCTCAAGCCTCCCGTCATCGAGAAGGTCGGCGACACGGCTCTGGTCCGCATCTCCGGCGCAGGCTCACTCCCGTACTGCGCGGCCACTCTGGACAGCCCGCCCCGGGTGTACGCTGACCTGACCGATGCGAGCCTCGAGGCGGCGTCTCACCAGCCGTTCGAGGCCGGTCCCATCCGCGAGCTGCGCATGGCCCAGCAGCCGGACGCCTCCGGCCACCCGGTGGCGAGGATCGTGGTCGAACTCGCCCGCCCCACACCCTACGTGATCTACCGCGATGGCTGCGACCTGGTGTTGGCCATAGGGGCCGAGCCCTGGGCGCTGCCGCTCCCGCCCTACCACCCGGCCGGCCGGCTCGAGGGGAAACGCATCGTGGTTGACCCAGGCCACGGAGGCCATGATATCGGCGCGCCCGCCATTGCCGGGCCGCCCCCCGAGCCGCCCTTCGAGAAGGACATCGTGCTTGACCTCGGGAGGCGTCTGGCGGCCCTGCTCGAGTCGGAGGGCGCGGCGGTGACGATGACCCGGGAGGATGACTCCTATCTGCCCCTCCAGCGACGCGCGGCGATCGCCAACGACCTGCACGCCGACGCCTTCGTCAGCCTCCACTGCAACTCGTACCGCTCTCCCGACCTGCTCTGCGGCACCAGCGTCTACTACGACCACGTGAATAGCGTCGAGCTGGCTCAACTGGTTCAGCAGGAACTGGTCTCCGCCCTGGGCACCGATGACAAGGGCGTGCGGAACGCAAACTTCGCGGTCATCCGCCGCACCCAGGGGCCGGGCATTCTGGTGGAGACCGCCTACATCAACCACCAGGGCGACCGGGCGCGGCTGACTAACCCCAACTTCCGAGAGCGCGCCGCCCGTGCTATACTGCAGGGCGTGATCCGCTTCTTGTCCCAGACCCCGCAGGAACCCGCCGCAGGGGAATGAGCCGCCGCCGCGCTCGCAGAAAGCCTCGCGGCCCAGCCAGCGGGGTGTTGCTGCTCGTGATCGCCCTGGTCGGGGTCGGCCTCGTCTTCTCGCGGCTCTTTCCTCGGTCGCTGCTCAGCCGTTCGCGGCGCGGGACGAAAGCCCCCACTTCCACCTCCTCTCGGCGGCCAGCTCACTCCATGGGGAGACCGGGCAGCCTGGCGGCGCGGCTCTATTTCGCCCGCGTGGTGAACGGGCAGCCGCGGCTGACGCCGGTCAGCCGCGATCTTCCCGCCGAGGCCCCGGCCCGCGCCGCACTCGATGAGTTGATTCAGGGGGAAGTGCCTGCCGGCTGCCAGCGGCCCTTGCCCCGCGGCGTCATCTTGCGAGGCGTTACTGCGAAGGACGGCCTGGTCACCGCGGACTTCAGTGAGGAGCTGGTGTCGCACTTCTCCGGCGGGTCGGACAGCGAGGGGGTAGTCGTCTACGCGGTGGTCAACACTCTCTGCTCCCTGCCTGGAGTCAGGGAGGTCAGGATCCTCGTGGAGGGCCGCCCCACCGACACCATCGGCGGCCACCTCGACACCAGCGGGCCGCTGGCGGCGGACGACGAACTCGTAACGTCGTAGCTCGTACGGCAGGACCGTGTGTCCTGCCCAGAGGCTTACCCCCCTCCCGCCACCCTGACGCCCTGCACCCGGATGGTCGGCAGGATCATGCCGGGCTCGGCCCGGTAGTCGGAGGAGACCGCGTCTATGTTCGCCAGCAGCTCCAGCCCGTGGCCCGCCACCATCGTGTTCTTGAGCGGCCAGGTGAGCCGGCCTTTCTCGATGCGGAATCCCGCGTCCACCAGGGCCGAGACCTGGCCCGAGGCGGTGTCGGGCGAGGGCCGCCCCAGCACGACGTAGAGGCCGTCCTTCACCTCGGCAATGATCTCGGCCGCGGTCTTGGGGCCGAGAGCAGGCACGATGTTGGTCGGCGCGATGCCGCCTCGCGTGGAGTGCCCCGTGTTCTCCACGCCCGCCTTCTTTGCGGTGTAGTGGCTGTGGAGGTAGGTCTTCAGCACGCCCGCTTCCACCACCGTGAGGCGCCGGTGCGGGAACCCGTCGCCATCGCAGACGCCTGATCCCAGTCCTCCAGGGATGAGAGGATCATCCACCAGGGTGACATGCTCGGAGGCGACGCGCTCGCCCTCCTTCCCGATCAGGAACGAGCGGTTTCGCTGCACCTCTTCCGCGCTGGCCGCCGCGCACAGCCCGCCAGCAAACGCCCCACTGGCCAGCGGCCCGAAGACCACCGGGAAGGTGCCGCTCTCCATGCTCCGGCTCTTCAGTTGCTTGAGCGCCTCCTCGGCCGCCTTCGCCCCCAGGTTCTCGGGCGCCAGGTCGGCCAGCCGCCGCGCCGCGTCCCACTCGTAGAAGGACCCGACATCCCCGTTGCGCCGGATCACCACGCTCGCGCTGGTCGAGGCGCTGCTGCCGCGATGCGTGACCTGCACGCCGAGGTTGTTGACCAGCGCCCACCGCCGGTGGCTGGCCGAGGCGCCACCGCTCACCACCCCGTCCTCCGCCACCGCCCGCGCCGAGTCAATGTTCTGCGTCACCCAGTCCGCCAGCATCGCCCCGGTGATCTGCGCGATGCTCTCGTCGTACAGCCCCGCGACCTCCGGATAGGGGGCCGGGCTCACCAGGTCCACGAAGTCCGGGTCGGGCTCGGCCGCCTGGGCCAGCTCCGCCGCCTGCTGGCCGGCGCCGCGGGCTCCCTCCTCCGAGAGCCCGGAGGTGCTGGACCAGCCGGTGGCGCCCCGCGAGAAGGCGCGCACCGACACACCGCCCCACCGTCGCGCGTCGCTGGACTTGATCGCGTTGCGCTCCACCGAGATAGACCGGGCCTGGCCCTGCTCCGCCGCGGCGTCCGCGAAGTCCGCCCCGGCCCGCATCGCCGCCTCACACGCGATCCCGGCAATCCTCTGCAAGCCGGCCAGATCCACGTCGCTCACGCTTGTCCTCCCACCACGATCTCCTTCACCTTCACGTACGGCCCACCCCCGTTCACCGGCATGCTCTGCCCGTTCTTGCCGCAGTTGCCGGGCATCTCCAGCTCGAAGTCGCGGCTCACCCCGAGCGAGTCGGCCAGCGTCTCCAGGGTCATGCCGGAGATCGAGACATCCCGCACCTGTTCGGCGAGCCGCCCGTTGCGGATCATCACTCCCTCGCCCGCGTGGCAGGTGTACTGCCCCTTCTCACAGTGCACATACCCCCACTGCCCGCCCCGCAGCAGAATGCCCAGGTCAATGTCCTGCATCAGCTCTTCCAGGGTGGCCTCGCCGGGCTGGATCATGGTATTGCTCATGCGCACGATGGGCCAGTGCATGTAGCCGTCGGCCCGCGCCGAGCCGTTGGGCTGGACTCCCATGCGGGCGGCGGTCTCCAGCGAATGCAGGAAGCCCTTCAGCACCCCCTTCTCCACCAGCACCCGCTTCTGCCCCGGGACCCCCTCCGAGTCGTAGGGATACGACCCCCAGGACGACGGCACGGTGGCGTCGTCCACGATGTTGATGCACTCGGCCGCCACCTTCGTCCCAAGCTTCCCTTCCAGGATGGACTGGCCGGTTAGCACCAGGTCGGCCTCCATGTTGTGCCCGAGCGCCTCGTGCACCAGCAGGCCAGTGATCGAGGGATGGAAGACGGCGGGGAACTTGCCCGCCGGGGCCGGCGGGGCGGAGAGCAGCGAGACCGCCCGCTCGGCCGCCTTCACGCTGAACTCCTGCGCCAGCGTCTCCTCCACCAGCTCGAAGCCGCTCTGGCGGCCCCGCAGCTCGCGGCCTCGCTGCCGGAGGGTGCCATCCTGGACCGTGATCGTGTGCCAGACCATGGTCCGCACCGACTCCATCGAGACCAGCGTGCCCCGGGTATTGCAGACCATCTCCACCTGGCGGCCGTCGCTGTAGCCCGTCATCACGTTCGCCAACCGCTCTCCCGCTCGGCAAGCGGATGCTTCCTCATACCCTTTCACCGCCGCCAGCTTGCGCTCGAGCGAGACCTCGGTCGGGTCAATCTGGTAAGAGGCCTTGACATCATCCACCACCGCGGGGCTCTCCGCCAGCGCCACCGGCTCCGCGATCCGGCGGCCCGAGACCTTTGCCATCTCGACCGCCAGGTCGAGGCAGGCCAGCCATTCGTCGAAGCTCACAGATTCGGTGCTGGCGAACCCCCATGCGCCTCCCACTACCACCCGCACTCCCATGCCGGCCCGCTGCCCCGCGCCCATCCGATCCGCCCGTCCGTCCTGGAGCACCAGGCCGCTGCTCCGTGCAGTAGCGAACCGCGCCTCCGCGAACTCCAGCTTCCGCCGGACCGCCTCGTCGCGCACGCGCTCCAGTTGTTTCCTCAGCTCCGCTACCTTCATGCCGCCCTCCTGGTCCTGACGCGTACTACGGCGCGGCGGGCCGGTTTCCCTACCCCTCCTCCGGCCACTTCCGCCCCAGGTTGGCAGGAGAAGCCCCAGCCTCGTCCAATCCCTGAGCATCTACCCTGGAGGAAGAGGAATGAGGCCCACCGGCCTGCTGCTGTGCCTGGCGCTCTGCGTCGGCCTGCTCGTCGGCTGCGAGAATCCGCTCGAGATTGACCGGAACACGGAGATCGAGATCGGCCGGCAGGGCGCGGCTGACCTGGAGAAAAAGTACGGAGTGGTCAACGACCCCGCCCAACTGGCTCGCCTGAACGCCGTCGGCCGGCGCCTGGCCGCCGTCTCCCAGGAGCCCGGCTTCCCCTGGACCTTCAAGATCATGAACCAGAAGGAGGTCAACGCGGTATCGCTTCCCGGGGGCTTCATCTACGCCACCAAAGGCATGATGGACTACGTGAAGACCGATGACGAGTTGGCGGGCGTGATCGGCCACGAGATCGTGCACGTGGATCACCATCACGCGAAGAGCGGCATCGAGAAGGCGATGACCCAGGCCCTGCTGGTGCAGCTCATCACCCAGAAGAGCGCCGACTCGGTGCGCCAGGCGGCCGGCCTCGCGCTCGATCTGGAGCTGCGCGAGGGATACCGGGACAAGGAGTACGAGGCCGACCACTACGGCACTCTCTACGAGTACAAGGCTGGCTATGGCAACACGGGCCTGCTGAAGCTGCTGGAATACCTGCATACCAAGGAGGGCGACCCGGCCCGGATCACCTGGCTGCTCCAGAGCCACCCGCCCCTCTCCAAGCGCATCCAGCGGCTGCAGGACTACATCCCTACGCTGACGGGAAAGGCCGCGACTACGGGCGGCTGAGAGCGGCAGTCGGCGCGGTCGCCGGGGCGCCTACCGCTTCCACGGCGGGGTATCCGGCAGGCCGGCCTCGAACTCCGCGATCAGGCTGGCTTCGTACTCGCCCGCGTAGGTCCCGGCGAAGAAGCGCGCCATGCCTTCCTGGTAGAACCGCTGCCACGACTGCTCCTCCTGCCCCGGCTCGATGGGGAAGAAGAGGAAGCCGTTCTTGTGCCCGGCCTGCAAGTCGCCGGGGGCGTCGCCGATCATCAGGACGCGGTCCTTCGGGTACTTCGCGTCCGCCCCCAGCCTCAGGTGATCGGTCTTGCTCCCCATCTCCTGCCCCGCGATCACCGCTGCGTGCTTCGCGATCTCGTGCTCTTCCCATTCGCGCTGGAGCGCCTCGCCGGGGGTCTGAGAGACGCACATGAGGTCCGCCTTCCCGACCAGCGCTTCCAGGCTCTCGCGGGCGAAGGGGAAGGGCGGCACGTCATGCACCATCTCGGCGATCGCCCGGTTGACGGCTTCGCTCCAGGCCAACGCCTGCTTCAGCACCGGGTCGCCTGTTTTCTGGACCGCTTGCTTGAGCGCCGGGTTGCCTAAGCTCTTCTCGGTCTTCGCCCATTCCCGCAGCGTCGGAACCTCGGGCAGCTTCACTTTGCGTCGCTGCACCTCCGGCCGCTCGGCCAGCAGGTCGAAGACCATCAGCAAGGCAGGCCAGCGGTTGATCCCTCGCCACTTCGAGTAGAGATTCACGAACTCGCCCGCCTCTCGGGCATACTTCGACACCGCTTGCAGGTTCCAGGAGTTGATGATATTGGGGATGAAGCACTCCTTGTGCTTGATCTCCATAGTGTCGAAGACACAGCCATCGGAGTCAATGCCGACGAAGAAGTCGTGGCGCGGCTTGAACTCTCTCAGCGGGGCCTGCGGATCGGCCATTCCTGTCTCTCCTCCAATGGTGTCTCGGGGGGCATTCGCCATCAAGCCCGGGCGAACGGGCGGATGTGCCGCTCGAGGTGAGCGCGGACGGTCTCGTAGTGAACCTCCTCGTTCTCGGCCAGGGCCCGAAGCAGCCGGTCGCGGAAGCGCGGCCGGCCGTCCGCCTTGGCGGTCAGCACCGAGCCAAACGTGACGTGCAGCGCCTCCCTGGTGTCGAACTGATCGAGCACCCCGGGAAGCTCTGCATCCCTTAGCCCCTTCGCTGACGGCACCTTCGCCAGGTCGGCGGAGACGTGATAGGACGCGCGATCTTCGGGATAGCGCTCGACCGCAAAGGCCATGATCTCCCGGAAGAGGCCGGGGTCCACCCTGGCGATGGCGCGCAGGGCCTCCAGGTAGCTGGTGCCGGCCGTCTTCAGGTGCACCAGGTTGCCGGCGAGGCGCGCCGCGATGGGGTAGATCGAGAACTTGTCGCTCCCCGAGTGAATGCTGATCTTGTACGGCCCGAAGTGCTGGGCCACCGCCACGTGCCCGGCGAAGCTGCGCTCGAACTCGCCCAGATCGCCGATGTAGTCAACCCCTTTCTCGAACTCCCCCACGAACCGGGGCGCGAGGCTCACCCACTGCACCCCGAGTCGCCTCAACTCGCGCGCGACGAAGACGTGCTCGGCCACCGAGGTGGGGGTCGCGGTCTCGTCCACCGACATCTCCAGCTCGAAGGGCCGCCGGCCCGTCTTCGCCGCCAGGTGGCGGTGCATCTTCGCGGTGTGCGCCAGGGCGCGGCCGTACTTCACCGCCGCCCGGAGCAAGGTCTCTTCATCGAAGCTCACCACCGAACCGTCCGGCAGCCGCACCGGCTCCGCGAAGGAGCGGCCCAGGGGACCGGGCGCGGTCTCCAGGTCCTGCCAAGGCAGAGCGTGGAACTTCTCGCGCAGGCCTGCCAGGTCGGCGGCATCGGCCTCACCGTCCACGTGATCGCCGGGGTCTATCGTGAACATGGTGAAGCCTGCGGCGACGCAGGCGTCAATGTCATCGGTCGTCTTCAGGTGGTCGGCATCCGCGCCGAAGCCCTCCCGCCAGCCCTCCTGGAACACGCCGAAGGTGGCGGTGTCCATCACCTCCTCTGGCGTGCGGCCCGTGCGGGTCATCTCGCGGATGGACTGCTGCGCGAACACGGGTCGCAGGCCGCTTCCCCGGACGGCGCGGACGTGCGCCGGCGTCGCCAGGCCGAGGCGGTCGCCAGTGCCAATCGCGGCTTGGACCCCAATGAGCTGGGGCGCGCTGAAGGGGATGCGCTTCCGCAGCGCCGCCGCGTTCTGGTGGTCGAGGTAGCCGGCCTGGAGCTTGAGGCGTAAGTCACCGATCTGCACGGGGCTTTGCTCCCCGCAGAAGTCGGCGGCCGCCGCCGGGGCAGCTGCCTCTTCCCAGACCAGGCAGAGCCGCTTGTCCAGCTTCCGGCGGCCGAGGAAGTAGACAATGTCCCCGGCCGCGATGATGGAGTTCGGGTAGACCTCCCAGCCCGTCGCCCGGGCGATCACCCGAGCCAGGTCATCCAAGGCCTGGCCGCTCAGAGGGGGAGTGATGTCCTTGCTTGTCAGAAGCTCTGCTAGGGTCGGCACAGCCGCCTCCTTCGGGTCTACCCGCTTCCCCCCAGCTCCGGCGGCGCGTTCTTCAGGCGGTATAGTGTCTCGCCGGCCTTGGGAACGTAGAGCACGCCTTCGTGCTCGCGCCCGGCGTAGTCCTGGGGCCGGATGCTCTTCGGGTCAACATATCCCAGGTTGATCTGCTCGCACACCGCCCGCGGGATGGCGGTGGCCAGCGAGACGGCGATGCGGGGCTTCTCCACTCCCTCCTCATAGGACCCGATGCCCTTGACATGAGTGGAATGGGCGAGCACGCCCCAGGGGTGATGCTGGAAGCGACCCCACTGCTTCAGGAAGTAATCCCGGGTGTGGTAGCCAACCTCCTGGATGATGTGGCCGTGCGTGACCGACACCTCCCTCACATGCGGTGCGTAGATGATCAGGTTCCCGCCGTCGGCCACTACGGGTTCGAGCTTGTACATGCACTTGCCCGCGGTCCAGATGTCATCGTACATCTCCGGCGCGCAGGAGAGGACGGTGTGGAAAGGCCGGTCCTGGTAGATGATGTGAATCTTGCGCGACAGATCGGCGGCCTGAGACCAGGCCTGCTCCGGCGTCCCGTAGTAGATGCCGGCCAGGCCGTCGTCCTTGACCACCAGCGCGATGGCGTGCTTCTGAGTCTTGATCAGGCCGGCCGCCCGGTCCACCACCGCCCGCACGGGCGTCCACTTCCGGCCGATGATCACGGGATTCGTGATCACTGCGCCCAGCCAGTGGAAGAGGTCAATGATGTGCTGTCCCGCGACCCCTGGGAACAGGTACTTGTTGCCGCCCGAGAAGCCGACCACCTCGTGCGGGAAGACCGGCCCCACGATCAGCAGCAGGTCGTAGTCCAGCACCATCCGGTTGACCGTGATCGCCACTTCGAGCTCGAAGCGGCCCTCGGTGATCTCGCCTACTTCACCCTTGCTCAGCCGGCCGATCTCGACCAGGGCCTCGGGGTCTTTCCAGAGGTGGTTGAAGAAGCGCACCTTCGCGAACTGCTTGCGGTGCTCCTCCGGGGTGATCTCGACGCGGCGGTAGATCATCTCCTGGGACAGCGGCGGATGCGTGCCGAGCGCGACCAGGTAGTCGAGCTGCTTCGCGCGCTCGCCCGCGACCTCATAGATGGCCCGGAACACGCGGCCGATGGGGGCGGTGCGAGTGTGGTCGGGGATGATCACCAGCACCCGCCGCCCCGCGAGGTAGAGGTCGGCAAGCGCGCGCCCGAGCGTGCGCTCGATCTCGGTCTCGAGCATCAGGCGCTGCTCAAATCCGAGGCCGGTTGTTGGTCTCGGTAGGTCCATAGTGCTTGAGTTTCCCGGCAGGCTCCGCGAGCCTGCCCAACGGCCCTACTTCGTCCACTCCGTGTGGAACGTTCCCGGCTTGTCCACGCGCTCGTAGGTGTGCGCGCCGAAGTAGTCTCGCTGCGCCTGGATCAGGTTCGCCGGCAGGCGCTCGCGGCGATAGGAGTCGTAGTAGGCCAGCGCGCTGGTGAAGGCGGGAATGGGAAGCCCCAGGGTGGTGGCCGTGGCAAGCACGTGCCGCCACTGCTCCTGCGCGCTCTCGAGTACCTCCTTGAAGAACGGCGCCAGCATCAGATTCGGCAGACCGGGCTCGCGCTGATAGGCCTCGGTGATCCGGTGTAGGAACTGGGCGCGGATGATGCACCCTCCCCGCCAGATCTTGGCGATCTCTCCGAAGTTCAGCTCCCAGCCGTACTCCTTCCCGGCCTCCTTCATCAGGGCGAAGCCCTGGGCATAGGAGCAGATCTTGGAGGCGTAGAGCGCCTGGCGGATGGCCTCGATGAAGGCCTGGCGGTCGCCCTGGTAGGTCGCGCTCGGCCCCGAGAGGAGCTTGGCGGCAGCCACTCGTTCCTTCTTGATGGCGGAGATGCAGCGGGCGAACACCGCCTCGGTGATGGTGGGGACGGAGACGCCCAGGTCGAGCGCGTTCTGCGAGGCCCACTTGCCCGTGCCCTTCTGCCCGGCCTGGTCCAGGATCACCTCCACCAGCGGCTGCCCGCTCTCCTCATCCACGCGGGCGAAGATGTCCCGCGTGATCCCGATCAGGTAGGAGTTCAGCGGTCCCTTGTCCCAGTCCGCGAAGACCTGGTGCAGCTCCGGCGCGCCCAGGCCGAGGGCGTTTTTCATGATGTAGTAGGCCTCGGCGATGAGCTGCATGTCGCCGTACTCGATCCCGTTGTGGACCATCTTGACGTAATGGCCCGCGCCGTCAGGGCCGATGTAGGCGCAGCAGGGATCGCCATCCACCTGGGCCGAGATCTTCGTCAGGATGGGAGCGATCAGGTCATAGGCCTCTCTCTGTCCGCCCGGCATGATGCTGGGTCCGTGCCGCGCTCCTTCCTCTCCGCCCGAGACTCCGGTGCCGATGTAGAGGAAGCCCTTCCCGGCCAGCATCCTATTCCTGCGGATGGTGTCCTGGAAGAACGAGTTCCCGCCATCTATCACCAGGTCGCCCTTCTGGAGGTGAGGCAGGAGGTGCTCGATGAACTGATCCACCGGCTCGCCGGCCTTGACCATCAGCATGATGCGGCGGGGCCGCTTGAGCGCGGCGACGAGGTCCTCGACCGAATAGGTGGGGAGGATGTTCTTGCCCTTGGCCTCGCCGGCCACGAACTCCTCCGTCCGCGCCGCGGTGCGGTTGAAGACCGCAACCGGGAAGCCCTTCTCCTCGATGTTGAGCACCAGGTTCTGGCCCATCACGGCCAGGCCGATCAGGCCGAAGTCTTGCTGTTTCATCGCGTCTCTCTCCCGTCGGCCCCATGGCGCGCTTGCGCGGCCACGCGTAGCCCGACTCTCTCGGGGATGAGCAGAGTATTGGCCCCAGCCCGCGGGGGTTCCTGCCGCCGGCGTCCATCACGCGCCGAAGGTCGCGTACTCCTCCAGCAGCTCCGGGATCACGCGGACGCTCTCGAGGTCGGCCTTGATGTGCACCTCCTCGTGGCCCAGCACCATCCGCCGCCCGTCACCCATCTGCGCCACGAAGTCGCGGACCATCTCCCTGGTCTTCGCGGGAGTCGCGCCCACAAACTGCGTCGGATCGAGGCCGCCGATCAACGTAATGTCTGGCCCAAGCTGCTCGCGCGCCAGCCCGATCGGCGTGTCGCCCAGCGGCGGCGGAGTGAGGGCTTCGATGCCATCGAGCCCGGTGTCGCGGAGCTCGGGGAGCACGCCCTTGAGCAGACCGCACATGTGAGGCACGAACAGCTTGCCGCGGGCGTGGCAGATATCGCGGTAGTCGCGCAGTTGCCCCAGGCAGCAGCGCCGGTAAAGCTCGGGTGAGATGAGAGTGGTGGAGGTGTCCTCGAACGAGCGCACTACTTCCCCGGGCCCGTCGGCCGCGATCTCGTAATACTCGCAGTTGCGTCGGTGCATGCTCTCCAGCAGGTCGTCCATCTCCCGCGGATGGTCCTGCATCAGGAAGAAGATGGTGGGCAACCTGATCTGGAACATGATCAGGTCGAGCAGCGGCGTGGGCGGCCCGAAAATGGAGATCACTCCTGACTCATCCATGCGCGCGAGCCGCGCTCTCACCAAGTCATACCGCGGGCGATAGATCGCCTCCTCGTACATGGAGCGGTAGGCGCGAACGTCCTCCACCGTCCGCACCATGTGCTCGAACTCCATCTCCCCGCCGATTTCCTCGATCATGCGGCCGCGAGAGGTCATCCTTCCGAGGTGAGTCTCATAGCTGCGCGTGATGACGTCGTTCTCGCGGGTCTCGGCCACCCTCAGGTTGGGGTAATGGACCTCAACCGCGTCCACGCGGAGCAGGCACTCGGCCCGCATGCGCCGACAGGCCTCGATGTAGGTGTCCTCGGGCGCGGAGATGCCGCCCGGCAACTCCCGCAAGATGCGCTCGCAGAACTTGACGTTGAACTCGGGTGCCCAGGGCAGCCGGTCCGGCAGCTCGCCGTGCAAAGCAGCCAATAGCCGTTCCCGCGATGTCATGGCCCTGTGCTCCTCCCGTTCCTCGCGCCACGCGTTCTTCCACTCCCGCGCCCGCTCCCCTGGCGCGCGATCACGGCCTACCGGGCAGGGGCCTCACCACTTCGGGGCGAACCGAATCCGAGTGTGGGGGCGGGAGATGGTATGCCTTCGGCAGAGCAGAAGCCCGTGGTAACGAGAGAGCGCATCGCGCAGGACCTGGCGCGCCTGGGCCTCGCGGCGGGGGAGGTGGTCTTCGTCCACAGCTCTCTCAGCAGCCTGGGCTGGGTGGAGGGCGGCGCGGAGGCCGTGGTTGACGCCTTCCTCGATGTGCTCGGGGCCGAAGGGCTGCTCGTGGTGCCGACCCTCACGTGGACCTTTGCCCACGGTGAATACGCACGCTATGCCTTCGACCCGGCGGAGACGCCCTCCCGCGTGGGCTTGATCTCCGAGACCGTGCGTCGGCGGCCGGGCGCCTTCCGCAGCGCCCATCCCACGCATTCCATCGCCGGCCTGGGTCGCCGCGCCGAGGAGCTGGTGAGAGGGCATGACCAGACCTCCACCTTTGGCAAGGACGGCCCCTATCGGCGCTATGTTGACTGGGGCGCTAAGATCGTCTTCCTGGGCGTGGAGCTGAGGTGCAACACGACCCTGCACGCGGTCGAGGACTGGCTGGACATGCCCTACCTCCAGGAGGAGGAGGCGCTGGTGAGAGGCCCGGATGGCAAACCGCGGATCGTGAAGGTCACCAAGTCGCCGGCGGGGGATCGCGACTTCTACCGCAAGGGCTCGAAGGTGGAGCGGTTGCTGGAGAAGACTGGGATGGTCCGCCGCGGCAAGGTGGGTGAGGCCGATACTCGTTGGCTGCCTTCGCAGGAGATGGTGGCGGCCGTGGTGGAGGGGATCTACCAGGAGCCAACACTGCTCCTCTGCGACGAGGAGGACTGCGACTTCTGCCGCACCTACCGCCGGCCCACGGAGGATCACATCAAGCGCCATCGCCCGCGGATCTGAGGAGAAGAGGCAACCTCATGTCAGTGCTCGATCTCTTCCGTCTGGACGGCCGGGTGGCCCTCGTCACCGGCGGTGCGCGCGGCCTGGGCCGGGCGATTGCCCAGGCCTACGCCGAGGCCGGTGCGTCAGTCGCTCTCACCAGCCGGGAGGCCGCCCGCGCGGCCGCCTTCGCGGCCGAGCTGGCCGGGAAGACGGGCGCGCGCTGCGTAGGCTTCGCGCTCGACGTGCGCGCGCAGGAATCCGTCGAGGCCGCCATCGTCACCGCGATTGAGCGACTGGGCGGCCTGCACATCCTCGTCAACAACGCGGGCGTGAACATCCGGGAATCCATCGGGGAACTCAAGGACGAGAGCTGGGAGACTGTGCTCGACACGAACCTGAGCGGGGCGATGCGCTGCTGCCGCGCGGCCGCCGAACACCTGAAGGCCCAGCGCTGGGGCCGGATCGTCAACGTCGCGTCTATGCTCGCTACGGTTGGGCTTCCCCAGCGAGTCGCCTACTGCTCCTCCAAGGGCGGCCTGCTGGGGCTGACGCGCGCGCTGGCCCTCGACTTGGCGCCCTTCGACGTGACCGTCAACTGTCTCTGCCCCGGGCCATTCCGCACCGAGATCAACCGGCCCATCCTGAGCGACCCGGACTACCTGCGTGAGTTCCTCCGTCAGGTGCCGCTGGGCCGGCTGGGCGAGCCGCCGGAGCTGATGGGCGCGGCGCTCTTCCTCGCCTCCGAGGCCAGCTCGTTCGTCACCGGCAGCGCGCTCTATCTGGATGGCGGCTGGACCGCGCAGTAGCCCTGCTCACAGGAGGCGCACGTGAGAAGATTCACGCAGGACGACCTTCAGGCCGAGACCATCGCTGCCACCACCGGCGGGCATGAGACTCGCATCGCGGTGCTGCCGCGCATGGGAGCTAACCTGGTCTCACTTCAGGTGGACGGTCGGGAGTTCATCCACTTCGATCGGGAGATCCTCTTCGCGGCCGAGCCGCACATGACCGGCTGCTTTCACATGTTCCCTACGCCCTGCCGGCTCGGCAACTCGAGCTATTGCTTCGGCGGCAGGGAGATCGTGCAGCAGAAGCGCGGCGAGAAGGTTCAGATCCACGGGCTGACCCGCGACGAGCCGTTCGAGATCGAGAAGTCGGAGCGAGAGCTGATCGCCACGCTCGACTTCGGTGAGCGCCACCCAGTATATGAGGGCTTCCCCTTCCCCGGCCGCATCACTATCCGCTATCAGCTGATCGCGCGGGGAGTCGAGGCGACGTTCAGCTACGAGAACCGGGGCGATGCAGACGCCCCGGCCGGATACGGCGTTCATCCCTTCTGGCAGATACCAGCCGACCGCGCCGATGTGCTGGTGAAAGTGCCGGCGGACCACCGGCTGGAGCAGGACGATCCCGCGAGCCAGCTCCCCACCGGCGCGCTGATCCCGGTCGCCGGGACGCAATATGACCTGCGCGACTACCGCTCCCTGGCCGACCTCTTCATTGACGATGTCTACTACCCCCGGCCGGAGCGGGAGCAGGCCGGGATCGTCTTCGCTAGCGAGAAGCTGAGGCTGAACCTCGAGGGCAGCCCCAACATGAGGCACCTGATCTGCTACTCGCCCCAGGGCCGGCAGTTCGTGTGCGTCGAGAATCTGACCTGTTCCCCCGACGCCCCTAACCTCTACGCGAAGGGCTATCCCGACATCTCCGGCCTCACCATCGTCCGCCCGGGAGAGAAGCTGGAGGCGCGGGTGCGGTATCGCGTGGAGGAGGTCTGAACCGCGGCGTGCCTGGCAGGCGCTGTGCAGTCGGGGTGGACACCACGCGCGGCGGAGGCATTTGAGGGTGGCGAACCTTAGGTACCGGGTCACAGGCGGGCTGAGCAGGAAGCAGATCGAGCAGATGCACGAGGCGGCGCTCGACCTCTGCCGCTCGGCCGGCCTCCAAGTGCCGCACGACGGAATACGGCGGAGGGCGCTTCAGCACGCGGGCGTGTCCGAGCGAGGGGAGGCGCTTCTCTTCTCGCCCGAGCTGGTCGAGGCCGCCCTGGCGCAGATGCAGTATCCGCCGGAGATGTGGAAGGCCGACTTCCAGATCGTCTCCGGCGCCTATGAACTCAACGTCCTCGACATGGACACCGACGAGATCCGCCCGGCCACCCTCGATGACCTCCGCCAGCTCACCAAGCTCCAGGATGCACTCGGTTTCGTCGGCAGCGCTGCGGTCCGGCCCACCGATGTGCCGGCGCCCCTTCAGGAGATCCTCGAGTATAAAGTCACCTGGGAGAACAGCCGCTGGATCTCGGGCACCGACTACGAGGCGAACGAGAAATCCAGCCTGGAGTCGGCCGAGGTCATCTACGAGATGGCCCAGGCCGCCGGGAAGCCGTTCCGGCTCGAGCTGTGGATCAAGAGCCCGTTCCGCACCGCGCCCAGAGAGCTCGATATCATCTACCGCTTCCTGGATCGCAGGCCGGCCATGTTCGCCGCTACCATGCCCATCGCCGGGGCGACCGCGCCCGTCTTCTGGCCCGGGGCCTACGTGCAAAGCATGTCCGAGCTCTGGTCCGGCGTGGCGCTGCTGCACGCGCTCAACCCGGAAACGCCGGTGCAGGCCCTGGTGATTGACAGCATCCGCGCCTATCCCTTCGACATGAAGAACGCCAGCTTTGTCTACGGATCGCCGGGCGATGTGCTTGCTACGCTCTTGCAGGTGCAGCTCAACGCGCGGTATCGTATCCCCGTGGTGGCGAAGTCCCTGCTCACGAACTCCTGCTGGCCGGACGGGCAAGCGGCTGCGGAGAAGGCGAGCCATACGATGGCCGCGGCGCTCGCCGGAGCGCGCATCTTCACCAACGCCGGCCTGCTGGCGATAGACGAGATCTTCTCGGCCGAGCAGGCCGTGATTGACGCCGAGATCGTGGAGCACTGCCGCGCGGTCTGCCAGCCCGTGCGCTTCGATCAGGACACGCTGGCGGTGGAGGCGATCAAAGAGGTAGGGGTGGGCGGCAGCTTCGTCAGCCACGACTCGACCCTCGACCACTGGCAGGAGACGGCCGACCGGCCCGTGCTCTTCCAGCGGCCCTCCTTCAGCCAGTGGCTGCAAGCCGGCCGGCCCAGCCTGCGCGAGCGCGCACGCGCGCGGGCGCTAGAACTGATCTCGGGCCACAGCTATGCCCTCCCCGAAGAGGTGACGCGCGAGCTCGACCGCATCGTCGAGCACGCGCGGAAGACGCTGGTGGGATGACCCTGAGCCGCCGCAGGTGCGGCCGAATGGAGCTAAGCGATGGAGATGAAGGCGGATCTGGTCCGGATTCTGAATGAGGCGATCAGCGCGGAGTATGGCGCGCTTTTCCTGCTCCCGCAGCACGTGGCCCAGGTGCAGGATGAAGAGACCAAGCGCCAGCTCAAGCTCATCATGGAGATGGAGCTGGAGCACGCCGAGAAGACGGCGCAGATGATCTACCAGTTGGGCGCGGAGCCGAAGGCCGACCTCCCCCAGCTCAGGCCGCGCTCGGGCCTGCGCGAGATCCTCGACGTTCACCTCGCAGGGGAGAAGGAAGCGGTTGATATCTACACCCGCGCGGAGGCCAAGTGTCAGGACCCGGCGATGCGCGAGGTGTTGGCCGGGATGAGAGGGGAGGAGGAGGGCCATCTCCGCCTGATCGAGCGCCTGCTGGCCCGGCTCTAACGCAGGATCGTGCGATTCTGCGCTGGGTAGCTGTCCCGAGAGATGAGCTCCCGCCTCGATTGCCCACCCGGGAAGACGCGATAGAGCGCCACTTCGTACCCGGGCTGGCCGGGGATCACCGCGGGGGCCGCGCGGGAAAGACCGGAGCGCACCACCGTCCCCGGCTTCGACACCGCCAGCACCCTCCTGTCTAGCACCACGCGAGGCGGCTGCTCGCGCGCGTAAAGGCGGATGAGAACGGATTCGCCCTCGATGCGCGCGGCGATGCGCACGGGCGAAGTGAAGCAGTTGCGGAAGCGCAGGTCTATGTTGGGGTAGGCGACTGCCGCGTCCTGCCCCGGCGGCACGTAGCTGGCCGGCCAGTAGTGGCGGTGTCGTTCCAGGATCGGAAGGCCGGCGAGAAGCACGGCGTTGTAGAGCGTCGAGGACGCTTGGCAGACCCCGCCGCCCCAGTCCCGCGTGAGATCGCCGGAGTAGCTCACCGGCGCCTTGCGGTAGCCCCGATCCTCGCCCCACGGCCCCACTGCCCGGTTGAACGAGAACGCCCTTCCCGCGGCCACCACCTGGCCGTCGAGCGCGGCCAGCGCCAGCCGCACGTTGTGCACCTGGGACTCGCTGCGGCCGTGCACGCTGGTGGAGAAGGCCGCGATCTGCTGCTGTCCCCGCGGCAGGTGGAGCAACCACGCCGAGAACGTAAGCAACCCCAGCACGGGGAGGGCAAGCAAGAGCTGTAGGCAGCGGAGTCTCATGGCGCTCTCACCGCAGGCTGACCCGCGTTTCCGCGCTGGAGCCGCGCAGGTCCGGGTTGTACATCGAGTAGATCTCCGTGGGCATCACGTGGTAATCGCCTGGTATCTGCGGCCGCAGGTGGTACTCGATGGACGATTTCCCGGCCGGCAGGCGGCGCGCGAAGATCGCCACCTTCTCGTCTCGCACGTCAACATCCGACCACCAGTGGTCCCATTCCTCCGGCTCCAGATCGCCCTGCTCGGCCACCTCGCACCCCGCCGGGATCGGGTCCTCCACGATCACGTACTCGTACTCGCGGGGGCTGGTGATGGCCAGCCGCACCAGCACGGCCTCCCCCGACCGCAGGCTCGTGGTCGGACGCGGCGCGGGGGCGGTGGTGATGACGCCGGAGCGGCGATCCCGCTCGCTCTCGAGGCGGTAGTACTCCCGACTCACGGAGATGCCCGCTCCCGTGACCAGCTTCGTCATATCCTCCTGCCCCACGAACTGCCGGAAGATCAGCGTGTAGTAGAGGTTGCCAGGGCCTTGCTTGCTCAGTTGAAGTGAGTTGCGGCCGCGGCGCAGGGACTTGCCGCCCATCTTCACCTCCACTTCCGGCGCGAAGAGGTCGGCCTGGGTGAACCGGCGGGTCAGGATTCGCTGTCCGTTCAGCGTCACGGCGGCCTGGTAGTCGGGCTTCAGCTCGCGAGATCGCTTCAGGAAATCCGTCAGCGCAAAGAGGACGAAGGCCGTGTCGCGCGTCGAGACCCAATGGTTGCCCTCGCGGTTGAGCACCAGCCAGCGCACCACCCGGAGCAGGCGGGGATCATTGGGCTGTAACTGGTAGAGCGCCCGGAAGGCGAGAGCAGTGGTCTCCACATCGCCGCCATGCCCCCAGTCCTCTCCCCCCTTCCAGAAGACCAGCGACTGCGTTCCCTGCGACTGCGACCACAAGCGGGCGGCGGCGACTCTCGCCTGGGCCGATCGGTTCCGCGCCAGCAGCGCCGTGGTCAGCAGCGCGACCGACGGGGCGTCCAACGAGTTGAGCCCGCGATAGAGATCGAGCAGTCGCTTGTCCACCACCCCATCGCGCTCGGCCAGGGAGAGCACGTAGAGAGGGTAAATCCGCGCGGGGGCCGGCGCGCCCGCCCCGGCTGGCTCGTGCACGTATTGCAGCAGCCAGGTGAGGCCCTCATCCAGGAACTGCCGGTTCACCGCGAAGCCGCTCCGCTTGGCGGTGATCAGGCCGAACACCACATAGGCCGTCATCCAGGGGTCGGACTTGTCATAGCGCCACCACCCCCAGCCGCCATCCTCGTGCTGGTAGCTATAGAGCCGGTTGAAACCGCTCTGCACCATATCGGGGAGCTTCTGCTCCAGCTCCGGGTGAGGGAGATTCAGCTCCCTCAGTGCTCGCGCCACCACCACGTCTGGGAGGAACGCGCTCATGGTCTGCTCGGTGCAGCCGTAGGGATACTCCGCCAGGTAGTCGAGGGCACCCAGGATCACCGAGGCGATGGAGGGCGCGAGCCGGAGGCGCAGGTCGCTCGCCCCTGGCACCGCGTCTTCCCTCACCGGCAGCGACTCGGTGGCCGTCGCCGCCACCGCGCCGGTGCGCCACTCGACCCGCTCGCGCCCATGCGGGAGCACGGGTATCGCCAGGGCCATGGCGTCGGAGAGGCCGCCCTCCGCCTTGAGATAGGCCGTGATCTCGTGGCTGCCGGGCGAGGGAGCTTCGACCTGCCAGTCTTGCCGCCGGACCTCGTCGGAGCCGAGGGCGAAGCGCTGCCGCTCGCCCGCGCGCGGCCCGCTTGGGAACGCCAACCCGCTCGCCTCCAGCCACAAGCTCAGGGACTGCCTGGTGCGGGTGTAGTTGTGCGCCACCGCCGAGAGGGTGAGGCGGTCCCTCTGGGTCATGAAGCGGGGCGTCTCCAGCCGCACGAGCAAGTCCTTGCTGCACTTCACCTTGGCGACGGCCTCGCCCACGGCGGTCGCAAGCGTGACGCCGCGGGCGGTGGCGCGCCAGGTGGTCAGCGTATCGGGCATCAGGAAAGAGATCTGCCCGCGGCCGTCGGCGCCGGTGACTACCCGCGGGTTCCAGTACGCGGTATCAGGGAAGCGCTTCCTGACCCTCATGGTGACTGGCGACTTGTCCGCGTCCAGGTAGATCTGATAGGAGGAGTAGCTCGTGTGAACCGAGTTCTCGCGCGGTGGGTAGAAGAAGCGAAGCATGGGGACGATCAGCTCGCCCTGCAGCGCGTAGATGGACTCGTCAACCACGCCCACCGAGAGCTCCGCCGGCACGGGCCGGCCCTGCCAGTCCGCGGTGGTCAGCTGATAGGTCGCGCGCTCGCCCGGCGAGTAGCGCTCCTTGTCCGGCTTCACCGTGACTCGCAGGCGACGCTCCTCCACCGATACCTTGATCTGCTTCTCCTGGTTCACGAACCGCTTGTCCCGCACCAGCGAGACGCAGAAGTAGCAGTTCGGGGCGAACTCCGGCCTGATGGGGAGCTCCACCTTCGTGGAGTTCCCCTTGAGCGCTATCAGGCGCCGCTCGTAGAGCCGGGGGCCTTCCACCGTGACCAGGGCGGTGGCTCCTTTCAGTTGGCTGTTGATCAGCAGCACTGCGGTCTCGCCCTTCCGGTACATGGCCTTGTCCGCCACGATGGTCAGCTCGGGATACGGCGTGTGGAGATCGCTGTACCAGCCGCCGGTCACCCAGAGGCTCGACCGCGAGAGAATGTGGTTGCCAAGCCGGTCCGTGGCGCGCGCCTCGATCCGGTACTCTCCCTCACTGCGGGGGGCGAAGCGGAACACGGCCTTGCCCGCGTCATCCGTGGTGGCCCGCCCGCGCGCCTCTACCTCAAAGTGCAGCTCCTGGTTGGCCCAGTCTTCCGGCCCCGCGGCCACCTCCACCCGGACCCCGCGCACCGGCCGCCGGTCGTAGTCTACGGCCGTCACGCTGACCGCCACGGCTTGCGCCGGAGCCGCGACGTAGGTCAGGGGATGCGCCAGCAGCGCGAAGTCACCCTGGGTCACGATGGTCGAGCCCTCGGCCGTCACCTCCTTCCGGCTGGGATCGGTGACCGTGACCTCGATGACGTAGCGATAGTCCTGGGCCTCCTCTTCGCTCACCGCGCGCTGCTCCTCGGCGACCTCCGGCGGGCGTTTCGTGGCCACGGTCAGATGAGCGATGCCCTGCGCGTCCGTCCTGGCATTGCCTTCCTCGATCACCTCGCCGTAGTCGTACTCCGCCCCCTCGCCTTCGTACGCCATCGCATCTTCTTCGTCCATGGGGTAGAAGTAGTACGGGGTGCGCCGCACGAGATAGCTCACCTCGGCCCCGGCGACGGGCGCGCCGAAGTAGTACTGGGCCGAGGCCTCCGCACGAATCTGCTCGCCGCGGGTATAGCGCTTCTTGTCGGTCGTGACCGAGACGCTGTACTCCGGCTTCCGGTACTCGGCCACCTTGAAGCTGGACTCGTTCTCCTTGCCATCCACCGTGGCGACCAGGCGGTAGAGCCCAGTGGCGGCCTCGTCGTTCAGGCGGAACTGGCCGTCGAACGAGCCCCACTCGTTGGTGGTTAGGTCCGCCTTGTAGACCAGGCTGTCGCGGGAGTCCCAGACCTGCACCTCCACCGGCTTCTTGGCTAGCACGGAGTACTCCGTATCGGCGGACCGGCGTGCGATCCCCTTCCAGTTCACGACATGCCCGGGCCGGTAGAGCGGGCGATCGGTGTAGCTGTAGACTCGGTCCTGCTCGCCGCCCTCGGCGCCGGCGTAGGAGTAGCTCCGCACGAAGGCCTGGGAGCCGCCTTCCTCCGCCCAGGCAAGGATACTGCGTTCACCTCCCCCGCCCCCGAGGGCGAGTCGGACCTCGCACATGCCATCCTGGTCGGTCGTCCCGGCTGCACTGGCTGCCCCCGCGGTCATCCTCACGCTGGCGCCGGCGACGGGCTGACCGGTCTTGAGATCCGCGACGTAGGCGACCGCCTGGTCTCCCCAATGCTTCAGGATGAGGCCGAGGCGGGTGACGACCACCCATTCCATCTCCTCAACCGAATCCGCCCTGGCCACGACGAGGTAAATCCCGGGTCCTGGCCGCGGCAGCTTGAAGTCCTGCTGAAAGACCCCCTCCACGTCGCGGCGCGTAATGGGCACTGGCAGCAAGGGGCCGGGGGTCAGCGCCGGGTTGCCCTCCAGCGCGAGATGCTCGGGTGGCTGCTCGGTGTGCACCAGTTCGTGCAGGTTGCCGCCGTGCTTCGTGAAGAGAGCCACCGGGTCAACCCCGTAGAACTGGAAATCGAGCGCCTCGGCGCGCACGAAGCCGGAGGCGAAGACCGAGAGACCTTCGTCAGGCGTGAAGGTGTGCTCAGCCGCGTTCAGGTAGACGTAGGAGGGGACCGGCGAGAGCTCCAGCGTGACCTCTCTCACCTCGCCCTCGTCCACATTGAAGGCCAGCGGGCCGAGCCGATGGGCCTCGGAGGAGGCTTCCAGCCGGTAGCTTCCAGCCGGCATGCGCCTGAGGTTGAAGCTCCCGTCGCGGCGCGTGTGGACGACGAAGCTGGTGCTCTCCTCCTCGACCGAGAGGTTGGTGCGATGCAGCCGAATGGTCACGCCTGGCAAGGGCCGGCCGGTCTCCTCAGCGAGCGCCATCCCCCGCAGCCCGCCGATCGGCGTCTCCTGGTGGATCAGGTAGGCGATCCCGGTGATCAGCCAGAGCGCGGCCAGCACGAATGGCAGCACCCACCTGGACGCGCTTTGTTCGGTCGTCGCGTTCACCCCTGGCGACCCGCGGTTCATATCTCATCCCCCAGCGCCGCGCCCGCCCGCGCGCTACCGCGCTCCCGCGCGATCTGGACCAGCCCGATCCCGATCGCCCAGAGCACTACGATCGCTGCCAGGCCGGCGGCCAGGTAGAGCTTGTAGACCCGCGGCATGGTGTAGAGCGCGCCGAAGGGCCGGCTGAACTGCGTCGCGACCAGCGCCATGCCCAGCGCGAGCGGGCCCATCGCCGCTTCCCACATCCCCGCCACTTGTCTCCTCGTGCTCAGCAGCGGGAGGCTGGCCGCCATCCCCTGCGCCGCGACCAGCCCGACCATCAGTCCGAGCACGCTGTCCGGCCCCCAGAAGGTGAGCACGATGAGAGGAGAAAGCGCGCCCAGCGCGCCGGGCAGCAGGACGCTGACCAAGCCAGGCCGCACCACGAAGGCGGAGAACACGGCCGGCAGCAGCGCTCCCAGCATCACCCCCACCAGGGTGTAGTGCAGCGACATCTGCACCTCACCCATCGAGGCCCCGGAGCGTTCGAGGAAGAGCTGGAGCAGCAGCAGATTGGCGCCGATCAAGCTGAACGCCACCACCGGCACAATCCCGGCCAGGGAGCGCATCCCCAGCGCGGCCGCCACCAGGCCCCATCCTGCCAGCAGGGCGACCGCCACGCCGAAGCCCCCCAGCACCTTGTAACCCAACACCAGCAGAAAGAGCGCCAGCAGCACCGCCAGGCCTGAGGCCCGCAGGGCCGCCGCCCCATCTACGGCTCGCTCCTTGGCCGCTATCGCAAGCCAGACGATGAGAGCGCCGGTGACCACGCCGCTGGCGAGCAGCAGCACCAGCTTGCTGACCGGCGCCAGCTCCGCGCCGAGCAGCGCGCCCAGCCCGACGGTGAGCACCGCCGAGATGGCGCCCGACATCGCCAGCAGGCCGACCGGGTATCTCGCCATCGCCTTCCGCACCGCGGCGTAGTAAGCCACCAGCGCGCCCAGCAGCCAGAACGCCGCCAGCGCGAGCGGGAAGGCCCAGCCGCCCTCGCTCGACCGGCCGAAGTGGTAGACTCCGAGCGTGCACGCCGCCGCCAGGGTGGCGGCCAGCGCGGCCCCGGCTCCCAGTGCGCGGGGCACGTGCCCCGCGCGGGCCGGCGCATAGAGGAGGCGGAAGACCCCCGCCACCACGGTGAATCCCAAAGCGCACCCCAACAACGCGTCTCCGGGGTCCGAGCGGAACGACAGCAGCGTCAGCGCCACCGCGGCCAGCGCCATGGACAGCCCGGAGATAGAGGGGTAAGGCCAGTACTCGCGGTCGGCCTTGGGAATGCGCCAGCAGACGACCGCCACCAGTAGGGCCGCCAGGCCGCCCACCAGATACCCCCAGCCCAGCCGCTGGCCGGGCGAGAAGGGCGGTGTCTTGGGCAGAGTCACCAGGAAGAGCACAACCACCAGCGTCAGCCCCACCACCAGCCCGGGGGCGATGCGCACTCTCTCCTCGGCGCGGCCCGGCGGCGCGGCCAGCGTCGGAACGAGCAGAGAGAGCAGGACCCCGAGCAGCCCGACGCCCAGGGCAATCCCCGATAGGATGATAAGCATGGTCGCCTCCCCGTGGGGCTCGCCCGTAAGGCTGGCCCGTAGGGCCTACGCCCGAGGGGCTACGCCCAAGGGCGTATTACACCATCCCGTGGGGATACCTGC
>Ga0315280_10000916_pt1 | contig 53289 bp, 53 predicted proteins | sample YL17G06_40_MG_FD_203697 | JGI IMG/M metagenome (GOLD analysis project Ga0315280, IMG submission 203697) | Sediment microbial communities from Yellowstone Lake, YNP, Wyoming, USA - YL17G06_40 | ecosystem: Environmental > Aquatic > Freshwater > Lake > Sediment | place: USA: Wyoming | collected... | reverse complement strand
TGATTATCTGCCTCGGCGATACCTCGTAGTTGTACACGAGGTCGTCGAGGCCGCCGACGTTCCGTCCCCACTTCCAGTTCTCGACGCCGCCGGGGTTGACGATCTTGACGGCGTAGCCACGGGTCGCCCTGAGCAGCCACGCGACGAACGCCTTCAGCATCTCGTGATCGCCCGCCTTGACGTACTTCAGGGTGAAGTAGTTGTTCCCCATGAGCGTTAGGCATCCGCGATCGAAGATGGGCGTGTCGTTAAGCTCCTCGTGGACGTGGCGGGCACCCAGCGGCGGCATCGCCGCCTCCATGACCGTCGTGTATCCCATCTGCGCGTACCGGTATCCCGTGACGAACGTCGACGGGCAGGAGTACCCCACGCCCGACCTCGTGAGCCCCGTGCGGGGCACGACGTCCTTCCTGTGGTCCTCGGGGCGCATGACCCTGCCGAGGTTGATCTTTGACCCGGCGATGTGGCTGTGCAGGTCGACGCCGCCGGGCATCACGATCATTCCGGACGCGTCGACGACCTTCGCCTCCCTCTCGTTCAGCTCCTCGACGACCTTGCCGCCACCGACGAGGATGTCCATCCGCTCTCCGTCGATGCCGTTTGCGGGGTCGAAGACGTATCCGCCCTTGACGATCAGGTCCTGCACGTCACATCCCTCCCTTCATGGCCTTCACCCCGTCGATGATCTTCTGGATCACCTCGGCGTCGGTCTTTAATCCCTCGGGAGGCTCGATGACCTTGCGAAGCCTGATCGGGACATCGTCCATCCTGTACGCCGTGCCCTCCGCCTCGATGCCCGTCATGGCGACGGGGATCACGATCCTGCTCAGCATGGTCGTCATGTTCATTTTCGTGTCGAGCGTGATGACGGGGATCTTCGCCAGGTGCTTCGCCGCCTCCGCCGGGAAGTTGGCGGCCGGGTCGGACGCGATGACGAGGGCGGCATCGGCCTCGCCCCCGCTGAGGAGATCGACGGCGGTGTATTCTCCCGGGTTGTATCGGGGGTAGCCCCTGCTGAAGTCGACAGCGAAGGGGTAGCCGGTCTGCCAGGCCGTGACGGCGTTGGCGCCGGAGACGTTGTAGTGTCCCCTCATGGGCATCAGCACGAACTTCGTGTGGTGGTTGAGGCCCTCGACCAGGCCGACTGCGGCGTCGACGTTCAGGTGTCTCCCGTCGCTCTGGGTGAGGCCGAGGCCGTAGAAGATGACGCCCATGCGCGCGGCCTTCATCCTATCGGCCAGCTCCGCGATCTGCTTTCGAGGGACGCCAGCCACAGCTTCAGCCTGTATTTTAGCTCCCCTGACCGCGGCTCTCAATGCGGAAAGGAGCTCATAGTCCCCATTGGGCTCAATTTTGAGGAACAGGTCGGAGAGCCTGCTCATCTTGGTCTCCCTGACATCGACGGCGACGATGTACCGTCCCTTCCTCCCCTCCGGCCTCCAGAGCCCCTTGACCGTCCCGGAGTAGCGGGTGAGGTGGCGGAGATGGGCTTCGGTGGGATTCGAGCCCCAGAAGATGATCAGGTCCGCGCGGTTCTTCACCTCTCCAAGCGTGGTCTTTACCTCGCCCACTGCCTGCAGGGCGAGGATGGTTGGGCCATGGCATACGGACGAGGTGTTGTCGATGACGCCGCCCAGGAGCTCGGTGAGCTCTATGGCCTTCGCTATGGCGCCGCACTCGGTCGAGCTCAGGCCGTAGACGAGGGGCCTCTTTGCGGAGGCGAGGATCTTCGCCGAAGCCTCCACGGCCTCGTCCAGAGACACTGGGTTCCCCTCAACGGTCGGAGCGTCGATCCTGTTCTTCTCGTGGTTCATGAACTTGGACTGCGAGATGGCGCAGGCGTTCTTGGTTTTGATGATCCTGTTCCCTTCCACCGTTATCGATAGGTCGTCGCACAGGCATCCGCAGAACGGGCACACGACGTTTGGGTGCTCAACCATCAGTCTCCCCTCCTAAACGTCTTCACGATCTCCAGCAACGATTGAACTTCTCTTCCCTCGGCGGACTTTAGTATCGCCTTTAAGCCTCTAAATGTCGGCATGCCGGTGCCCCTTGTTGGCCCCCCTAGGACCTGATTTGACCATGGGCCGTATGGAATGAATGCAGAGCCACGATCTAAGCCCTTCGATATTCTGCCCTTTACAACGACTGAACCGTACTGTGTCGAGATCTCCACGCCGTCTCCGTCGCCGATCTTCAGCTTCTCGGCGTCGGCTGCGCTCAGCTCGACGATGGCAACGTTCCTGAAGTACTCCTCTGAGTTCTTTCCTATCTCGAGGCTCGTCCCCTGTTCGGTAGTTCGGCCGCTTATCAGAACAACCTCGACCTGCCCCATCGTGTCGAAAACCCCCTTCTGATTCATCCTTCTTAGCCCAGTGTTCAACTTAAGGCTTATGCGCAGCATTTGAAGAAAAAAACGCCTTGATTTATCTCGATAATGTCATTTTTGATCGTAACAAGTATTCGTGTTATTGAAGTATCACGCGCGGAAAAAGGTCGATCCTTCCTTCATCACGAAGGTGACTCGCTTCACGGCCTCCATGTCTTCCAGAGGGTTGCCGTCCAGCGCGATCAGGTCAGCCTTTTTCCCGGGCGTAAGCGTTCCAGTGGTTTCCTCGATCCCGATGCATTCGGCCGCGTTCTTCGTCGCCGCCACGATCACATCCATCGGCTTCATGCCGTATTTCGCCATAGCGATGAGTTCGTCCGCGTTGTCGCCGTGGGCTCTAAGCGGCGCGCCGAAGTAGTCCGGCCCTGTCGCGATCTTGACGCCCGCCCTGTACGCCTTCATCAGGCTCTCCGGCATCGCGTCGATGCACATGCGCTGCTTCCTCAGCCGCCAGGCCGGCATGTCGTAGGGGTTCTGGACGGACCGCTTGTAGGCCTCGATGAGCGCGAAGGTCGGCACGTAGTAGGTGCCGTGCTCGAGCATCAGCCTGACGCACTCGTCGTCGAGGAAATAGCCGTGCTCGATGGAGTCCACGCCTCCGAGGATCGCGTTCTTGACTCCCTGTGCTCCCTGGGCGTGGGAGGCCACCCGTTTCCCGACGTTGTGCGCCTCGTACGTTATCGCCCTGATCTCCTCGATGGTGAACTGGGCCTCCCAGGGATTGTCCTTCTCCGACCCCACCCCGCCCGAAGTCGATATCTTTATGAAGTCGGATCCGTCCCTCAGCGCTTCTCGGGCGGCCCTTCTGCAGTCGTCCGGGCCGTCGCAGAGGAGTACTCCCTGATGTATGACGTCTTCCCTGGGCAGATAGTGGATGTCACCGTGTCCCGCCGTCTGGGATAACGCTCGACCCGAAGCGTGGATCCTCGGTCCAGGAATGGCGCCCTCCTCGATCGCCCGTTTAAGGGACAGAGCGATGCTGCTGCCGCAGTCCCTCACGGTCGTGAATCCGGCCCTAAGCAGTTTGAGGCAGTCCTCCGCTGCCCTGAGGACGTGGAGATCGTGCGGGATGGTGAAGTCCTCCGCGGGACTGTAGCTCCTATCTCCTGTTATGTGGATGTGTGCGTCGATCATCCCCGGCATCAACGTTCTCGACCCGAGATCGATCACATTCGCCCCCGACGGGATCCGAACGGCGTCCCGCGGACCGATGTCAGCGATCTTGTTTCCTTCAACGATCACGGTGCCGTTCCTAATCGGTTCTTTACTAGTACCATCGATGATCATCGATGCCTTCATGGCCTTCACGCCGATGTCTCCTTCGGCGCGTCTCTCAAGGTAGTAACTCTTATTCAAACTCAAACCTCCGAACGATATAGCGTCTAAATATTATAAGAGCCTTTGAGGCGCGAAGCAAAGTTAAATCTCGTCACTGCCACTTATTTGCGGTGATCACCTTGACCGTGGACATGTTCGATGTCCTGAAGGATTTGATGGACGTACCCGCCGTCACGGGCTTCGAGGAGCAACGACGCAGGCGAATAATCAGTCAGTTCTCGAAGTACTGCGACAGCGTCTCCGTCGACGTGATAGGCAACGTGATAGGCACGATCGGAGACGGCGACCGGTCGGTGATGCTGGCCGGCCACTACGACCAGATCGGTTTCCTCGTGACGCATGTGGACGAGAAGGGTTACGCCCATTTCAGCCCCGTCGGCGGCTGGGACCCCAGGGTCACCTACGGCATGAGGGTGAAGATCTGGGTTGGCGATGATCTCGGCTCCCATGTCGTGGGGGTGATGGGCGCGAAACCCGCGCATCTGACCGAGCCATCCGAGAGAGAGAAGGCCGTTCAGCTGAAGGATCTGTCCATCGATTTCGCGGCCGACGACCAGAAGAGAGCCGAGGAGATGGGCGTGAGGGTGGGCTGCCCGATCACTCCGGACTCGAGCCTGACGCATCTCGGGAAGGGGGATGGGGCGCTCGTCGTGGGGCCAGCATTCGACGACGTGTGCGCCGTCGCCGCCTTCATCAAAACGCTCGACGAGCTCCACGGAGATCCGCCCAGGGGCGCCAAACTACACGCGGTGGCGACGGTCCAGGAGGAGATCGGATTCAGGGGCGCCATCGTCTCGGGCTTCAACCTGAATCCGTGGTGCGCGATAGCGTGCGACGTGACCCACGCCATTGCGCCCGGAGTGGAGGCTTCACGAGTCGGCGACTTGCAGCTGGGAAAGGGGCCCGTCATCGGCATCGGGGCCAACTTCACGAAGGCGCTCTGGGAGCTGATGGAGCGTGAGGCGGACGCCAATAAAATCCCCCACCAGCGGGAGAGCGTTCCCGGCCAGAGCGGGACGGACGCCTGGGCGCTCCAGGTGGCGCGGGGCGGCTCGATAAGCGGATTGGTCTCGATCCCAAACCGTTACATGCACTCCGCGAACGAGGTCATCTCCATGAACGATCTGGAAAGCACGGGGTTGCTCTTGGCTGCAACCGCGAGGGCACTCGGTAAGAGCGACCTGAAGCACACAGTCGAGGTCTTCCGCAAGGGTCGTTAGCCCCTTATTTTGTTTCTGTTGACGATCTCATGGGTTAAAGGAAAGCCCCTCTGTATTTGTCGCGGTAACTGATGTACTGCCCGACCGTCTCAGCCGCTAAAATGGCGTGGATGATCGCTCTGGAACACGCGTCTGCTGAAACCGATCCCAACAGGCTGAGGATCTCGGCCTCCTTCCTAGGTGTCCGTGAGCGTCCTTCAAGGAGTTCTAGTTCGCCCGTGGCTAAGGCGAAGATCGCGTCCCCATCGAACATCGTGTGCGCCGGATAGATCGCCCTGGCCACTCCGTCATTGGCCATCTGCGCCACCTTTGTGACCTGGGTTTTACTGAGTTTCGCGTTGGTCGCCACGACACCTATAGTCGTGTGCTGTGTGGCATTTCCCTTGAACATGGGGTTGGGAGCACGGTGCACCGACATGTCCGATCGCAGGTTACCGAATTCCCCATCCAACTCTACGTGCCGTGCGTAGAATCCCCCGGTCTCGTGATCCACTGGACTCCCCACAGAATTAATTGCCACCAGTGCTCCAACCGTGAATCCTTCACTCAGGATCTCGCTCGCTGTTCCTATTCCACCCTTAAGGCCTCCCACGATGGCTCCAGTGCCTGCACCCACGTTGCCCTCGGCGATGCTTCCACTCGAAGAGGATTCGCAGGCGCTGTATCCGGACTTCTCAGAAAGGTGCCCAGCTTTGACGCCCCGGCCCAGGTCGAAAAGGACGGCGGCGGGGACGATGGGCACCACGTGGCCACTTTCCGTGCGGTGTCCGCGCCCCCTCTCCTCGAGGAACCGCACGATGCCCCCGACCGCGTTGAGGCCGAAAACGCTGTTTCCGCACAGGGCTATCCCATTCACGCTCTCGATCAGGTTCGTCGGCGAGAGGAGGTCTGTTTCCCTCGTTCCCGGGGCGCCGCCTCGGACATCTACGCCTCCAACAGCTTCATCGTCCGCGAGGACGACTGTTATTCCCGAGAGCAGGTCGAGGTCGGTGAAGTGGCCGACCGAGAGCCCACGTACATCGGTAATGGCGTTGAGCCGCCCAACTCTCCTCATCGCCAACCTCCTTTAACTTGCTCGGAAGATATTCATGATCCATCCGATTATTATACGTACTCGAAAAGGTGCTTGGAGGGAGACAGCATGAGGATGCTTATTCTTCATGTCGATTACTTCAAATGTACGCTCACCGAGAGGGGGAGGTCCAGGTTTGTTGAAGAGCCAGTCTCTAAGACGACGAGCGTCGAGGAAGCGCTGCTCGTCCTCGTCAGCGTGGAGAAGCAGGATGAATTGAATCCGGTAAAGGTCGCTGCAATGGCCGTCGATGAGTTAAACAGGCTTGGGCGCCAGCTTAAGGTGGACACAATCGTTATCCACCCTTTCGCGCATCTATTCGGCGAGCTCAGCAGTCCGGAGACGGCGGTGAAGACGTTGAAACTCGTCGAGTTGGGGCTCGACCAAAACAACTTTACGGTCGTGAGGACGCCGTTCGGCTGGTTCAACACCCTCGAGCTCAGGGCCAAGGGGCACCCGCTATCTCGGATATCGAGGCGGATATCATTAGATTGATCGAGGTGCTCGAATTGGAATCTCTCACAATAGTCATCAACGATCCCGCCTATGGCAGTGAGCGTGCATGGAACGCGCTGAGACTAGCGCTTGCGTCCGTGTCCGAGTCGATGAAGATGGACGTCAGAGTCTTCCTCATGGGCGACGCCGTGACCATCGCAAAAAGAGGGCAGAGTCCACCGGAGGGCTATTACAATCTCGAGAACATGCTCAAGGACCTGCTCGGTAAAGGTACTGTGGTGAGGGTGTGCGGAACCTGTATGAATTCGAGAGGCCTGGAACCGAGGATCTAGTCGAGGGCGTCGAGAGGGGAACGATGATGGGACTCGCAAAATGGGTTAAGGAGAGCAAGTCAGTTTTATCATTCTAATTATACGTCGAAGTCGATTGATTTTTTACCTTTTACATCTCTGAGCGACCCGTTTCTTGATTATCATTATAAACATCATGCGCGGAAATGGTCGTCTGTGGAAAGCATGGTCAGAATAGGATTTCTGAAGCTGGGAAACATCGCCACCTCGCCCATGGTTGAGCTGCTGCTCGACGAGAGGGCCGAGCGGGAGGACATGGAGGTGCGCGTCGTTTCGTCGGGCGCGAACATGGGTCCGGAGCAGTCGGAGAAGGTCGCGAGGGATCTCATCGCCCTCAAACCCGATCTCGCCTTCGTCGTGAGCCCCAACGCCTCGACGAAGGGTCCGACGAGCGCGCGAGAGATCCTGGCCAAGGCCGGGATCCCCACCGTCGTCATCTCGGATGGGCCGAAGAAGCTGCTGGACGAGCTGCGCGAAAAGGGCATGGGCGGCATCATAGTCGAGGCCGACTCGATGATCGGAGCCCGGCGTGAGTTTCTCGACCCGGTCGAGATGGCGATCTTCAACGCCGACACGATCAAGGTGCTCTCGGTCACAGGCGTATACAACGTTGTCTGCGACACGATAGACTCACTGATCGGGCAGCTAAAGGCTAACAAGAAGCCTGAACTGCCGCTGATCGAGATTTCCCGTGCCATGGCCGTCGAGGCATCGGGATTATCGAACCCCTACGCGAAGGCGAAGGCGGGAGCTGCGTACGAGATGGCAAAGAGGGTCTCCAACCTGACCACGGAGGCCTGCTTCAAGGAGAAGGAGTGGGAGATATACACGGCCCTGTGCGCCGCCGCGCACGAACTTATGAGGTCGGCCTCCGTGCTGGCGGACGAGGCGAGGGAGATCGAGAAGTACGGCGACAACGTCCTTCGAAGGCCCCATCATCGGGATGGGTCCGTGCTGAAGAAGAGAAAGCTGATAGAAAAGCCACGATGAACGGCGCCTAACCCTCCGCCTTCTCCTTTTTCTTCTTCGCCCTGGCGAGCCTCACTACCATGTCCATGCCCGCCTTCCCCTCTTCGATGGGCTTGGCCTCGATGAGCCCATTTTTCAACGCAGCGTTGAATGCCTCCTCGCCCTTCTGCGTCCTCACGAACACCGTCGACCATCCGTCAGGCGAACCCACGTTGCCGACCGACACGTCGGCGAACTCGGCCGTGAAGTCCTCGCACTCCTCGCAGCACGGCCGAACGAGGGCCTTGACCTTGCTCAGCTTCGCCTCGTACACGGTTTCCCCGCCGCTGTGCGCCCTGAACTTCCCCTTGCTTATGGAGAACTTGGTCACCTTCGAGACGTCGACGCCCTCGCCCCTTAAGAACTCCATGAGGCCATCGTAGCCGAAAGTCTCCATGCAGAAGAGGCCGACCTTGAGGGCTAGGGCTTCAGAGATCTTAACGTTCGATTGGACGCTGGTCTCGATCCTCCGCATGGCCCTGACCTGGCATGGGGTGCCGACGACGGCGATCTTCTTCTTGTTGTACTCCCTGACCGCCGAGTCGACACCAACGAGTGTCGGGCTTGAGGTGTATTTCGTGCCCGACCCTTTGATGACATCGCCCTTCGTCAGGGCGACCATCGGCGTCGGGTACCAGATCTTTCCCTCTTCAAGTCCCGTGACGACGGCGCACTCGCCACCTTCGTTCAGGAACTGGGTCAAGATGGCCGTGACGGCACCACCGTCCTGGCAGTGCTTGAGGGTCTCCTCGTCCGTCGCGCGGACTGCGTGGTGCGACCTGAAGACGCCCGTGTCTGTCTCCTCCTCCTTCCTGACCCGGCCGAACACCTGCCGCTCTATCTCGGCGTCATCGAATACGGATCGTGGGCAGCTGCCGTAGCACACGCCGCAGGCGATGCACAGGCCGACTAGCTTGGGTACGCCGCCCTCCATCGCGATGGATTCGACTGGGCAGGAGCTCTCGCACGAGCCGCAGCCGACGCACCTCCCCTTGCGAACCACTTCGGTTAAGAGCTGTCCGAAAACCTTTGGCCTGCCGCTCATCGTTGATCAGTCCAATAGCTGCGCATGGGAACTTCAAATTTACTCTCCTCGCAGGGACAGCAACAGCCTTTCGGCAACAATCGAGTAAGAAACGTGTAGGCCAGACGCCATCAAGGGAAAGCTTTTATGGTGAATTCTTTTTAATTCTTCGACTCGAGTCCAAGAGGTCTGAGGCGGCCAGCTGAGTTTGACTCTCGACGCCATCTTCCGGCCAAGGTCCGTCGCCATCGTCGGCGCGTCCAGGACGCCGGGAAAGGTTGGATACGTCCTGACGAAAAACATCGTCGAGAGCGGATTCGGTGGAGGGATTTTCCCGATAAACCCAGGGGTTGATGAGGTCCTGGGACTGAAGTGCTATTCCTCCGTGCTCGACGTGGCCGAGGACATCGATCTCGCCGTCATCGCCATACCCGCCGGTGGAGTTCTGCAGGTCGCCGAGGACTGCGGTAGAAAGGGCGTGAAGGCCATTACAGTCATCTCCGCCGGCTTCAAGGAAACTGGGCACGAGGGGTCGTTGCTCGAGAGGCAGCTGGCGGATGTTGGCACGAGGTACGGCATGAGGATCCAGGGGCCGAACTGCCTCGGCATCATCGACACGTCGACTCCCCTGAACCTGAGCTTTGCCGTCGCGATGCCGAGGAAGGGAAGGATCGGGTTCATCTCGCAGAGCGGAGCCCTCGGGACGGCCGTGCTGGACTGGATCCTAAAGGAGGGGATCGGGTTCTCCAGCTTCGTGAGCCTGGGCAACAAGGCGGACCTCGACGAGGTCGACTTCATCGAGGCGATGGGCGACAACGACAACGTCGGCGTCGTTCTCCTCTACCTCGAGTCGATCGAGAAGGGACGCAGGTTCATCGACGTTGCGGGCAGGGTCGTCAGGAGGAAGCCGATCATCGTTCTGAAGGGCGGCACATCGACCGCGGGGGCCAGGGCGGCTGGCAGCCACACGGGCGCCCTCGTCGGCAGCTTCGCGGCGTACCAGACGGCCTTCAAGAAGGCCGGCGTCATCCTCGCCGAGAGCGTGGAGGAGCTGTTCAACCACGCCATCGCGTTCGCGGAGCAGCCGATTCCGAGGGAAGAGGGGGTCGCCATAGTGACGAACGCAGGCGGGCCGGGCATCCTGGCGACAGATCTCTGCGAGAAGCTGGGCGTTAAGCTGGCGGCGATGTCGCGCGAGACCGTCAACGCGCTCGTGGAGAAGCTTCCCGCCGCGGCCTCCAAGGGAAACCCGATCGACGTCCTGGGCGATGCGAGGGCCGACCGATACGGGTTCGCCATCGAGAAGGCCTTGGAAGATCTCAACACGAACGCGCTGGTCGTCATCCTAACACCCCAGGCGATGACGGAGAGCCTGGAGACTGCGAAGAGCATCGTCGAGATCCGCAAAAACATGGCGGAGAAACCGATCCTCGCCGTGTTAATGGGCGGCGTCACCGTCGAGGAGGCCGCGCGCTATCTGAGGGAGAACAACATACCGTGTTTCGATTTCCCCGAGAAGGCAGTCGAAACTCTCTCTGCCCTGTACCAGTACGCAAGATTCCTCAGAGAACCCAGCGCAGCGATCAACAGGTTCGACGACGTCGACGAGAACAAGGTCAAGGAGATCTTCGCCTCCGCCTTGAGGGATGGGCGGATCGTTCTACTGCCGCACGAGGCCGCCGACGTCGTTGAGGCCTACGGGATAAAGGCGCCCCAGACCAAGGTCGCGCATACGCCCGAGGAAGCGGCACGATACGCGCAGGAGCTCGGCTACCCGGCGGTCCTGAAGATCGTGTCGCCCGACATCCTGCACAAGACGGACATCGGCGGGGTGGCACTCAACCTCAAGACGCCCGAAGAAGTGATGTCCGCCTTCGACAGCATCATGGCGCGCGCCGCCCAGTTCATGGGCAGCGCACGGATCTACGGGGTAATGGTGTACAGAATGGTTCCGATGGGCAGGGAAATGATCATCGGCATGAGCCGAGACGTGCAGTTCGGACCCCTCATGATGTTCGGCCTCGGCGGAATCTACGTGAACTTCCTCAAGGACGTCTCGTTCAGGCTAGCCCCGCTGTCGAAGCGAGAGGCGAGGCAGATGATCGAGGAGACGAAGGCGTACACGCTGCTCAAGGGGATCCGCGGCGAGCCGCCGTCAGACATCGCGGCGCTCAGCGACGCACTCCTCAGGGTGGGGCAGCTAGTCTGGGATTTTCCCAAGATCCTTGAGATGGATATAAACCCGGTAATAGTATATCAGGAGGGGAATGGATGTATAGCGCTGGACGTGAAGATCACGCTGACGAAGGATTGAGGAGAGGCGGGCGGTGACCTATTCCGTTTTCGTCGCGGGGACGAGCTTCAGCGGCAAGACTGCACTCTGCCTCGGACTGTACGGGAAGCTCCAGGAGATGGGGCTCAGGGTCGGCTACTTCAAGCCCGTGGGCCAGGGACTGAAGATGATCGAGGGGAAGCTCAGGGACCCGGACGCCGTCCTGATGAAGGAGGTGATGGGGCTCCACGAGTCGATCGACGACATCTCCCCCATCGTCCTCGGAAAGAGGTACCTGGACCAGTTTACGGACGACGTGGAAAAAAGCGCCGACAGGATCAATGAGTCCTTCAAAAGGGTGAGCCGGGACAAAGACGTGGTCCTGATGGAATCCGCACCCCTTCCCGAGGCTCTCATCTGCTGCGGCCTAGATCTTCCCCGTTTTTCCAGGGAGTTCAACGCCGGCGTCGTCTTCTCCGTGAAGGGGGACGATGACACCGTCGCCGAGAGGGCCATGCTCTACAAGTTGTTCGTCGAGCAGAGGGGAGGGAAGATGCTCGGGGTCGTGCTCAACTTCGTCCCCATCCAGCAGCTGGAGCGTATGCGAGGCGTCGTCTCAAACGTCCTCGAGCGCTGTGGATTGAGCGTGATTGGTATCGTCCCAGACCACAAGGAGCTGACCATGCCCACCGTGTATGAGATAGTGGATGCGCTGGATGCCGAGGTCCTGGCGGGAAAGGATCAGCTCGACACGCCCGTGGATGACTACCTGATAGGCGCGATGACGCCCGAATCCGCCCTGAGCTGGCTCAGGCGGAGCGTAGGGCGCGCGTTCATAACGGGCGGCGACAGGACCGACATGATCCTGACGGCGCTGGAGACGAAGCCGAGCGCCATCATCTTGACGGGAGGTATCTACCCCTCCGCCGTAGCCCTCAGCAATGCCAAGGAGAGATCCATACCCATGCTTTTGGTGACGGGGGACACGTACACGATCGTCACGAAGCTCGAGATGCTGAGCGGGAGGATCGTTCCGTCACCGACATCTACAAGGAAGATCCAACTGGCACGCCGGATCATCGGTGATTACATCGACCTGAAAAAGATACTCGACGACTACGTCTCTCAGAAGCAGGATAGGTCCAAATCAAGGAAATAGGTCCTCGTCCTGGACGTACGACCTGCCTAAGCGAAGAGCGATCCCCGCTTTCTCCAGTTCCTTTCCGAGATAGGCCGCGTGGTAGAGACTTGAGACCAGCCCCCGGCGCACGATGGTCCCGTATACTTCCGTTGCGTCGGCGCCTTTGATGAGCGAGTCGGGATCGCTTCTCTCATATGGATAGTGGATCGCCGTGATCATTCTGTCATCCCGATCGACCTCAATCTTGAACCAGCCGCGCATGTCCATCTGGACCGACGCGTATCCTCTCGATTTGATGACATCGATGGCTTCCTCCAGGTGCCTTTCGTAGGGCTCCTCCCGCCACCTCTTCTCCTTCAGGATGAGGAGGTCGATGCCCAGATCCTTGGGCACGGTCTCCTTTCGCTCCGATAGAAACATCATCTTCGACGCCGTGGATGTCTCACGCACGCTCCCCCTCGCCTTGGCGCTGAACTCCGGGACGAAGAGGAGGTTCGCCCCCACTTCGCACGCTAGGGCGGATAGCAGTCCATTGACCCCCGGCGAATCCACGTCGATGAGCTCGGTGACGTTGCCCAGTCCGAAGAGCATCGGAGTGGTCTCATCGATTCGGCGGAATAGCTTGTAAGAAGTCAGTGATTCCATCAGCCCCGGCTGTATAGCGGGTTCGAGGACAGGATCTGCGATCAACTTCGTCATCCCGAGATCCATCGCCTTCTGGATGTTCTGTGCAAGCATCCCTACCCTATCCTCTGCCTTTCTGGGCAATCGGCCCTCCTTCATGTTAGACGGCAGAACAACGACGGGCGTATCCTGAATGGCCGAGGCAACCTCCGCCATGTTGCCAGAGTCGACGCTCAGGACGAGATCCACGCCAGAATCGATGGCGGCCTCGATTTCAGAGGGCTCGAGTGTATCGATGCTTATGGGCCGAGTCGTCGCACTCCTCACCGCCTCGACCATGCCCACGATCCTCTCGGGCTGAGGCTTACCGGCGAGCATCCCGATGTCGATGATGTCCGCTCCCTCGGCCTCGTAGTAGTGAGCAAGCTTCGGGATCGTCCCCAATTCCAGCGTGGGCGCGTTCACGATCTCGGCGATGACACGCATGGGGAAGGCGTGTCCGATCGGCACCTCGTGGCCTGCGCTACCGATGATCATTCCTCCTTTCCTGCTCAACAAGTCGGACCAGTTCGCGTTCACTCTATCGATTTCAGCCGCCGCCTTCCTCCTCAGCTCGTCCTTAAGGATCTCCGAGGCAGGAACCGTTTTCGAGAGCTCGATCTGGTCGATCATGTCGAGGACTACCATAAGATCCGCCGCGTGGATGGGTCCCTTGAACGTGGGGACGCCCGCGGCGGCTTCGACCCTTGAAACATCGCCTCGAACGTATCCCGGTAGGAGTATCAAGTCGTACTTTCTGACCCATGGAGCCCTAAGCGCCTTCGATGCCAGTTCAGGGGTGATGAACGCTGCCACCGAAACTGGGAGCGCCATGACATCAACCTCCCTCTTCGACTCGGAAGCGTATCGCCTCACGCTTTCCTCCGCAAGCGTTCCAGTGACGATCAGTATCCTCAAGTCGCCTACTCCTAGCCAACCATCACACAAAATTTTTTCCTACATATTCGTAATAAAATAAATGGTATCTTCGATGGCCATTCAGTCGCCATCGACTGTGATCTCGGCCCCATCATTATCGGGCATCGTGTAGAAGGCCTTCCCCCTTCTCCCTCCGCTGTTAAGAAACCTGTGCAGCCCCTTCGAAATGTCCCGAGCCTGCCCCTCCCCCCTGACGAGCCCATAGAAAGCCGGCCCCCATGAGCTCTGTCCCGCGCCGTAGACCCCAGCCTTGAGCAGGAATCCGACGCCCTCCTCGATCCTGGGGTGGCTGTAGCGTCCGCCCTGGACCTCGAGCCAGTAATCTCCGAAATTGGAGTCGAGGGCCGTCATCGCCCTGCCGAACGACTCGATGTCACGCTCGATGATGGCAGGGATCATCTGCACGAGGACTACCCTGGACACCTCGCCGACAAGCTCAGCCGACGGTGGGCGCAGCCTCTTGAAGGCTTCGCTCTCGATCATCCCGCTCAGCCCTGGGTTCAGCTCGGGCAAACCCACGACGAACAGCCAATCATCTGGAACGTCGCAGCGGAAAACCAGCGGGGGCACGCTCTCCCGTCTGTCGACGTGATGTCCGCCGTCCACGATGAAGCCGCCCCGTTCGAATGCATGGGTTCCCACGCCCGATACCCTGGACCTGTTCAGCCTCGTCGCCAGATCTTCGACGTTGAGATGTAAATCGTACAGCCTTGAGATGATGGTGCCAACGGCCAGGGCGAGCTGGGTCCCCGATCCGAATCCGGCGTGCTCCGGGATGTCCGAGGCTAGTTCGAACTGGACACCCTCGTCTACTCCGGCGTCGCCTAAGACCTTCTCGGCAAACTGTAATATTCTATCCTTTCTTGGACCTTCTGCCTTCAGCTCATGGGACTTCATTCCCTTCAGTAGGATGTGAGGCGTCCTTATGGCAACGCCCACGCTGACGTGGATCCGCCCCAGGTCGCCCCGCATGTCGACGATCCCGAAGTGCAGCCTTGACGGTGTTCTCACAGTTACCTCGATGGTTCTTCCCTCCATCTCTTAATCATCTGCTCAATCGCACGAATCGCCTTGAACTCCATAGAATCGGGTGGCGACACTTTTTTGACAACCTCGGCGCACACGTCGAAATGTCTCATCAGGCCCTCAGCCATCTTTAGGCGACCGCTCCTGATGTTTTCCTCGATCCTGGTCGCGTGTATTATCCCCTCGATCGCTATAGCCCTTCCTCTGCTGAACACTGTGGGGAGTGGTCGTTCGATTTCGATTGAGTCGACCCGACAGATAAAGTCTCCTCGGTCATCGTGGACTTCTTTTCTCTCGACAACTTCGACATGAACGCACGCATCGGCGCCATTGATCGACAGGTTGTCGCCTATGACGGGGGGCTCGAAACCATCAGGACGCTCGTCCTTGAATGCTGTTGCGAGAAAAAGATGGGGGTCGTCGGTGACGTTGGCGCTCGCGTATCCGCCCGTGCGAAGGTTCCGATATGTCGTGCTCGTCCTGAACGGCTTGATCTCGATGATTTCCTCCCCGATCCTCATCACGCCCATCGGTGCGGCGTTCGGCGATCCATCGGGGTTCCTCGTGACGACTATCGTCTCCACTATGCAGCCGACGCCGAATCCGAGCTCATCCAACCGCTTCGAGACGCATGCCATCGGGTATCAACAGGTCCTAACGCCTGAAATTCGATGAGGAGCGGCACAAAAGGTTATCGCCCTCGTCTAAACTGGCATCAAGTAATCGCCAGACCTTCCCATCTGAACCCTGTACACGATCCTGTCGCTGTACGTGACCTCCTCCAGCGTGCCGCGCGCCTCGACGACTTCGCCTACTGTCGCCTGCTCCGTGAATTTGCCCCTGAAGCTGGTGAGTTCAGTTATGGGCTTCGATTTATCATCTGGAAGCGTACAATCTGCTACCTCATAGACGCATGGCGTGAAGATCGAATCCTCGGCTTCCGCTATGCGCGTTCTGACGTTCACCTTGTGCAAGGGCTTCGAAGCCACTTCGGCTTCTATTTCCCCCGTCTTCTTGACAAGCCTGATGAAGTAATCCTTCCCAGACACCAATCCATGGAGGACCTTCTTCATCTCGATTCTGCTCAACGCATCAATGTCGAGGCCCGTGTCCCCCCACCTGGCCTTGGTGATTTCCAGAACTGTTTTTTCGTCGTATGGCGTTATCCATCCGCCGGTTTCCCTCAACATCTTGGTCGCCAGGTAGACACGGCGCCCCTCGTTTTCTCCATAAACGATGATATCGACGTCTGAATCTCGGGAGGCCAGGCCCACGAGGATGGAGCCCGAAACGCCGAAATCTCCGATCGGCACGCCGCTTTCCTCCGAGAGCGCAGAAATAAATTTTGAAACGAGGCCCTCGAGATCCGTGTGAGGGTTTGCCATCAGCTCCCTCAGCCCATGCTGAGGTTTGTACACCCTCGATATCCATTCCCTGGGCACAGCTTGAAGTGTCAGGCCGAGCGGCGCGATGTGATGCACGTAATGCGGATAGCGATTCAAAATGAAACTCGTGGTCTCCTCCAAATCGTATACTCTCTTGTATCGCCGTCTCCCTCTTGTACGCTCACCGGCGGCGTCGGGCACGTACCTGAGGTACGCTATTACGAGCCCTTCAGGGTGGAAGATGCCCTTGACCGCGAAGAGGAGGCCATCCGCGGTCTCGACGAAATCCCCTTCCATGAGGTTAGAGGGGGAGACGTCCATTCCGATCTCTTTTGCGGAGGGGAGACATATAAGGCGACGCTCATAATATCGGCCGGGGGCTAAACTTTGAGGCGGGATGAGGCGGGGAACATTATCTCTGGGTGCGCGACGCTAGCAGCACTCCTGGAGGTTTCGGCTTACCCAAAGCCCGGGAACGTCCACAGGACCCGGGACTTTCCGGGCACCAGATACGAGCACTTCCTCGCCGGGAGCATCGCAATCGGGCCAGCGATGCGTAGCCTCGCCCTGCGTGGTTTCGACGTCAAAAAGGGGTCCATGCATCTACGCGACGTGAAAATCGGCAGTCACATGCTCGAAGCCGTCAAGGAAGCATCGAGTTGGCAGAGGGGCGGGAACGTCAACCTCGGGATTATCATCCTCATGGCGCCCATGGCCGCGGCCGCCGGCTCTGTCCTCGGAGCCGATGAACGGATCAGTGCCCTTCGATTGGTTGAGGTACTTAAGGATGTGGTCCGATCGACAACGCCTGAGGACGCCGTTGTTGTTTACGATGCGCTTCGATTGTCAGTGCCCGTAAGGGTACTTGGCCAAGTCGACGAGCTCGACGTGTTCGATGCCTCAGCCACGACTCGTATTCAAGAGGAGGGGCTGACGCTGCTCGACGTCTTCGGAAAATGTGCGTCGAGGGACTCCATATGCCGCGAATGGGTGTCAGGCTTCGAAACGACGTTCAACATTGGATACCCTTACCTCAAGGACGCCCTGGAGAAGTCTGGGGATGTCAACGACTCGGTGGTGAACACGTTCCTTCGGATCCTATCGAAACAACCCGATTCCCTCATCCAAAGGAAGAACGGTCTCGAGAAGGCGATGGAGGTGAGCGAGATGGCGAGGAGTGTGCTGGAGGAAGGTGGAGCTTCATCAAAACTGGGAAAGGAGTCATTGATGTCAATGGATGAGGAGCTCGGCAGGGAAGGGGGGAAACTAAACCCGGGAACATCGGCTGACCTGACGGCTGCCTCCATCTTCGTCGTCCTTCTCGAGGGTTGGAGGCCCTAGTCGCGCTTCTCCACGAAGGACAGGGTTTCCTCCAAGCTCCTCACAACGCCGAATTTCCTCTCGAAGTACCGGAGCACGTTGGCCACATCGCGCCTCAGGAGGGCCCCCGCGTTCGGATGGCTCCGGTACACGAACTGGGGCCAGTCGATGAGCAGCACCTGGCCATCGGGCTGGACGACGATGTTGAACTCGCTCAGGTCCGTGTGGATGACGCCCGCGGACATGGCGCGTCGGACGTTCAGTAGGATGTCGTCGAGGAAGCTCTCGGGATCGTCTAGGGTATCCACGTCGGCGAGGTTGTACCCGCTTATATAACCCATCACAACGACGTGCCTGTTCTGATGGATCGGCCTCGGAACGGAGACGCCGGCCGCGTGGGTAACCTTCAACGCCTCGAACTCCCTCTCGGCGGCGAGCCTCGACTGATAGAGCCACGAGACGTGGCGCCTGTCTGCGAGGTATCCCCGCTTCCTCCTCGTCTCCCTGAAGCTGGTGCGCCCTAGCCTGTGGAATTTGACCGCGGCGCGTTCACCGCCGGGCATGAGCGCATCGAAGACGTCGGCCTCCTTTCCCACGCCGAGGGACATCCCTAGAGCCTCGAGCACGCCTCCCCTTACTAGGGCATTCAGGGCCAGGCAGTCGTATGCCATGTAATTAATGATATAACCCTCGTACGGCTTGGGCTGGCCGTAGAGCAGCTCCCTTCTGTCCAGTTCGCTCAGCCTGAACTCGACCTCGCCTCGGCTTAGGCCCGAGTACTTGACGATCTCCTCGATGGCGACGTACTTGAAGCTCATCATGCCAAGTTCGATCGCCTGAAGAATCCGATAATCCTCCGACACAAGCTCCTTTAACATGCTTGCAGCTCTTTCAGCCGAAGACATTCAAAATATATTGTTTTACTTTCTGAACTTTAAAGACTACATAAAAATGGAAAAGTTTAATCAATATAACCCTAAATTTTCAGAACTCTTGTCAACGCTAAGGATATTGGTATTCCAACTATGCCTGCCACAAGCATCTGAACAAGATTAAAGGGAACCTCGACGAAAGCTGCGCTGCCGTAGCCGAAAATAAAGTACTCAGTGAGGAGATAACCTGCGACCATTTCGAGACCCCCTACTATCCATGCAAGTAGGATTTTCAGGGAGCCTTGCCTCTTAATTTTAAATAGAATCCATCCTGCTAGAGCCCCTTCTATCCCCTTGATGAGAAGGGTGAAGGGAGCAAAATAGGAGTAGCCTGCAAGTACATCGGCAAGCGAAGCTCCAAAACCACCGGCTGCAGCTCCAACAATGGGTCCGAATGTGAGCGCAGCGACCACGATCATAGCGTCGCCCACGTTAAAATAGCCTTGCGTCGCTGGTATCGGTACAATGAGGAAGTAAGTTGCCACACACACAAGAGCCGCCATGATCCCCGTGGCGGCCGCCTCCTTGGTTCCGAATCGGGACATGACATGTATTAGTTATAACTAATATATTTAAAACTTGTCCGCCTGGCTTCACAGAAGATCCTGAAGCTCGTCGAGGGCTCCTAGGACTCGCCTGCCCCTCTCCGTGATCTCTAGGTACCTGCGTTTACCTTCGGTGTGGGATGCCACAAGTCCTCGGTTCTCCAGGTCGGCGAGATGCTGGTAGATTGCCCCGAGCGTCATCGATTTCCCCATGCTCTCCCAGAGATCGTATCCGTACGTCTTTCGACTCTGGACGATCCTCAGTATCCGCTCCTTCGTAGCGAGGCTGGCTCCGAGTCCCACCGTCTTCCTTCGCCGGCTCAGGCTTCGCAGGATGTCGTCGGTCTTCAGGCCGCTGCTCGTGATCAGGCTAACGACGGAATCATTTCGCCGTATTACTCCGTCCTCCTGCAGGCGCCTCAGACAGGCCACGGTCGCGGCGCTCGCGGGCTCCGCATAGACGCCCTCCAGCCTCGCGATCTCCCTCTCGGCCATGAGCATCTCCTCGTCGGCGACGGAGACGGCAAAACCGTTCGACTCCCGAATCGCCTTGAGCGCGGCTCCTCCGAAGATGGGTTTGGCGACGCCGATGGCCGCGGCCACGGTTTCGGCCTTCCCAACGTCTACGGGGCTGTCTTCTTCTCGCGTGAACGCCTCTGCTATGGGGGCGCAACCCTTTGCCTGGACTCCCACGAGCCGAGGCTTCCTCACGATAGCGCCCATCTCCTCAAGCTCCCTGTATCCTTTCCATACTGCATGTATCGTGACCCCGCTGCCCATGGCGACGATGACCCAGTCTGGAACAGGAGCCTGCTCGTGGAGCTCGAATGGGATCGTCTTCAGCGCCTCTACGGTCAACGGGTTCAGCTCCGTCGTCGCCTGGTACAGGTGGCTTTCTTCAGCGAGCCTGACGGCGCGATCGATCGCCTCCTCGATCGAATCGTTGGCCTCCTCAACGTGCGCATCGTAGGCGATCATCTGGGCCAGCTTCCCTATGTCGAGGGCCCTAGGCACGACAAGGTGGCACGCGATGTTCGCCGCGGCGGAGTATGCGGCGAGGGAGGCACCCTGATTTCCGTTTGTGGCGCAGACCAGCGCGTCGAAGCCCTTTCCGACGGCGTCGGACACGATAAGGGATGCCGACCGGTCCTTGAAGGAGTTCGTCGGGTTCCTCGTCTCGTCCTTGAGGAGCAGGTTATCGAGATGGAGCGCGTCGCCAAGCCTGTTAGCCTTGTGCAACGGTGTCCCGCCCTCGCCGAGACTGATGGGCGCTGGGACCTGAGGAAAGACGGGACGATATCGCCAGAACGTGAATGGCCCTTTGAACTCGATGGTTCGGAGGTAATCGCCATCGAATACATACTCCATGAATCCGCCGCACTTCGGGCATTTGATTGTGGGTTGCACCTCGGCTATAGTGGATCCGCACGAGGTACATGAGAGGCGATACTGTGGCTTCATTCATCAGATATTATCCGGCGAACTTTAAGTACTTAAGTCTCCACCCGACAGGCTTTTATCTCCACCTCGGCATCGAGCCTGTGTACGCCAAGAGGGTGATCGACGATAATAAGGGACCTCAGGCCTGGCATGGAGAAAGTTGACCTCAAAATAAGGATCGTCAGCCTCAACGAACCGAGAAAGGTCACGACGTACACAGGCCTCGAGCACGTCCTCGTCGATGGTGAGGTCGAGGATGAAACAGGCAGGGCGGTGATTACGGTGTGGGATAAGGCAATCGAGCAGCTCAAGGGCGTAGGGGTCAATAGCATCGTTGAGCTGCAGAACTGCTTCATCACGTCGTTCAGGGGGACGATCCACATAAACGTTGGAAGGGATTCCCAGGTCATCCGAACAGATCCGCAGGAGTGACGAACTTGGAAGAAGGTGTCCTAAAAATCATAGAGGATGAGGCTCGAAGGCTCCTCCCCCGTTTCGGAACACATGGATTCGAGCACACGGAGCGCGTATATAGATTGAGTCGTCACATAGGTAAAGAGGAGGGCGCCGACGCATCGATACTGTTTCCTGCGGCCCTGCTGCACGATATTGAAAGAGGGAGGGGGAATCACGCCATCGAAAGTGCGGAGAGGGCGCGAATACTTCTCGCGTCGATGAACTACGAACAGAATAAGATAGAGGCGGTCGCCAACGCCATATCGTCACACAGTTTCTCCGAAGGGAAATATCCGGCATCGCTCGAGGCGAAGATCCTGTCGGATGCAGATAAGCTCGACGCGATGGGCGCCTCGGGCTGTTATCGCGCCGCCATGTACTGTGCCGAACAGGGTCGATCGGTGGAAGACTTCCTCAGGCACTTTCAGGAAAAGCTCCTGAAGCTACGGGACACGATGTTCACCGAAGAGGCGAAGCGTTTGGCCATGAAGCGATATAGGTTCATGCTTGGTTTCTTGGATCAGATGAATTCTGAATTTGAGCTCGATGCTTAGGAATTGTCACTACTTCCCCATCTGACGTATAGATCGTGGTCGATTTTCAACTGTTCGAGGATCTTGCCCACGACGAAGTCGACGAGATCGCCGATTGTCTCGGGTCGGTGGTAGAACCCCGGCATCGCGGGAAGGATGACCACGCCGAGTCTGCTCAGCTTCGCCATGTTCTCAAGATGTATCGCATTCAGGGGCGTCTCGCGAGGGACAATGATGAGGGGTCTCCCCTCCTTGATCTGCACGTCGGCCGCCCTGGCGATGAGGTTTTCGCAGTATCCTGAGGCGATGGCCGCGATCGTCTTCATGGATGCGGGGACGATGACCATCCCATCGACATTGAACGAGCCGCTCGTCAACGGAGCCCCGAGGTCTTTCGGATCATATACCCGGTTCGCTAATCGCTCGATCAGACCTCTATTACCGATTTCATGTTCGACCACCATCCGGGCCGATTCGCTGATCACAAGGTGAATTCCGATCCCCTTTTCGCTGAGCACCTCGAGCAGGCGTTTCCCATAGATGATTCCACTGGCTCCTGTGATGCCAACGATGATTTGCATTTTTCGATCACCTATTAAAATCGAGCCTAGAATAAATAAATGGATGCATTTTCGTTTTAATGTTGATTATACCAAGAAGCAGAAAAGAATTACAGAAGAGAATGTTTCTCGTAGATTAATGAAATTTTAAAATCATAAGATAACGAAGGCCTAGGAATGGGCAATCAGACCTTCATATTGTACGATTCGTGTTTAGCCGTCGTCTCCCTCTTCTTCCGGCTCCCCGGATTCCTTCAGTTTTTTGGGCTGAGGGGGCTGGGCCGCGTCGATGCATATGTACAGGATGTTGTTGCCCCTGATGAAGACGTCTCCGTAGTTGGCGATGAGGCCTCCGTCATCGTACTCCTTCGCGCCCTTCAACATGATGTTCATGTATCCGTCCGCCCTCGTCATCCTACCCCAGTACTCGTTCCTGCTCTTCAGGTAGATGGTGACGTTGCTACCGATGCTCTTCACGAGCACGTTCAACGGTTTCTTGCTCGGCTCCAAACCAGACACCAGGTTAGGTGGTCCTGATATAAACCTTCATCGAAGATATAAAAATTTTCTTGAGCCCAATCCGATCACTCATCTTAAAAAGGGTCACGCCGTCGCCAGCGCGATCCAATCTTTCATCCCTTCTTTCTGGATCATTCGTTTCAATTGCAGTCCTGAGGTCCAGATGAGTTTCTCCAGACCCTCCACTTCGAACGCATTTTTCAAAGCGGTCACAACTACGTCTGATCCTTTTTTTGCGACCCGTTTTATCTCGCGCAGCACATGATCTGGCGATGGCGTGTTCTGTATCAGCGTAACGGCGAAGACCGAATCGAATATCCGGCCTTTCAACGGCAGATGCTCGGCGTCTCCCTGTATCAGATGTATTTTTCTTCTTCCTCGCAGGCGTGAACGAGCCTCCAATAGGAGCCGATGCGACAGGTCCACCCCAACCGCGTAGGACCTCAGTCGTCGCAACAGAAGTCCGGTGCCACATCCATCGTCAAGAACCAAGTGGTCTTCTGCGTTGTTTACGTTCCTGAATATTTCGTCATATTTGATCGCCTGCTCAGCCTTATATCTTAAATCATAAATCCTGCCTCCCAAAACATCGTAGTGATCCCTCGTGCCCAGTTTCTCAGGAGCTCCCATCAAATTATAACTCGGATTTTCATAGCAATATCACATTTTCGTCTCTATAATTTGGGACAAAAATTATTCGACATCTGAAGCAGGGGTTCTTCCATCCCATTTAGAGCTATTACCCGTGCACGTTCATTGACTATCTTTAACGAAAGACACGATCGACGTCCATAATCTCGAAATATAGTATTCTATAGGCATCGATTATTTACAGCAGAAAAAGAGCCAAAAAATGGGTCGAACGACATCCGACGAACGATCTGTTGCATGGTTTTTTAAATTCGACCCTTTTGAAGAGGCTTTTTTCGAGGTTATTTCATTAGGAGTACATGAATCGTATCCATGAGCGAATAGGCTGTAAAAACATCTAGATTGCTCAGTCATTTAGTGTAAGCACAGTTTTAAATAGCGTGGTTCTCCTCCTCTTTCCCATGAACTCGAGTGCTCGACGTCGCAGCTCGAAGGTCTTCGACGGGATCGACCGGAGCATTCACCGTGCCCTACTGAAGGGAACGGGGTTATCAGACGAGGATCTGAAGAAACCGCTCATCGCAGTCGCTAACTCCTGGAACGAGATCGTGCCGGGCCATATCCACCTGGATAGGCTTGCTGCGCAGGTGAAGCGCGGCATCTCCGAGGCCGGCGGCACACCGCTAGAGTTCGACACGATCTCGGTCTGCGACGGCATCGCCATGGGGCACGAGGGCATGCGGATGTCGCTGCCGAGCCGGGAGATCATCGCGGACTCCATCGAGGTGATGGTCGAGTCCCACGGGTTCGACGGCATGGTCTGCCTCACAACCTGCGACAAGATCGATCCGGGTATGCTGATGGCGGCGGCGCGCATCGACATACCGACGATCTTCTGCTTGGGCGGCCCCATGACGCCCGGCTGCCCGAGCTGGGGGCGCTTCAAGGGGCAGACCATCACGGCCCAGGAGCTCTTCGAAGTCCCGAGCCTCGTGAAATCGGGCAAGATGACGCTCGAGGAGGCCGCGTACCTCGAGGGGATCTGCTGCGGAGGGCCTGGCGCCTGCGGAGGGATGTTCACGGCCAACTCCATGCAGTGCCTGATAGAGGCCATCGGCATGACGCTGCCCTACATGGCGACCGCGCCCTCGACCGGAGCCCAACGAATGCAACTCGCGTTGAAGTCGGGGCGCCAGGTCATGAGGTTGCTCGAAAATGATGTGACGCCCAGTCGCATCATGATCGACGAGGCGATCAGGAACGCAATCACGGCGGACATGGCCATCGGCGGCTCGACGAACACCGTCCTGCACCTCACAGCCGTCGCCCACGAATTAGGGCTGCGCCTCGACCTCGACATGTTCGATGAGATCAGCAGGCGTACACCGCACATCTGCGGCATGTCGCCGGCTGGCCCCTACAAGATAAACGATCTGCACGACGCGGGCGGCATTCCAGCCGTGCTAAGGGAGCTCGGAGACAGGATCGACGGCGGCTGTATGACCGCATCTCTTGTTCCAGTGTCGGAGGTGATCATGAACGCTCAGGTCGTCGATAGGAATGTCATCCGACCCATCTCTGATCCCCTTCACAAGGAAGGAGGAATAGCCGTACTGCACGGAAACCTGTCGCCCGACGGCTGCGTCGCCAAAGTCGCGGCGATGAGCCCCAGAATGTGGAGCTTCAGCGGCATAGCGAAGGTCTTCGACAGGGAGGAGGACGCGGTCGAGGCGATCCACGGCGGCAAGATCAGGGAAGGCGACGCCGTTGTCATCCGTTTCGAGGGCCCGAAGGGCGGGCCGGGCATGAGGGAGATGCTAACCGCCACGAGCGCCCTCGTGGGCCATGGGCTCGACGAGGCGGCGGCGCTGATCACCGACGGTAGGTTCTCCGGCGTGACGCACGGGCCGTGTATCGGGCACGTTTCACCGGAGGCAGCCGAGGGCGGGCCAATAGCCCTGATTCGAGACGACGACAAAATCGTACTGGACATAGCCAAGAGGAGGATCGACATCGTCTTGACGGATAAAGAGCTCAAGAGGCGCCACGAGGCGTGGAGGCCGCCCGAGCCAAAGGTGAAAAGGGGATATCTGGTGAGGTATGCCGAGCTCGTGACCTCCGCCGATAAGGGAGCGGTTTTAAAGGGTAGACGCTGAACTTACGAACGCTGATGGTGGTTTGCCGATTACAGCCCTTTCTTGATCGACTCGATGTCGGCCAGCGGAGTGATGTTGGACGCGTCCAGCGGCTGCGCGAATTTCTCTTCCACCGACCGCCTGTGCAGGGTGTTCATCGTGCAGAACGGGATGATCCTCCCGTCGGGCGTCGCGTAGTGGATGGCGCATCGGTTCACGCGTTCGAGGTCGAAGTTGTACGAGTCCATGAAGTGCATCGCGCCGACCATGATCATCTTGTGGTGCAGGTCGCTGAGGCTGTGGTAGTCTCCGCTCCAGATGATGGGGAGCAGGAGCTTCCGCAGCATCCCGAAGCTGACGTGCTTCAGGGCGGCGGAACCAATCGATATCTTCGCACGCGTCGCGTGTCCTTCATCTAACTTCTTGGACGCATTCTCGATCTCCTGCAGGAACCCGTCGACGTCGAGGTACCGGGTGATGGGAACCATCCTGTCCCCGTCCGCCACGAGGTAGGTTGCCATGCCGCAGTGGGGGTGGACGCTGAAGTCGACGTACTTCCTCTTCTTGAGTTTCCCGACGAATCGTGCGAAGGGCGTGACGGTCGGCACGGTGAACCAGTCGTCCCTCCTGATGAGCCCGTCCGTCTGCTCCTCCGCGAGCCTCATGAGGTCGGGTATCGTGATGCGCATCCGTTCTCTCTCCTTTCGGTTTATGCGGCCGGTGATGGACACGGGCTGGAAGTTGATGCCCCTGACGATGTCCTGGTGCTCGATGGCGAAGCGTATGATGTCGCCGACCTGTCCCTCGTTGACGCCGCCGACGAGGACGGGGACGAGGACGACGCTCCTGAAGCCCGCTTCCTTGAGGTTGGCCAGCGCCTTCATCTTGATGGGCAAGAGGTCGAAGCCCCTGGCCACGATGTACGGCTCGGGCGTTACGCCATCGAACTGGAGGTACACGGTGCTGACTCCAGCCTCCTTCAACGTCCGGCAGTACGCCACGCTCTCGGCCATCCTTATGCCGTTGGAGTTGACCTCCAGGTGGTCGAATCCCAGCTCCTTCGCCATCCGCGCGAGATCGGGCAGGTCGTCGCGAACCGTCGGCTCTCCGCCGCTGAACTGCAGGGCAGGCGGCGCCACAGGTGTATTGGAGCGCAGGTTCTCGAGCATTCCCCGTATCTGCTCTCTGGTCGGCTCGTAGAGGTATCCGGCGGCGCCAGCGTGTGCGAAGCAGATGGGGCACCGCAGGTTGCAGCGGTTGGTGACGTCGATGATCGCCAGCACGGTGTGGGAGTTGTGCTCGGTGCAGATGCCGCAGTCGTACGGGCACCCCTTCACGACCGTCGTCCTCGGGTTGTCGAGCTTCGTCCCGAGGCTCTCGTACTTGACGACCCTCCTGTACTGCTCGCTGTCGCCCCAGTAGAGGTCCGTTACCTCACCGTGCTCGGCGCATCGCTTGTTCAGGTAAACCTTGCCGTCTTCCTCGTATATCGTCGCCGGAATTACCTTGAGGCACTCGGGGCACAGGCTCTTCGTCTGCTTGATCTCGTTCACAGTGATCGCCCTGACGAATTTTGATGTTTCTAGCCGAGGCGCTTATTTTAAAGTTATCCGTAATTTCACCTTCGATCTAGTGAACGGCGGTTGTAACCACCAATAGGGGTAAATATGGTTGGGCGTCAAACAGGATCGAAGGGTCCCTTGTCTCAATGGAGGGTCGGCGGCAGGGTCGAGAGGGCCATCAGGGAGATCGGGCTCACTGAGTACGAGAGCCTGGCGTACATGGCGCTGGTGGGGTCGGGTGAGCTGACGGCGGGCGATATCAGCAACACGACCTCGATACCGTATTCGAAGATATATAGCGTGCTCGACAGCCTTGAGCGCAAGGGCTGGATCGAGATCAAGGGTGGGCGTCCGAGACTATACTACCCTAAGGCGCCAGTTGAGGCGCTGAGATCCGAACGCCTTCGGCAGGAGAGCACGTTCGAGCAGCTGCGAGAGGTCATCGTCGCCGAGCTGCAGCCCGTGTTCGAGCAACGTAAGATCAAGGAGAAGCCGGAGATATGGATCGTCAGGGGCGCCGTGAACATCGCGTCGAGCATCAACGAGGTCGTCGGCAGGGCGAGGCGCGAGCTCATGGTGGCGCTCCCCCTCATACCGAATGACCTCCTACAGATGGTCTTCCCCGCATTCAAGTCCCTTCAGGACAGGACCGTCGAGATCAAGCTCCTTACGACGAGGGAATCGTCGCCCTTCGTCGAGAAATACATGGCCCACATAGCGACGGTAAAGGTCAGGGACGAGATGTTCGGCGGCGGCATCGTCGCCGACGGCCGTGAAAGCCTTCTCTTCCTGAGCGAGGGCAAGGGGGATCCTCAGCTCCTCGCCATATTCTCAGATCACGTTGGCCTCACTACGATTGCGAAGGTCTATTTCGAGTACCTCTGGAACACCGCCGAGCCCATGCATCCCACCTAAGCAAACTTTGATTCGATTTTCTCCGCGTACTCCTTCGGCAGGCCCAGCGCTATCAGCGATATCTTTCCTGGATCGAGTATCCTTTGGCACAGATCCTCCATGTCCTTCAGCGTCACGCTTCTGATGGCTCGGATGATCTCCTCCGTTTTCTGGGCCCTGCCGAGCCTCAGCGTCGAGACCCCTAGGCCGTGCATCCGCGATCTGCTGCTCTCCATCTGAAGGGATAGCTCACCCTCGACCCTCTGTTTGATCCTTTCGAGCTCCTCCGCATTGATCTTCTCTTCCCTGACGCGGTCGAGCTCCCTAAGGATTATAGAAACGACCTCCTCTGCATTGTTGCGGCTGGTTCCAGCGAAGATCGCGAACAGCCCGGCGTCCTTGAGGGTGATGTTCTGGCTTGATATCGAGTACACGAGCCCCCTCTTTTCCCTCACCTCCTGGAACAGTTTCGAGCTCGCGCCCTCTCCGAGGTAGGAGCTCAGGAGGATGAGGGCGTACCAGGATCTGTCCGCAAAGGCCGACCCCTCCGTGGTCAAGCAGAGTTGAACCTGACTTGCGTCGCGTTCCATTAAGCTCATGGTCCTATTGTATTCGGGTTTTAAACGGCGTGCTGATGTTCCGATCGTTCTTTCGTTGAGGTTTTTCTCAAGGGCTTCGGTGAAACGTTTATGGTCTACGTTCCCTGCGGCAGATACCACGATCCTATTTGGTGTATAGTGTTGACGGAAATATTCGTACGTGTCGATCCGAGATAGGCTTTTTATAGTGTCTCTCGTTCCCAGAACCGGGTGGGCAGCGAGGTTTCCGCTCCAGACGTGTTCCACGAACAGATCGTGTATGAGGCTTTCTGGGCTGTCGTCCCTTCGGCTTATCTCCTCGAGGACGACTGTCCTCTCCCGCTCCAGATCCTCGCCCCTTAACAGGGGCCTCTGGAGCATGTCGGAGATCACGTCGATTGCGAGCTCGATATCCCTGTCCAGGACCTGCGCGGTGAAGCAGGTGAATTCGCGATCGGTGAACGCGTTGAGGTACCCGCCCTTCTCTTCGATGGCCCTCGATATCTCCTCCGCCGATCTGCGTTCCGTGCCCTTGAACAACATGTGCTCGATGAGGTGCGAGCAGCCCTGGATCTCGTCGGTCTCGTCCCTCGAACCGACGTCCACCCAGAAGCCAACGGAGATCGACCTCCTACCGAGGAGCGATTCTGTGACGACTCGAACACCGTTAGACAATCTGCCTTCCGTGATTCCCTGCGAGTGTGTCAATTTTAACCGGCTCCTATTTCAAGTGAAAAATGGTGAAGGGAGATATAAACCTCAGGATCGATGTCTTGGACACATTCTTTGTCTTAAGCATCAAAAGGGATGTCGTTCTCCCTAGATTATGGACACGATATGCGTCTAAGGCATCATCGATTTAAATATGAAAAGGCGTGAATAGCGCCGAAATCTTGGGTGCCTTATAATATATATTGTTTCGAATTTATGGATGTTTTCATTGGCTAACTGTCTTAATGTATCAGTATCAAGCGCGCCAGCCTTTCTCCCTCTGATGTTAAAACATATTCTGCGTTGCGGGAGGTTAACCCAACCACGCTCAAGATCTTCTCCCTCAAGCCATGTTTCATAGGTCTTAGAATAATAAGTGAACCAAGGTTTTGTCTACAGTGTTTAGATAACGTGTCATCGATGTTTATGTATGGCAACGCTATCTTATTCATTAGCTCCTGCTTGTTGATCGTTCCTCCTTTTTCGTAGAGGATTCTCAGAGTTAAAACGAACACATAGGTTTCTCCTAGCCTTTCTAGGACTGTTTTTCGATCGCCGCTCGGTGCCTCTGAGATCTTTTTCAAAATATCTTCTATGTTATCTTCTAGGGTTACGCTGAACCTTTGTAAAATCCTAGAAAGACCGCTCCCGATCTTCTCCCCTAGATCGGTCAATCTCCAGAGATCGAACGTGTATTTGTCATCGTAGTCGATGATCGTAGGTTTTCCCCTTTTATCGTCCCTCATGATCAATTCAGCTCCTTCGAGATTCACCAGCCACCAGTTGATCTCTTTCTTGGTTAATCTAACATCTGATTCTAACAATTTTGCTTCTATATCAAGGGTTGTCAATGATCGGAACGATTTCTGCTCGAGGAATATTTTGAAAATGAGTCTAGCATTCCTGCTTTTCAGCGGCTTAAGATATCTTTCTATAAGGAGGTCGAAGACATCGCCCTGAAAACTTGTTTCTGTAGCTCTCTGATCCAAGTTTATCCCCCAAATTCAATATTCTGTAATTTCCAGAATATTAAATTTTACGTAATATCTTGTCAATGGGCTAAGGATAAGGTACGATAATATTAATACGTTCAAGATCTGAAAATGATTCGATATGACCCGACCAAAGGTCTATGTAACGCGGCAGCTATTCGACGAAGCCATAGATATTTTGAAAAGATATTCAGACGTTGAAGTTTTCGAAGGTAGCGATAACCCTGTGCCGAGAGGACTGATCCTGTCGAAGGTACATGACGTCGATGGACTACTGACGTTGCTCACCGATTCCCTAGACGCTGAAGTAATAGAGACTGGAAGAAACCTCAAAGTGATCAGCAATTGTGCAGTCGGCTACAACAACATCGATGTCGAAGCGGCTACTAAGCGTGGAATCTATGTCACAAACACGCCTGGGATCCTGACGGAGACGACCGCCGATTGCACCTTTGCGTTGATGCTCGCCGTCGCCAGGAGGATAGCCGAAGCTGATCGATACGTCCGATCAGGCAAGTGGATCCATGCTTGGGGGCTCAAGATGTTCCTCGGCTCCGATGTCCACGGCAAAACCCTGGGCATAATCGGATTGGGTCGCATAGGCAGAGCGATGGCGAAGCGGGCCAAGGGCTTCGACATGAACGTAATTTATTTCGATGTCAACAGGAGCATTGAGGCAGAAAGGGATCTCGGAATAAAGTACGCGGAAATAGAATACCTTCTAAGGGAAGCGGACTTCATCACCATCCACGTTCCCTTAGAAAAGGAGACGCACCATCTCATCGGTGCTCGAGAGCTTTCGATGATGAAGAGGGATGCGTACCTCATCAACACTTCGAGGGGGCCCGTCGTCGACGAAGGGGCGCTCTACGAGGCACTATCTCGGCACGTCATCAAAGGTGCCGCCCTCGACGTATACGAGCGAGAACCCATCGATCCAAAGAATAAACTACTGGAGTTGGACAACGTCGTGCTGACGCCGCACATGGCCAGCGCCAGCGTGGAGACCCGCAAAAGGATGGCGATGATGGCCGCCACCAACCTCGTCAGCGTGTTGAATGGGGAAGAACCGCCAAACTTGGTCAACCCAGATGTCAAGAGGATCAGGCCGCTGAATAGGATGTAGGCTTATCTTTTATTCAACCACACTAATTCATGTGGTCGATTCCATGAGAATGACGATCCCGTACGGCGGAGAAGGATTCCTCGAGTTCGATGTACCAAAAGGAAACCTCTCGTGGGTCATAGATAGAAAGCACAAGTCAGCCCTCCGGAGTCCCGAGGAATCGCTCAAGAAGATTTTGAGGAACCCGATTTATTCTCCGCCGCTAAAGGATCTGGCGAAGGGCGTCGGGAGCGCCGCCATCCTAGTGGACGACAACACGAGGCCAACTCCAACTCACATGATTGTCCCTAGTATCTTGGAAGAACTGAACGATGCAGGTGTCTCCGACGAAGACATCGAGGTCGTCATCGCGCTCGGGACCCACAGGAAGATGACCGCGGACGAGATAGACACTAAACTGGGAGCCGACGTTGCGCGAAGGGTCAAGATCGTCAATTTTGACTGCCACAACGCCGACGATCTCGTCGACATAGGAAAAACCGATTCGGGCGTCGACGTATCCGTCAGCAAGAGGGTTCACTCCGCAGACGTCATAATCGGCGTGGGCAACATCGTTCCCCATTGCTACGCGGGCTGGGCTGGCGGGGGGAAAATCATTCAACCGGGCGTCTGTGGCTTGAAGACGATCGAGGCCACTCACATAACCGCGGGGAGGATCCGCCCGATATCGAGCATCGTGGGTTCCCTGGGCCATCCCGTCAGGAAGATGATCGACGAGATCGCGCTGAAGGTCGGGCTGAAGTTCATCGTCAACACCGTCCTCAACGAAAAGGATGAGATCGCGGATCTCGTGGCCGGCGACCCAATTGAGGCGTTCAGGAAAGGCGTAGTAAAGGCGCGCGAGATATACTGTCCCGAGATCTCATCTCTGGCCGACATCGTCGTAGTCTCGAGCTACCCCGCTGACCTGGAGTACTGGCAGGCATCGAAGCCGGCGGACTACGCGTGCCTTGGCGTGAAAAAGGGAGGAATCGTCATCCTTGCCACTCCATGTCCCGAGGGCGTCGCGTGTGTCCACCCGGAGCTGAAGGAACTCGGCACCTTAAGCTACCAGGAAGTCGTTACCGCCTACGAGCACGGCGAGATAGGCGACAGGGTGGCGGCCGCGGCGCTGATGCTTCACTCCCAGATCACAGAGCACGCCGACGTCATATGCGTATCACACGGCCTCATGGAAGAGGACAAGGAGTGCCTCGGATTCAAGCACGCCGGAACGGTGGACGAAGCCTTGAAAATCGCGTTCTCTGAACGAGGGAAAGGCTCGAAGGTCGGGGTCATGAGAAGCGGGGACATAATGCCCACTCTGAAAACCAGATCCCGTTCATAGGCGCCCCTCTTTGTGGCGTCTCTCCAACCTTTTCAGCATGTCCTTGGTCATCGACGCGAGGTTGAAGCTCGGCCTCCATCCCCACTCAGCGCTCGCCGCCGAGTCATCGATCGTCCTCGGCCACGAATCGGCGATGCCCTGCCTGAAGTCCGGCTTGTACACCACCCTGAATTCCGGGACGTGCTTCTGAATTTCCGCTGAGAGCTCTCCCGCCGAGAAGCTGATGGCCGCCACGTTGAATCCGGAGTGATGTTTGAGCCTCGAGAGGTCCACCTCCAGCAGGTCGAAAGTGGCCTTCAGACAATCGGGCATATACATCATCGGCAGCACGGTATCCTGCCGGACGAAGCAGACGTATGGCTTGCGCATCACAGCGTGATAGAACATCTCGACCGAGTAATCGGTCGTTCCTCCCCCCGGAGGAGCCTCGCTGCTTATGATTCCAGGAAACCGGATCCCGCGCACGTCGACCTTGAACTTGTTGTAGTAATAGTCGCACAGGAGTTCCCCCGCCACCTTGGTCACGCCGTAGACGGTCGTGGGACGCATGACAGTGTCCTGCGGAGTCATGTCCTTCGGCGTCTCTGGTCCGAAGGCGGCGATCGAGCTGGGGAAGAAGACCCGCATCAGCTCCATCTCCCGCGCCACCTCGAGGACGTTGTAGACGCCGTCCATGTTCACGCGCCAGGCGAGGTTGGGGTTCTTCTCTCCCGTCGCCGACAGGATCGCGGCGAGGTGGATGATCGTATCGATGTCGTGCTGCTCCACGACCATCCGGATGCCCTCCCTGTCGGTGACGTCGAGCATCTCGAAGGGGCCCGAGTTTGGCGCCTCGATCGACGGGCTCCTGACGTCGGAGGCGACGACGTTATCGCGTCCGAACCTCTTCCTGAACTCGGGCGTCATTTCGGAACCTATCTGACCAGAGGCGCCGGTGATCAGTATCCTCCTCATGATCCTTCGAGGCATGCTAGACCACGAGATACGTCTTGGTTCATTACGGATAAAACATTATGCTGGTTAGAAAGGATTAAAGGAACAACTTGACGAGGATAGATATGGGAGATGAATGAGAGACCCGATCAGTTTTCTCAAGACAGAGTATGAAGAGCTTGTGGAGAAGGATCTGGACTGGAAGCTGAGGACCCTGCAGGGACCCAGCGAGCCCATATCGGTGGTGGACGGAAAGAAGGTGATCGTGCTGTGCTCGAACAACTATCTCGGCCTGACGACACACCCGAAGCTCAAGAAGGCGGCGGTGGACGCGATCGGGACCCACGGCGTCGGGTCGGGCGCGGTCAGGCCCATCTCGGGAACGATGGATCTCCACATGGAACTGGAGAGGCGGCTGGCGCGCTTCAAGAGGGCGGAGGCGTCCCTCACCTACCCAACGGGGTTCATGGCGAACTCGGGCCTCATACCTCAGCTCGTCGATAAGGGCGACCTGATCGTCAGCGACGAGCTCAACCACGGCAGCATCATCGACGGGGTCCGGCTCAGCAGGGCCGACAGGGACGTGTACAAACACAGGGATACTGGTGACCTCCACAGGGTATTGAGCGAGGCCGAGAGGCACGATCCCCCCTACAGGAGGATCCTTATCATCACCGACGGCGTCTTCTCCATGGACGGCGACATCGCACCGCTGGACGAGATAGCGAAGCTCGCCGAGGACCACGGGGCGATGCTCTACGTCGACGACGCGCACGGCGAGGGCGTGCTAGGCGAAGGCGGCCGCGGGATCGTCTCCCACTTCGGCCTCGACCACAGGAAGGTGCACGTCGAGATGGGAACCTTCAGCAAGGCGTACGGCGTCGTCGGCGGGCACATATCAGGATCCGAGGACCTCGTGCGGTTCGCATGGAACAGGAGCCGAACATGGCTGCTGAGCTCATCGCATCCCCCTCCAGTGGTCGCCGCATGCATCGCCGCCATCGATGTCCTCGAGACCGAGCCGCGGCACGTGAAAAACCTGTGGAAAAACACGGAGTACTTCAAGAAGGCCGTTCAGGACCTCGGCTTCGACACGGGCATGTCGCAGACACCCATCATACCCGTGATCGTCGGAGAGAGCGGCAAGGCGAAGATGCTGAGCAACAGGCTCTACGAAAGGGGCATCTTCGTCGTGCCCATCGTCTACCCAATGGTCGCCAGGGACAAGGCGCGCATACGCACACAGATGCACGCGAAGCTCAGCAAATCGGATCTCGACAAGGTAATAGGGACGATGGGGGAGATAGGCAAGGAGCTGAAGATAATCTAAACCGATCCATCACGTCAGGAACTCGGTGAGCGGCCTACCTTTCCTCCGCCTCAGCACATCCGCGCAGGTCTGGGGGGACACAACCTTGAACTCCAGGCCCAGCGATGCCAGGGTCCTCTGCGCACCTTTTTTCAGCTCGGGGGCGACGAGGATTCCCCGCACCTCCCTCTTCGCGTCCGTCTGAAATACGTCCATGTATCTCCTGAGCTGGAGGGCTGCATCCCTGTCGGCCGCCTTCCGCTTGATCTCGACGACGGTCAAAACGTTTCTCCTGTCCTTCCCAAGGATGTCTATGAAGCCCGGTTCGACGGGTTTTTCTGAAGTGATCGGCCTGAACCCCTCCTCCAAGAGCGAAGGCTGGAGCAGGATCGCCTTCTTCATGTCCTCCTCGCTGGCGTATAGGTTGAAGGCCCCGGTATCCACGAGATCCAATACGGCGAGCAGCATTATCTCCTTGAATCGGACCTCGAGAACCTCGTTCTCTTTCCTACGGAAAATTCGCAAAAGCAGCCCATCATCGTCGTGCCTCGTCCTAAAGATAGACCCAGGAGGCTGCCAGTTTACAGGCACAGAATCTCGCGGCCGATGAATCTGGGCCGAGCCGTCGGGCTTAAATATGCAGATCCTCTCACCGAGCCCGAGTTCCGAGCTGGCTCTTCCCTCGTAGTTGACCGTGCAGTTACCCACGACGATGACGGTTTTCTTCCTGAAGATGCCGAACTTCAGGGTCTCGTGGGCTTTCTCGAAGCTCGGGTCCTCCTGGATGATCTGACGCCTCGGCCGCTCCATCGCTCAGCCCTTTTTCGAGGATGTTAGCCGCTCGACGTTGTTATGTTCGTCCAGGGGGTGTTCATCTGGACATCGAGCAGTTTCAGCTGATCTGCGGCGCCCGAGAGGACGAACACGCCGTGTCCAGGGAACATCCGATCGGGCTTCAACTCGAGCAGCCTCTTGATCGACCTCTTCCAGTCGTAGATGTCGCATCCGGGACCGTTGACCCAGCCCAGTCTTCCCTGCGCCGATGCCGTGTCCCCCGTGAACAGGTTCACGGAGTCGACCTCCCTGAAAAGCAGGCAGATGCCTCCGGGCGTGTGGCCGGGTGTGTGGATCACCGTGAACTCGACGTCCCCGACCTCAACGCGCTGACCATCGCGGAGAGGCGTGTCGACCTTCGTTGGCTTAAACTCGAGTCCTTCGTCGCTGGCCATGTCGTAGAGGGTCAATTCGCCCAGCGTCTCGATCTCCTTCACCTCCGACTCGTGCGCCGCGATCTTGCATCCCGTGGCCCGCTTCAGGTTGTAGTTACCGCCGATGTGATCGTAGTGGCAGTGCGTGACGAACGTCATCTTCACCTTTTTCGGATCCAGCTTCATGCGCCTGATGTTGTCGAGGACCCTGGGCGTACCACCTCCTCCTCCCGAGTCGACCATGGCCAACGCCCCGCCGCATTCGATCAGGTACATGTTACAGTCTCCTGAGGCTGAGTAGCCGTACGCGCCGCCTCCGATCAGGTAGATTCTATCGGTCAACCTCAACGCTCTTCACTGAATCCCAATTTTCCCGTCAGGTTATATTAATTGAACCATTTTCCATGAAGATAGTTGGGCGCGTAGCCTCGATTAAGCGTTGGATTCATTTTCCGGCCAACTCAGTTATTCGATCCTTCGAACAGCGTAAAAACGGCATCTAATTTTGCGGTTTTCATGCAACATGTATTGTTTTCGGGCCGAACTTCGAGAAAAGTTCGATTCAGATCTGGAGGACCCTATAAAAGATATACCTTCAAGATTTTGGACAGAGTTCTGGTCCCTCGTAGACGATTTAAAAAGAAGGGATATTCATGACCTATCGGTTTTCACGTGTCAAGTCTGGCTGTATCTCTTCTTCATCTCGTCATAATGCATCTCATCAAATTCCTTGAGCTTCTCGGGGTGATCCACCTTCACATGGAAACGGACTCCGCCTGGGCTCCCTGACTGGCGGTGGCAATATGGGCAGTAAAACTTCTCCATCTGGATGGACAGGCGCGACCCTCCAAAGTATATACAATATTTAATAGATATAACAATTATTATCGAACGACGCCTTCAATATGAGATTCGATCCTTTTTCCTGTTTATCGTGGCATTTTGTCTCTTCTATTTGAGACAAAATCTCGATTCCAGCAGAGATCGATAGTTAAACGCAGTGCAGCGTCACCTAAAACCAGGGAAGAGGTATCATGGACACGTTTTTAAGGCGATGAGGTTCCTCCCATCCTAGGTGCCTACTTTTGGGAGAATCCGGCGATTCGAAGGTCACTTGGATCACGTGCCCCGAGTGCGGCGCCAAGATCGGCATCGTCATCTCCGTCGGCAAGGAGACGTCCCCTGTTGAGAAGCCCGTGGCCGCGCAGGTACCCGAGGCCGCCTGGCCTCCGACGGATATCAATCAGAGGCTCTCCGCCGTCGGCGTGGACCTCTCCCTGGTTAACGTCGAGGAGGGTGAGGACGTGTTCATCGTCAGCCCGAAGAAGTTCCTCGGAGACCTCTGGGGGCCGATCAACGACGCCATCAAGAAGCTGAACGGGGTCTGGATCCGCGAGGGCAGGCAGAGCCGATGGGAGATCAAAAAGCAGGATTAGTACGACCACCTCACATGAGGCTCTCCGCGACGTCCCTGGCCCATTCTCCCGTTTCCGTGTTCTCGGCGATCTGTCTCAGGTAGTCGTCCCAGTCGATGTCGAAAGCTCGCTTCCACCGCTCGAACGCTTCCCTCAGATTGTCGAAGGCCTTCCCGTGATACGGGCAGTATTCGGAATTCTCCCTCTTTTTACGGTGGCAGAGCTTGCATCTGTTCTCCATGATCGTCACGCCTCTTTGATGGACAGCTGAAGTTTATGCAGAACTCCCAGGGCCTCCTGCCTCGTCTTGCCAACCTGATGATGGGGGCGCCGCAATGCGGGCACGTACCGCCCTTGGCCAGTATCCTCCCAGACTGGGGGAGGGGGTAGCTCACGTTGCATCGTCCGCTCGGGTAGTTGCTGCATCCGGCGAATCGTTTCCCCGTCTGCCTGTTCCGAATCACCCTGATCTCGCCTGTTTTGCAGATGGGGCACGGCCCGAGCGAGACGTCGTCCGACCGGCTAATCGCCAATGCGCTGCCGACCTCTGCGCCGATGAGTTTCTCGTTCGTCTTGAACTCGGCGAGTATCGGTTTCAGGGTCTCTCTCGATTTCTGCACAATGTCGGATCCGGGGGTTCCTCCGGTCTGAATGTGCTCGAGTTCGTCTTCGAGTTCCCTGGTCATCCCGACTGACAGGATCCCTGGGCAATGGTGGGTCAGCGTCTCGATGATGGCCAAACCGAGTTCGGTTGTCCTGATGGGGTTGCCCTCCACATAGCCCCTCCTGAAGAGGGTGTCCATGATCTCGGTCCGAGTCGCCTTTGTTCCTATCCCCTCATCCTCCATCAGCTTCAGCAGTGAGCTCGGATTGAATCGCTGCGGGGCCTTCGAGTATCTCGTGATGGCATCGAGGTTACTCAAAGGCACTTTCTGTCCGATCTTAAGGGCTGGGAGGTCGACCTCCACCGCCTTAAAAAAGGGAGAATAGATCGCCGTCCAGCCTGGCTCAATGATCCTGCTTCCCCTGACGTGAAATAAATGGCCGTCCACCTTAACGCTGGCGTCCATGTTGAGCCTCATGGCTGGATCTCCCAGTGTAGCCATGAATCGCCTGCAGATGAGGTCGTACAGGCGGCGCTCTATGGGGCTCAGCTTTCCCGGCACGTCGCCTGTGGGGTGTATCGCCGGGTGCGCCATATCATCCTTTTCTCCCTGATTAGGCTTCGGGGCCGGTTTGGAGAGGAGCCTGTTCACCAAATCGGCGTACATCTGTTGTTTGCCCAGCCCTTTGAGAATATCTCCAAGGTTCAATGAGTCAGGAAGTCGTTGGCTCGATGTCCTAGGATAGCTGATCAGCGCCGCGAGGTACAGCCGTTCGGCTGCCTTGAGCGTTGTCTGCGGAGAATAGCGGAACTGATGGTACGCCTCCCTCTGCAGGTCGCCGAGGCTGAAGGGATGAGGAGGCTGAAGTCTCTGCCGCGTGGACCTTATCGATTCGACGACGCCCTCTCCGCCTCTGCACGCGTTCACGACCTCGAGGGCCTCGAGCTGGGTTTCTATCCTCGGCTTTTCGTGTTCCAGCGGGTATCGTTTTCCGTCGATCTCCGCATGGGCATCGATGACCCAGAACGGCGCCGGCACGTGGGTCCGGATCTCGACCTCCCGCTCCACGATGGAGCCCAGCGTCGGCCCCTGGACCCTGCCGATGCTGAGCGTTCTGAAGCGCCCCGTCGCCTTCTTCACGGACAGCGTGAGCGCACGGCTCAGGTTGATGCCGAAGAGCCAGTCGACCTCGTGCCTCGCTCGTCCCGCCTCGATGATCGGGAAGTCGAGGGTGTTCGACATCGACCTCCACGCGTCCGCGATGTCTCGGTCCGTTAGCGTCGAGAATCGCATCCTCCTCGCCTTTTTCAGGCTCTCGACGCCGCACACGTGCAGGAGGATGTTGTAGGCGATGAGGCTGCCCTCCATGTCGTAGTCGCACGCGCTCACGTAGCCATCCACCCCCGCAGAGAGTTTCTTTATTACATCTATGTAGCCTCGGGCCTTCGACGCCGACTTATTGGCCTCGTAAACGGGTACCCACGCCACGTCGAAGACGGGGTAGGTCCAGCCTACGCTTTTTTGGGCGACGGTGAACAGGTGTCCTAGAGCAGAAACCACAACGAGCTCTTCGGCGCCTCGATGAGCGACATGGTAACTGACCCCACGTTCTGTGTATCCATCTGCACCCCCCTCATCGTCCAGAGCCTGGGCTATCCTCTTTGCGGCCGACGGCTTCTCGCAGATGACCAGCGTCCGTCCCATCGTCTATAATTCACCCGGGGGCAGTTCGATGTATATTTTTTGAGCCTTAGAAAGTCAGATCATCACAAGTTAATTAATCAGCTCGCCGTTTTCTGATATATTCAAGGCATGGAAAAAGAAGATCGGATCAAAAAAATTGCTGAATCCATTGAAAAGGCTCTCAGGGACAGAGAGGACTTCATCACGATCAAGAACCCAGAAACGGGGAAGTTCGTTCAGTTCGCCGTCTTCCGGCGTAAGAACATCATCGTGATGGATGTCCCGTTGATAGAACTGTCGAATGAGGAACTGAACGAAATCAAACACATGCTGGACGCCGAAGTCGGAAGGGAAAGATGGTCGAACGAACCGATATCCGTCCAGAGGGTGTTCAGGTACGATGAGATCGATGAGATCTCCAAGGTCGTGGAAAAAATATTCGTGGAAATATTCGACATGCCTAACGACTACGACGTCGCCACGGAAATTTTTCCCAGATGATGGGATGAAAAAAGGAAAGATGGGGACGATTTCTACCTGGCCCTCGTCCATTCCCTGCCCAGCGTCTCGCGGGCGATGACGATCTTCTGGATGTTGGACGTCCCTTCGGCGCCGATGCAGTAGCTCATGACGCCCCTCAGCCCCATCTCCAGCGGGCACTCCTTCGAGTAGCCGTACGCGCCCATCCAGAGAAGCGTCCTCTTCAGGACGTCCAGCGTCGCGTGCGGAGCCAGCAGCTTGCACATGGAGATGTACTTGCTGCACTCGAGCGCCGAGTAGGCATTCTTCTGGTACCTCTGGTCGAGCATCCACGCGGTCTTATATATCAGCGACTTTATCGCCTCGTGCTGCGCGACCATCTCGGCGAGGTCGAACTGGATCCCCTGGTACTTCGCCAGCTGCTGGTCGAACGCCTTCCGCTCCTTGATGTAGTCCATGCCGATCTCGAGGGCACGCTGCGCGACGCCGACGCAGCTGGCGGAGACGAGGACCCGCGCCGCGTCGAATCCCTCCATCGTCAGGTAGAAGCCTCGGCCCGTCTCTCCGATCTGGTGTTCGTCGGGCACGACGACGTTCGTCATCTTGAAGCCGCCGGTGCTGATGGCCATCCTGCCCATGTTGTCGAATCGCTTCGTCACCTCGACGCCGGGCGCGTTGAGTGGGAGGTAGAAGCCGGTCATCCCCCTGTGCCCCAGGGATCTGTCGTTGAAGCCGGAGACGAAGTATCCGCCCCCCATCTCCTTGCACTCGTCCGTGCCGCTGATGTACGTCTTCTCGCCGTTCACGATCCAGTTGCCCTTGCCCCTCTTCAGCGTCGTCTGGAAGCCCGCCACGTCCGAGCCGCCGCCGGGCTCCGTGACGCCGATCCCGATGAAGGCGTCGCCCTTGGCCGCCTTCCTGAGCGCGGCGTCGCGTACTGCGTCGGTGCAGTATTTGTCGACGACGTAGCCCCAGCTGGCCTGCACGAGGAAGAACACGGGGAGCGCGATGGAGATGTCGGCGTATCCCAGCTCCTCCGCGGCGATCGTGGCGGTCACCCAGTCGGCGCCGACGCCGCCGTGCTCCTCTGGGAGCGTCATGCACAGCAGCCCGAGGTCGCCCAGCCCCTTCATCACGCTCCGCGGGATCCTGTGTTTCTCGTCGTTCTCCCGCACCTTCTCGAGCGGCAGGTTCTTGGCGAGCCACTCCCTCACGGACTCTCTGAAGAGATTCTGCTCCTCTGTGAATGAGAAGTCTATCATTTCACGACCCTCATCTATATGAAGACGAAGAGAATTTAACTCTTAGCGCGCACAGGCGAGGAGAAATAACGATGATTCTCAATGTGCACGTCGGTCGATATCATTGAGAGTGCTCTCATCGGGATCTTTAAACTCATATACCGGTTGCATCACCATTCTCGAAGCAGTGATCGCATGGACTTCTGGCCAGAGGGCTGCAGGTGCGCCGTCTTCCTGTCCTTCGACTACGACTCCTCCAGCGCCGAGATGTGGCGGACGCCGCTCGACATCGTCGCCCAGAGCAAGGGGTGGTTCGCCCCCAAGGTGGCCATCCCACGCATCTTGGACATGCTCGACCGACAGGACATCAAGGCGACGTTCTTCACGCCGGGATGGACGGCGGACAACTATCCCGAGTCGGTTGAGGAGATCGTCAACAGGGGGCACGAGATCGGTGCTCACGGCCACTCGCACGAGCGGATGACGGAGATCTCATACGAAGCGGAGGAATCGGTATTCGAGCGGATGATGGCGGCGCTGGAGCGCGTCGGCGCGTTGCCCGCGGGGTACAGGGCACCGTACTGGCTCGTGAGCGACCGCACGATCGGTCACCTCAAGCGCCTCGGGTTCAGGTACTCGAGCAACTTCATGGACGACGACATGCCCTATATGCTGAACTATCGCGGCATTGAGACAGGATTGGTCGAGCTCCCCGTCGACTGGATGCTCGACGATTGGCCGCAGTTCGAGACCGAGAGGCGCGCTCCCGACGAAGTCTACAGGCTGTGGAAGCCCGAGTTCGAGGGCCTGTACGAGCTGGGGAGGTACTTCGCCCTCACATGCCATCCCGAGTGCATCGGCAGGATATCACGGTTGAATATGCTGGAGAAGCTCCTCGAGGACATGAAGGGGAAAGGCGATATCTGGTTCGCCACGGGCAGCGAGATCGCCGAATGGGTACGAAGGGAACTCGCTAATCGCCCCTGAGTCGCCTCAGTTTCAGGACGAGCAAAGGCAACGCCTTCGCAGATGGCGCACGAATACAAGCATCACAGATCTCACTGAGCTCAGAAGAAAGAGGATTGACCTCGATAAGAGCACCCCCTCCCCTCTTCACTATGAGCGGCAGTGTGTCGGCCGGATGTACTGTTGCCGAGGTGCCGACGACGAGCATGCAGTCGCTGCGTTCTGCTTCCTCGATGCATCGCGTGAGGACATCCTGCGGTATCGGTTCGCCGAAGATCACCGTGTCGCCCTTAACGACGCCACCGCATTGTGGGCATCGCGGCGGCAACTCGGAAAAGTCGAACCCTGATCTGAGAAATCGGGCTCCGCATTCGATGCATCTGAGCTTGTGGACATTTCCGTGGATCTCGAGGACGTTTCGGCTGCCAGCGGCGAAGTGTAGGTTGTCGATGTTCTGCGTTATCAGCGTCTTCAGAACGCCCATCCTCTCCATCTCGGCGAGCGCGATGTGGCCGGGATTTGGCTTTGCTTCGGCGATGGATGTTCCCATACCTCGACGCCGATCGGGTTTCAGCGAATGCTCCCAGTAGGCTTTGGGGTCGGCGAGGAAACGCTGGTATCCGTCCATCGGAGGTTCCCCGTACCTCGTCCAGATGCCGCCGGGACCGCGGAACGGCGGGATGCCGCTCTCGACGGAGATGCCGGCGCCCGTCAGCGATATCACGTAATCGGCTGCGACCATCCTCGCTGCCGCGTCTCGGATGTCCTCCTTCAGATCTATGCCCATCGGTGAAGCACCTCGCCGAATGACGAAAAATAGTAGTAAAGCTCTCTCATTTCGACCTTTCCTTCAGCGCCTTCGTGAGCGCGGGGAGGACCTTGTACAGGTCGCCGACAACTCCGTAGTCCGACAGCTCGAAGATGCCCGCCGCCTCGTCGTTGTTTATCGCCACGATCGTCTGCGCGCCCCTGATGCCCGCCGCGTGCTGGATCGTCCCCGAGATGCCGCATGCGACGTAGAGTCGCGGTTTCACCTTCCGCCCGCTGATGCCGATCCACTCGTCGAGCCAGCCGCTGTCGGCGGCCACGGGCCTCGTGCACCCGATCTTGGCGCCCAGCACACCCGACAATGCCTCCAATAGCTGGAGATCCTCTTTGTTTCTGAAGCCGCGGCCGGCAGAGACGATGATGGTCGCCTCCTCGAGGCCGACGCTGGCCTTCACCTTCTTGCGCCGCTCGATGACTACGACCCTTGGCGATGGGAGGTCGATCTTGAGCCTGACGATCTCGCCCTTCCTCGGCGATGGCGGGGGCTTCGGGAAGGTGCGCGGCGCCACGGTCGCCATGTGCGGCATCTTTTTGCTCACCTCCTTGGCTATGGATGAGCCCCCGTAGGTCAGGCGCTCAGCAACGAGCCTCCGCTGGTCGTCCACGTCGAGGCTCGTGCACTCCGTCATACAGCCCGTCCCGAGGGCGGCCGCGATCCTCGGTGCGAGCTCCTTTCCCCTCTTCGTCGCCCCCATGATGATGATTTCGGGGGAGAACTCCTTGACTGCCGACAGGATCACCGCGCGGTACGTCTCCACGGAGAAATCGGCTAGTCTTGGGTCGTCGGCCACGTAAACCCTGTCCGCGCCGTACTCGGATAGGTTGCCGGCGTCCGCGATGCCCGAGCCCATCGCCAGCGCGGATAGACCTGCGCCGAGTTTATCGGCCAATTCTCTGCCCTTTCCGACCAGCTGGAGCTCGAGCTCCCGGTCCTCGGAATACACCATGACGCCCTTCGTCACCATCATCACTCCTCCAGTATCCCCTCGGCGAGGATGGCCTTGGCCAGCCTGTCGACCATCTCCTCGACAGTGTCGGCCTTGATGATTATGTGCTTGCGCTCGACGACGGGCGCCTCCACCTTGAGGACCTCAACCGAGGACGCCGCTCGGACCTCGTCGGCAGATAGGCCAAGCGACGCCGCGTCCCACTCGACGACGGGCTTCTTCTTGGCCTTCATGATGTTCATCAGGGACGGTATCCTCGGCTCGTTGACCTCCCTGACGACGGAGACCAGGGCGGGCAGCGCGACCTCAACGACCTCGTCGGTGTCCTCGAGCTCACGCTCGGCCCTCAGCTTTCCGTTCAAAAGCTCAAGGCGCTTGACGTAGGACACCTGGGGCAGGTCCAGCAGCTCGGCGAGGCGCGGCCCGATCTGCGAGGACAGGCTATCCAGCGTCATCTCGCCGCAGAGGATCAGGCCGAAGGAGCCCAGCTTTCTGACGGCCGCCGCGAGCACGAGGGACGTCGCCAGCGTGTCCACGCCCACGAGGGCCCTGTCTGAAACGATGTAGGCGGAGTCGGCCCCCATCGCAAGGGCCTCGAGCATCGAGGTCTTGGTGCGCTCGTCACCCATCGAGAGGGCGATCAGCTCGCCGCCGCCCTTCTCCTTGAGCTGGATCGCTGCCTCCAGCGCCCGCTTATCGACTTCACTAATCTTCCGCTTCACGCCCTCCGTCTGGGGCCGTCGGGTCGCCATATCGAACTTCAGCTCGGTGAGATCGACGATATCCTTGAGGAGCACGATGATCCTGGTCAGGCTGACGCAACCTCCTTATTACTCGAAATACCAAACCACCTGCCCTTTTTAGTCTTATGACCCCGAAAAAATCTATAAACTTTGAGCTAGAATAGAAGCCACGGATGTTCCATGGAAGTGAACGACGTTAGAAGGGTCACGATCCTCGGCGCTGGCCTCATGGGCCACGGGATCGCCCAGATAGCCGCCGTCGCGGGATTCGACGTGATCGTGCGCGACGTCAGCCAGGAGTTCTTGGACAAGGGCAGGCAGGAGATCGAGAAGAGCCTCAGGCGCCTCGTGGAGCGGGGGAGGATGACGCAGGACGCCGCGAAGGGAATCCTGGGAAGGATAGGGATGACGGTTTCCCTGCCTGACGCCGTGAAGGGCGCGGACCTCGTCGTCGAGGCGATACCCGAGAACCTCGAAATCAAACGCAATGTGTGGAAGGAGGTATCGGATCAGGCGAAGGGCGACGCGCTGCTCGCGACCAACACCTCCAGCATCAGTATAACGAAGATCGCAGAGGCGGTCAAACGCCCGCAGCGGTTCGTCGGCATGCACTTCTTCAATCCCCCCGTCGTCATGCGCCTCGTCGAGGTCATTCCAGGCGCCAAGACGGACGCCCAAACGGTGAAGCTGGCGGAGGCGCTGGCGGTAAAGATGGGCAAGACGCCAGTCGCCGTTAAGAAGGACTCGCCTGGATTCGTCGTCAACCGGGTCCTCGTCACCTACCTCAACGAGGCGACGAAGCTGATCGACGGCGGCAGGTGGACGAAGGAGCAGATCGACGGAGCGATGCAGTATGGGGCGAAGATGCCCATGGGGCCCTTCATGCTCTCTGACCTCATCGGAATGGACATCGTCTACAACATACTGAAGGTGTTCGAGGAGGACCTGGGCAGAGCGTACAGGCCCGCGAAGTCGATCGAGGCGCTGTTCAAGGCGAACAAGCTCGGAAGGAAGACGGGCGAGGGATTCTACAGCTACAAGGAGCAGCCCACGGCATCCGAGAAGGCCGGCGAGGGATTCGACGTCAACCTGCTCCTCAAGCCATTCGTCGCGGAGGCGGAGAAGGTGGTCAGGGAAGGTGTCGCGGACAAGGACGCCGTGGACACGGCGATGAAGCTCGGCGCCAACCTCCCCGCCGGCCCGTTCGAGATGGCGAGGAACCTGGGATGGTCTCCGAAGTGAGCGAGGAGAAGCCTGTCCTGTCGAGGATCGAGGACGGCGTCTGCTGGATCACCCTCAACAGGCCCGCGAAGCTGAACACGATAGTCCCCGAGATGCTGGACCTGATGAGCGAGGCGCTCGACAGGGCCGAGGTCGACGGAACGGTCAGATGCGTAGCGATCACGGGCGCCGGCGACCGGGCGTTCTGCGCAGGAGCGGACGTGTCGTTCCTCAGCACTCTGTCCGTCGAGGATGCAAAGGCGTTTTCACGCAGGGGCCACAGGACCTTCCTCAAGATCCTGAGGATCCCCAAACCCGTCGTCGCCGCCGTGAACGGCTACGCCCTCGGCGGAGGCTGCGAACTCGCAGTCGCGTGCGACATTAGGATAGCCTCCGAAAAGGCTCGATTCGGGCAGACCGAGATCAACCTCGGACTGATACCGGGCTGGGGAGGAACCCAGCTCCTACCCAAGATCGTCGGTACTGCCAAGGCAAAGGAGCTGATCCTGATGGGCGCAACCCTGAACGCCAACGAGGCCCTTCAGGCAGGCATCGTCAGCAAGGTCGTGACCGCAGATAAATTCTCGGACGAAGTTAAGGCTGCCGTGGGCATCCTCGCCAATGGCCCGAGAATTGCCATCGCCGAGGCCAAGAAACTGATAAACGCAGGTCTTTCCCTGGAGGCGGGTCTGGCGTCGGAGGCCGAGAGCTTCGGTCGGCTGTTTGCGACCGCGGATATGAAGGAGGGCGTCGCCGCCTTCGCGGGAAAACGCAAGCCAGTCTTCAAGAATAATGAGGTTAGAGCGGCCTGAAGCAGAGCTTCGTCTTATCTCCTTCTCTGACGAGTTCCGGCTCCACGCGCGCCCCGACGGTCACCTGTCCTCCATCCTGAACACCCAGGATCTGTCCTGTGATACTAGGGCCCTCGTCTAACGCCACGACTCCGCAGGCGTACGGGCACGCTCCCTTCATTCTGGTCAGTGGGACGTTTATGACGGTGAACGCGCGGATCGCTCCCCTTCCCTTGAACTCCTTCCATTCCAGATCCTTGCCTCCGCATCCTGGGCAGATGGGGCGGGGCGGGAGGATGAGCTTTCCGCAGCCCCCGCACCGAGCGCCCATTATCTTGCCCTCGCCCAGGAATTCGCTGAACGATTTTGACGTGAATGCTCTCTCGCTCACGTGAGTCACCTCCGGTATATCTGGATGGCCACCGTCGCCCCCGAGGCCCCGACGTTCTGGGTCAACCCGACCTCCGCCCCGGCGACCTGATGTCTCCCCGCCTCGCCGCGCAGCTGCTTGAACATCTCGTACGCCATGGCGGCGCCGGTGGCGCCCACCGGGTGCCCCTTCGCCTTCAGGCCCCCGTCGGGGTTCACGGGCTTGTCTCCGTCGAGTGCCGTCCTCCCCTCCTCGGCCGCCTTGGCGCCCTTGCCCTTCGGGAAGAAGCCGAGGTCCTCCGTCGCCAGAACCTCCGCTATGGTGAAGCAGTCGTGCACGTCCGCCACGTCGACGTCCTTCGGCCTCATGCCGGACATCTTGTATGCCTGGGACGCCGCCAATCGCGTCGCCGACAGGCTGGTCAGCTCGACCCTGTCGTGGAGAGACATCGTGTCCGAGGCCTGACCGATCCCGCCGATATTAACGGGCGTGTCCGTGTACTTCTTCGCGATCTCCGAGGCAGCGAGGATGAGGACCGCCGCGCCGTCGGATACGGGGCAACAGTCGAAGAGCCTGAGCGGATATGCGACGACGGGGTTGAGCGGCGAGCGAAGGAACTCCATCTCGTCCTTGAACGTCATGCCGCGTTTCTCTCCCAGGATCCTCGCCGTTTCCATGACCTCCGATTGGTACTGGGCCTTGGGGTTGAGGGCGCCGTTGTGGTGGTTCTTGATGGCGATGGCGGCGAGCTGCTCCCAGGTGGAACCGTACTTTGCGAAGTGTGCGGTCGCGAGCGAAGCGTAGAGGCCGGGGAAAGTGTATCCGGCGGACACCTCGTAGATCGCATCGGCGGCCATGGCCAGCGTGTCGGTCACCTCCTCCGTGCCCAGGTTCGTCATCTTCTCGACGCCGCCAACGATCACCGTGTCGTATGCCCCAGATGCGACGGCGAGGACGCCCATGTTCACGGCGACGCCGGAGCTCGCGCAGGCGTCTTCGATGCGGGTGGCGGGCCTTGGGCAGAGGCCGAGCCAGTCCACCATGAGGGCCCCGGTGTGGGCCTGATTCTCGAACGAGTCGCTCGAGAAGTTGCCCACGAACAGGGCATCCGTATCGCCCATCTGGAAGCCGTTGTCCACAGACTCGGCGGCCTCCAGTGCGGCCTCGACGAAGAGTTCCCTGTTCGTCTTGTCGGCGTGTATCTTGTGATGGAAGCGGGTCATCCCGGCTCCTATCACGGCGACGTTCCTCGACAGCCTCAAGGATCGAACCTCCCTTCAACTTTTTTTAATTGCGAATTAAACGTTTTGTCGAACGCCATTTCGACGAAAGTCGAAGGATCGCCTATGATGATGGAATTGTATAAATGATGAATGGATCCATATTTCGGTGAACATCGGAACAAATATATTTTGCAAATCAAAATCATCAACATTTGAATGGATGATCAAACATGTATTTTGGATGGAGTAAGGTTCTGGAAAAATTTAAAAACTGTTTGCTATATAGGCTTTTAGGTGATGCGATGAACGTGGCGTTCGTCCTCATCAACACGGACATGGGCTCGGAGAACGAGGTGAGCAAGGCCCTCCGTTCGATCGATGAGGTGAAAGAGGTGTACGGCGTGTACGGAGTCTACGACCTCGTCGTGCGGCTCGAAGCGGAGACGATGCAGCAGCTGAAGGACGCGATAGGCTCTAAGATCAGGCGCCTGAAGAACGTCAGATCAACCCTAACCATGATGGTGATCGATTAGGCTCGTGAGTCATTTCATCGGCCCGATGGCCAACCCGCCTAATAGCATTCATGATGGATCTCCTCGATGCATTCTATTTGGCGTTCGTGATGTACGTGGATCTCATCCGATGGCGGTCTTCTCTTCGAGGCCGTATTTTACAAGCTGCCTGATCCCCTCTTCGATGGTGTGTGCGGGTTTATACCCTAATATTTTGCCGATCTTTTTCGAATCGAGGGAGAAGTCCTTTGTTTCACCGGCCCTTGAGGCGACGTGAACAATTTGCGGTCGTTTCATGGCCGCTTCGCCCAATTCCTTTGAGACGAGTTCCGCGATCTGTCCTATCTCCATCGTCTTTCCGCCGACGTTGAAGGCTTCCCCGCCGATGCCCCTGGCATCGATGGCGGACTTGATCGCCCTCACGACGTCCAAGACATGAACGAAGTCCCTGCTTGACCTTCCATCGCCGTACACGGTGAGGGGTTTTCCCTCAAGCCCCTGCGACACGAACTTCGGGACGACCCCATCCCAATGGGTGTACAGCCCCAGGCCGAAGACATTCCCGAGGCGCAGGCTTATCGTCTCGAGGCCATCGTTGTAGTGGTACGTGTCCACGAGCTTCTCCGAGGCGAGCTTGGTCACCCCGTACAGGTTGAGCGGCCTGAGCGGGTGATCCTCGTCGACCGGCATCGCGATCGGAGTTCCGTAGACGGCCGAGCTTGAGCAGAAGACGACCTTTCCGACTCCGTTTCTTTTAGATGCGTCCATGACCTGTTTTGTCCCGAATACGTTGACGGATATCGCATCTTCGGGCCGCTCCCGGCACGCGTCGAGCGTCGAGATGGCTGCCATATGAACGACTGCATCGGCTTTTTCGAACGCCCTATCGAGCACCGCTCCATCCCGAACGTCGCCGACGACGAGCTTCAAGTTGTCGTTCCTGATACGGCTCAGGCTTTCGTAGTCTCCGTTGATCAGGTTGTCGACGGACGTCACGGATTCGCCCCTGCCGAGGAGGCTCATCACCAGAGCAGAGCCGATGTACCCCGCTCCGCCCGTCACCACGACCCTCATACACCCATCCTCAGAATCCATCTGCGGTGACGAATTTAAATGGGAAGTACGCCACGAGGAATCCTGACTTGATGGAGGTCCTCCTGGGGGATAACCTTATCAGTGAACCCGATTTCTGCTTATTCTGTGGCGGTGGGAAGGTTGGCGCGCGAAAGGAGAAGGGGCGATCCACTCGGCCTGGCGGGCTTCGGCGTTTTCCTCATCATCGTGGCGACCGTGGTCCTCATGTATCCGGACGTCTTCTCCAACATCGTGGCGTGGTTCAGGACCTGGAGTGCGGGTCCGACGATGATCCCCATCAGCCTCGTCTGGCCGCTGGCGTGGTTCCTCGCGGCGAGCGGCGTGTGGGGCCTCATCGTGGCGGCGATCAGGATCGTTGGGATTTTCAGCCCAAGGAACGGTGTATCGGACGCGTTCGGGGGGATATTCATGCTCGTCGTCGCTTTCCTGCTCAGGGAATATGCGATGAATCTCATCTCCGTCAACGTCCTGTGGCCATCGATCGTCATCGCCCTCGGAGGGCTAGTGCTCCTCGGGTCCGCGACCTCGTACGTGCTTCACGGCCGACTCCATTGATAGACATACGCCGAAACATGGCGAGTGGGTACGGCAAGTTGCGGATCCTGGTAACTGGCGGAGCGGGATTCATCGGTGGTCACCTGGTCGATCACCTGATGAATCTCGGACACGAAGTTCGAGTGATCGACAACCTGTCGGCTGGAAGTCTGAAAAACCTCGGAAAGTGGCTCGACGATCCTCGTCTCGAATTCGTCGAGGGAGATCTGCTCAGGCACCCAGACGTCGAAAAGGCCGTGGCGAGCTGCGAGGTCGTGTATCACCTCGCCGCGAACCCGGAGGTCCGAAGCTGGCTGGCGAGCCCTGAGGATCACTTCAGGCAGAACGTGGAGGCGACATACAACCTCCTCGAGGCGATGAGAGGCCGAGGAGAGGCCGAGGCGTTGGTGTTCACGTCATCGTCGACCGTGTACGGGGAGGCGCCCGTTCCCACACCCGAGGGATACGCGCCACTCAGGCCCATCTCCCTGTACGGGGCATCCAAGCTCGCCGCCGAGGCGTTGATCTCCGCATACGCCCACATGTACGGATTCCGTGGCGTCGTCTACCGTATGGCCAACGTCGTCGGCCCCCGCTGCAGCCACGGCGTCGTCCACGATTTCGTCGAGAAGCTGCGAGCCAATCCCAGGCAGCTCGAGATCCTGGGGGACGGTTCCCAGTCCAAATCGTACCTATACGTCGACGATTTCGTCGAGGGTATGCTCTTCGGCCTGCAAAAGACGAGGGAGAAGGTCGAGGTGCTGAACATCGGCTCCGAAGATAGGGTCGGTGTGGAGACGATCGCGCGCATCGTCATCGAGGAGATGGGGCTGAGGGATGTTGATCTGAGGCTGACCGGAGGGGTCGACGGCGGGCGCGGATGGATGGGCGACATCAAGCTCATGCAGCTCGACGTATCGCACATGAGGGCCCTCGGCTGGCGACCGCGCCTGGGCAGCGTCGACGCCGTGCGCGAGACGGTGAGATCGCTGATCAAACATTAGCAGGAATCTTTTTCTTAATTCGCACCGGACCCATCCGCGTTCGAAAATACCTAGACGAAAAGAGCCTTCTTTTTTCTTCTCTGGATCCCGTGACGAGTTCAATATCTAAGCCCAGGGAACGGAGTTGGTTCTTCAGCCCCGAGGCTTGACCTCGACGATTAGGCTTAATAGGATTCGAGGTCTCCTTCAAGCGGATTCGAGATGACCATCGTGCACGTCGGGGGGAGGGTGTACATGATCGACGCGGAGTACCACGGGCGTAACGGAGTACTCGGCACGTACGTCGTGAAGGGCGACAGGTCGATGGTCATCGACCCCGGCCCGACGGCATCGATCCCCGGCGTCGTCGAGGGACTCGAGGAGCTGGGAATCAGACACGGAGATCTGGCGTACGTCGCCGCCACTCACATTCACTTGGATCACACGGGCGGCGCGTGGAAGCTGCTCGAGCTCTTTCCGGAAGCTAGGCTGCACGTCCATCCGCGCGGATCGCAGCACATCGCCGACCCGCGCCAGTTGGAGTCCGCGGCGAGGCAGTTCTTCGGGGACAGGGTGGACGACTACGGCGAAATCAGGGGTGTACCGCCGAACAAGATCACCGAGTCGAGCGACGGCGAATGGATCGACCTGGGAGGGGCGAGGGTTCGAGTGATCTGGACGCCTGGCCACTCGACCCACCACCAGAGCTACTGTCTGACGGAAGAGGGCGTGACGATCCTCGGAGACGCTGGCGGCTTCTACTCTGCCTCGCCGGAGGTCATCATGCCCACGTCGCATCCGCCGTTCAACCCCGTGAAGGCGGTGGAGAGCCTCGATCGGCTCATCGCCCTAGCCCCAGATGTCGTCTGCTACAGCCACTTCGGGTTCGCCGGCGGCGGCGTCGAGAAGCTGCGGATGCATCGGAGCCAGGTCTTGCTGTGGTGCCGCATCGTCGAGGACGGCCTGAACGAGGGCCTCGGGCCCGAGGAGATGTTCAAGCGAGTCAGATCGGAGGATCCGATGGCGAGGCGGCTGGGGGATTTTTCAAGGGGCAGGGAGATGGCTTCCCTATCCAACATAGCCGGGTTCATAGAGTACTTCAGGTGGCTGAAGAAGAGCAAGCAGGAATCGTCAAAAATTGATCGGCCGTTGACCCAATGATCGTTTAAAGATGAGGATTCACTGGTGGGTTGAGACAGGGTCTTGAAAATCGACGGCGTCGTCTTCGATCTCGATGCGACTCTCGTCAACCTCGGCGGCTTCGTCGACTGGAAGCGCGCTCGCATGCGGGCGGTCGAAACCTACCTCGAATGTGGATGCTCCGAGGATGTGCTGGACGGCCTACGCGGCGTGAACCTCTTCGATATGCTCAACCGCATGTGGGACGAGCTCAGCGGATCGCTTCCCAGAGACAGGGCCCAACACGTACAGGACATGGTATACGCGCAGATATCCAAGTGCGAGTCCGAGGGCGCCGCACAGTGCCAGATCCTCCCCGGCTGCCTCGAATCTCTGGACTGGCTGAGAGAGCACGGCATAAAGATGGGCATCGCCACGTCGAACTCTCAGGAAGTCGCAGAGGCGATCCTGAAACAGAACGGCTTACGCGACTACTTCGCCTTCGTCGTCGGAAGAGAAGCGGGCGTGAGAATGAAGCCCAACCCGGATCAGATACTGGCATGTTTCGAGAAGCTCGGC
>Ga0315280_10000915_pt1 | contig 53297 bp, 36 predicted proteins | sample YL17G06_40_MG_FD_203697 | JGI IMG/M metagenome (GOLD analysis project Ga0315280, IMG submission 203697) | Sediment microbial communities from Yellowstone Lake, YNP, Wyoming, USA - YL17G06_40 | ecosystem: Environmental > Aquatic > Freshwater > Lake > Sediment | place: USA: Wyoming | collected... | reverse complement strand
CTTGTACATCTGTTGTTACTATATCACCCTCACCTCAATGGCTAGGCCTGAAGGCCGCCACGGCGGCTCCGACTGCGTCGGAGCTTAGCCGTCCTCTCCCGCGTTCGCGGGCATCGTACGGCAGGCGAGACGCCTGCCCTACCGCACGATCGGTAGCGCAGCCGTCTCGGCTGCGCGCCCGCCTTGGCGGACGACGCAGTTCCGCTCCGGCGGACGAAGGCGTCGGCGGGCGAAGTTGCCCTGGCAGGGAGAGGATGAACTTGGTCCGACCCCTCTCCCTTCAAGGGAGAGGCGGGGTGAGGGTGATCGGCCAGGCAACAGCAATCTTACAAGACAGCACTAGGCCCGACTCTGTCGGGCCGGGATGGCGGTCGGAGAGCTAGCCAGATGAGAATCACCGGGCGCACAACAGTGGTCGGGGTTTTCGGCTATCCCGTCGGTCACAGCCTCTCGCCGCCGATGTGGAACGCCGCCTTCGAGCACGATGGTCTGGACTGGTGCTACGTGCCGTTCGCGGTCGCGGCGGAGGATGTCGAGCGCGCGCTGCGGGCGCTGCCGGCGTTGGGCATGGCAGGCGTGAACCTGACCATTCCGCTAAAGGAGCGCGCGCTGCGTGTGGTGGACGAGGTGATACCGCCGGCTGATCTGGTGGGCGCAGTCAACACCGTGCTCTGCCGCGAGGGGCGACTCATCGGCTACAACACCGATGTCGAGGGCTTCACCATTTCGCTGCTCGAGCGCGGCGAGGATCTGTCGGGCGCGACGGTCGCAGTGCTGGGCGCGGGCGGCGCGGCGCGCGCCGCGGTGGTGGCGCTGGCGCAGATGGGCGCGGCGCGCATATGGGTCATTGCGCGGCGCCTGGAGCAAGGTGCGCCGACGGCAGAGCTCGCGCGGCAGGCCGCGCCGGGCGTTCAAGGCGCCGCTATCGCCTGGACCGAGGAATCGCTGCGGGCTGCGATCCCCAAGGTCGACGCGCTGGTCAACGCGACTCCGATCGGCATGCATCCGCACCACGACGAGCCGCCGCCCATTCCCCACGACTTGCTGCATCCTGGAACCCTGGTATATGATATGGTATATAACCCTGCGGTAACGCGCCTGCTGGCGAGCGCGCAGGAGCGCGGCTGCCGGGTGGTGGGCGGCCGGCGCATGCTCGTGCTTCAGGGGGCCGCGGCATACGCTATCTGGACCGGGCACCCGGCGCCGGTGGAGGTCATGCACCGGGCGCTGGCGCAGGCCCTGGAGGGGGCCGCCGAGCCGCGTGGCGGCTAGAAAGGACACCGTGGCAAATTTCACGCCAGCCTAGCAGGAGAAGGCGCGCGCGAGAGCGAAGTCCATGCCGTACGACGCTTGGGCGCGACCTCGAATCACACCAACCAGCGGCGCATTGAGCGCCGGGCCACGCCGCCGACGAGACCACTTGCGGGCGGTAGTTGCACCTGCACGAGGCGTTTTACCCTGGCCAGCGTTTGGCAGTGCGATCGCGTTTAGCCCCCCCTGGAGGGCGGTATATAGGAGGCGCTGCGGCGCGCGTGGCGCGTGGGGCGCACGTCCCGTTGCGGGGGTTTGCTTTTGTGGTATAATGACCTTGGTCCAGTGGGCAGCCACGGCATTTATCATGTCATCTCAGCCGGGAAGACGGTGCCTCACGCGTTGAGGTATAGGGCATGGCGACATCCCGCGGACCGAAGAAGCCCATAGGACAAATCCTGCTCGATCACGGATTGATCACGCAGGCGCAGCTTGAAGAAGCCCTAGCGATACAGACGAGCAACACCGAGAAGCTCGGTCGTATCCTAGTCGATCGTGGCTACGTCAAAGAGAAGGACGTTCTCCGCGCCTACGCCGAGCAGATCGGCGTTCCCTTCGTCGAACTCGACCGCTCGCAGGTCGACGAGCAGGCTTCGAAGTCCATCCCCCAGAGCATGATCCAGCGCCACACCGCGATCCCCATTCGCCGCAATGGGAACCGCCTGGTGGTGGCGATGGCTGACCCCACCAACGTCTTCGCCCTCGACGACATCCGCCTCATGACTGGCTACGAGGTCGAGCCGGTGCTCGCCAGCGCCGATGATATCATGGCCATCCAGCGCACCGAGTCCGGCGGCGCCATCTCCGACGAATCCCTTCAGACCGCGCTGCAAGCCTTGGGCGTGGGCGGCGGCGGCGCGAGCGTCGAGACCGAGATCATGGCCGGCGCCGGCGCCGACGAGGACGTCGACCGCGCGCAGCAGCTCGCGGACGAAGCGCCCATAATCCGCGTCGTCAACGTCATCATCCAGACCGCGATCAAGGAGCGCGCCAGCGACATTCATATCGAGCCCGACCGGCGCGGGGTGCGCGTGCGCTACCGCATTGACGGCGTGCTGCACGAGCGCATGAACATCCCCAAGTACGTCCACGCGCCGCTCATCTCGCGCATCAAGATCATGGCCGACATGAACATCGCCGAGCGCCGCGTGCCGCTCGACGGCCGCATCCACGTTCGCCACGAGGGCAAGGACTACGACCTGCGCGTCTCGACCCTGCCCACCGTCTTCGGCGAGAAAGCGGTGATGCGCATCCTCGACCAGTCGAGCGTGCTCATCGGCCTCAACAAGCTCGGCATGTTCCCCGAGGTGCAGGCGGAGGTCGAGACCGTCATCGTCCAGCCCAACGGCATGTTCCTCTCCACCGGCCCCACCGGCTCCGGCAAGACCACCACCCAGTACGCTATCCTCAATAAGATCAACTCGGTCGAGAAGAACATCATCACCATCGAGGACCCGGTGGAGTACCAGCTTCCGGGCATCAGCCAGGTGCACGTCAACCGCAAGGCGGGGCTGACCTTCGCCAACGCGATGCGCCACTTCCTGCGCCAGGACCCGGACATCATCATGGTGGGCGAGATCCGCGACCTGGAGACGGGCGAGATCGCGGTGCAGGCCTCTCTGACCGGCCACCTGGTGCTGTCCACCCTGCATACCAACGACGCGCCCTCGGCGGTGACCCGCCTGGTGGACATGGGGATCGAGCCGTTCCTCATCTCGGCTTCGGTGGCGGCGGTGCTGGCGCAGCGGCTGGCGCGCCGCATCTGCCCCAACTGCAAGGAGCAGTACCGCCCGCCGATGGAGGCGCTCACCCGCGTCGGGTTCCGCGTCGCCGACGCCGAGGACGTGGTCTTCTACCGCGGCCGCGGCTGCGAGCAGTGCATGCACACCGGCTACTACGGGCGCACCGGCATCTTCGAGCTGATGCTGATGAACGAGGAGATCCAGGACCTCGTCGTCAAGCGCGCGCCGCTGTCGGAGGTCGTCGAGGCGGCGATCGCCAACGGCATGAAGACGCTCAAGCAGGACGGGTTCGAGAAAGTCATCGAGGGCATGACCACGATCGAGGAGGTCATGCGGGTGGTCTTCACGCAAGGGGCGCGCTGACGCCCGAGCGGTAACGACGTCCGCGCTCCCCGCCCGCGTCAGCGCGAGCGGGGCGCGTGCTTATAGGAGGCCAGTGGTCTAATGGACGCGGCTACTGAGGTCGAAGCGAGCCAGGCGCCGGCGGTCGAAAGCGCGGGGCCGGTGCTCGCGCGAGCGGTGCCGGAGGCCCGGATCAAGGACCTGGGCGATGTCCACATCGACGAGCTTTTGGACATCGTGGTGCGCAAGAACGCCTCCGACCTGCACATCGCCGTCGGCATCCCGCCGGTCATCCGCGTTGACGGCGAGCTCTACCAGATGCCGTACAGCGTCTTCGACGAGCACACCTCGCAGCGCATGATCTACGACATCCTGACCGACGAGCAGATCCAGACCTTCGAGAGCACCTATGAGCTGGACTGCTCCTACCCGCTGGGCAAGGTGGCGCGCTTTCGCGTCAACGTCTTTCGCGACAAGGGCACCGCGGCGGGCGCGTTCCGCTTGATCCCGGCGAAGATCCCTACCGTGCGCGAGCTCAACCTGCCGCTGGTGCTGGAGGACCTGGCGCGCCGACCGCGCGGCCTGGTGCTAGTGACCGGCCCCACCGGCAGCGGCAAGTCCACCACCCTGGCCGCCATGATCGGGCTCATCAACACCGAGCAGTCGAAGCACATCATCACCATCGAAGACCCCATCGAGTACCTGCATACGCATAGGAAAAGCATCATCAACCAGCGCGAGCTGGGGCAGGATACCAAGGACTTCCAGATCGCCCTGCGCGAGGCGCTGCGCGAAGACCCCGACGTCATCCTGGTGGGCGAGATGCGCGACCTGGAGACGATGCGCCTGGCCATCACCGCCGCCGAGACCGGGCACCTGGTCTTCGCCACCGTCCACACCAACAACGCCGCGCAAACCGTTGACCGCATCGTCGACGTTTTCCCGGTGGGGCAGCAGGAGCAGATCCGCATCATGCTCTCCAACAACCTGGAGGCGGTGGTCTCGCAGCAGCTCATGCCGCGCGCCGGCATGCCCGGGCGCATCGCCGCGATCGAGGTCATGATCGCCTCCGCGGCCATCCGCAACCTCATCCGCGAGGCCAAGGCGCACCAGATCACCTCCATCATTCAGACCAGCGCCCATATCGGCATGCAGACCATGGACCAGTGCCTGAAGGACTACTACCAGCGCGGGCTCGTCACCTATGAGGAAGCCCTGGCGCGGGCGATGAACGTGGACGAGCTGAAGAAGATGCTCTTCACCAAGGGCAGCGGCCCCGGCTAGAGCGGCCGGCGATGACGGGCAGCGACGGCGGGCGCGGCGCAGCCAGCAGGAGGCGGTTCGATGGCGGTATTCACCTACGTCGCGAAGGACGCCCTGGGCAAGGTGCACAAAGGCCAGGGCGAAGCCGAGAACGAGCAGGTGCTGGTGCGCCGGCTCCGCGAAAAAGGCTTCTGGGTGCAGAAGGTGAGCGAGGAGCGCGCCGCCCCCGCCGAGCGGGCGGTGCGGCCGCGCCGCGGCTTCGCCATCTTCGGCCGCGTCAGCGGGCGCGACCTGTCCATGTTCTGCCGCCAGTTCGCGACCATGATGAACGCCGGCGTGTCGCTGGTGCGCTGCCTGGCGGTGCTCGAGGAGCAGACCTCCAGCCTGCGCCTGCGCGAGATCATCCGCGACATCCAGGCCTCGGTCGAATCGGGCGAGACGCTGTCGCGCGCGCTCACCAAGTATCCCGGCGTCTTCTCCAACCTCTTCGTCGGCCTGGTGCGCGCGGGCGAGGTCGGCGGCGTGCTCGACGAAACCCTCAACCGCCTCGCCACCTTCCTCGAGGAGGACCAGCGCCTCAAGCGCCGCATCAAGTCGGCCATGACCTACCCCACGCTGGTCTTGGTCTTCGCCATCGGCATCGTCCTCGGCCTGGTGACCTTCATCATCCCCCGCTTCATGGACCTGTTCGTCGAGCTTGGGGTCAAGGAGCTGCCGGCGCCGACGCAGGTGCTGGTCAGCTTCTCCAACTTCACCAAGGCCAGGTGGTACATCGTCATCGTCGGCGTGGTGCTGCTGTGGACGTCGTTCAGTCGCTACATCCGCACCCGCACCGGCAAGCGTCAGTGGGACTGGCTCAAGCTGCGCATACCGGTCTTCGGCAAGCTCAATCATAAGGTCGCCATCGCGCGCTTCTCGCGCACCCTCGGCACCCTGCTCGTCAGCGGCGTGCCCATTCTTCAGGCGCTCGAGACCGTCGCCGGCGCGCTCGACAACGAGATCATCGGCGACGCGGTGATGGCCGCCCGCGCCGCCATCCGCGAAGGCGAGCGCATCGGCGACCCCCTCGCCAAGAGCGGCCTCTTCCCGCCCATGGTGGTGCAGATGATCTCCATCGGCGAGGAGACGGGCTCGCTCGACGCCATGCTGAGCAAGGTCGCCGACTTCTACGAGAACGAGGTCGAGGCCACCCTGCAAAGCCTGACCGCCGCCCTGGAGCCGGTGATGATCGTGTTCCTGGGCGGCATCGTCGGCTTCATCGTCATCTCGATGTTTCTGCCCCTTGTCGCCATCATTAACGAGCTGGCGAGCGGCGGCGGCGAGTGACCGCCCCGGCATGGCCGACCTGAGCGCCGCGATCTTCGTCTTCGTCCTGGGCACGGTAGTGGGGAGCTTTCTCAACGTCCTCATCTACCGCCTGCCGCGCGAGGAGTCGATCGTCGCCCCGCCCTCGCACTGCCCGGCGTGTGGGCGGCGGCTGGCGCCGCTCGACCTCGTGCCTTTAGTGAGTTTTCTTGCGCTCGGGCGCAAGTGCCGTTACTGCCGCGCCCCCATCGGGTGGCGCTACTTCGTGGTCGAGCTGCTGACCGGGATGGCGTTCGTCGGCGCCTGGCTCACATCGCCGCAGGTGTGGACGCAGGGCGCGCCGGCGATCGCGGGCGTGGTGGCGAAGCTGATCTTCGCCGCCTTGCTGATCGCCATATTCTTTATCGACCTCGAGCACATGATCATCCCCGATGAGCTGGTTCTCACCGGCCTCGGGGTCGGCCTGGCGCTCGATATCGCGGGGCTGCTGCTGTGGCACGAGGCGCTGGTGTCGATCCACGTTCCGGCGACGGCGTGGGTGTTGCGTCTGCCGCAGTCCGTGGTCGGGGCCGTGGTCGGGGCGGCGTTTTTCCTGGTCATCGAGGGCTTCAGCCAGCTCGTCTTCCGCAAGGAGGGCATGGGCGGCGGCGACCTCAAGCTGGGGGCCGCTATCGGCGCCATGTTCGGGCCGCGGCTGGCGCTGTTGTCGTTCGGGCTGGCGGTGGTGGCCGGGGCGGTGGTCGGCGCCGCGCTGATGATCGCCCGCCGGCGCGGCCGGCAGGACTATATCCCGTTCGGGCCGTTCATGGTCGTGACGGCATTCGCGATCATGCTCTTTCCGACGGCGATCTGGTCGGCGATGGAGAAGACTTATCTGGCCTGGCGCAGCACGTGGGCGGGGTAGGAGGGCAGATAGCAGACAGTAGAGAGCGGAAATCAGAAGGGACAGTCTGCATTAAGCCGCGCACTGCTATCTGCTCTCTGCTCACTGCTAACCCGGCCTATTCATACCGTGCGCCGGAGGGACGCAGGCGAGACGCCTGCGCTACCGGTATGAATAATGCGGGCTAACTGCTATCTGCTCTCTGCTCACTGCCGACTGCTATCTCCGCCTTGTTTAGCGCCGAATGGCGCGGGGTATGGTAGAGGCGGACGCGGCGTGACGCTGTTGCGGGTCGCTCACCACGCCCTCGGCTCACGCACCGGCCGGCATGGTACGATAGCGCAGAGAGAATGAGGGAAGCGAGGGTAGAGATGATGGGCGCTCAGAATCAGCGTGCGCGTGGCGGCGGCCACGTCGGAGGCAGCCTCACGGCGCGGGGTCGCAAGCGCGGCTTCACGCTCATCGAGCTGCTGGTGGTCATCGGCATCATCGCCGTCCTGGCCGCCATCGTCATTCCGGTTTACGCCAGGGCGCAGGAGAAAGCGCGTCAGGCCACCTGCTTGGCCAACATGCACACCATCGTCACCGCCATGAAGATGTACCAGATGGATTACCGCGATTTCCCGCCGCCTTACGATCCCGTCACCGGCTCTGGCGGCATCACCTCTCTGTACCTGGCCGACTACATCAGCGCCACCAAGAGCCTGCGCTGCCCGGATGACCGCAGCGACATGAAGAGTTACGTCGATTCCTTCACCGCCGCCAGCATGACGCCCGAGCAGCAATTCGTCGGCTCCGGCGTTGCCTGGGACAACCAATACTACCTCGCGCACTACAGCAGCTACAACTGCATGCCGGCTGTTAACCCCGTGGCCAGCGGCACCCCGCCGGCGCCCACCGCCGATTACCAGATCTACAACTACTACGGCTACGACGGCTACGGCCTGTCCCATCTCGGCATCGCCGACGCCGACGCCGACATCGGTCGCACCTACCTCTCGACGTCCGCGAAATTCGCCGGCCTGTGCAACCGCTGGACGCCCGACGAGACCATTATCACCCACTGTCCGTTCCACCGCGATTTCTTCGGCGGCGAGGCGGCCTGGCAAGACGTCGTGGTGCGCCTGGGGGGCAACGCCGAGCTGATGAAAGTCGCGGGTGATCCGGTGGCAATCTGGATCAACCAGAAGCCCCAGTAAGCGGGCGCATGTCTGCTGGGGGCGGAGCGCCGGAGCAAGGCGCTTCGCCGCGGCGCCGCATTGAACCCGGGCGCCGCTGCGGGCTGAACTGAAAGGGCAGCCGCCCGATGGTAGGGCACTGCGTACCAGATGCTCTTGGGCACTCTCAACCGATCGCGCGCGTGACGCCGCCGGCCCGAGTCCTGGGCACCGGGCGGCGGGGCTGGCAGGGTCCGCAGCGGCCGGATGGTCGCAGCGACCGGGCGAGCCGCGGCATGACCATCATCGAGATGCTGGTGGTGCTCTCGATCGCCGCCGTGCTCGCCGCCATCGTCGTGCCAGTCTTCAGCGCCATTCAGTATCGCGAGCGCATCGGCTCGTGCGCCACCAACCTCAAGACCATCGGCCAGGCCCTACTCATGTACCGCAACGACTACCTCGCCTTTCCGCCCGATGCCAGCGAGTGGTGGGACCGCAGCAAGGGCCAGCATGGCCTGGGGCTGTCGCAGCTCTACCGCGCCTACTGGGCCTACGAGCAGCCGGAGGTCGAGCAGCTTTACCACGCCTACTCGGCCTACGAGCAGCCGGAGGTCGAGCAATACCTCATGCCGCCGGCCAACTATATCACCGAGGCGCGGGTGCTGCACTGCCCCAACGCGCGCGTCGACCAGCCCGATTTCAGCGACTGGCCCTATCTCGGCGGCTACAACACATACGACTGGAACTACCGCCGCGATCGCTCGGACATCTGGCCGGGTCAAGGCCTGCGCAGCCTGTTGCAGCCCTTCCCGCCCGACAATACCGTGGTCACCTGGTGCCCCATGCACCGCGACGACCCGCCGGCCAATGCCGCCGACCTGGGCAATATCCGAACCGGCGACCAGGACTTGGTGCTGTGGGTTGACGGCAGCGTCAGCCGCATGCCATCGCGTTACGACCAATATACGGCAGAGCAGCCGCGCTATTAGCAGCGGGCCCCGGCCATGCCTCGCGTGGCCTGGCCTGACGCCTTGATCTCCGCGCCCGAAATGGGAGCGGGCAGGGCGCGCTAAAACGGCATCGAATTCTTCTTATCGGGAGTATCATGCGAGGCTACTCTGCCAAACAGGCTTGGTGCGTATGGTCGCGCCAGGAGGCTGTCATCCCGAGAGAAGTGAGGAATCTCCTGCGGGTAGCCGCAACGAGATGCTTCGCTCCGCTCAGCATGACAGATAGCGGTGTGGGCAGGCGAGGCGCCGGGCCTGCCGAGCGTGGGCGGTGCGGCCGACGCCAGTCCGGTTTCACCCTCGTCGAGGTCCTGGTGGCGCTGGTCATCCTGCTCATCGGCGCCTATGTCGCCCTGCGCATCTTCCCCGCCGGCTTCGCCGCCATCGAGCGCGCGCGCCAGGAATCGCTCGCCGCGCGCCTGGCCGACCAGGAGGTTCAGCGCTGGCAGCTCGCCGCCGGCAGCCTGCCCGAGGCCATCGTCTGGGCCGACAGCTCCAGCGGCAGCCTGATCTACAACGTCAACTACGCCGCTTACGACCCCACCGATCCGTTAGTCGGCCTGCGGCCCAACTGGGACAACCCCAACTGGCAGCCGGACAGCCTCTACAAGCCGCGCACCATCATTGGCGAGGTGCTGCCTATCGGCGAGCACCCGGACCCCACCACCGGCGTCATCAGCGTCCCCCTGTGCCGCCTGCGCTTCGGCCCATTAGTGCACCTATACGACAACCCGGCGAATGGCGATCCGCTCTTCGTCTATACCACGCAGTACCAGCGGGCCGATACCCCGGACCTGCTCGTGAACTACACCACCTCCGGCGCCAAAGACTGGGGGCGCTACTACGTCAACTATCGCGATGGCAGCATCAGCTTCGACTATGTCCCCGACGCCGCGAGCGCGGGCGGCTACGACCGCCGCTTCCGCGTCGAGTTCACCTATCTCACCGCCGCCGGCCCGGGCGCGCCGGCGGAACGCCGCTACGACATGTGGCAGACGACCTATATGATCACCGTCCCGGCCGACTATGACAGCACGCGCCTGGGGTCGACGCGGCCTCCACCCCAGGGTCGCCAGGGGCCGCTGTCGCTGTTCGGCGCCGGCGGGCCGCCGCCGGGCTTCGAAGGCGTCGTGCCCGCCAGCGAGCGGGTGCACCAGGCGCTCATCTTCGATGGCACTCCCGCGCCTTCCGGCCCGGGCCATTTCACGCTGGATAAGGATGTCTCGGCGCCCGACTGCCACCTGCTGTTCGCCGCCGGCGACGCGGGGCGCACGGTGCACGTGGACTACCGCGCGCGTGACTGGCAGATCCTGCTGGAAGAGCGCGTGCCCGACGAATCGTTGCAGGTCCAGCTCGTGCTGGGGCCGCTCAAGAATGCGCAGTATAAGAACCCGCCGCGCCAGCCTGACGCGCCGGACCGCTTGATCCCCGGCGACGATGCCATGGTGATCATCCTCGACACCGATGACGGCTCGCGGCTCAGCGGCTTCACCGTGGATTACGCAACGGGCCTGATAGACCTCGCCGGCGCGACCAGGCCTGACGGCGCGCCGGCGGCGGCCGGCAGGACCTACCGCATCTACTATCGCAGCGAGCTGGACTGGGCCATCCAGCCGATGAAGGCGGCGGCGGAATACAGCGTGCTGGTGGGCGACACTGAGGTGCCAACCTACCGCTCGGCGGTCTGGGTCTGGGATCGGACCAAGAGCCCGCCGGAGCCGACGAACCAGCTTCTATTCGGCCGCTGCGAAGTCGCCAAGAGCATCGTCGCCAACTATTACATGTACACTAACCCGGGCAGCGAATCGGATCCCGAGCCGCGCCTCGTCGCCGGCGACCTCAAGCCGGTGACGGTGGCGGGCGATCAGGTCCTGATCGCGCTGTCGCAGATTCCCCGCTACGGCCTGCGCGTCCGCGGCGCGAGCTTGAGTGCGCGCGTGCTGTGGGCGGGGCGCGGCAGGATCCAGGCCGCCGGCAGCGGCAGCCCGCCGGCGGGAACCGATGGCCTGTCGCCGGAGAGCTGGCGCCAGGTCAAGGTCGAGACATTCCTGCGGCGGCAGTAGGGCGGGCAAGAGGGTCGAACCGTGCAACCGCGTGTTGCATGGGCACGTAGGGGTCGGCCTCCTGGCCGACCCGCGGGATGGCACGGACGGGGCTACGCGGCTGCAACGTAGGGGTCGGCCTCCTGGCCGACCCGCGGGATGGCACGGACGGGTTGGGATGGAACCCGACCCCTACGGAGCGGATTCGGGTCGGGATGGAACGCGACCCCTACGCGGCTGCAACGTAGGGGTCGGCCTCCTGGCCGACCCGCGGGATAGCACGGACGGGTCGGGGTGGAACCCGACCCCTACGGAGCGGATTCGGGTCGGGGTGGAACCCGACCCCTACGGACCGGATTCGGGTCGCGGCGCCCGCCGGCCCGCGGCGAGGCGAGAGGCTTACGGGTCTTCAAGAGTATGGCGTTTGACTGCACAGACGGACGGCACATGACATCGGCGCGACAACAGCGTTCTATATCCGGCTTCACCCTCATCGAGATTCTCGTCACGGTGGGGCTGATCGCCATTCTGCTGGTGCTGGTGGGCTATCCGATCATCGCCGGCTTCGCCTACATGGAAAAGAGCGTCGCGCGCGCCGACGCGCAGTCGGCGGCCCGCCTGGCGCTGGACGCCATGAGCCGCGAGCTGGCCGAGGCGATGTATGTCTTCGACGTCCCCATCGGCGGCGGGTTCATTGCATTCCTGCCGGCGCAGAGCTCGGGGCTGGAGCGCGCGGCGCCGATCGCGCCGGCCCCGGATGCGATCCGCTATTGGCGCGCCTTGCGCGATCCGTCGCTGCCCTACGCGCCTTTCTGGCAAGGCGGCAGCCAGTGGAATCCCTACTACCTGGCGCGCACCATGATTCGCGATCCGTCGTATAACGCCGACCTCTGGAACGGATCACCTTGGGTCGACCCCGGCAACCACAACCTGGGCCGCGTCATGCCGCGCGCGACCTTCTGGTACGCCGACGGCTACGAGGGCTTACCGACATCACAGCCTGGCTACCCGTGGCTCGAAGCGCCAGGGGATTACCAGACCTACCGCCAGTTGGCGGTGGCCCTGACGCCGAGCAACCCCGATTACGATATCCCTGTGGCCGGGTTCTCTCCCGCCCGCACCCCGAACGAAACGCTGATCCCGTGGACCGGCGCGTTCCCGCGCGATTACAGCCGCTACCGCGCGCGCTATCCATTGTGGCAGGGCTTCGCGCAGTGGGACCCCGGGGCCTCGCCGGCGGCTTTTCAGTCCATGGGCCAGGTCCGGGTTTACCTGGTCGAGGAATACGGGGGTAAGCGCCAGCTTGCCTATCGCACGGGCGTCGATCCCGCGAGCGGCGCGGTGACCGTGGGCCGCGTGGTGGATGCCGCTGACCCGAGCAAGGACGTGCCGATCTACAATGTCGCGGCCTATCCCCGTCGCGTGGTGACGAATGCCGGCGAGGCGGGGTTTGCCTTCGGCATTGACTGCGACCGCGGCGAGGTGCGGTTCGACTTTCCGGCGCAGGATCAGATCGCGGCCGCGAGCAGCATGTACCGCTACGATCTGTCGGACGCCACCCTGCCCGCCCCGCCGCCGACGCTGTCTTACGTCCCGGACCTCGATCCTGACTCCTGGCGCGACTCGCGGCGCATCGTGTATGGCTCGGCCAGCGTGTGGGTCGAGCACGGCGCCGACATCACCTACTACAAGCTGGTCGATCCTATGCCCGCCGCCGACCAGATCGGACGCAATCGCTATGCCATCGACGGCCTCAAGATAGTCTTCGATAGCGATTCAGGAGAGCATCCGGGCGACGGTGACATCATCCATGTTGAGTATCGGTATCGCAATAATCCCGAAGATCAGCTCGTCGTCGCCACCTACGACACGAAGGCGATCATCAACATCGCGCTCACCGTGAGCAAACGCGACATCGCGGCGCGCACGCCCAAGGCGGCGCGCCAGGAGGTGACCCTGGCGGCGAAGGTGAGGCTCAAGAACGTCCCGCGGTAGGGAGTCATCCACAGATCACGCGGATTGGGATTATCCGGGGATTGGGAATATCCACAGATTTCGCAGATTGCACAGATCTCAAGCGATAGAGAAAACGCGAAGAACCCACAGATAGGCACAGATTGTCGGAACGCCATGCAGGTGATGGTCATTGCACGGAGGCCCAGAGCAGAGTGTGTGGAGATGACGCAAGGGATGCGCGAACCCATGCAATCATCGGGGCAGCGATGGAGGTGCACACCCAGCTCGGATGTGGCTTTCTCGAGCCGGTGTACCAAGAGGCGCTTGCGATTGAGCTCGGCAACCGGCAGATTCCGTTCGAACGCGAGGTCGAACTACCGGTGTCATACAAAGGTCAACAGCTGAACCTGTCGTATCGCGCCGACTTCGTATGCTTTGGGTCTGTGGTAATTGAGCTGAAGGCGCTGCGTGACCTCAGCGGAAGTGAGGAAGGGCAGGTTATGAACTAGCTTACTGAAGCTCGCATATTACGTTCGAGGCCAGCGATGGGACTTGACGCTCGCAAATAGCGGTTTGACGTATAACCTATTACGCGAGCGTCAATAAGGCGTCGGGAATCCGGGTCGGATTGCTCTTGAATTTCGGGGCGTCCTCACTCCAATATCGTCGCTTCGTGGTAGGGTACGAGCAAGAATCCATGCCGGGTTGACTCCGAAATCTGTGTCAGTCTGTGAAATCTGTGGACTATAAACCTGTGAAATCTGTGGATAGGCGATACCAGGACGAGTCCGGCCAGGCGCTGATCATGGCGGTCATGGTCATGCTCATCATCGCCGTGCTGGCGGCGCTGTTCCTGGCCATCATCGCCACGCAGCTGCGGCAGTCGCAGCGCCAGACCTTCACCATCGAGCTTCAGGAGATTGCCGAGGCCGGCCTGCGCTACGCCGACTACAACCTGGTGCACGGCCCCGACGGCGCCGACTGGCGGCCCGACCCCAACCCCGGCACCTTCGACTATGGCAGCGGCCAGTTCCGCCTGACCGTGACCTACGAGCCCGAGGCGGGCGACCCCTATTCCCGCTTCATCAAGCTGGAGAGCCTGGCGCAGATGAAGGGCAACCCCTTCCTCCAGCGGCGCATGGTGGCCTACAAGCCGATCCTGGTAACCGATTACGTGCGCTTCGTGCATAACCTCGACAAGAGCCCGCTGCCGGCGTCGTTGGGCGCCAATGTGGGGATGTATCTCTACGAGGATCCCACCCTTCCGTGGCCGCAGTTGCCCTCCGATTCCGGGCGTCTCTATCCCGGCCGCCGGTATAAGACGGTGCTCGATGGCCCCATCCGCGTCAACACCGACCTCACCTGGCATGGCGACGTGCTGGTGAACCTCTCTTCGACGCGCGGTGACAACGTGGCCGTCGCCGGCGACATCTCCCATGACATGGTGCGGGAATGGAATGCCACCACCCATCGTTGGGATGACCCGAGCAGCCCGCTGACCCAGGTGCAGGTGGCGATCGACAGCGGCGTGCCGCGTGTGGTTGCCGAGAGCGCAAGCGGCAGCTTCACCTCTCTCGACGGCTACTACCGCGACGGCGAGAAGCAAGACGATGTCGCCGGCAACCCGCGCTGGGTGCGCTATATCGAGCCGCCGACGCTCGACGCCGAGCGTTACCTCGCCTCGACCCGCGACTCCGGCGTCTGGAAGTCAGGCGAGGGCGATTACGCCGGCCAGAGCGTCAACACCGGCTGGTTCGGCTACGGCAAGGGCATCTACATTGATAACGCCGAGCACATCAAGTACGGCCACGATTACGAGAAGATGCGCTCCGACTGGACCTCCGTCACCGGGCCCTATGCGCCCGATGCGCTCGTGATCGAGCTCGATCCGGGCGGGCCGGGCGGCAGTCCAGCGCCTAAGGTGCATATGACGTGGCGCGGCGGCGCCGGGCAGTTCAGGACGCCGACCGGCGGGCCAAAGGACAACCCGGGCGAGCTTGCTCTCCCATATCCAGAGAACGGCGTCATCTATGCCACCGGCGATGTTGCGGTCAGTGGCACCCTGCCCCCGCGCGCCGGCTCACCCGCGCGTTACTACGACCAGGCCCATTATCAGTTCGATCGGCTAACCGGCGACCTGATTCCCCTTGATTTTCCTGATACCAATCGCTACTACCACCTGACGATCGTCTCCGGGGGCAACATCTTCATCGAGCAGAGCATTCTGAGCCCGCTGACCGCGGCGCTGCCGGGCGTCAGCGGCGACAGCGACACCAAGCTGGCGCTGCTGGCGCGCGACTCGGTGGTGCTCAATACGTCGCAGTTCGCGCAGGTGGGGCAGCCCACGACGGACGTCGTTATCGAGGGCACGCCGTGGCACGAGGTGCGGCCGGGGCGGCCGCTCGATGTCATCATCCGCTCCGCCTCCAGCTACCCCGTCGATCTCTATTTCCGGCATACCGGCCAGCCCAACATCGCGCTGCCGGCGGGGCACGCCGGCGCCGCGATCATGCAGGTGTTGATAAACGGCGCTCCGTTGAACTGGGATTTCGGCGTCAACGGCGTCTACGACAGCGGCCTCAGGTATTACCTCTTCCTGCCGCCGCCGACCGCCGTGGCCGACAACGAGGTCAATGCCGTCTATCCGACGCAGGAGAGCCTCCCCAATGACTACAAGCGGGTGACGTTTACGCCCACCGGCATCGCCAATGACCCGCAGGTGGTGCGCTTCCAGGTGACATCGGACAGCCCCCGCTTCTACTGGGTGCGCGACATCCGCGCGCGCATCGACGTCGAGATCGATGCCGCGATCTACGCCGAACACGGTAGCTGGTTCATCGTCCCCGGCGCGTGGATCACCTCGCCCGAGCCGCCGCTTGGGGATCCGGGCTACAATCCGGGGAACCCGCCTCGGCCGCTCCCCGGCGAGCCGTTGGACATCAATCTCATCGTGCGTGGGGCCGTCGGCGAGAACCGCACCGCGCCCTTCGCCGACGCCAGCGACTGGGTGGCGAAGTGGCGCGGCAACGACGAGAGCTGGCTGCCCACGAGTCCGAATTACAGTCCCGACCTGGGCATCAGCAAGTTCACGCTGCGCTACATCTACGACATGTCGCTGCGGGGCCCGCTGCTGCCGGGCGAGGCGGGCGGCCCGCCTCGCCTGCCCAAGCTGCCCGTCAGCCCCGAGATGATCGCCTGGGGCGAGCGGATATAGACCGCGGAGGGCACTCACCGCAAAGGCGCAGAGGACGCAGAGCGAGCGGTAGAGAACAGATGAAGTCTGATTTGATCTCTGCGTTCTTCGCGTCTCTGCGGTGGGATTCCGCTGATATGCCGGCGTGAATCACTTAGAATGCAAAGGCGAATAACAACCGTTCTGGCCTTGACGGCGGCGATGGGCTGTGTCCTGTCGCTGGTGCAGCCGCTCTACTCCGGGCGCGTTCGGCTCAGCTATGCGCAAGACCGGCGGGTGATCCGCGCCGGCATCCTAACCTGGGGCGCCACCGACCCCAGCAGCCCCTACGCGATGTACCTCCTCGGCTCCGAATCGGTCTATGTCCCGCTGACCGCCGCGACAGGGTTCGAGTTCTACCCGCCCAAGCCCTCGGGCTGGGAGATCATCAACCCCATCGCCACCCCGACCGCCGGCGACAAGATCGATCCCGCTTACTGGCGCGTACCCAAGCTGGGCGAGGGCACCCTTGACTTGCCGCTGGCGCAGAACTTCGACCTGTTACTGCTGCCGATCACCGACGATCTCGTGACCTGGATGAGTCCGACAACGAATCCACTGAATCACGACGCAGTGCTGAGGCTGATGCGGGTGCTGGAGCGCTGGGTGGATCAGGGCGGCCTGCTGTGGATTGATAATCAACGAAGCTCTGCAACCCCGCTCGATGGGAAGAAGGAAAGCGGGCATGGTGATTTCTTCCTGCGCCCGCCGTTGTGGTTCGGGCCGCGCCTCAACGACGTCGCAGCGCGCAAGATCAGCGTTGACGTTACCCACCCGCTGCTGCAAGGGCGGTATCCCTTGAGCCAAGATGAAGTCCAACTCCTCGGCCGGCAGTACGCCTACGGCGCGGTCGGCGACCCGACCAATGCCGGCCTGAGTCCGCTCGACAGCATCGGCGACCTGATGGCTAACCAGCCTGGGGGCGTGAACAATCCCTTCCCGCCCAACAACGTCATCACCAGCGTGACCGCTCTGCAAGAGGTCGTCGGCGAGCTCGACCCGGGCAGTCGCAACCGCTTCCCCGTCATCGCCGCCGGCCACCTCGGCGACGGCTGCATCGTGGTCACCGCGTGCGGCGTCGCCTCGGCTATCGGTGACTGGTTCGCCGGGCTATCGTCGCGACAGGCGCAGACGGTGCTCGAGCTGCCGCAGTGGTCGCTGCCGGACATTAAGCTCGTCTATAACATGATCGAGTGGTGGATGGACTGGCCGGCGGCGCACGGCCGGGTTCGCTTTCGCGGCGATTACCGCGAGGATATCGCCGGGCCGCCAGCGGTTGCCTGGGATGACCTGATGCGCGATCCCGTGAGCCACGCGACGGGTGCCCTGGGCGGCCCGGCGGTGACCGATCGCGGCCTGGTGTTTGCGGGATCGCTCTCCGGAACCCTCAGCGCCTGGGATGCCGAGCCCGGCCGCGACCGCAGCTTCGCGTTGACTGACGCCGCCATCGGCCCGCCGATTGTTGGCCAAGGCGATGACGGCTGGCCGGATTATGCGGCCGGCAGCGGGCGCGACCTGCTGTGGAGCGCGATCGTGCCGTGGCAGGATCCCAACGACGTGAGCGAAACCCCGCGCTCGCCGGCGGACCCGCCGCGCGCGGTCATCGGCTCGCCGGCGGTCGTTACCACCTATACGCCGACGCCCACGAACGCGGTTGCCGCCCCGCACCCGGTAGTCGCCGTCGCGGTGCGCACCCTCGATAACCTGGACAGCTCGCTTCAGGCATTCGATGCCGACCCGCTTGACGCCCCGATCCCGCTGTTGCGCACACCGCCGCCGTGGCCGCCGCCGCCGCCGGGACTGCTGCCCGACGGGAAGACGGCGAATCCCCTCTGGTCGGCCACCATCAAGCGGTTCGACGAGCCGGCGCCAGAGCGCGGCTCGGGCATGGTCAACTCCGGGCCGACGGGGGTGGGCCAGTTCTTCGCGCTGGTAACCACCGATAGCGGCACCCTGGACTCGCCGAACCGCGACGCCCACCTGCTGATCTTCGACGCCAACGGCCCTAACCCGGCCGAGCCGCCCGGCCAGCACGAGAATCCCGCGGTTAACGTCGAGATCGCGGAAGGCGGGCGCGCGGCAAGCTTCGCCAACCCGCCGGCGAGCGCTCTCACCGGCGCCTGGGACGAGCCGCAGGGGCAGTGGTGGGGGCCGGTGCAGATCGCGGTCATGGTCGGCAACAGCCTGCCGCGGCCGGGGCCGTCGGCGACCGGCCGGCTGTGGTGCACCCCGCTCATGGTGCGTTTTCCCGCGCCGGGATGGGATCGCACGTGGATCAAGGATCCGTCGGATCCGAGAGGGACCGAGGTCGCGGACAACCAATCGGTCACCGTCACCATCGGCGGCCAGGTTGTGCCGCCGCACGTTGATGATGATCCCAACCAGGCGCTCAACTATATTCGCAGCAGCGTTAGCGGGCAGATGCGCATCATCTTCTGCCGCTGGTCGCTGTTCGGCCACGGCTGGTTCCCGCTGGGCTACGACAGCGTCCAGATCGCCTACCGTGACACGACGGGGCAAACGCGGCAGATCCTTCAGGGCCTTCACCCTGGCTTCCCGGTCTCCCTCGGCGGATACGTGAACGAAGACTACCACCTGGCGACGCCGTGCGTCCACGAGGACGATATCTTCGTCGTCACCGATGCCGTCAACGCCTACCCCAGCCCCTCCAGCGAAGGTCAGGTCGCAGCCTATTCCGTTGGCCTGGAGCAGGCCAGCGGGCCGAACTGGACCTTCGTCGGCGAACGCTACCGCGGCCAGGCGCCAACTGGCCTTAACGGCACATACTTCTCCAGCTTCTCGTTCACCCCGGCCTATGGCCAGGACACGCTGTTCGCGGTTGGCAACTACCAGTTCTTCCACGACGAGCAGACGCAAACCAACGACATTCCCGCAGGGATTCCTGCCGGCGCGCTCTATGCGCTCGACCTCAAGGCGACGCGCGAGCTGATGGTCTATGACCCCAGCAATCCGGGTCGATCCTCCAATCCCATCCTGCCCAGCTTGGTTGACCTTTCCGCCCCGCGCAACGACGGCGGGATCATCGTTGAGTCGCCGTATGGCGCCGTGCGCGACGGGACGAAAGGCGTCGTCACCATCATCACCACCCAGCCGCACTGGCTCCAGGCGGGCGATACGGTGCAGATAAGCGGCGTCGTCTCCGTCGGCCCCAGCAATTTCAACGGCAGCTTCGACGTCACCGACGTGCCCGGCTCGACGACTTTCACCTACGCCCAGGCCGGAGCCAACGACCAGGGCGGCGGCGGCACGGTGACGCATAACCAGCCGCCGTTCAGCGCCGACCCCAACCAGGTGGTGCTGCCCGGCCGGGCGGGGCCGGCGGTATGGATTACCAGCAATATCGATCCGAGCTCGAGTGACTACAACAGCCCGCGCTACGCCATCCCGCAGATGGCCGGCTCGACTGTCAACTGGCGGGTGGATTTCCCCAACAACATCATCCGTCTGGGCAGCGGCATGTTCGGGCGGCTGGCGTGCCCGGTATGGAGCGATATGGGCACTGCCGGCGATACGTCAGACGACCGCTATGTGCCGCAGCGGGTGCGGGTGCGCTACTTCAGCGGGGGCCAATTGCAGGAAGTGGTGATGGAGGTCGCGCCGCTGACCAAGTGGTTCTACTTGGCGCCCGACGGCTGGGAGTTCGTCAGCCCGCCGGTGGTGAGCAACGACATGATCATGGTCGCGGCCTACCACAGCCAGACGCAGCGCGAGCTGCTGCTCGGCTTCCGGGCGGTGCCGCAGAACGCCGCGCCGACCGACCCGCTGTGGGCGCATCCGGCTCTGCCGCAGTGGGTGCAGCTTCTGGCGGCTAACGTCGCCGCCGCCCAGCCGTGCAACCTGGCGGTCGCCGATCGCGGCATCATCTGGTCGGGCAACCTGACCGATGCCGCGGGCGCGACCGCGGGCGCTGTCGCCCGATTGGGCAGCCCCGAGACGATCATCGGCGATAACCACCGCCTGGTCGCCGTCAATGACGCCGCAGAAGTGGTGGGTACGCAGGAAGCGCTGGCGCACCCCGCGCCCCAGGTCACGCTTGGCGCGGCGTACATACCGATAGTCGATTCCTATGCCGACCGGGCATTCGAACCCCTCGCCCCGCCGCGGCGGGCGAGGCTGCTGCCCAACGACAACCTGCTGGTGGTTGACTCGGGCGCCAACTGCGTGCTGGAGCTTGATCCGACCGGCGAGGTCGTCTGGCGTTACCCCAACGATGATCCTCGTGTCGGTCTGGGCGAGCCCTACACGGATTCCAACAGCAATGGCCAGTGGGACACGGGCGAGCCGTTCACCGATGTCAATGGCAACGGCGTGTACGACCCGGGAACCGATGACCTGGGCGGCATGACCCCACAGCAGGCGCAGTTGTACTCGCCGGCCGACGCGCACCGGTATACGTATCGCTTCCAATCTGAGGGCAGCAACTTCGTCGATCCGTCGGGCATCATCCAGGCGAGTGACGTCGTGACCGTGGACTGGGAGAGCACGCTGATCGCCGATACCGGCAACCGCCGGGTGATCGAGGTGGCGCGGCCGCTGCTCGATGGTAGATACCGGCCGGAGGTCACTGACCAGGCCACCGGCGCGCGCTATGCCGAGCTGGTGCGCGTCGTCGCCGGGCCGGCCACCACCTGGCACACCGCGGCCGGCGGCACGACCAGCGTGCCGGCGGCGTTCGTAACCGCCGAGCGGTTCTGGCCGGTTGACGGCTCCGCCCGCACGCCCTTCGACCAGGTCCGCCCGTACCTCAGCACCGACGTCATCTGCGGCGTCGGCAACGCGCCGGCCGATCCCATGGTCAAGGATAGCTACGTTCGCCTGGTCGAGATCGCCGTCACCTACGGCGCCAGCGTGCAGCCGACGAGCGCCGTCATCGCCCGCGCTGGCGAGGGGATCAACGTCTTCCGGCCGCGCGTCAGCCCCTGGAGTGCGGCCAACGCCGAGCAGGTGGAGCGCGACTTCCTCGGCATTCGACAGGCGGACCAGATCGTGGTGCCCGACGCGGACACCGGCGCGCGCTACCAGACGGTGATCGTGGACGACGTCGGCGTCAAGGTCATTGATAATGCGACGTGGAACTCCACTCTCCAGCCAGCGTTCGAGATGCGGGGGGCGGCGCCGTGGCTGGATAAGCACAAAGATGCGGAGAGAGCGAAACTGCCGGGCGACTTCATGACCACCTACGAGGAGGAGATCGCGGGCGGAACCATCGCCAGCCAGGATGCGGCGACGGCGACGCGCATTCTCAATCAGTCGGTCCTCGGAGTGGCACAAGCGCTTGACTACTGGGTGAGCACATTCGGCAATCCGACCTCCACCCACGTCTATCCGCCGCTGATCGACGAGCCGCTGCGCGCGCCGGACGAGAACCTGTCGTCGGCGCGGGCGCAGGATTTTCTGAATCGCTGGGAGGCGCTCAGGGGCGCCGCGTGGAGCAACCTCTGGGCCTACGCGCATGCTGTCGCTGCGAGCGGCAAGGCCTCGGGCGAAGTGCCGTTCCTGCCCTCCTTCGCCAAGCGCGAGCGCAATGGCAAGTACCTGATCGTGAACTCGTACCCGGTGCCCTACACCAGCCAGGGGCCGCTTGATGTCATGGCCCCGACGACGAGCGAGGTGCTCGAGGTCGATCCGACACAGCCGGTCGGCCAGCGCGTGGTCAAGAGCTGGGACGAGCACTTGAACGCGTGGAACCGCTACGCCTGGAATCATTTCATCGTTCCCGATCCCGCGCGCTCGGAGTACCCGGGGGCGCGAGGCGGGGCGAGTTCGTTTGCCGTGCCCAACGCGAGCCCGCCGCCTGACTACCTCGTGGTGCCCGGCGGCGCGAGCTCGCTGCACCAGCCGTGGGCGGTGGACCGGCGATGAGATCCAGGGTGATGGCAGGGCGGGATTTTGACTCGCAGCCTATAGACCTGTGCCGATGGGAGACGACCCTCACCCGACCTCTACCTGGAAGGGAGAGGTGGATCGGTGGACATAGTCTCCTCTCCCTTCCAGGGAGAGGGCTAAGGTGAGGGTAAGCAGGCGACGGGTGATGAGTAGATACCGATACAGGCACATACTGGCGGTCGTGTCAGCAGCGCTGCTCGCTGGCGCCCTCTGGTGCGGGTGGGCTCAGGCCACCGGCCTCGCCAGCACCGAGTGGCCCATGTTCCACCGCGACGCGCTGCACACCGGCAACGCCGACCAGGTGGGCCCGCCCTCGCCGCAGTTGCGCTGGTTCCAGGGCGGGGCCGCCATCACGCCCTTCGAATCCGGCTTCGTTCCGCACGGGCCGCAGGCGCCGATACTGTCCAGCGCCGCTACCTCAGAGGTCAGCGAGACCACGCCCGGCGGCATCAAGGTCTGGTACTTCCATAACCACACCTGGGCCGGCCGCAGCCCGCTCGCCATGCGCTCCGAGTTCCCCAGTGGCGCTCAGGCGACGCAAGCGATCCCGGTTGCGCCCACGCAGCTCCTTTTCGAGACCAGCTCGTCAATGCGGTTCACGGGCGCCGACCCTGACACGCTTAGCACCCTGCTCTTCCGCAACCGCGACCCGAACAACAACCTCGAGTTCGTCAAGCTGAGCAACGGCACGCAGGTGCCGAAGCTGCACATCCCGGCGGGGACGTGGACCTTCGACTTCTGGGTCTCCAACGTCACCGCGGCCACGAACATCAACTTTACGGTCTTCAGCTTCCCCCACACCTCGCCCGATCTGCGGGGCACCCTGCCGGGCCTGAACCCGGTCAAGATCCCCATCCCGGCGACTGCCACCGGCGTGCGCCGCATCGAGTTCGTGCAGCAAGTCACCAATGACTTCTTCCTTGACCCGACCGATGGCATCGCTATTGGCATCTCGATCGACAGCGGCGCCGCCAACCTGAAGATCGAGGGTGACACGCCCAGCCGCGTGCGCACGCCCATCGGCGTGCCCGCAGTGTACGCCGGCGCGGACGATGGATCGGTATGGGCCTTGGACGCTTCGACGGGCAACGTGCTCTGGAGCTACGCCGTTGCCGGCGCGTTCTTCCGCAGCTCGCCCGTGGTCGGCGACGACGGCGCGATCTACATCGGCAGCCAGGAGGGCGCGGCGCACGATTCAGGCCGCCTCTACGCCTTCAACCCCGACGGCACGCTGAAGTGGACCTACCCGGCGGTCAACCAGGTCGCGTATTTCCGCAGCACTTACCTAGTGCCCGACGTCGCCGCCAATTTCCCGTCCACCACCGCCCCGCTCTATCCCTTCCCCGGAAGCGGCACGCACCCGGCCGGCTTCAACCCGACCATCGCAGCCACGGGCACCCAGGTGGCCACGGTGCAGTTCGTTCCTGGTCAGGCCAACTCGACCGCGCTCAACTCCCCGCCGCCGACGGCCCTGACGCAGAACGGTTGGCTCTACCAGATCAACCCGCTGACGGCGGCGCGAACGCTCGCATCGGGGTCGTGGACGCTCGACCTGGCGCTGCGCCCGCTCGCCGCCAATTCGCAGCAAGCGCAGGGGCATATCGTCTATCGCATCAGCAAGGTGAGCGTAGCGGGCACTCCGCCGACGGTGCAATTGTCCGAAGAGCTACTCGGCTGGACCCAGGATACGCAGCTCCTGCTGCTGCCGCCGGGGCAGCGTGTCTTCGCCCACGTCGAGACCTCGACTGTCTCGGGGGCCAACTTTGCCAAGGGCGATTATGTTTTCGTCGAGCTGGCCATCCGCCAGGTGGTCTCCGCCGGCGCAGGCGGCGGGTGGGAGCTGCTGCTCGACGGCGAGGACACCCTCGGCGGCTCCGATTCGGCGCTGACGACCCCCGGCTTGAGCCAGACGCCGATCGGCGCCATCAGCTCGTCGCCCGTGCTCAGCGGCGACGGCGTGGTCTACCTCGCCACCCTCGGCGGCGAAGTGCACGCGGTGGAAGCGGACAGCGGCGCGCAGCGCTGGGTGACGACGCTGCTCGAGAACAACACCCCGAGCGAGATCCGCTCGTCGCCGGTCTTCACCGCCGCCGGCAAGGTTTACGTCGGCTCCATGAACGGCCGCTTGTACTCGCTCGACGGCGCCACGGGCGACATCCTGTGGCGCTTCCCCGCCTCGGCGCAGGCGGCGCTGGGGGCCATCGAGTCTTCACCGGCGGTTGACGCCGGGCGCGAGCAGATCTACTTCGGCGCCGATGACGGCAAGGTCTATGCCGTCAGGCCCGTGACATCGGGCAATACCGTCACGCCGCAACTGGTGTGGTCGTTCGCGACCAACGCCTCGGTCACCGCGACGGCCGCCATCGGCCCCGACGGCACGGTCTACGTCGGCTCGCTCGACCACAACATGTATGCGCTCAAGCCCGCGGACGGCAGCCTGGTCACCGGGTGGCCGTACACCGCAGCGGGAGAGATCCCGTCATCGCCGGCGGTGGCAGGGCTGCTGCTGTCGCTCTACTTCGTCAACCAGTTGGCGCCGGAAGATGCGACGCGCCTGCGCCTCAGCACCGTGGCCGGCACGAATGCGGAGCGCGAGATGAGCGTCGCCTTCAGCAGCACCACCTCGACGAAGTTCGCCCAGGAGTTCCGCACGCGGCCGCAGTCGCTCGAGCCCAACCTGCCGACGGTGCTGCCCCAGGGGCGCTACATCATGCACTTCTGGGCGCGGGCGCAACTCCAAGGCACGTCCACCGCAGCCATTTTCTTCAAGGTCTTCAAGTGCACCAGCACCGATCCGGTCGGGCGCCTGATCATGACCTTCCCGGCGCAAAACCTCGTCACCAGCGGCGCCACCCCCCTGGAGTTCGAGACCCAGACGCAGCTCACGCTGGGGGCGGTGGGCTTCGCCTCGACCGATTACCTGCGCGTCGAGGTCTGGGGCAGCGCCACCGTCGGTTCGGGCGCGAGCGCGAGCGTTTTCTTGGACTTCGACGGGCGCTTCGCCAGCCGTCTCGAGACGCCGGTGCGCGTGGCGAACACGACCCTGGTTTACTTCGCGACCTCGGTCGCGCGCCAGGCGACACCGAGCCCGGTGGTGACGCCGGTGGGACGGATCTACTGCCTCGACCAGGCGGGGCGCGTGGTGTGGTTCGATCCCAACGATGGCCTGGCTGGCTTCAACCCGCGCGGCACTGCGACCACGCTCAATCCACCGACGGCCTTTACGGCGTCGTCAGCGCTGTGGCAGATTGACAATATCCGCGTCGTCGCCCAGTCGGGCGGCGTGGTGACCGAGATCGCGCACCGGCTCGACCCGGTGCTCTATCTGGGCGGCAACGACGGGGTGATGTATTGCTTAGGGCCCAACAACGCATTCGCGCCGGTGCCGCCGATGCTGCCGCCGGCGGCGGTCGCGCCGAGCGTGCTGAGTCTTACCAAGCAGGCGGACAAGACAGTTGCCGATATCGGCCAGGACATCACCTTCACCCTGCGCTACCGCAATGACTCCAGCGTGCTGGCGCTGCCGGCCGAGAACGTGACCATAGCCGACCCCATACCGTCCTATCCCTACACGTACTGGGTCAGCGGTGGAACGCCGAACAACACCGATCCGACGCAGGTGACGCAGGTCACGTGGACGCTGCCGATGTTGTGGCCCCAGGACGGGGGGCAGGTGCAGTTCACGGTGCGCGTTCAGCGCAGCGTGCCGGTGGTGCAGCCGCTGGGCGAAGAGGAGGCGCCGCAGTTCGCGCAGCCCTACATCTACGTTAGCCACAGCGAGCCGCAGACCGAGGGCGTGTCGCAGCCCACGCACCCCTGGGACTCCGAGCACTTCCAGTGGGGCGACATGCTCTATATCATGGTCGTGGGCCGCGGCAAACCGGGCATCATCGTCAACTCCCCGGCGAGCGCGCGGGCGACCATCGTCGCCTCGACCGGCGAGCAGGCGACCGCGGCCCCGATGACGGTGTACGCCGGGTGGGGCAATCGCTATCGCCTGCTGTTCTACTACGAGGATTCCTATCCGCCGGGCGGGTCTGTCCCCGGTTTGCTGGCACAGAACCAGCGGGTGGGCTACACGACCGAGCTCGTCCTGAACGCGACCGATATGCGCACCGGCCGCCCCGAGGAGGCCTACCAGTACGAGCAGCTTGGCGAGCCGTACACCGATGTCAACGGCAACGGGAAATGGGACGCCGGCGAGGCGTACACCGATCTTAACGGCAACTCGCGGTATGACGGCGGCGGCGAGCCGTACACCGACGTCAACGGCAACAAGCAATGGGATTCGAACGAGCCGTTGGTGGACATCAACGGCAACGGCGTGTGGGATCCGCTGACGTATCCGGGTTACCCGGCCGAGGCGATGGGCCTGGCCATCTTCAAGGTGCAGTTGTCGCCGCGCGGATATGGCTATAGCCCCAACGCCGTCTCGGTGACCGAGGCCCCCAACCGGGCTTGGACGCCGTACTACTGGCGGGTGACGGTGCAGCAGAATCGCGGCGGCACCCCCGGCCGCGAGGCCTGGGGGCCAGCGTGGCAGGTCGAGGACCTGAGCCCGGGCCACGCGAACCTGCCTTTCCCGGACTGGGACTTCCTCATCCACGATCCGATCGAAATCCTGCCCTCAAGCTATGTTCTGAACTACGACCTCGGCTATCCGGTCAACCCCGGCACGCAAACGCGGGCGACGTCGTTTACCGTCATCAACACCAGCAAGCAATCGCTCATCGGCAGCGGCGCCGTGAACCCCCGAAACGTCGTGCGCTGGGACAAGGTGGACCTCGGCCGAGCCGATTCGGCTTACACGCCGGCCCCACAGGCAGACTCCGCGGCCTACAGGTTCCGCGACGAGAACTACCTGCCCGAGAACCGTATCCAAGTCGGCCGCAATTATGCGTCACTCGCCCCGGGGCAGCGCGAGGAAATCGGCGGCTATGCCGGCGTGGGCGTGTGGGGCGACATTCCACAGTACCTGTCACCGGGCACATACCAGGCGCCGCGCGTCGGCGCTGCCGGCGAGCCGGTAACCTCGGACCTGCCCATCTATGTTGACCTCAACGGCAATGCCACCTGGGATCCCGGCGAGGCGAGATACCAGCACGAGTACGATATTGACCCCAACACCGGACAGTTGGTCCCGCTGACGTCGGACACGGCCTTCGAGCCCTTCTCCGTCCTCGCTTCCATATCGGTCCAGCCGCAGATCAGGATTGGCCCCGAGACGGTGGATCTGGCCAAAACCGCCGCCGCGGCCACGCCGAGCCTGCCGGCGCTCGTCAGCGCGAGCCTGCCCACGCCGCCGCTGCTCAACCTCGGCAACGTGGATCAGATCGGTCCCAGCGCTTCCGTATTGCTGATCGGGGTGGACTCGCCGTTGGGCATCGACCCGCTGACCGGACAGCCCTGCGTGCCTCTGGCGCGCTCCGATCTGCCGGGCATCCACGTGCGCGACTGGCGCGAGACCTTCCCCCTGTTCTGGGACTGGCCCAACTTGACCGCGTCTTCGGTGACCGCCCTGCCAAAGACGCCGGTAGGCGCTGCGCGTCCATACCAGGATTGGGCGCCGTTGGGCGCGCTCAGCGTCGCCGCCGACCAGCCCGCCGGCGCTTACAGCGGGATGCTCGATGCTTTCGGTCTCGTCGTCGGCGCGGATGGTTACATCCGCATCGCGCGTGGCGCGGCGCCCGTTAATGTCCGCGTGGTGGAGCGCCGCTTGACGGGCTACGGCCTCGACAGCGGCGGTCAGCAGGTGACCGCGCTCGGCACGGATACGGATCCGTTCGCGCTGTGGGTGGGCGATGATACGCTGCACCTGATCTGGTCGAGCCAGCGCAAGCCCGACGGCAGCGATCCCACGCCGACTAATCCTGCGGTGGAGACCGACCCGTTCTTCCTGCGATACTCCATCTTCGATCGCAGCGCCAACGGCGGTCTGGGCGCGTGGCGGGATGCGAGCGGCGCCGTGGGGAAGGTGACGACCTATCCCAATCCGGCCAGTGACCCGATGGATTTCCCGCCCAACCCGATCAGCAAGAGCCATCTCACCCCGGGCCTCGGGCTCGAGAGCGACAATACGGAATGGCTGTTCTGGGGCGGCTCGGACCTGCGTCCCACGGCCACCGGCGGGCACGAATACGACAACCGACTGCTGTGGTCGAGCGGCTGGCCGAATGCGGGCAACATCGAAGACACGCGGATGGATCCCGACGTCTACGGCGGCATGGCCTCCCACGGTGAGTTTCGCCTTCAGCCGCGGCCGGTGCTGCGCGGGCAGGAGGCGCCGCCGGGAAGTGGAAACTGGCAGCCGCTGAGCGACGGCTCGTCCGACTATGAATACGTGGTCTTCAGCGAGCAGGCCGCGGGTCAGGCCTGGGCGCTGCGCGTGTTCTACCGCAGCCGGCCGGTCGGCGGCAGTTGGGGCAACTGGACTGCGGCGCCGCTGTCGCTGCCAGCCGACATCGTCTCGGCGCACGATCCCAGCGCCTTCTTCTATCGGGCCCGGGGCCAGGCGCAGGGGCAGCTGTGGGTGATCTTCTCGGGTGTCTCCAATGCCTATGACGCCTACGACATCTGGTGCGCGCGCTACGCCATCGGCACGCTGCAGCGCGTACCGTTCCCGGGAGAGCCCAATGGGCTGCGCTGCCTGACCAACCACGGATCGGATGCCTCCAATCCTTCGGCATTCATGGAGAGCTATCGCTACAAGTGGCTCGACAGCGACAACAACTGGCACTTCGAGCCCGCGGGCTATCTGCCGCGGCTGTGGGTCTTCTGGACGCAGCAGGGCCTGGCCGGCCAGACGGCCGAGATCATGTATCAGACACTGACGTGGGACGCGACGAACTCGGTCTTGAACCCCGACCGCGCCCCGCGCGCGGCGCCCGTGGATCACCAGGCCAACGAGTTTGGGCTGTGCGCAGTGAAGGACCCGACCTACGCGCAGGTGTGGCTGTTCTGGAGCAGCACGCGCGGCGCGCCGAACCGCAGCCCGGACGCGCCGGCGCCCGACAGCGACATCTATTGCGAAACCTTCAACCCGCAGTTGCCGTAGGTCCGGATCATGCGCGAAAGGTCGCGTTTGGGCGCGCGGACGCCGGCCGCCCCGGCACATCCCAGCGGCCGGCCGCCGGCCGCGAATGACATTTCGATTGGCCTGTGCTATAATCGCAGCGAGGGAGAATGTGCGCTAGCCCGAGCCGGCGCAGGAGGCCCGGGTATCGGTTGAGGGGTCGCATATGCCAGCCATTCCCGCTATTGCGCGCGACATGACGGTTCTCGGTCTGGACATCGGCACCAACCTGATCAAGGTGGTGGAGATGCGCTCGTCGCGCGGCTCGCTGAGCCTGCTCAACGTCGGCATTCGCGCCACTCCCGCCGATGTCATTGTCAACGGCGTGATCGTGGATGCCTCGGCGCTGGGGAGCGCGATTCGCGGCCTGCTCCAGGCGCAGGGGATACGCACGCGCGAGGTGGTGGCTTCGGTCGCCGGGCAGTCATCGTTGGTGGTGCGCCCGATCGAGGTGCCCAAGATGTCGCGCGCCGAGCTGGCCGACACCATGCGCTGGGAGGTCGAGCGCCATATCCCCTTCGCCGCCAGCGAAGTCATCATGGACTACCAGCCCCTGGTCGAGCCCGACGAGTTGCCCGAGGACCGGCAGAACATGGAGGTGCTGCTCGCGGTCGCCCAGGAGGACATGATCAACGCCTATCTCGAGACCTTTCGCTTGGCCGGACTGGCGCCGCGGGCGCTCGATATCGAGGGCCTGGCGGCGACGCGCGCCCTCATCGATCTCGAGGCCGGCACCGGGCTGTATGACCAAACGATCGCGCTCGTCAACATCGGCGCCACCACCACCGACATCAGCATCATTCGCAACGGGCTGCTCAGCTTCAACCGGCCGGTGCCTATGGCGGGCGAGAGCTTGACTAACGCCATCAGCGAGAATCTGGGCCGCGACGTCGCCGAGGCCGAGCGGCTGAAGAAGGAAGTGGGCATGGTGCTGCCGGAGGAGCGCCCGGCTGGCGCCGTGCCGCCGCCCCTCGAGCCCGAGGTGGAAGCGCCGGCGCCGGAAGCCCCGCCGGTCGCCGCCGCGCCGACCCCGGTCGAGGCGGAGGCGGCAGCGGAACCGGTGTTCGACCTGTCAGCGGAGCTGGATGAGCTGCCCGCCCGTCGTCAGGCGCCGCAGCCATCGCAGCCGGCCCAGGCGCCGCAGGCGTCGCAGCCCCCGCAGGCGCCCCAGGCGCCGCAGCAGATATTCGATCTCGCCGGGGCGCCGTCGGCGCCGCCGACCGGCGCCGCCGCGGCCGCCCCAACGCCGGTGGCGCCTGTTTCCGCGCCGAGCATCCAGCTCAGCACCCAGGCCATCACGCGCAAGGTCTACGAGGCGATGCTGCCAGCGCTCGCCGAGCTGGTGACCGAGATCCGGCGCTCGCTGGAGTACTACCGCTCTCGCTATCCCGATTCGACCGTCGATCGCATCCTGCTGTTCGGCGGCACCGCCAAGCTGGAGAACCTCGACCGCTTCATCGCTAACGAGATTGGCATACAGGTCGAGGTCGGCGACCCCCTCAAGCGGCTCGCCGCGCTGCCGACTTTCTATACCAGGCAGTACCTGAGCGAACTTTCCTGCCTGCTGCCGATCGCGGTCGGCCTGGCCATCCGCGACGCGCTGGAGTGAAGCGATGATCAAGATCAACCTGCTGCCGGCCCATATCCTCGAGCGGCAGCGCTTGCGCAGCGTCATCGTCCTGGTCGTCGTCGTCCTGCTGATCGAGGTCGGCATCCTCGGGCTGGTCATGACTCGCGTCAAGCAGCAGTTGACCGACCGGCAGACCGAGCTCAAGTACTGGCAGGGGCGAGCATCCGCGGTGGGTCAGCTCGACCAGACCATCCAGGCGACGAATGGGCAGGTGTTCTTCTACGGTCGCTGGGTGCTGTGGAAAACGGCCATCGAGAAGTATCACGACAGTTGGGCCGAGGTCCTGGGCGAGATCGCCAAGTGGATCTATCGCGGGGTGCAGGTGGATCGCCTCTCGCCGACTCCGGCGCAGGTGCAGATCGTGGGCCGAACTGCCAGCCTCGAGTCCTTCCGCAAGGCGTACCTTAACATCATCCGCTCGGACGTGCTGTCGAATGTGAGCTTTAGCATCACCGGCATCTCCGGCGGCTTCAGCGAGGGGCAGGTGCTGCCGCGGGCTGGTGGCGGCGGCTTGCGCGCGCCGGCGGCGGCGCCCGCCGGGGGCGGTCGTATAAGAATCAGCTTGGGCGGAGGCAGGTCGTCGCGGAACACCGGAGCAACCGCGCCCGCCGCGCCTCGCGTACGCGGCGGGCCGGCGCAGTTCGGGGCCGGGTTTCTGCCGGTGGGAGTGACGTTCCAGTGCGTGCTCAGGCCGGAATACGGACTGCGGCTCAATCCGCCGGCGGCGCCGATTGGCGGCGCGCCGGTAGGAGGCGGGCGTGGGGCGCCTGCCGCGGGTGGTCGCCCCGGTGGGCGCATCAGAATAGGCATGGGGCGCCGCTGAGCAACGCGAGGCGAGGAGACTAGGATGGCCTTTCTGTCCCGCATCAACCGGCTTCATATCGTCGCTGCGGGAGGCGTCATCTTCGTGGCGCTGCTGGCCGCTTTCTGGTTCTCATTCCTGCAGGCGACGCTGCGGCAGATCACAGATACCGAAGCCAAGCAAGCCGAGCAGGAGAAAACGTGGGCGCAGTTGCCGACGAAGGTCGCGGCCCTGAGCATGGCGCAGGGGAACCTGAAAGCCATGAAGGCTCAGGCCGAAGCCTTCGTCAATGCCCAGCCGCAGTTCTCCCCCGACCCGTTCGAGGCCATGTTCGATCTGCACCGGGAGTATAGCACCGGCACCGGGCCGGCGCTGCTGCGGTTCTTCATGTCGAAAGGCTACTTCCCCTCGGGGGTCGCGGTGCCGGCGTCGCCGATGCAGCCGGTCACCATACCGCCGGTGCTGACGCTGCCCATGCAAAGCTTCGCCGTGACCGTGAAGAGCTTCCCGGCGCTGCTTACCTTCTTGCGCCAACTGAAGGAGATGCCCCGGGTGGGGGTCATCAGCGGCGTGACGCTCTCTGGCACCAGCCCCGATCTCCGCGTCGCTATGCCGCTCACCATCTACATCGTCACCAAGCAGGCGCTGAACCCGCTGGCAGCCGCGGCGCCCGCGGCCAGGGGAGCCGTGCCGGGGGTGCCCCGGGCCGGCGGACGGATAAGGATTGGCATGGGACGGCGTTAGTGGTGGAACCTTGGGCTGGCGTCGGCCGTCAAATGTGTGGAGCGTATCATGGGTGCTAAGGAAAAGCAGAGGCTTGCGATCGCAATCGGGCTGGCGGTGGTCGTGCTGGCGGCGCTGTGGTTCTTCGTCCTGCGCAAACCCAAGCAGGAGGAGCAGACGGCGCAAGCGCCCGGCGCAGCCGCGCCGGGCAGGGTTCCCAGCGCCCCGGGGGCCAAGATCCCCGGCAGGGGCCCGCTGGGTCCGGCGGCGCCTTTCAACCTCGCCGCGCCAGGCATCGGCGCGGCTGCGGTAAAGGGGGCGGCAGGGGTGGCGCCCGCCCCGGGTGCGCCACCGGCGGCTCTGGCCAAAGCCACCCCTCTATACCCCCCGCGCCCGGATCCTTTTGAGCCGCTGTTCAAGCCTCCTCCGCCGCCGAAGCCCAAGCCCCCGCCGCCGCCGTTGGCGCTGGTACAGGTTGGTCCGCCGCTGGTCATGGCGCAAGCGCTTCCGGAGCAGGTCATGATGGTGCAGGAGCAGACGGAATCGCCTGGCCGCACCTCGGGCGTGATGTGGAACGACCGCGTGTACGCCATCCTGGAGAAGCCGGATAACACGAGCGCGGTGTTGCAGCCAGGCGACACGCTGGACGGCGACACGGTGCGGTCGATCAGCCCCGAGGGTATCGTGCTGGCGCACAAGGGCGGGGGCGAGATCAAGGTGTCGCTGCGCGCGCGCCAGGGGGGAGCGGTGCCAGCGACCACGGCGCCGGCGCAGCCCGAGCTGCCCGGGGCGCCCGCAGCTCAGGCGTATTGACGAGCACTTCGCTCGCTGTGACCGCACGGGGTTGCGGCGAGCTTGCAGTGACCGCAACGCAGGGATATAATGACACGGTTGCCGACGCGGACGGCAACGGGGAGGTTCACGATGCGAGCAATAGCATGGGCGATGGTGTGCGCGCTGACGCTCAGCCTCTTCCTCGGGGCGGCTCTCGCGCAGAACAACCGCATCTCGCTCGACTTGAAGGACGCCGACCTTCAGAGCGCCCTGACCATGCTTTTCGAGAACTCCGGGAAGAGCTTTGTGCTCGAATCCGGCGCCAAGGGCACGGTCAATGTCAGCCTGCACGACGTGACGTGGGACCGGGCGCTGCGCGCGGTGCTCGAGAGCGCCAACCTGTCCTACACCGTAGATACGGCGACCAATGTCTATCACATCTACCCGGCCCCAACCGTGCTGCCGGCAACGACAACGCCGTCGGTCGTGGAGGCGCCCACGACGACCACTGCTGTCGCCGCGCCTTCGGCCAGCGCGACCACGGCTGAAGGCGCCAAGCAGCACCTGGCGATGATCCCGGTGCGTCATGCCTCGGTCATGGACTTCGCCTACTGGTTTGGCGGGCTGGTGGCGGCCAGCGCTATCGCCACCACACCGGGGCTGTCGGGCTACGGCATCGGCAGCACGGGCGGCTACGGCGGCGCGGGCGGCCTCGGCGGCTACGGCGGCGCGGGCGGCATCGGCGGCATGGGCGGCTATGGCACGAGCGGTCTCGGCGGCATCGGCGGTGGCTACGGCGGCGCAGGCGGCTACGGGGGCGGCATCGGCGGGATAGGCGGCGGCTACGGCGGCGCGGGCGGCATCGGCGGCGGCTATGGCGGGATAGGCGGCGGCTATGGCGGGATAGGCGGCGGCTACGGCGGGAGAGGCGGCATCGGCGGGATAGGCGGCGGCTACGGTGGGATAGGCGGCGGCTACGGCGGCGCAGGCGGCTACGGGGGCGGCATCAGGTACTAACCGAGATTATGCATATCGAGCGCGACACGCTCACCCAACGGGTGATGTCACCCCGGAGGATTGGGGACAGTTACCTATTTCCCGCAAAGAACCGAAGGGGGGCAGCAGAAACCCTTGGGGAATGGGGAAATAGGTAACTGTCCCCAGCGGCCGGTCCCCTACCGGGGTTGCTGAAGGGCGATAGGGGATTCCTCGCTTCGCTCGGAATGACATTCTCCTTGCCTTACGCATGATCCGGGACTAAAGAGGTTTGCAAGGGCCGTCTGTTGAAGCCATGTGTGTTGCCGCGGGCCCTCGTCGTCGCGGCGGGGTGAAGCGCCGCCGTTGCTGCGGTAATCAGCTTCTCGACTGCCCAAGCAGGGAATCAGCACGCGCGTGGCAAAATCCTCCGTGCCGGGGCAAGCAGTGGCGTGCTCGCGGGTCGAAGCTGGCGCGGTTGAGGTGCGCTCTGTGCGGCAGTCAACCCCGTCGGCAGGAGTTTCCGCTATCACCGTAATGCCGAAACTCCGTGGTTGCGCGGCGCCAGGAGGGTGTCAATGATTCGAGTAGCGACGCTCAGGTTCGCTGTCATCGCGGTGGCGCTCGCCGCAGTGGCGCTCGCGGCCGCGCCCGCGATGAGCGAATCGGCGCCGGCAAGCACCAATCTTCCCCTGAGCCTGACGCTCAAGGAGGCGCAGGTGCAGGACGTCATCCGCATGCTCGCCCGCGCGGCGGGCGCCGACGTGCTGATGACTGACGACGTCCAGGGCACGATCTCGGTGGAAGTGTCGGAGAAAACCCCCGAGGAAGTCCTCGACGTCGTGTGCAAGGCCAAGAAGCTCCACTGGTGGAAAGAAAACGGGGTTTACGTCGTCAGCGGTAAGCCGCGGACCACGGAGGAGGCGCAACCGGCGAGCGACCAGCCGCTCACCAAGTCGAAAGGGGCGCGCGGCAACCAGCAGCAGCTGGTGGTCAAGCTGGAGTACGCAAAGGCGCAAGACCTGGCGTACCTGTTCGGCACCGCGAAGGAGCCATATACCGAGGCCTACAAGTATATCGATAAGTTTGTCTTCCCGTACGGGGCGCCGGGTGAGAAGGCGGGCATCCCCCTGGGCGCGCAGCCGAAGGACAAGTCCGCGCCCGATGCCACGGCGAAAACCGCGGCCGCCATAAGCAACAGGAACCCATTCGACCAGTTGAGCCAGATCACCCTGCCCGGGGTGATCGAGCCCGCGCCCACCGCGCCGACGCCGACGCCCGGGGGGGCCGCGGGGGAGACGACGCCGGAGGAGCAGGGATACCTCCTCAACCCGTCGGCGCCGCTCGCCCACCTGCTGCCCGAGGACCTGTCGCCGCCGGTGGCGTTCGCGCCGCTCAATGCGCTGATCGTCCAGGGCACGCCCGAGGCGATCGAGCAGTTTCGCAAGCTGGTGGAGATGCTGGACGTGCGGGTGCCCCAGGTCATGGTCGAAGCGCAGTTCGTGGAGATGACGGTGTCCGACGCGCGCCAGTTCGGGATTGACTGGAGCTGGATCGGCACTCAGACCAGCATGGACGTCACCGGCATCTCTGGCGGCGGCACCATCTCGCTGTCCTATGCCAAGGGCCGATTCACCGCCCTGCTTCAGACCCTGCTCACCAATAACCGCGCCCGGGTCATCAACGCGCCGCGCCTGGCGACGATGAACAATCAGCCGGTGACTTTCACCATCAGCCGCACCTTCTTCTACTTCACCACTTCCAGCGTCGTGCAGCCGCCGGGGTTCGCCGGCAGCCAGGTCATCAGCAACGAGATCCTCAATGCGCTGCCGGTGGTGACGACGTTCACCATCCTGCCGCAGGTCAATGGCGACAACTCCATTACCGTGGATGTGACCACGGTCATCTCCGATATCGCTGGCTTCGTCACCAGCCCCTCCGGTCAGCAGATCCCGCAGCCCACCGCGACCGCGCTGCCGACGCGGCTGCGCGTCGAGGATGGCGAGACCATCGTCATGGGCGGCTTCGTGCGCAAGAACGTCAGCACCAGCACGCACAAGATACCGCTGCTGGGCGACATCCCGCTCATCGGCAAGGCGCTGTTCACCGGCACCACCTACAGCTATAGCGATGATGAGCTGCTGATCTTCCTCACCGCCTACATCATGCCGGATAAGACCGCCCCGCTGGGCGCCACGCCGGCGGCGCGCGTCCCGTTCACCGAGTTCCCGCTGGGCAAGTAACGGCTGCGCCGGCACCGTGATGACGGCCGAGGCGGCATCGTTAGCGCGCATTATTCATGCGCGCACCCTCGAACGAGGTTCGTGCATTACAGCCATGCGCCCGCAGGCGCCGATTCGCACCTGACGAACCTCGCGCGGAGGAGTCTCGCGCATATTGGCGCCGCGGCGCTGATGGACGAGACTCTGTAGGTGCGCGCTGCACGCCGTAGTATGAATAATGCCGGTTAGCGGTGCCGCCTCTGTGCTATCATGGGTGCGGAGCTAGCGCGCATTATTCATGTGATTCCGAACCGAGCAAGGCGGACTGAGCAATCCCCTACCAGGAAGCGCCAACGATAGGGGATTCCTCGCTGCGCTCGGAATGACAGTGTGCACCCGCCACACGCTGGTGGTGAATAATCCCGGCTAGCGCGCCGCGCAACATCGTCGCAAGTGGCACCGATGCGCCCGGAGGGGCGGCGCGTCAAGGCGCGGCGGGAGAGAGCGCAGATGAGATTTCTGAGCGCAGGCGAGAGCCATGGTCGCGGCTTGGTCGCCCTGGTCGACGGCGTGCCCGCTGGCCTCGGGCTCGACGCGGCTGACATCAACCGCGAGCTCGAGCGCCGCCAGCGCGGCTATGGGCGCGGTGGGCGCATGCGCATCGAGCGCGACGAGGTCGAGATCCGCTCCGGGGTGCGCTTCGGTCAGACCATCGGCAGCCCCATTGCGCTGCTCATCGCCAACCGCGACTGGGAGAACTGGCGCGACGCGATGGCCGTCGGCGGCGAGCCTTCGGGCACGCCGGTCACGCTGCCGCGTGCGGGCCATGCGGATTTCGCGGGCGCCCTGAAGTACGGTCGCGGCGACTTGCGCGACGTGCTCGAGCGAGCCAGCGCGCGCGAGACTGCGGCGCGGGTGGCGGCCGGCGCGGTGGCGCGCAAGATGCTGCGGCAGGTCGGCGTCGAAATCTGGAGCCGCGTCCGGTCCATTGGCGCGGTGCGTGCGCGCGACGATGCACGGCCGTGGGCGCAGGCGCGCGATGCGGCCGAGGCGTCGGATGTCGGCTGCGCTGACGAGACTGCCGCGGCGGCGATGCGCGCTGAGATCGAAGCCGCGCGCGAGGCCGGCGACAGCGTCGGCGGGGTATTCGAGGTCACCGCGCAGAATGTCCCTCCCGGCCTGGGCAGTTATGCGCAGTGGGACGTGCGCCTCGACGGGCGAATCGCGCAGGCGATGATGAGCATCCCCGCCATCAAGGGCGCCGAGATCGGCCTCGGCTTCGCCGCCGCCCGGGCGCGTGGCAGCGAGGCGCATGACGAGTTCGTGCCCGGGCCGGGACCGCGCGGCATCGCACGCGCCAGCAATCGCGCCGGCGGCATCGAGGGCGGGGTCAGCAATGGCCAGCCCATCGTCGTCTGCGCGGCGATGAAGCCGATCCCGACGCTGATACGACCACTGCGCTCGGTCAATCTGGCGACCGGCGAGCCAGCGCCCGCGCACGCCGAGCGCTCCGATGTGTGCGCCGTTGCGGCAGCGCGCATCGTCGGCGAGGCGATGCTTGCCCTCGTGCTGGCAGATGCCCTGACCGGGAAGTTCGGTCACGACACCATGGCGGAGATCGAGCGCAATCTCGCGGCTTATCTTGACGCGCTGGGCGCGCCCGCGGGCCGCTGATATGGGCAACGTCTCCCTGATCGGCTTCATGGGCACCGGCAAGTCCGAGGTCGGGCGCTTGCTCGCTGACCGCTTGGGCATGGAGTTCGTCGACCTCGACGCGCGCATCGAGCAGCGCGCCGGGCGCACCATCCCCGACATCTTCGAGCGCTTGGGCGAGCCGCACTTTCGCCGCCTGGAGCGCGCAGAGATCGCCCGCATCTGCCGCAAGTGGGGCTGCATCGTCGCCACCGGCGGCGGCGCGCCGCGCGAGCGCGAGAACCTGGCGCGCCTGAAGAGCGCCGGCATCGTTATCTGCCTCAGCGCGCAGCCCGAGGTCATCTGGCAGCGCGTGCAGGCCTCCGCCGAGCGCGGCGAGCGCCCCATGCTTGCCGCGGCCGATCCGCGCGCCCGCATTACCGAGCTGCTCGCCGAGCGGCGGGCGTGTTACGCGAAAGCCGATCGCGCCCTCGATACCTCGGGCCTGACGGTGGAGCAGGCGGCGGCAGCGGTCGCCGGCATGGTGACCGCCGTGCCGGTCGAGCTGGGCGAGCGCGGCTACCGCATTCGCATCGAGCGCGGCGCGCTGGATGGCATCGGCGCCGCGGCGGCGCGCGCGGCCGTCGGCAAGCGCGTCGCGGTCGTCGGCAACCCGGTCGTGCTGCGTCTCTACGGCGGGCGAGTAAGGTCGAGTCTTGCGGCGCAGGGCATGGAGGGCATAGAGATCTCCGTGCCGCCGGGGGAGTCGCAGAAGACGCTGCGGCGGGTGGGGCGGCTGTTGGAGCAGATGCAGGCGGCGGGCCTCGACCGCACCTCGGCGGTGGTTGCGTTGGGCGGCGGCGTGATCGGCGACCTCGCTGGCTTCGCGGCGGCGACTTACATGCGCGGCATTCCCTATGTCCAGGCGCCGACGACGCTGCTGGCGCAGGTGGACAGCTCCATCGGCGGCAAGGTGGGCGTGGATCTGCCGCAGGGCAAGAACCTGGCCGGCGCATTTCATCAGCCGGCCGCGGTCATCGCCGATCTGGATACGCTGCAAAGCCTGCCGGCGCGCGAGTTTCGCCAGGGACTAGCGGAGGTCGTCAAGCACGCGATTATCGCCGATGCCCGGTTCTTCGAGTACCTGGAGACGCGGCGAAGGCCGCTGCTGCGGCGCGACCCGGCGGTGCTGCTGCACGCCGTGCGCCGCTCGTGCGAAATCAAGGCGGACCTAGTGAGCCGCGATGAGCGCGAGGGCGGCGAGCGCGCGATGTTGAACTATGGGCACACGTTCGCGCACGCGCTCGAGACCTGGGGCGGGTATCGCAAGTATCGCCACGGCGATGCGGTCGCCATCGGCACGGTCGCCGCAGCGAAGCTGTCGGAGAGCCGGGGCTGGCTGCGCGGCGACGAGCTGATTCGCATCCGCGAGCTGTTGGCGGCGATGCGGCTGCCGATCAGCGCGCCGGAGGCGCCGCCGCAGGAACTGCTGAACATCATGGCCGCGGACAAGAAAGCCCGCGGCGGCCGGCTGCGGTTCGTCCTGCCGCGAGTCATCGGCGCGGCTGACATCGTTGACGACGTGCAGCCGGAGGAGATCGCGCAGGCGTTGGCCGCGCTGTAGCGTTGGCCGGCTGACGCGTGGGAGAAAGGGGGGGGTGGCCATGCTGGGGCCGGCCAAGGGGCCGCAGCGGTGCAACTGGTGCGGTGCAAAGTTGTCGCCTGGCGACGAGCGCTGTCCGCGATGCGGGCGGATACCCGGGGCCGGGCCGCGAACGCGCCGTTCCGCGCCCCGTTTGGGCGACGCAAGCATGAGCGTTGAGCCGCTGCCGCCGACGCCGGGGCAGGAGCCGATTGGCAGTTGGGCTAATATCACCGCGATCATGCGCTACGACCCGCTGTTCGGCGCGGTGCTCGGGCTATTGGCCCTGAACGCGCTGTTGCAGGCGGTGATGCAAGCGTGGTTTAGTGCCGTGATCGCTGCGGCGATGCTCTGGGGCATCGTGACGTTTCGCTCGTGGGGATACTGGATAGTAATGGTTGGCGCCGGCCTGGGCGTGGTGGGAGGAGTGGCCATGTTGGCGTTCGCGGAAGGCGGGCGTCACTGGCGCGCCCTCGCTCCGGTTGCGATCAACGCCTTCGTCCTGATCGTGCTCTACACGCGCCGGGATCGCTTCGCGTGAAGCTCACCGGAGTTGCGGCGTAGGGCGCCGGCGTGGCGCGGCAGCCGCGTTTGCCCTTGGCCCGAGACGAAAATGCTCTACGATTTTCACACCCATACCTTTCTCAGCGACGGCGTGCTTGCGCCTATCGAGTTGATCCGGCGCGCCATCGTCAAAGGTCACACCGGCATCGGCGTCAGCGATCACGCCGGGCTGGGAACGATGGAGTGGTGCATCGCCGCCGCCCGTCGCGACTGCGAGCTGGCGGAGAAGCATTGGCAGATAGTGGCCGTCGCGGGCGTGGAATTGACCCATGTTCCCGCGGCCAGCATCGCCGAGCTCGCCGCCGCCGCCAAGCGCGCCGGCGCGCGATACGTTGTCGTGCACGGCGAATCGCCCGTCGAGCCGGTCGAGCCCGGCACCAACCTCGCCGCCGCACGGTGCCCGGAGGTGGACATCCTCGCGCACCCGGGCCACATCACGCCGCAGGTGGCGCAGGCAGCGGCGGCTAACGGCGTGTTCCTCGAAATCACCGCCCGCAAGGGGCACAACCAGACCAACGGCCTGGTCGTCGCCATTGGCCGCCAGGCAGGGGCGAAGTTCCTGGTCAATAGCGACGGCCACGACCCCGACGACTTGCTTACGCGCGACAAGGCCGAGTCGGTCGCTCGCGGCGCGGGCTTCGCGGAGGCGGAGCTGCACCAGGCCCTGGAGGACAGCCCGCGCGAGCTGCTGACGCGGATCGGCCGGCGGTGATGCCGCCCGCTGACGACGCGCCCCAAGACTCCCTCGCCCGCAGCGGCTCGAACCGCGACCTGCTGGTGCTGTCCGCCGCGTTCCTGTTCATCTTCATGGGCACGGGCACGCTTCAGCAGTTCCTCATCCCGTACTTGCAGCAGACGACGACCTGGGGTGCGATGCGCGCGTCGCTGGTGCTGGCGACGGTCTACCTCGGCTTCCTGGTGTGGCGGCTGCTGGCGGGATACTCGATCCGCGCGCTGGGCGATTACTGGGCGATCATCACCGGCGCGACGATGTACACGCTGTTTGCGGTCGCGGTGCTGGCGTACCCGCACCTGTGGGCGCTGCTGCTGGCGGCGTTCGTGTGGGCGTGGGGCGCAGCGCTGCTGTGGATTACCAGCAGCGCGCACGTGCTCGATGCCTCCCGCCGCGAGCACTACGGCCGAGCGTCGGGCCTGTTCTATGCCTCAACCCATGTCGGCTTCGTGATCGGCCTGGTGCTGCTTCAGTGGCTGCTGCGCGAGTTCGGCGGGCGCGGCATGCTGCTCGGCGCGATCAGCGCGACCGCGGTCGGAAACGTCATCTGCTTCTTCGTGCCGCGCCGCGATTTCCCGCGCGACCTGCCGACGCTGTCGTCCGTCGTTAGGCTGGCGCTTGGTCCTGCCGGCAGGAGGATTGCGCTGGTGCAGTTCGCGGCGGCGACCGCTTATGGGCTGCTGCTGGGCGTCTTCGCCTCCTCTATCGCGCATGACTACGGCATTGGGTTTGTGGCGGCCATCACCATGGCGTTCTACGTCATGCGCGCGGTAGTCAGCCCCTGCGCGGGGATGCTGTCCGACCATTTCGGTCGCGCGCGGGTCATCGCCGCCGCATTCGCGCTCAGCGGCGCGGCGCTGCTGATTCCCGTGCTTGCGCCTGGCGCGGCCACACTTGCGCTCGCGGCGGGCGTGCTCGGCGCGCTGACCGCGACGGTGCTTGCCGGCGTGCTCGCCTTCGTTGGCGACAGCGCCGGCTCCGCCTCGCGCCAGGCGACCATCGCCGGCATGTACGTCTGGCGCGACCTGGGAACGGGCGTGACGATCCTGCTGGGGCAGTACCTGCGCGGGGTGTTCGGCTTTCAGGCGGCGTTCCTTGTGTTCGCCGTCGTGTTCTTCGTATGCGCCCTGGTCAGCCGGCGGTTGGGCGCGGCGTCGAATGCCGGCACGGCAGCGGCTGATTCGAGCGCCAGCCCACGTTGACCGGCACGCCCGCGCGGCAGGACAACATTTCACGTGGGTCGAAGCGAGATCATTGTTCTACACCATCCCTGGAGGTCCCATTGGAGAAAGCGCCTGACGGTTACTTCCTCGCCCGGTACTACCTCGAAACGAAGGGCGACATGCGCGCCGCGGCCGAGAAGATCGCCTCGGAGGAGACCACCGGCAGTTGGGTCGGCGCGGGCGAGCCGACCGAGTTGTTCAAGCGTTCGCGCGGCGACCTCTACCGGCTGGATAACCTCGGTTCGGGCCGCGCACTGGCCACCATCGCCTACCCGACCCACAACATGCCGATCGATCCGTACTTCGTGCCCAGCTTCTGGCTTTTCATGACCGGCGGGCCGCTGTTCGAGCGCATGTTCGTGGATTCCGTACGCATGGTTGATTTCGCTTTGCCTGATGAGCTGCTGAACTTGCTGCCGGGGCCGAAGTTCGGCATCAAGGGCTGCCGCCAATTCCTGGGCCTGGGGCCGGACGACCTCATCATCGCCACCATCGTCAAACCCTGCGCCGGCTTGAGCGCGCGCGAGGTCGCCGATAAATGCCGCGAGGCCGCGCTGGGCGGGATTGATTTCATCAAGGACGATGAGAAGATGAACAATCCCAACTACTGTTCGCTGGAGGAAAAGACGCGGCTCGTGGCGCAGGCGCTGCGCGCGGCGGAGCAAGAGACCGGGCGCAAGGTCATCTACTGCCCGCATATCAGCACGCGGCCGGATGCCATCGCCGATGCGGCGCGACGCGCGGTGGACAACGGCGCCACGGGCTTGATGCTCAACTGCTTCGCCGCCGGCTTCACCGCGATCCAGATCCTGGCCGAGCGCGAGGACCTGCCGGTGCCGATCTACGTCCACAGCGGCGGGCGCAGCGCGTGGGGCCGGTTCCCCAATTTCGGGGTTGACCTCAAGGTGGTGGCGCGCATGGTGCGCATGTTGGGCGGCGATTTCATGCGCGCGCACATGATCGATGGGTACCTCATCGCCGACACGCGCGAGCGGTCGGTGGAGCTGGTCGAGCTGTTCCGCGAGCCGATGGGCAAGCTGCGCGACATGGTACCCGCGCTTTCGGGCGGCCTCGGGGCCGACAACCTGGTGCAGAACCTGGAGGCCTTCGGGGCGGACATCCTGCCCATGGCGGGCGGGGCAATCCTCGATCATCCGCTGGGCATTCAGGCGGGCGTGCTCGCGCTGCGGCAGGCCGCCGAGAGCTGGCGCCAGGGTGTGCCCATCGCGGAGTACGCGCAATCGCACCGCGAGCTGGCGGCGGCGCTGGAGAAAGCCAAGAAGTAGGCGGCTGGACGGGCTTAGTACTACAACGCGACTTCATACTCGAATGTGGGACAGGCGCCCTCGCCTGTCATCCAGCACCGCGTGCGCGGCGCTCGCACAGCCGAGGGCGGCTGTGCCACATTGCTGTACACATCCTGCCGGAAGTCGCGTTGTAGTGTTGGCGCCCATGCAAGAAACCGGGCACTTGTCGTCCCGAGCGCCAGCGAGGGATCTCGTGCCGAGTCGAGATTCCTCACTTCGTTCGGAATGACATTCCGTCCTTGCGGTGGGGGGATCCTCGGGAGGGACATGCCGTGATGCAAGCGGTGTTTCTCATCGTCGGCCTCATCGTCGGGGCTGCCGTGGGCTGGCTTGTCGCCAACTCGCGGCGAGCGGTGGCAGAAGCGCGACTCGATGAGGCGACGAGGCAGCTAGAGGAGCAGAAGCGCCTGCTGGACGACGCTCAGCGCAAGATGAGCGACGCCTTCAGGGCGCTTTCCGCCGATGCGCTGCGGGCGAACAATGAGGCGTTTCTTCAGCTGGCCACGGCGACGTTGCAGCGGATCACGGCTGAGACAACCGGCGATGTCGCCAAGCGGCAGGCGGAGATTGACGGGTTGATAGGACCGCTGCACGCCGCTCTCGCGCGCTACGAAGAGCAGATCAAGGCGATTGAGACCAGCCGGCAGCAAGCCTACGGCAGCTTGGACGAGCAGTTACGGAACGTGGCCGCGACTCAGCAGCGCCTGCAACAGGAGACGGTGAGCCTGGTGGCGGCGCTGCGAACGCCGCAGGTGCGCGGGCGTTGGGGAGAGATAACGCTTCAGCGCGTGGTCGAGCTGGCGGGCCTGTCTCAATACTGCGATTTCGAGTGCCAAGCGACGCTGGCAACCGAGGACGGCCGCGTGCGGCCCGACTTGATCGTCAACCTGCCCGGCGATCATGCCATCGTGGTGGACGCGAAGACGCCGCTCGACGCTTACATGGACGCGATCGAGGCCGCCGATGATGACACTCGCGCCCAGGGGATGAGCCGTCACGCCGCGCAGGTGCGCGCTCAGATCCAGGCGCTAGGGTCCAAGGCCTACTCCAGCCAGTTCGCTTTCGCGCCCGACTTTGTGGTGCTTTTTCTGCCGGGCGAGTCGTTCTTCGCTGCTGCGCTCCAGCAAGATCGCGATCTGATCGACCTGGGAATCCGCAACAATGTCCTGCTGGCGACCCCGTCAACCCTTATCGCGCTGCTGCGCGGCGTCGCCGCCAGTTGGCACCAGCATCAGATCGTGACCAACGCCAAGGAGATTGCCCAGGCCAGCCACGAGCTTTTCGACCGCGTGGGGAAGTTCGCGGAGCACCTGGGCAGGATCCACGATGGCCTGGAGCGCGCGGCGAAGGCATACAACGATGCGGTTGGCACGTGGCAAGTTCGGATATTGCCCCAGGGGCGCAGAGTGGTGGAGCTCGGCGGCGCGGCGCAAGGTCACGAGATGGCCGAACTGGAACCCGTGGACGTCGCGCTGCGCGAGTTGCCGCCAGGGGCAGAACAAGATGCGGCCTGAAGCTCAGCGGTCTTGTCTGCGCCGCCGCGGCGCCTGGGCAAGTTCGATGAACCGGCCGGCTACATCTCCAGCATCAGCTTGATGCGGGTGTCGTTTTTCTCCTTCATGTCGGCGAGCGCCTGGCGCACTTCGTCTAACCCATAACGTCCCGTTATCAGCGAGCTGAAGTCGAGCAGCCCGCAGTCCATCAGCTTGAGGATGATGGGGTACATGCCCAGGCTGCCCGCCGAGCCGCGCAGCGACAGGTTACCGAACACCAGTTGATCAATGTCGAAACTCTGCACCTGCCGCTCGTAGAACGCAACCGCCGAAATCACTCCCGTCGGCTTGAGCAGCGCCAGCGACTCGCGCAGCAGCTCCACCGACCCCGAGGCCTCGATTATTCTATCTATCCCGTAAGGCGCGGCGTGTTCGCCCGCCGCGTCTGCCCACGATTCCTTGGTCGTGTTGATCGCCGCGTCAATGCCCAGCGCCAGCGCCGCCGCGAGCTTAGAATCCTTGCGCCCGGTGATGATCACCTTGGCCGCGCCCATGAGCTTGGCCAGGTTGCCCGCCATGATTCCAATGGGGCCGCTGCCATGTACGAGCACCGTATCGCCGAGCTTCACGTCGGCCCTGACCAACGCGTGCAGCGCCGTCGCCGCCGGCTCGACCATCGCGCCGTTATCGAAGCTGACGCGTTCTGGTAACGGAAACAGGTGCCGGTCGGGCATCACGATATACTTGGCGTAAGCTCCGTCCCAGGCGTTAACCGTGCCGACCGAGCGCAAATCCGCGCAAGCGTAGTATTGGCCGAGCAGGCAGTGGTTGCACGAGCCGCACGCCACGGCCGTATCGCCGACCACGCGGTCGCCGGGGTTCAGGGTCTTAACGTCGAGGCCGGTGCGTGCAACAATCCCCGACCACTCGTGGCCCGGCGTCAGTGGAAACTTGACATTGCCGCTCCTGACGAAGGAGAACTCGCCCGTGAAGATGGCGTAGTCGGTGCCGCAGATACCCGATCGCACGACCTGGCACAGGACATCGTGCGGACGCAGCTCCGGCTGCGGCACGTCAACGATGCGGATGTCGTTGGGGCCGAAGATTCTCGCCGCCTTCATCGTCTCCATGATTGCACTCGCCCCCCGCTGAATGAAACGTCATTCCGAGCCAAGCGAGGAATCCCCTATCGCGTTTCAGCTACCCCGGTAGGGGACCCCTCGCTGCACTCGGGGTGACATCACCCCCGTGGGTGGCCGATGGGGAACCACGGCACGACCTCGGGGTTGACAAGGTGCTCGGGCCACCTGCCGGCCAAGACCTCGACCACCGCCTGCGCGCCGCGGGTCTTCTGCTCGATGCCCGATTCGACCGAGTTTGCGGCGACGTGCGGCGTCATTAACACGTTGGGCAGGCTGAACAGCGCGTGATCGGTCGCAAACCCTTCGGGCGAGAAGACATTGATCGCGCCATAAACGTCCAGCGCGGCGTAACGGATGATCCCCTCGCGCAGCGCCACCACCAGGTCGTTCTCATCCACCAGCTCGCCGCGACCGGTGTTCACCAGCACCGCGGTGGGCTTCATGCGACGGAACTCGTTGAGCGTTAGCATTCGTTTGGTCGCGTCGGTCAGTGGGCACAGCAGGCAGAGGTAGTCCGCTTCGCGCAGCACGGTGTCCTTGTCAGCCAGGCGCACCTCCTGGCCTGCGACGTCGGCTTCGCTAAGGTACGGGTCGTGGGCGAGGATGTCCATGCCAAATGCGCGCGCTCGCCGCGCCACCGCCCGGCCGATGCGACCGAAGCCAATGATGCCGAGCTTCCGGGTTGAGAGACGATGAAGGTTTGCGACTGGCGCCGGCGGCTGGCCGCAGCGCATCTGACCTTGATAGAAGTTGAGCTGCCGCGCGACCGCCAGCAACAGGGCCAGCGTGTGGTCGGCGACCTCGTCGGTGCAGAAGCCGGGGATATTGGTCACCATGATGCCCTGCCGCGTTGCCTCGGCGACATCTATCTTATCCGTACCAACGCCGAGCCGGGAGATGATTTTGCATCGCGATAGTCGTCGAATCACCTCGCCGCGCACGTAAGAAGCGACGACCATGAGGGCGTCGCACTGGGCGGCATGGGCGAGGATGTCTTCGTCGGTAGCACCCTCGATCTCGACCACGCGCGCGTTGATGCACGCAAGGATCGCGCGCTCCTCCTCGATAGGCGCGCAGGTTTCGGTGTTGAGCCGCACGACCAGAGGCGCGTCATCGGTCACTGCCATGAGTCACTCGTTTTCGGGAAAGACAAGGCGCTCGCCTGGCGCCATCACCACTGCTCTGACGCCTGCCGGCAATCCGGCGGCGGCCGCGAGAAAGCGAGCCGGATCTCCGCCGTGCTCGACGAACATCCAGAAATGCGAGGCGATCAGCAACCGCGGCTTGATGAGCGCTGCCAGGCGGCAGGTCTCGTCGGCATCCATATTGCCGAATCTGCCGTTGATGGGCGAGATCATCACATCCACCGCGCTGCTCAGCGACCGGCTGATCTCATCCGGTGCGTAGGCGCTGTCACCGACATCGTAAACCCTGATGCCGTCGAAATCCATCAACAGGCCAATCGCGTCGCGCGCCAGATCGCCGTGATCCGCGAACGCGGCGCGAAAGCCGATGCCCTTGATGGTCGCCGTCTCGCCCGTCCGGATAACGGTGAACCTGTCTTCCGGCAAACCGATGCTGCGATAAGGCGCCTCGCAGTCGGGCGCGCCGAGGAAATGCGGGCGCGGATTGAGCGCCAGGACCGGCAGGGCATCGGGATCGAGATGGTCGGCGTGGGCATGGGTCGAGGCGACGATGTCCGCATCCAGCTCCTGCGCCGAGATGACCGCGGGGATCATCCGCCTGAAGCCGAACAGGCGCTCGCAGGCATCGGAGAGATATGGATCGATGGCGATGACGATCCCGGCCGTTGTCTTGAGGCAGAACCCGGCCTGGGCCAGGGAGAAGATGGCCACGTGGCGCGTTGCGACCTGGGTTTCGCGGATGGCAGCGGCGAGTCCCGTCACTTTTGCGCGTCCAGCCGCTGTCTCAGCTCGGCGAGGGTCCGCACCGCCGCCGCCCAGACCAAACCTATGTCCGCGGCGTACCAGATGACCTTGGCGCCGCGCGAAACCCAGTGCGCGGCGGCGTCGGGATCGCCTGTCGCCACGCCGGGCAGCACGCCGTGCTGCTGGCACGTGACCATGACCCGCTCGACGGCGTCCATGAACGCCCTGCTCTGCAACTGGCCGGCCAGGCCCAGGTTCATGCCGAGATCGTCCGGTCCCACCACCGCGATGTCGAGGCCCTCGACGGAAAGGATGTCGTCGAGGTGATCGAGCGCCTCCGCGGTCTCGATCTGAATGCCAATGACAGTGTTGCGATTCACCGCCGCGATCTGCTCGGTGACGCCGCCCTCCCAGCCCTTATACTTGCCGATGGGGCAGGTCGAGCCCGCTAGCCCGCGTACGCCCAGCGGCCGGTACTTGACCGTGCGCACGATGCGTTCCACCTGCTCGCGGCTGCGAATGCGCGGCACGTAGATGCCGTCCGGGGCTTGGTCGAGAGTGCGGTTGAGCTCGTGATAAGCGTCCTCGGCCACGCGCACCATGCACGGAAAATCGAGCGCGCGGGCGACGCGGATATGATCCATGATCGTCTCGTGGTTGAGCGCGGCATGCTCGCGGTCGACCATCAGGGCGTCGAAGCCCGCCTCCTGGAAGACCTCGATGACCGATGATGAGCGGCTGTCAACGATGCAGGCGAAGATCAGCAGGTCCTTGCGCTGAACCTGTGCCCTGAGCTTGCTGGAGCAGACCTTCATCGCATGACCTCGCACGGGCGGCTCGACGGCGCGCGCCGACGGCCGTAAGATGATGGCGAACGTCGCTGCACGATGCAATTCGACCGCGCCGCCGCAATCACCTACCGCTCAATCCGCGCTGGCCGCGCCGATAAGCTTGTCAGGCGTGTGCGTCTGGCAGGAGCGAACCGCCAGGAAATGATGGCTGGCAAAATGATGCCTGGCGCCCCTTGACAAGGCCAGCAGTGGCTGTATAATACTGTGCATAATTAGCACTCTTGGCGGGAGAGTGCTAATCTGTGTCATAAGGAGGTGACCGCTGTGATTCAACCGTTGGGGGACAAGGTCGTCGTGAAGCCGGGCCCGGAGGAGGAGAAAACGCCGACCGGCATCGTGCTTCCCGACACCGCCAAGAAGAAGCCGCAGGAAGGCGAGGTCATCGCGGTTGGTCCCGGCAAGCTGCTCGAGACTGGCCAGCGCGCGAAGATGCAGATCAAAGTCGGCGACACCGTGATCTATTCCAAGTACGGCGGAACCGAGGTCGAGGTCGACGGCCAGGACTACGTCATTCTGGACGAGGACTCGATCCTCGCGATCAAGTGAGCGGCGGCGCGGTAGTTCGGATCATCCTGGCTAAGGAGGTTAAGCATGCCAGCCAAGATTCTAGCTTATGATGAGGATGCGCGGCGAGCATTGGAGCGGGGAGTGAACGCCGTCGCGCACGCGGTACGAGCGACGCTCGGCCCCAAGGGCCGCAACGTCGTGCTCGACAAGAAGTGGGGCTCGCCGACGATCACCAAGGACGGCGTTACCGTCGCCAAGGAGATCGAGCTGGAGGATCCCTACGAGAACATGGGCGCGCAATTGGTGAAGGAGGTCGCGTCGAAGACTAACGATGTCGCCGGCGACGGCACCACCACCGCCACCGTGCTAGCGCAGGCGATCGTTCACGAGGGCATGAAGCTGGTCGCCGCGGGGGCGAACCCGATGGTGCTCAAGCGGGGCATCGAGCGCGCGGTCGAGAAAGCGGTGGAGGAGATCAAGAAGCGCTCGATCCCGGTCGCGGGCAAGGCGGAGATCATGAACGTCGCCGCCATCGCCGGCAACGAGCGCGAGATCGGCGAATACGTCGCCGACGCGATGGACAAGGTGGGCAAGGACGGGGTCATCACCGTCGAGGAGTCGAAGGGCACCACGACGTCGGTCGAGATCGTCGAGGGCATGCAGTTCGACAAGGGCTACATCTCGCCCTATTTCGTCACCGACCCCGAGCGCATGGAGGCGGTGCTGGAGGATCCCTACATCCTGATTCACGAAAAGAAGATCAGCGTGGTGGCGGATCTCATTCCGGTGCTGGAGAAGGTCGCCTCGGCGCGCAAGCCGCTGCTGATCATCGCCGAGGACGTCGAAGGCGAGGCGCTGGCGACGCTGGTGGTCAACAAGATTCGCGGCGTGCTCAACACCTGCGCGGTCAAGGCGCCGGGCTTCGGCGACCGCCGCAAGGCGATGCTCGAGGACATCGCGATCCTGACCAACGGCCAGTTCATCTCCGAGGACCTGGGTATCAAGCTCGAGAACGTGGACACGACGATGATGGGCCGCGCGAAGAAGATCGTGGTCGAGAAAGAGGACACGACCATCGTCGAGGGCGCGGGCAGTAAGGAGGCGGTGCAGGGCCGCATCGCGCAGATCCGCAAGGCGATCGAGGACACCGATTCGTCGTATGACAAGGAGAAGCTCCAGGAGCGCCTGGCCAAGCTCGCCGGCGGCGTGGCGGTGATCAAGGTCGGCGCCGCGACCGAGACCGAGCTCAAGGAGAAGAAGCACCGCTTCGAGGACGCGCTGAGCGCGACCCGCGCCGCGGTCGAGGAGGGGCTGGTGCCAGGCGGCGGCACGACTCTGGTCAACATCGCCCCCGCGCTGGAGAAGCTCAAGGCGCGCGACCCGGACGAGAAGGCGGGCATCAACATCGTCCGCCGCGCGCTGGAGGAGCCGCTGCGCGATATCGCCTCCAATGCCGGCCTGGAAGGCTCGGTGGTGGTGCAGAAGGTCAAGGGCCTCAAGGACGGCATCGGCCTCGATGCTATCTCCGAGGACTACGTGGACCTGGTGGAGGCGGGTATCGTGGACCCGGTCAAGGTCACGCGCACCGCGCTCGAGAACGCCGCCAGCATCGCCAGCATGCTGCTGACCACGGAGGCGCTGGTCGCCGAGAAGCCGGAGAAGGAGAAGCCGCCAGCGGGACCTCCGGGCGGCGGCGAGTACGGGGAGTACTAAGGTCTGATCTGGCGCGCCGGCGCTCAGCGTGCCAGACGGCGTAACATCATCGCAGCGAAGCCCCCGGATTTCCGGGGGCTTCGCGTTGTTGGTGCCGCAGCCGTCACGCCCGCCAGGGCCCGGTCGTGTTCGTCTCCGCTGCCGAGACGGGCGCCGCTATCTGCCAACCGCCGGCAGGTTGATCCAGAAGTGCGGATCCACCGCCTGGCCCGCGACGTACACTCCCCAATGCAGGTGCGGGCCCGTCGCCGCGCCGGTCGAGCCCACGCTGCCGATGACCTCGCCCTTGGCAACGCTTTGCCCCTCCTTGACCGCGATCTCCGACAGGTGCAGGTAGAGCGAGCCCACGCCCTGCCCGTGGTCAATGACGACGGTCTTGCCGTGAAGCCTGTAATCCTGCCGCACCAGCTTCACTATGCCTCCGGCCGGCGCGTACACCGGCGCCCCGGCCGGCGCGGCGATGTCGAGCCCCTTGTGCCGGTAGTCTATTCGCCCGTTGATCGAGCGCGCTGCGCCGAAATCGGTGCTCACCCTGCCCTTGACCGGCCAAGTGAAGGCGCCGTGCCACAGTTGCTCATCGCTGATCTGCGTCAGCGCCGCATGGATCGTCTTGCCCTCCTGCGCGATAGCGGGGTCGGTGTAGAGCCGCGTGCTCTTCTGCGTCATGCGCAGCTTCTGCACCCCGAATTGGCGCTTGACGATGGTCAGCGGCAGCTCGGTCTGGCGCGTCTCGCCCGCCTCGTCGGTAAGGATGACGACGACGAATCTCATCCCCGTGGGCGCGTCGGGCGGCACCGGCAGTATGGCGCGATAACCGTTCGGCACCGCGAACAGGGCATAGCTCTTGCCCAGCCACTTGCACTGGCCGGCCGCGGGCGCGATCGCCCCCGGCCGCACGGTGGCGAACATGCAGTCGCCCTGGCGCACGGTCTTGGGCGCGACGTCAAGCAGCGGCAGGTCGGCCGCCGCGCCGCTGGGCCGCGCCGCCGCCATCCCGACCGCGATCGCCGCGGTCATCATCCGGTCGACGAAGCGTCGCCGCCGCCGCGGCTTCCTTGCGCCTGAGAGAGCGGGCATCGTGCACTCCTGCGATCCACGGGCAATCCCGCGTTCCGTCCTTTTCGCCGTGCGGCCAGCCCCGCCCTCCAGCAAATGCGTAGCGCAGTGGGCCGCCGCGGCGCGAAGGAGAGAACGCTCGGGGCGCGGAAACTCACTACAAGCCCCCGGGCATCGACCGCGGCGGGAATTGCGTCCCATCGCGTCAGGCGCGCTGTCGGCGGCCGGATGTAGGGCATCGTCCAAGCACAGCCATGCGATACGGCATCATCTCGGACATTCATGCGAACCTCGAGGCCCTGGAGGCAGTGCTCACGTCGCTGAAGGAGGTTGACGCCTTCATCTGCCTGGGCGATATCGTTGGCTATGGCCCCAACCCCAACGAATGCGTCGAGGCCGTGCGTGCGCTGCCGGGCGTGAAGTGCGTGGTCGGCAATCACGATCTCGCCTGCGTCGGCAGCTACGACATCAACTGGTTCAACTGGTATGCGCGCGACGCGATCGTGTGGACGCAGGAGCGCCTCACTGCGGCCAGCCGCAGCCACCTGCTGTCGCTGCCACTGATGGAGATGCAGAACTCCCTGACGCTGGTGCATGGCGCGCTGCCGCAGCCCATGGACTACGTGACGTCGGAGAAGGAAGCGCGCGGCGTGTTCGCGGAGATGATCACCCCCGTTTGCCTCATCGGCCACACCCATGTCGCCGAGTACTACGCTCACGCCCACGGGGCCGCCCACCTCGAGCACAGGTCCTGGGCGCATGGCGGCGAGATCAGGTTCAGCCGGGGCGTAAGCTATCTCGTCAACTGCGGCAGCGTCGGACAACCGCGCGACGGCAACCCGCATGCCAGCTTCGGCATTTACGACACGACGCGGCGCGAGCTGCGGGTCAGACGCGTGGCCTACCAGGTCGAGCAAGTGCGGGAGAGAATCGCGGCGGCGGGGCTGCCGGCATTACTGGGCGACCGGCTGCTGGTGGGGCGGTGATGGGAGGTCCTTCCTCTCCCTTTGAGGGAGAGGATTGAGGCGAGGGTAAATGGCAGGGCACGTACCCTCACCCAGCCTCTCCCTGGAAGGGAGAGGGGCTTGCGGCCGTGTGCCCCTAGCCTGGATTATTCACCACCAGCGTGTGGCGGGTGCACACTGTCATTCCGAGCGCAGCGAGGAATCCCCTATCGTTGGCGCTTCCTGGTAGGGGATT
>Ga0315280_10000914_pt1 | contig 53322 bp, 69 predicted proteins | sample YL17G06_40_MG_FD_203697 | JGI IMG/M metagenome (GOLD analysis project Ga0315280, IMG submission 203697) | Sediment microbial communities from Yellowstone Lake, YNP, Wyoming, USA - YL17G06_40 | ecosystem: Environmental > Aquatic > Freshwater > Lake > Sediment | place: USA: Wyoming | collected... | reverse complement strand
AAACCAAAATAGTCCTTTTTAACCAATGGTTATTTCTAGGCAAGAAAAAATGTTTTAGACTAAGCACTGTACCTAGTTTACTTTGCATTCCTTTCTCCCCGTCAGCTTCTGATTGTGTTCTTCTTATCTATGGTTTATCCATTCTTACTTAAAAGTTTTGAATCTGCATTTTGGATTCAGAAGTACAGCGCGCGCGATGCAATTATCTCTCTGAAAACGCACAATCATCCAATCCTCGTAAGTTCTTAAACCTTGTTTATGCTGCGTTTTTTAGGAAAGCTTATATGCTTGTATACTTTTTGTATGCATTGTGTTTACATGACGCAAACAACAGTAGTAACAACCCGCATCAAAAAAGAAATCAAAGAAGCTCTGGAAAAAGCCGGCGTCAACATCCCAAGCATCATCAGACAACACCTAGAAGAACTCGCATGGAAACTTCAATTGAAAGAGGAAACTGAAAAAATAAGAAAACTTCTCGAGAAGGTCAAAGCCTCCGAACCGGGATTCGCAGCAAAATCAGTGAGGGAAGACCGTGAAAGTCATTGACTCCTCAGCCCTAATTAAATACATAGCGAAAGAAGAAAACTGGGAAAAAGTCGAAGAACACCTAAAAGAAGGATGCGTCACACTAGACCTAGCCATAAAAGAAACAGCCAACGCGCTAGTAAAGAAAGCGCTAAAAAACGAAGTCACCACAGAAACCGCAAAAGAAATAATCAATTACCTACCCAAAATAGTCAGAATTACACCGCAAAAAGAACACTTTTCAAAAGCCTTAGAAATAGCCATAAAACATAAACTAGTAATTTATGACGCATTGTTTATAGCCTTATCAGCAAACACAAACACACCCCTATTAACATCAGACGAAAAACAAGCAAAAACCTCAAAAGAATACGGTGTCGCAGTCACCCTCATATAAAAACCAATCTTTTCATTCACACTCTATGAGCCGGGTCAAAGAACCCTGCGCAATCCACCTAATAATCAACCCTTAACTTATCCACTAACTTCTTTTGAAGAACTTCTGCTCTTTCCCTAACCTTCTCAACTTCTGCATAAATGGTTTCATCCTTAATCTCCTTTTTTTCGTTCCTCATTAGACCATAAAATCAATTGTAAAAACTCGGAGTCATAACTTTTCAGGAGCAACTCAGTCACGATGTATTCGTCTTTGATGAGGATTAGATGGCTTCCTTTTTGTCTAGCAACTTGGAAGCCCGCTTTTGCGAGGACTTTGACAACTTCACGCCAAGAGAGCAGAGGGAGCCTCGACAACTACCTCAACCTTTTCTCCTCTAATCTTGCCGTGAAGAAGCTTTGCTTTGACTTCCAAATAGCCTTCTATAGCTTCCTTGACGTTTTTTAAGGCTTCCTCCCTTGTTTCGCCTTGAGTGGCTACTGGAAGCTCTAAACACTTAACTACGAAGCCGCCCTCCTCAGCAGGCTCCAAAACAACCGTGAACCTACGGGTAACCATAAGACCGCCAGCAATACAATATTTGCGACATCTATATGAACCTATCTTCAGTCTTAAATTATACTACGAGGGTAGCCGTATTGAATTGTGGTTTTTGGGATTTTTCTCATCCTTTCTCTTAAGGGCTCCAGTACGTATCATTCTTACACTCGTTCATTTTACAGGCATCGGGCGAAGGAAACCCCTAGCGCGCGCTAGCTTCGCTTCATCTTGGCTTATGTTTACCCTTTTAGAAAGTAACTCGACATATGCTTTTAGGTTTAGTACAAGTGTGTCGTTTTATGTTGAACATTTGGCTTGGAGAACGTATCAAGCCATTATGAGGCAGCTTTGTGGCTGTACTATAGTAAGTGCTAAGTCCAGCGCAATAGTAAGTACTATTGAGCCATAAACAAGCAGCTTGAGCGTTGTAGGTTTGTCGTGGCGAGGCAGAAAGCTTTTGTCGAGACAATTGAGCCGTCTGAAGACGTTTTGAGCATGGAAGAGGTTGTTAAGCTTTAGCGCGCGCTAAGTATTTCAAACTAAGTATTTCAAATATTGGAGGGCGAAGAGCAAATCAGCTTAAGGGCCGATGAAATACTTAATAATGCTAAAAAAAGTTTTTGTCTTTGCGTCTGACCATGATATCCCAAACTTGTCAATGTTTGGTTCAGACGGTTGCGTCATGTGTGCGCACACTCTAGGGGAGGGGTTTAATATATGATCCAAATATGGTCCTAATATGTTTCAGTCGGTGTCGACTAAAAATTGGGCTTTCTGTAAGATAAGCTTTGTTTATGCTTATTCAGGCTGCATGAAAGAGCGCGCGCTTGTTGCATATGTAGTTAGGTTGTGACCTTTAGGCCGTAGGTTTTTAGTCTTTCGAAGTGTTTGTCTCCCGTTTTTAGTGTCATATTGTTGGAAATGGCTGTTGCAGCTATGAGTAGGTCGGCGTCGGGTATTTGTACACCTTCATTTCGGAGCTTTTGGTATAGGCTACAGTAGGTTTCGATAATCTTGTTGTCTATGATTTGTATGTTGAAGCTTTCTTCGAGTAGTTCTTTCGCTTTTGCTCTTTTCTCAGCGTCTAGCCCCCTCAAAACCTCGATAAGTGTTATTGTTGAAATAGCTCCAACCTCATGTTTTCTCTTCTGTAGAAGCTCTATTATCATGTCTGTGTCGAGTAAGTTCATCTGAGAGCGAACCTTTCTCTAAATTCCTTGGTAGATTCGAGTAGGGTTTTTAAGTCTTCGTCCGTGAGAATGTTTGTAAGTTGTTTGAATGCCTTCTCACTTTTTAACCTTTTAACTTCAGAGTAGAGCTTGAGAAGAAACTCGCCCCACTCATCTCCACCTTTAACCTTCTCAAGAACTTTTTTAACCTCTGCGGGAACCGAAATCGTTGCATATTTCGTCAAGCTTATCACTATATAGTTATGTAGCGGCATAACACTATAAAAACCTTTTTCCTGCACATTACTGGACGTTAAAAACTTGGGCACCGCGCGCGCAAGCTTCTCGTTTTTTAGAGTTTTCTCTTTAAGCTTTATTGCTAAGATGTCTGCCTTTGGATCGTATTTTAGGATCAGATCCATCTTCGGCTCGCCTTCCTCTTATTCACCATGGGTTCTAAGTTCGCTGCTGCATATTACTGTTATGATGATAGAATCCTCGTTAGTTTTCTCATAGATTGCTGCAATATTGCAGCTCCAATCCACGGCAACGAATCTGTTTGTTAGGGAATCGTACAGTAGCTCATCTGGCTTTCTTGCGCGCGCTGCCACAATCTTCTGTTTTAAATGATATTTAGATTATGTTTACGTTGGGTAGGTCTTTAAAATGCTGGTCGCCTGTGACTAAGGTGAGGTTCTTGTGTTGGGCTGTTGCGTATATTATTGCGTCCACCGTGTGAAGTTTGTGTTTTTGCTTGATGTCTGCTGCTAGGAGGGCGATTTCTTCGTTTAATGACACAATGAAGCTTCTTTCCACTATGAGCTCTATCCTGGTTGTTGGATCCTTTCCATCTCTCAAATATCTGGATTTGATTTCTGTGAGGCAGATTGAGGGCGTGTATAAGGGCTCGTCGCCTTCCACATAATCTTTTACTTTGACGCCTCTTTTTGAACCCATGAAATATTCTATCCATGCGAAAGAATCAAGAAGCTTCATGGGGTTCTTCCTCGTCTCTAAGGTTTTCTGTTGTGAGCCATGGGTCGACTCCAAACATACCTTTGAGTGGTTTGAAGAGCTGTTTCATGAGTGCTTGATTTATTGCTTCTGAAATTTTTCTTCTCCCAAATTTTTTAATCAGGTATTCGTAAATTTCATCTTTTAGCGTGACTGTCGTTTTCACAGGCATTTTTTCACCGTAGATGTATTACATCTATGTAATATTTATACATTCTCTAAAATCTTTAAATGATACATTTGGAACGTTGTATGCTCACCCCTTTTTTCACGGTTCTGCCTCTTTCTTCATTCTATTTAATCCTTCTGTTATGTTTAGTGGTTTTTGTTTTTAGCTGTTTTTGTATTTTTTCAGTGTTTAGGGATGAATCTTTTGGTCTTTTTGCTTATTAGAAGGAATGGAAAAAAGAAAGTTGCAGCCTTATGGACGAATTATGACGCTTTCGTGAAATCCTTAAAAACGCTTTTCCCTGAATTATGGAATAACGATTCTTAGACTTCTCCTTTAACTTTGAATTTAATTTCCTGCCACATGTAGTTAGCTAACGCTCTTGCTTCCTTGTCAATTGCTATTAAGAGCGTAAGATAAAGAATTGCTCCCGCTGCTGTTATGCCTAAAGTAAACAATAGTCTTGTTGGATGTGGAATTAAAAATAGAATGGATGCCATAACAACTGAAGCGAAAACATATTTTGCAATGTTCTTCCACGGAATATTCAGTTTAACCATTTTGCGTATAATGACATATAAGACTAGAAACATTGCTGAACGGGCTATTGTGTCGATTATACCTACATATAATGCTGCGGTTACTGGCGGATTTTGTGCGAAGGTCGTTAAGACATAGAATGTTGTTGGCAATGTTATTGCGGATTGGGCATAAGGCAAAGTGAATGCTATGAACAGTGGGCTTTTCACAAGTTTTCGTAGTGGTATTTTTGCCTGTTCGTCTATCTTTTCAAGTCCGAAAAGTACGGAGGAGAAGAATTGTGAAATAATTTGGACAAAAGCGCTTACAGCCAGAACTATGAGTACTGGAGCTGCTTCTTCGTAAATTTCGTTTAGAATTATGAGGTACGAGTTTGATAGTGCTATTGCTCCTGCTGTCATTGGTATGGCGAACATTAAAACGGTTTTTAACGAAGTTGTTATGTCTTGGATGCTGTTTTCTGTTAGAAGTTTTGGGTATAATGCGAAAGATAGGAAAGAAGAGTACATGATTATGTTCGCTATGGTCATGGCGGCTTGGTATTGGCCTCTTGCTGCTTGGCCGCCGTAAATGATTAGCATGATGAATATCAATGCTGCTATTCTGTCGCCTACATAATAGTATATGTTTATTGTTGAGCCTTTCAGCCACTCTTTGACATAGTTCCATTTGATGGGTTGTTTTAGTTCCTTGGATAGCAGTTTGAGGTAGTAGGCAATCTGTATGGTGAAGGCTATTATGATGCTTAATAAAGCTCCTATGAGGGGTTGTTGGAATTTAATGATGAGTATATAGGCTAATAGAACTTTGCAGATTTCTTCAATAAGTAGTCCATATCCAACGGCTTGTGGTAATTTCGCACGTAGGCATGCTTCCAACATGGTCATGAGGTAAGTTTCGATTATTTGCATTGAAGCAATTAAGTATATAATCATATAGGTTTGGCTGATGCCAAGCAATAACATGATTAGCGGAATTAGTGGAAGGTAAATTATGGTAGCTATAATGGAAATTGTTAGATTCGCCAGAAATCCTGTTTTTATTGCCCCGTCCTTATTCCTCGCTGCAAACCGCATTGCCCAAAATGGAAATGCAGGAGCAAGAAATGCAAAATAAGCAATTATATCGTTGATGTTGGACCATATTCCGTATTGTTGTTCTGTTGTGGCTCGCGTTAACATTAAGGTAAAGGCTAGGCCTGTAGCTACGCTGAGCATTTTGGCGATAAATAGGGCGAAACCAGAGTACTGCAATCTAATTTCGCTTTTCGTCAAAGTGTTTCACTTGCATGTAGTTTGAGTTTTGTTGGTATGAATTTATGTTTAAATACTTTTAAATCACTTGCTGGTATCGCGTAAAGTTGAAGGTGTTGCGGATGGATAAGTGGCGCTGTGGTGCCGTTGTGGTTGCTAAGATAAAATAAGATAATTATGCATTAGCGAAAAACTCGTTGGAAAGATTAAGTCGAACAAAATTACCTTGTCAAGACTTTTAATACTCGGTTCTTATTTTAGATCAGTTCAGTGAAGATGGAAAGTGAGTGAAAAACTTATGTAGGCGGGTAATCTTTCTACAGTTCTCAAATCCAAGGGAGTTGAAGCATTATGGCTGAAAAAATTGGTGTAGTTGGCGTTGGAAAAGTGGGGTTGCCGTTGGCTCTTGTAATGGCGAAACATTTCGAAGTGAAAGCAGTAGATGTAAGTTCAGAACTTGTGAATCGGATAAAGAACCGTGGGCACTTCACAGAAAAAAACGTGAAAAAATATTTGGAACAATATGATGATAATTTTGAGGTTTCTACTGATTTTGGTTTAATCCGAAACTGCGATGTGATTTTTGTAGTTGTTGGGACGCAAAATGAAGGTTATAGTCCAGAAGCTGTGAAATCTGCTTTAAAAGAATCGGCACCTTATCTCACCGATGGCAATCAGGTTTTAGTGGTGGTCAGCACTGTTCCCCCTACAGATATGAACAGGGAAATAATCCCCCTTTTGAGCCGTTTGCATGTAAGATCAAAAATTAAAGGAATTTGTTATAATCCTGCTATGATCGCGCTGGGAAATGTGATAGAAGGGTTCGAACATCCTGATTACGTTTTGATTGGCGAGTCTAACAAGGAGGCAGGGAACAAGCTGGAGAATGTTTGGAAAAAATGTGTTCCCAACGGCACCCCGATAATACACGGCAGTATAATAAACATTGAAACCGCTAAGTACGTGCTAAACTTTGCGCTAGTGAACAAGATAAGCTTCATGAATACCGTTACCGAGTTTTGTGAAAAAGTCGGTGCTGACATAGATTGCATATCGGAAATCCTGAAGTCGGACCCTCGTATAGCTGGGAAGAAAATGTTCATGGGAGGCTTGGGATTTGGTGGTCCGTGCTTCCCTAGAGACGTCGTTGCTTTCAAGAAGGTTTCCGATAAGTTTGGCGCATCATCTTATTTGTGTGACGCCATACAAAAGGTCAATCAGGAACAGATTTCTAGATCTATACGGTTAATTGAAAGTTTCCATAAGAGGCGAATAAGCATTTTGGGTATAACCTACAAGCCGAACACTTCGGTGACTGAGGATTCGCAGGCATTGGAAATTGCGCATGCGCTTCAAAGAAAAGGGTATGAAGTTATAATTTATGATCCGTCTAGGGCGGAGGAAGCTAAGCGTCAGTTGAAGGGAGTCAAGTTTGCAGATAACATGAAGAAGTGTGTTCGTGATGGCGAAATAGTTTTTATAGCTGTTCCCTGGTCAGAGTTTTCTGAATTAGACGCTAAGGATTTTAATGAGGCCCAAGTTATTATTGATGTGTGGCGACTGTTGAGAAGTAAGGAATTGCCTTGCAAGTATGTTGCTTATGGATTAGGGTGGGGGTGAAAAAGTGAAGAAAATACTTGTAACAGGAGCTGGTGGGTTTATTGGAAGCCACATGGTCAGATGTCTGAAGGATGAAGGCTATTGGGTTAGAGGTGTGGATATCAAAAAGCCTGAATTTGTGAGAAGTTGCGCCGATGAGTTTGTGTTGGTGGATTTGAGAAATGAAGAGGGTGTGCGCAGGGTTACAAGGGGCATGGAACAGGTTTACAATTTCGCCGCCAACATGGGTGGAATCGGTTTTATTACCAAGGTGAAAGCAGATGTTACGCACGACAATGTATTAATAAATGCTAACATGCTGAAGGCTTGCGTAGAAAACAATGTAGAAAGGTTCTTTTTCTCTAGTTCAGCATGTATATATCCACAGGAATTGCAAAAAGATGACTCTTACGTAGCCGATTTGAAAGAGTTGGATGCATATCCAGCACAACCGGACTCGCCTTATGGCTGGGAGAAACTTTTCACCGAAATTATGTGCAAAAGCTTTGAGGAAGATTATGGGTTAAAAAATCGAATAGCACGCTATCACAACATTTACGGTCCCGAGGGAACATACAAAGGCGGGAGAGAGAAAGCTCCAGCGGCCCTATGTAGAAAGGTGGCTATGGCGAAAGATGGAGGATCTATTACGATTTGGGGAAACGGGAAACAAATCCGGTCTTTCCTTTACATAGACGATTGCTTGGAAGCTACAAAACTCTTGATGGAAAGCGATTGCAAGGAACCCTTAAACATCGGTTCGGATGAGGCGATCACGATTAATGAATTGGCAGATATGATTATTAAAATAAGTGGCAAGAATATTGAGAAAAAATATGACTTGGCAAAGCCTATCGGTGTCAGAAGCAGAAACGCAGACATAACTTTGCTCAAGAAGAAGTTGAATTGGCAACCAAAAGTGACCTACCAAAAGGGATTGGAGAAAACATACCGATGGGTCGAAAAGCAAGTAAACAAGTAGATTTTAGTATCGTGGTGCCGGTTAAGGATGAGGTAGACCTCATTCCAACGACGTTGCCATCGTACTATGCCGTGAACCCTAGCGAAGTTATCATCTGCACCGATAAGCCTACACCAAGAAAGGTTCGTCGGGTCGTCCAGAAAGTGGCTGTGGCTTGTGATGCACTGGATATTACAAGGATTGTTGAAGTGGAAAGAGACCCAGAATACAAATATCACCAAGCGTGGGTTAGGCGTACAGGTTTTAGGAAAGCAAAGTATGATAGGATACTAACAGTCGATGCAGATTTAGTTATAAACAAAAAGGTACTTAAAGCAGTTGAGTTAGTGGGCAAAGATAACATTGGTTTAGTATCATGTTCAAAAAAATATCCATATAAAGGAATACAAAAGATATGGCGAATGATAACACAAAAAATAGTCAATCTTGTTTACCCAATACGATTCACAGGATTATATGCTATTTGGCGTCCGTACTGGCTTGACAGTGAGGATGAAGGAATTAAAAGACTAAGAAGCCAAAAAAAGATCATGGATGGTAGTTTTGAAGAAGTCGTCTTCGGCGAAGATGTTTATTTACATAACTGCTTAATCAAAAAGCACAAAAGTGTTTATTTGCGTGATGTCGGCGCGGTTTGTCTCACAGCAGACGCTCAGGACAAACCGTATGTTCAGTTTCAAAGTGGAAGATATTTCGCTTCAAGGAATTACAATATCTTTCAAATACTGGCAAAGTCGATTTTGTATCTGAGATTTCATGTGATGTTGGGGTGGCTATATGAAAAAAGAAAGATTAAGAATGCAAATTGAATTAATTCGTCGCTTGGGAAAAGACAGCTTTATTCTTATTCCTTACATTTTTAGTAAAAAGATAAAGCACAACAAATTAAAATTGCATGAATATCTATTAAACTCAGTTGCACAAATCGAGTCAACACTATTCTCGGACCCTTATAGGCATGAAACTGGAGTTTCACAGTTTTTGTATAGAACAAAAGGCAAATTGTTTGTTGATGTAGGCGCTAATTTAGGAAGATACGAGGTATTGTTGGGTAAAAATTATGAACGAGTTATTGCTATAGAGCCTAGTCCAGAAAATATGTCCTTTTTAAAAAGGAACGTAGCTAATGTTAAAGTTAAAAATATTGAATTTTTGCAATGTGCAGTATCAGGCCAGAATGGAACTGCAACATTATTTTATGGTGAACATTGTGGTGCCCATACTTTAATGAGTACAAATCTAAACGTTGAAGGATTACAGGTTAAAACGGTTACTCTTGATACGTTGTTAAAGAGAGAAGATAATGTTGATTTGGTTAAAGTAGATGTTGAAGGCGCAGAATGGGAAGTTTTAGAAGGAAGCAAAGAAGTTTTGCCAAAAATAAAAAGATGGGTCGTAGAAGTGCATAATTTAGAACAAAAGGGGAACATAGCAAAGTGGTTCGAAGATAAAGGGTACGCTATAATGTGGTTAGATATTAATCATGTATATGCTAATAGGAAAATTGAATAAAGGTGGAAAGGAAATATGATTGAAAAATCACTTTACGACAAAATCGTATTGTTAATGCCTATTGTAGGTGTTGAAGCTATGATTGTGAACGATGATAACGAAATACTGTTCTTAAAAAGAAATAATCCACCAGTGAAAGGAGAGTGGTGGTTTGCTGGCGGAAGAATCAGAAAAGGCGAAACGTTAGCGGGCGCTTTCACTTTATCTACTTAATGCTTAGTGATTGTAGGAAAGCTCGTATAAGTACCTTGCCTTACGGCGCACTTAGAAGAAACTTTATTAAACATATTAGGCGCGTTAAACATTGTGAGACCATAGACGTTTGGGTTAGAAAGCTTATCTTTGAGTGAGGGGCAGTTGAAAAGATGTTACATTGCAAATGATGATGAAATGCTTTCTAGCGGATGCCGAAAAGCGAGGCTTCACTCTTGAAAGTTTTGTTTATTGGGCATGTGTCCACTTCATGGGTTGGTAGAGACTTTGAATTGTTATCCGACTTTCATGTGGAAACGTTGCAAATTAAAGACAGGTCCTTCCATACTTTGTTTAAGTTACTTCAGCAATTTATCTCTGCTGACATTATCTATGTGTGGTTTATCAAGATAAGCACATTTATCGTAGTGTTTTTGTCCCTTTTCCTCGGCAAAAAGACAATTATCGTGACTGGAGGCTATGACGTTGCTGAAGAGCCAAAGATAAACTATGGTCAAATGTTGAATCCGTTGCGTGCGAGAATGGTTAAGTTTGTTTTGGAGCATGCTACAAAAATATTATCTGTCTCTTGTTATCAAAAAGAAAATGAAATTTCACGTATAACCAAAAAAGCTAACGTGAATGTTGTTCCTCTGCCCTGTGACACAAAAAAATTCCATCCGGGCCGAGAAAAAGAAAAACTTGTAATAACTGTATCCCGAATAACGTGGTCGTTTATCAAACGGAAAGGGCTGGAAACTTTTGTATCTGCCGCGAAATTCTTTCCTGACGTTAGTTTTGTTCTCATAGGCAGACACGTTGATGACTCGATTAATTATTTGAGGGCAAAAGCACCTCGTAACGTTACTTTTACAGGTTTTGTTGAAACGGAAAAATTAGTCGAGTGGTATCAACGGGCGAAGGTTTATTGTCAATTGTCATATCACGAGTCTGAAATGTCTGGTGGTGCCGTGGGGGAGGCTATGGCTTGCGAATGTATACCAGTTGTGTCCTCGAGAATTTCTAGTATAAGGGAGGCCGTGGGTGACTGTGGGTTCTATGTGCCTTATGGTGACGTAAGTGCGACCGTTAAGGGTATTCGAAAGGCCCTGGATACTTCTCAGTCTCTTGGAGAAAAAGCTCGGAAACGTATGTTAACTATGTTTCCTATGGAGAAAAGAAAGCAAGCGTTGCATCGTGTGATACAGGAGGTAATGGAAAATAGGTAGATTTTTTAGGCTGAGCACACGCGGTTAGCGCGCGCGCTACGGAAAGAAGCAATTTGTTTGATCTTCAGAATGTCTGAGCACAAACCAAACAGTTTTTCAGCCTATATAATTCGCTAAAAATCTTTGAGGTCTCTAATCCTTACCGTTACCCTTTTCTTAAAATGATCATTCTTGCTTTAATTAATTCTTGAAACGCACAAGTTAGAACCTCAACCTATTTTGGTAGCTGTAATGCGAACTTTCAAAAAAGGATTTTAAGAAGTATTCCATCTAAAACATTCACAAGGTGAACTAATTGAAACGAGCATTGATTACAGGTATTACTGGTCAAGATGGTGCTTATCTAGCAAGTTTCCTTCTAAATAAAGGATATGAAGTATATGGAACTTACCGCAGACTAAGCACTCCAAACTTTTGGCGTCTAGGATACCTAAATATTTTCGATAAAGTGAACATTATTCCCGCCGATCTAAGCGACACAGGCTCATTAATTGAGACATTAAAGATTTCTAAACCTGATGAAATTTATCACCTCGCGGCTCAAAGCTTCGTTGAAGCAAGTTTTGAAACTCCAGTTGCAACAGGAGATGTCACTGGTCTATCTGTAACCAGAATTCTTGAAGCTGTCCGCCAGTTATGTCCGGATGCCAAATTTTACTTTGCCGCTACTAGTGAAATGTATGGAAAAAGCGGCAAGACAAATAGACCTCTTCGTGAAGAAGACTTCTTTCATCCAATGAGCCCTTATGCTGCAGCTAAACTATATGGCTATTGGATTACTAAAACGTACAGGGATGGATATGGAATATTTGCTGTAAATGGAGTACTCTTTAACCACGAATCGCCCATACGCGGCCTAGAATTCGTAACTAGAAAGATAGCAAACGAAGTTGCCAAAATCTCCCTTGGTCTCAGTAAAGAGCTTAGGCTCGGAAACCTTAATGCCAAACGCGATTGGGGCTATGCACCCGAATATGTCGAATCGATGTGGCTGATGCTTCAACAAAAAGAATCAGACGATTATGTAATCGCTACTAATGAAGCACACAGCGTCAAAGAATTAGTGCAAAAAGCCTTCGATGTCGCTGGACTCGACTGGCAAAAATACGTCAAAGTTTCCAAACAATTTCTAAGACCGCTCGACGCCCCCAGTCTTCGTGGAGACTATTCCAAAGCCAAGATAAAACTAGGATGGAGCCCGAAAACAAAATTTGATGGGCTCGTTGAATTGATGGTGAAGGAAGAAATCAACCGCTGGAAAAAATGGATTAACGGTGAAAGATTTCCATGGGACGCACCAAACTACCCAAGCGAAAACAGAATCCTAACAAGAGCTTTAAGGATGTAACAAACGTGAATTATAAAATTCCTGTAGCAGAGCCGGAAATAGGCGAAGCTGAGTTAAAAAGCGTGGTTGAGGCAGTCAAAAGTGGCTGGGTTAGTTCAAAAGGACCATTTATAGAGAAGTTTGAGGAAAAGTTTTCCAGCTATATTGGACTGAAATACGGCATATCCACTTCAAACGGAACTACAGCACTACATCTTGCACTAGCAGCCTTAGAAATAAAACGAGGAGATGAAGTCATTGTTCCAGACCTAACATTCGCCTCAGTAGCCAACGTAATAATATACACAGGAGCCAAACCAGTCTTCGTTGATTCCCACCCAGAGTATTGGTGTATCGACCCAAGCAAACTAGAGGAAAAAATAACAAAAAAAACAAGGGCAATAATACCTGTTCACCTTTACGGGCATCCCTGCAATATGGACTCTATAATGGAAACAGCGAAAGATCATAACCTCTATGTAATCGAGGATTGTGCAGAAGCCCACGGAGCAAAATACAAGGGCAGAAAAGTTGGCACATTTGGCGACATAGCTTGCTTCTCCTTCTACGGTAACAAGATAATCACCACTGGCGAAGGAGGCATGTGCCTCACCAAGAATGAAGACTTAGCCGAAAAGATAAGGGTGTTTAGAGACCACGGGATGGACACTAAAAAGAAATATTGGCACCAGGTTATCGGTTTCAACTATAGAATGACAAATCTACAAGCAGCCTTAGGCGTTGCCCAACTAGAAAAAATAGATAACTTCATAGAGAGAAAGAGAAAAATCGCAAAAACCTACAATACCTTTCTAAAAAATGTTCAAGGAGTAACATTACATCCTGAAATGCCTTGGGCTAAAAATGTTTACTGGCTCTACTCAATACTTATTGACGCTAAAAAATATGGAATCAATAGAGATGATTTAATGGAAAAACTGGCCCAGAAGGGTATCGAAACTAGACATTTCTTCTATCCAATGCACATTATGCCGCCATATAAGAGGTATGCCCTCAATTGTCATTTCCATGTAACAGAAAAGCTCTCTTCAAGCGGAATTAACCTGCCGAGTAGTGTAAAACTAAAGGAAGAAGAAATACACGAGGTAGTTCAACTCATAAAGGCACAACCTATAAGAGAATCTAGGTGATTTACATGCAGGTCTCAGCGGTTATCCCCACATATGGTCGCCCCGAAGATTTGTCCAAACTTCTCAATAGCCTTTTAAGGCAGGCTGTCAAGCCTTTAGAGATCATTGTTGTTGACGATAAAACTCCCACCGACGTAATTAAGGTCGTATGCGAAGAATACAAAGCTAAGTGTCAGAGGGCAAATATTAACCTTATTTACATTAGAAATCCTAGGAAGCGTTCCCTTACTGTCGCACGAAATGTAGGAACAGAAAAAGCTAGAGGAGACTTTATTTTATTTCTTGACAGCGATATGATTCTTTATCCAGACTTTATAGAAAAAATTCTGGATGTTTTTAAGCAGAACGCTCACGCAATTGGCGTTCAAGGGTGGATGGTAAATCGTAGAAAAGCTGAATTCTATTATTTAGTCCAAACTTTTTACAGAATGTTTTTTCTGTGTCATCATACAAAAGATAGTTGCAGGTTTTTTGAGTATCCCAATGCGCTCACAAAAGTTATCAACTGTGAGTGGTTATGTGGAGGGGATATGACTTTCAAACGCAGCATTTTTAATGAGTTTCAATTCGATGAAAATCTTACAAAGTACTCTTATATGGAGGACGACTTGTTTTCGCATTCTATTTTTCAGAAATATCCTAATAGTTTGTTTATGACTCCTTACGCTAAGTGTATTCATACAGTTAGTGAGGAGGGGCGAATGGAAAGTGGGGAGTTAAAGGAGCATAAGCGTAAATGTAGAAGATATGTTTTAACGAAATTATTCGGGTTGAAAGGCTTGTTGCTATATTATCGGCAGAACATAGGCTTTTTAGTGTTTGAAGGTATTAGAAGCATTAAGAATATTAGAAGAGGTTGAATTATAATCAGTCAGTTGCGCCCTGCAAAAGCATAGGAGTAACGCGTAGAGGGTTGGTTCATTGAACCCAGAGTATCGTGCATTGCAGAAAATGTTTCTAAGTTCAAAGTTAGACTTCGTGTTTCGAATGCTAAAAAAAGGATACATTGTATTGATGTATCATTCAACTCCTGTTAGTGCATCTTGGGTTTATGATGTCGGAAAGAATTACTTCAAAGAGCAGATTGAATATGTCTCGAATAATTACAATGTTCTTAGCATCTCGTCTATTGTGGAACGTATGAGAAGAGGAGAAAAATTGAACAAAACAATCTTCGGAATAACTTTCGACGATGGGTATGAGAATAACTATAAGGTTGCATACCCTTTACTTGCTAAATATGACATACCAGCAACAATATTCCCATGTACCTTGTACATCACCGAAGATGGCAGTTATAAATCCACAATAGGAAAACAAATGTTGAGCTGGCCTGAAATAGAAGAGATGGAAGAAAGCGGTCTAATAACCGTTGGTTCGCATTCTCATACTCACCCAAACCTAACATCTATATCGAAAGAAGAAGTTATTAATGAAATAGAGACATCGAAAAGAATATTTCAAGACAAATTGAGTGTCGAAGTAGAATTATTCTCAGTACCAGGTGGATACATAAATGATGATGTTAAGGAAATCATTAAATCTAGAGACTTTAAGGCTATTTTAACTAGCAAATCGTCAATAAATCCTGCAAATCAAAGTCCTTTCGATATAGAAAGAATGTGCATACGAATAAGAAATCAAGAACTACTTCTTTCGCATTCAAAATACTAGGTATAGAAGACAAAATATCAAAAATAACTGGAATGTGAAATCATGGTTGAATGGAAGGTACGTCCATACCAAGAAGGTGACGAAACCCAAATAGTAGATTTATATAATTTAGATTTGAAATTAGAGTCTGAAAGAAGAGGAGAGGAAACTACCAGAAGGCAATACACTCTAGATGATTGGCTGTGGGCATTCAAGAATAATCCGTATGGATTTCTAGCAATAGTTGGAGAACATGAGGGAGAATAGTCGGTCTGATGAGTGCTATCTGCATGGATATGAAAATTGGAGATAGAACAATTAGAGCTTCTCAAGCTTCAGGGTTATTTGTACATCCAGATTATAGGAGACAGGGAATGTTTCTAGAAATAGGTAGAACAATGTTTGAAATAGCAGAAAAAATAGGCATCCAATTCTCAATCGGATTTCCAAATGAACCAGCATATCGTGGACACATACAATACGGATGGTTTGAAGCTTCTATGGTTCCAGTGATGACAACATATTTTGGCATCTCAAAATCCGTCAAAGCAAGAGGGATTCCTCTATCCAGTATTGTTTCAAAATTGATAAATTGTAATTATGCGAGGAAAAGAAAGCACAAAATACCTCAAGAGGATTTAGAAATTAAAAGAGTATCTCGTTTTGACGAGAGAATAAATTGCCTTTGGAACAGAGTTTCGAATAATCACGGTATGATGACGGTTAGAAACAGCAAATACTTAAATTGGAGGTATTTTGATAATCCTAATTCAACTTATGAAGTATTTATTGCAGAAAACAATGGTCAAATTGAAGGATATTTGGTCACAAACAAGCTACAAAACGAGAGTGTTAATGTTGGATGGATAATTGATGTTTTGTGCATCTCTAAAAATGTTTTTCTAAATCTTGTTCACTATGCAGTTGGTCACCTGCAAAAGTATTTTGTGGATTCGATAAAATGCCTTATGAACAATAATAAATCCGAATACAAATGGATACAAGAATCAGGTTTTACAAGCTATCCACGACCTAAGCTCAGAATGATTGCAAGAATCAATTCAGAAGAAGTTGCAGATTCATTTCGCGTCTATTCAAAAGATTGGTACGTTAGTTATGGGGATTGCGACTTCATGTAAGATGGAGTTCGATGTATGCATGCAGAAAACTATCATTCTTCTTCATTATGGTGTAATACGGATATTTTTTAAGCCACTCCTCAAGTTTGACTGCTTGCTCTGGAAAGTGGTAAGCGGCTATTGTTAAACTTGGTTTAAACCTTTTGAGAACTTCGTTTGCACCTTTTAATATGTCTAGTTCTGCTCCTTCAGTGTCCATCTTGATCAAGTCCACTTTTTTGAGGTTAAGCCCCTCCACAATCGTATCCAGTTTGCCAAATCTACAGTAATGTAATCTTTGCTTCTAATAGATATTGAGTGCCCACCACTATGCGAACGAATATACAGTTTTGTCTTTCCGTCAAACTCTCCTAACGCCGTATTAAAGGTCTTGACGTTCTTTATACCATTTAAGCACAAGTTTGTTAGTAACCCTTTATAGTTGTCTGGGTGAGGTTCAAAAGATAAAATCACCCCCTCAGCTCCCACTAATCGAGATGCATAAAGGGTATAGAATCCGTAGTGGGCTCCAATGTCGACCACCATATCACCCTTCTTCGGTTTCATATAAACGTTTTTCACTTCTTCCGAAACACCTATGTTGTCAAGCGGAATTATGCAATGAAATCCGTTGTAAAGGATAAAACCTTCCTTCTCATTAAGTGGCACGAAAACAAGTATAACGTTGCAAGATTAGGAGTAAATAAACTATGTTTTATTTCGCTGCTTTTTAATTCTCCAAATTTTTCTAATCAAATCAAATATTAACAAGCCTATAGTTTGCCAATAATAGATAAACAAACCTCTTGAACCAAATAACATCGGCAAAACATACTTTCTGCATGCATCTTTATGTACCTTTAACTTTTTTTTGTTTTGAATACGCCCTTCTTGGCTAACTTTATGAATGCATTTAGCATAAGGAGTCATAAACAAACTATTAGGATATTTCTGAAAAATAGAATGCGAAAACAAGTCGTCCTCCATATAAGAGTACTTTGTAAGATTTTCATCGAATTGAAACTCACCCAAAATACTACGTTTAACAGCCGTATTCGATCCACTCAACCATTCGCAGCTGATTATTTTTTCGAGCCTAACAGGATAGTCGAAAAGTTTACAGGTGTTCTTCGTGTTATGACCAAAAAGAAATATTTTATTGTAAACTTGAAAAAGATAATAGAATTTGCCTTTTCTAAAATTTGTAATCCGCCCTTGAACACCAATCGCTTGAGCATTTTGCTGAAAAACCTCTACAATTTTCTCTACATAGTTCACATAAAGAATCACATCGCTATCAAAAAATAATATAATATCCCCCCTAGCTTTTTCAGCGCCTACATTTCTTGCAACTGCAGCAGAACGTTTCCTTGGGTTTCTAATGTATATAAGCTCTGTATTTATTCTCTTAAATTTGGTTCTATATTTTTCGCAAACAGCCTTTATCATATCAGTAGGAGTATCGTCGACAATAATAACTTCGAAGGGTTTAACAGTTTGCTTTAATAGACTACGAAAAAGCTCAGTCAAATCTTCAGGACGATAGTATGTGGGTATAACCACGGAGACCTGCATATAAATCACTTCAAAACACAATTTTAATCATAGTCTTCGTTATAAAGGGATAGGTGGTTCGACTCTTTCATCTATATTTTTCTAAACTTTACGTTTAAACGTGCTGATAACACTTGATAACTTTTAAATTGTAAAATGCTATAAAATATAGATGAGGATTTAATATTGGAATAGGCGAAGTTGTGTTATGAAATTCAACGTAGCCAGAGGAAGGATAATAAAGAAATGTCCTCCTTTATATAAAGCGTCAGTCAAAATTTATGGGTCCATACATAAAAGAATAGAAGTGATACAGTGGAAAATGCAAGGCAAACCTGTACCACCACCTCATTTTGTAAAGCAGTCCGTAGTGCGAAAATATGCTAAAAAGTTCAGAATAGAAGTCTTTGTGGAAACTGGAACTTATTATGGAGCTATGGTTGAAGCCATGAAAAATCAATTTGGAGTTATACATTCTATTGAAATTTATAAGCCCTTGTATGAAGAAAATGTGAAGAAATTCTCCAAGTATAAACATATTTTCTTACATCTTGGTGACAGTGCATATGTTCTTCCAAAGATAATGAACTATATTAGAGAACCCGTCATTTTTTGGTTTGATGGGCATTTCTCTGGAACGGGAACAGGGGAAGGAAGTACAAGCACACCTATAATGAAAGAGCTTGAGTGTGTTTTTAATCATGAAATCAAAAATCATGTCATTCTGATAGATGATGCAAGATTTTTTATTGGAAAAGATGATTATCCAACTCTGCAAGAGCTGAAGGAATTCGTATTAAAGAATTATCCTAAATCAACTTTTAATGTTAAAGATGACATAATACGGATCTGTCCATAAACTGTAGATCAATTGGAGTTTTGCTCAAGTTCTCTTGTGATGTGAAAGCGATGAACATTTTAATTTTGGCTTTTAATTATCTTATTTTTTCTGTTGTTGGGCACACATTTTCATGTACCATTCAATCGTTCTTTTCAAGCCTTCTTTAAAATCAGTTTTTGCTTCAAAACCAAAATCTTTTTTAGCTTTGCTCGTATCAAGGCACCTTCTTGGTTGTCCATCCGGCTTTGAAGTGTCCCATACAATTTTCCCATCATATCCAACAAGCTGCGCTATTAAATCGACCAGCTCTTTTATCGTAATCTCTCTGCTTGCGCCCAGATTAACAGGGTCGGGTTTATCATATTTTTCCGTGGCTAGAAGAACACCCTCAGCCGCGTCCTCCACGTACAAAAACTCTCTGGAAGCCTTCCCAGTACCCCAAACACCAACATCCTTTTTTCCCTCTAGCTTAGCGTCCACCATTTTCTTTATAAGCGCTGGAATCACATGCGAACGTTCGGGATCAAAATTGTCCCTCGGTCCATACAAGTTAACTGGCAGCAAATAAATAGCGTTAAAACCATATTGCTCCCTGTACGCTTGAGCCTGAACCAGAAGAAATCTCTTCGCGATACCGTAGGGCGCGTTTGTCTCCTCTGGATAACCATTCCATAAGTCTTCTTCTTTGAAGGGAACTGGAGTGAACTTTGGGTACGCACATGCAGTTCCTACTGCGACAAATTTTTGTACCTCTTCTTGCCTAGCAGCTTCCATTACTTGAATTCCCATTATTGCGTTATCATAGAATAAAGTAGCGGGGTACTTCTTGTTAAATCCTATACCTCCAACTTTACCTGCTAAATGAATAACAATATCCATATCCGCAACGGCTTTTACACAATTCTCCCATTTTATCAGGTCTATCTCTTTACTTCTAGGAACTCGAATATTTTCAGGCTTGACTTCTCTTTCTTTTATGAGCTTCTCAACTATGAAAGAACCGAAGAACCCCGCCCCACCAGTCACCAGTATTTTCTTATCCGCCCAAAATTTCATTTTAATCCACCTTCCACCATCTATCCGAAAACTTCTTTTCCAAGATTTCGTCTCCCTCTCCAATAGGCTTTAAACCTATTTTACGCATGTCAGCATCCACCATTATTTTCACTAAATCTTCAAATTTAATTTTCGGCACCCAACCTAATTTCTTCTCTGCCTTCCTTGGATCAGCAACTAACTCTTCAGCCTCAGTAGGTCTAAAATACCTCGGATCAACTTCTACATGTTTTTCGAAGCGAAGGTCAACGTAAGAAAAGGCTCTTTCAACAAACTCTCTAACTGAATGTGCTTCACCCGTTCCTATTACAAAGTCTTCCGGTTTATCGAGTTGTAGGATTTTCCACATTGCCTCTACATACTCTGGAGCATATCCCCAATCTCGTTTTGGGTCAAAGTTTCCTAAATAGAGAATTTTTTGCTTCTTAGCTAAAATGTTTGCTATTGCCATAGTTACTTTTCTCGTTAAAAATGTTTCACCCCTCCGAGGAGATTCATGGTTGAATAAAATACCATTACATGCAAATATGTTATAACCTTCCCTATGATTCACAGTCATCCAATAAGCATAGAGTTTGGCAATTGCATAAGGGCTTCTCGGCTTAAAGGGTGTTTCCTCATTCTGAGGAGGAGGAGAATTCCCGAACATTTCACTGCTAGATGCTTGATAAAACTTGGTGTTATTTTCACTTTTTCCACTTCTTTTGATGGCCTCTAAAATCCTCGTAGTGCCTATAGCACTAACATTGCCTGTGTATTCTGGAATGTCAAAACTTACCCTAACGTGACTTTGTGCTCCTAAATGATAAACTTCGTCCGGTTTAATATTATAAACTATATTTGATATTTGCTCAGAGTCTGAGATATCTCCGTAATGAAGGAAAAGTCTCGCATGAGGGTCGTGTGGATCTACGTAGATGTGATCTATCCTAGCAGTGTTAAACGTGCTAGCTCTTCTGATAATTCCATGCACTTCGTAACCTTTTGAAAGCAAGAACTCCGCTAGATACGAACCATCTTGCCCCGTTATCCCAGTGATAAGCGCTTTTACCATCGAATTGCCTCCTATACATAATTTTCGAAGACTTCTGTTAATCTTTGCCTGATACTAAACTTTCTTTTCCATCTATTTTCATCTTTTGTCTCCTAATGTCCCATTTCTCATGATCCTTTCTTTTGAATTCGAAACTTTGGTCTATGTCATAAAGGTAAACGAGCCATGTATACATTTACTAATGCTTATCAACAAGAATAACCTTTTTGCAACGATGTCAAGATACTTACATGCGCACTTCATCACTCATTTCTAAAGCTCATAGTCGTATAGTTTTTTAGCTAAATTAATAAATTCTCGGGCCATGTGTTTATAAGTACCCTGGCTTCTTATGAACTTAAATCCCTTCTCCCTTAAGGCTAGTCTTTCTTCTTCATTATTGACATAGTGTTCTACCAATTGCATCAAGTGATCTCGGTCCTTTATGAGCACCGATATTCCATTTGTAACTTTTGTCGCAATCGGATTATCAGTCAAACATAAGGCACCATAGGCTAGTGATTCAAAGACTCTTTCGCCGACACAATTATTCCTAATATTCTCGGGAGAATGTAAACCCAAACTAATCATCGAGTTTCTATAAATGTTTATCCTCTCCTCTTCGGCAATATATGGTGGTGTGGGGACAATTCTACAATCTCGATGTTTATCGAAAAGTCTGTAATATTCAGGCTTATAAGACCTACTTCCTATATAACACAATGTTATGGCACGATTGACACAATTTTCACCAACTTTTTCAGGATCAACAGAAGCTGAGAATTTAATTGGTAACGCTCTATCATTAGTTTTGTAGATCTCATAAAGTCGCTTATTTAATTCGTAATATGGTTCAGCGTAATAATGTTCTCCTGTCAAAATGTATTGAATACCTAGATCCTCTAATAAATCCACGTAGTTTTGATAAAACCAACATATTACTACAATATTCTTAATCTTGCTTACTTTTTCCAATACTTTTGTAGCTCTTAAATAGTAGCGTGGACGTTCAAACTTGACAAACCACGCGCGAAAATCAACAAGTGAACTAATTTCTCGTATAAATCTATAAGTGAAAGACGTCACTTTTTTTCTTTTGAATTTGTTGAAAAATTTGAAGCCTCCAAGTGTCGAAGTCAAGCTTCTTATGGTTTCAAATCCATGATTTGAAATCATCACTATGCTGCCTTCTTTTATTTTATCAACCGAACTTACTACCTCTACATTGAATCCATATAAGGAAAAACCATTTGCAAATTTTTCCACGAAGAACCTATGATTACGATATGTGGGCAAATCTGGTTCATCTAAGATATAAAAATTTTTTGTCATGATTTTCCCCGTAATTTATTATTCCTTAGATATTCGCAAACAATGTTGATACCGTTTTCCAAACTATGTCTGGGATAAAATCCGAAGCTTTTTTGCTTTTCCACGTCGCAATATCTTGCAAATACTCCCACTGGCTTATTCAAAAGCGGCTTAATCGAAAATTCTACTTCGTTTATCTCGCATGCCAACTTTATCAATTCCAAGAATGTTGTTTTCTTGCCAGATCCGATATTTAGAGCACCAGCGTTATCAATTTTTTCATATGTACTTAAAATACAATCGATACAATCCTCTATGTAAACAAAATCTCTTGACTGCATTCCATCGCCCCAAACTTCGATTGGAATCTCTCTGTTGATAACTCTCTTTATGATTGCAGGGAAAGGGTAGGTGAGCGCTTGATCTTCGCCATATCCTGAAAATGGCCTATAGATTGCAACTCTTAACCCATATTTGTCTGCAGCTAGGCGCGAAAGATATTCTCCAGTTAGTTTAGACCAACCATAAGACATGTCTGGCATATCGATTCTGTTTTGTTTGAAGCTGACCATATCTTCTCGCAAAGGCATGTGAAATTGTTTAGTCTGATACTTAATAGGATAAACGGCAGAAGACGAAAAATATATGATTTTTCCGGGCCTTGTCTTCAACGCCCAATTGAATAATTGAGAGTCAATTGTCAAGTCTTTGGCCACTTTAAGTGGATTGTTTTCTATTGTGGTTCTACCCTCAACGATGGCTGCTAAGTGAAAAACATCATCAAACTTTTCGAATCTATCATTGAAAAATTGAACACAGTCTCCGTAAATTACTTCATGAATTTCACACTTCAAATGTTCTGGTAATTTTTCTATTGGCAAGCCAGTTGATAAATCATCCACAATTGTAATCTGATTCTCGAGGTCTTGAGACAATCTCTTAACTAAATGGCGACCTACAAAACCGCATCCTCCAGTAATAAGAATTTTTTTAACCATTTAAACACTTCCACCAGTCAAACGACAAAGCCGCGAGCCTCAAAAAAAGGTTTCTATCCTTAAATGTGTATTTGATATAAACTTCGTGCGAGAAAAGAACATGTTAAGTCTTCGTACTTTCATGGTTCTGCGCGCGCATAGACGTTTCTAGAAGGCGTGTAGAAAGCCAGTGTCTACCGTTTTGATGGCATATGACGGATTATTAGTTTTAAACCATTCCGTTATTTCGCTTATTTCGTTTGGAAAGTGATATGCGGCTATTGTTATCTTTGGTTTACATTTTTTGATTGTTCTTATGGCTCCCTTCAATATGCTTAGTTCAGCTCCTTCGGCGTCTATTTTAATTAGGTCAACTTTTTCAAGACCGAGTTTGTTCACGATAGTGTCTATCTTTCCCATTTTTACCTTTAGGTAGGTTTTTGTTCTGAAAAAGGTTGAGTGGGCACCACTATCTGAACTGATGTATAGTTTTGCTTGTCTGTCAACGTTCCCTAACGCCATACTGAACGTTTTAACATTCTTTATTTTATTTAAATGCAAATTCGTCAGAAGCCCTTTGTAGCTATTTGGATGCGGCTCGAACGCTAGAACCATTCCTTTGTTGCCAACTAGCCGTGATGCGTGAAGTGTGTAGAACCTATAATGGGCTCCGGCGTCGATGACTACGTCTCCTTCATCTGGTTTCAAATAAACCCTCTTTACCTCCGTTGGGACGTCCAAAGCATCAAGCGGAACGATGTAGCGCAATCCGTTGCCAACAGCGAATCCTTCTTTCTCGTTAAGTAGTTTGATGAACCCTGTAAATCTACATAAGAAATGCTTATGCATAAAATAATCGATGTTAATAACTCCCCTGCTGAGAAGTTCATCTCGTTTCCCTTTTCCAAGCAAAAATCTGGTCAATATTCTTAGGGAAATATACTCTAAATAGGCTATTTGCTTTAGAATCCTATTACTTATTAGTCTTGTGCGCATTTTTCACAGCATCAGTTTTCTATTCTTTCATCAAATATCTTTTTTAGCTTTTCATTTCTTCTTTTAATGGAAAATTCACCAGTCTCATGTTTGAGATCTTTTCTAGCATAATTGTGTTTGAACACATGTTCCAATTTCAAATTTGCCCAAGTTTTTAGCTCTAACGGAAGGCATAATGATTACCAGGTAAAAATTCTATATTCTCGATAGTTGCTCCAATGTCTGTCGCCAGTTTCCCTAATCTACCAGCGTCGGGTAATTTTTCGCAACTATCTTGGTAAGCGAGAAGAATATACTTCTAATCAAACCATTTACGAGCCATCACATAATCCTGTGAATACTTGGAACTTTCGCTCAATGCCCATGTGGACATAAAAAGATCTGCGCTAATCTCACGACAATCTAGGAAACATATGGGCACTAAATTAATCTTTTCAGCTTGTATAGTGTCTTCATAGTTCTGCAACAGATGAACGTTTTCTTCTCCTAATACGGTGGCTAAATACAGCCATTGAATGCAGCTAAATAGTGCAGTGTCGATAATGACATATGTAGATGGCGTAGGTTTTAACCGTTTGAAGATTTTGGCCATATTGCCATACCCACCACCCCATTCAACAATTGTATCTATTTGGTCTAAATTACACCGTGTTTTGTCAAAGAATCTAATAAGATGGTATAAATGGTGGACGCTATTATGAGATGTAAGATACGTAAGGTTTGAGAGAACCGGATCGCCAACATAGTCTTCCTGTAGGAGCGTCTTTAGTTTATTTTTTGAGATTTTCTTCTCAAGAAAGGCCAATTCCTCCCTGAGCCATTTACCACCAGCAGCAACAAACATTGTGTTCATAATCATCCGATTTTTCAAGAAAGAAAATGGTGGATAAGGCAAGAAGGCCTTTTCAAGTTTTTTGTTAAAATTCTCCCATAGTGGCGTCATAAATTGAGCGGCATTGTAATTTTTGAGCTTATTGTAAATATCGGGGAAGTTTTTTCGCAAAGTATAGAAAGTAGCCACTTGGTCACGCTTAATTTTGATCAGCTCGAAGCGGAACAATAACGCGCGGGTTAATATAAGCCATTTTTTGATTTTCTGTCGCCCGCGTGCCCAATAAGACATAGGAAATCATCTTCATGAGATTATTAATCAATAGCCTCGTTAAATATCCTTTTCAATTTTTGGTTGCGATTTTTTATTGAGAATTTGCCAGTTTCAATTTCTTTTCTTCCTGCAATTCCCATTTTTCGCCGAAGCCTCTCATCTTCAATTAGGATACTCGTTTTTTCTACAAGCTCCTTTGCTACATGCATGTCTGGGCTGCGTACAGAAACCATATCCATTATTTCCCGCGTCTGCACATCGGGGTTCAGTCCGAAAGGCGGCCTAATAAGAAAGCCAGTTTCACCATCTCTCACCATTTCATAATTACCTCTCCAGTTTGTAGCCACCACAGGAAGCTCATAACTCATTGCATCTAAAAAGGTGAGGGCAGGAGTAATGTGGCCTGGAAACAGGAAAATATCTGCGTTTTGCATGATATGATCCCGTTCTTCCATAGACAGAACTTGCTCGAATATTTTCACATTTTTTCCAGCTAAAACCTGCGAGTACTTGTTGTAGATGTATGGAGGAACATGAGATCTAATGACTAGTTCAAGATTGTCACATCTTGTATTGAGAACTTTGAACGCTTCTAAGACTTCTATTCCACCTCTTTCTTCAAAGCTTTTCGGAATGTTACCTTTGTGTGCAGTTCCCAAAAACAACAGGGATATTTTGCCTTTACCATATTCCTTTTTGAAATTCTTAGGTGGAAGGGCCAAGTTGACTACTTCTATTTTATCTTCAAATCCTTCACAGTTTAGCCTAAACAGCGTCATTCTCTCATTATCAAGATAAGGCATTATCTTTTTACACCATTTAGAGCTTAGAACCTTTTCTATGAAGGACCTGTAGAGCCCCAGATGCTTAATGTCATACATTATTGGACAAAAGTCGCCAACGTGTTCTATCATAACAACCCATGGCTTTTTTTTTGAATATATGAGTCTATGTGCAGAAAAAATCAAATCCGCTTCAATTGACGTTTTTCTGAAAACATCCTCCGTATACCATCTAAACTGGCACGATAAGAGTGTGCGTACGCTATTCGCTTTCCGAGGGACGGCGGTTCGTATTCTTTTCCTAAGTTGCGGTTTTTTGCTAGTTGATTTTCCCGGAAAAATAAACTCGTAACCTTGAGGAGGATATTCCAAAATAGAGTTAAACAATGAGTGAAAACCAAACCCCGCGTCGAAAAGGATTCGCCTCATCCGACTCCCTCATTAACGTATAATATCCGGGATATTTATATCGAATGCTTTAGATCAAAACATGTATTAGAAGAAAGAGTAAAACATATTTGGCTCCAAATAGACGGGCCTACACCAATTGCACACACAAGCACCTAAACAAACCAACAATCAATGTTTAAGAACCCATATCTGCCCTTGTTTTAGGTACGCCCACATATCCTCCTTTTATGAGGGTTTCAAGCTTCTCCTCTAAATCTCTAATCCTTCCCCACTAATGACCTAGAAAGGTGTCTCAGAAGCGTTCTTGCTCAATCAATATCGCCGACAGAGGTTATTGTTATCGATAACGGTTACATTTATGAGACAAGAAAAACAGTTGAAAAAATGGAAAGTCTATTTAGTTCTAAAGGAATAAAATTAAAATACATAAAAAATAATGAAAATAGTTTGACTGTTGCAAAAAACATAGGTATCTTACGTTCCTCTGGAGATATAATCTCCTTTTTAGATGACGATTTAATATTAGACAGCAATTATTACCGCGAGGTCACCAAGGTTTACGAGACTATACCTAATGCCTTGGGCGTTGCAGGTTACATTGAGCATAGGCAGGTAAAGAGGGGGATTGCAAGCAAAATTTTGGACGCTTATCAAAGAATATTCTTCATATCGATAAAAGGCGATTCAAAATTTAGAGTACTCCCATCATTAGGGAATACTTATTCTGATCGTAGTGGCGTCATAAGCTGCGAGTGGCTCTCAGGGGCCTCGACTTACAAAAGGAATATATTAAAAGTTGTTAAACCTGATGAAAACCTAAAAAAATACTGTTGGAATGAAGATTTAGACCTCTCTTACAGGATTTACAAGAGGCGACTGGGAACATTGTTTATGGTGACCAATGCAAAATATTTTCATTCTAGATCGCATACTGGAAGGAATAAAAAAGAACTTTTTTACATAGGCGTAATTAGCGGTATAGCCGATATTAAAGAGGTCGCCCGCACTTATCTTTAGTAAGTAATTTTTTTAATCCGTTTTCTAATGTGACTTTTGGCTTGTATCCAAGCATTTTCTGCGCTTTACTAATATCCGCGTAACTATTTTTAATATCTCCTTTCCCCGGTTCTGCATGTATAAGAGTTATATGAGCTTTTTTCATGAGCTTTATTAGAAGATCAGCGAGTTCGTTGATCGTGGTCTTTATCCCTGTGCCCACATTAATTACTTCACCAATACAATTTTCAGAGGATAACGAAAGCATACAAGCTTCCACAGCATCCTCCACGTACAGAAAGTCTCGACTTTGTTCTCCATCACCATATATTATGGGCGGTTCATTCTCCTTAAGTCTATCAATAAAACGAGTTATAACGGCACTGTATGGACCCTTAAGCTGTCTAGATCCATAAACGTTAAAGTATCTTAGGCACACAGTTTTTAACCCGAAAGTTCGATTGAAGATTTTACAATACTTTTCTGCTGCAAGTTTTGAAATGCCATACGGCGACAGAGGCTCTGTCGGATGCTCTTCACTTATGGGTAAATAGCGGGCTTCTCCATAAACAGCACATGTAGAAACGTAAATGAATCGCTCAATATTTTTCTTCAAACTCGCTTGCAAAAGGTTCAGTGTTCCTCTTATGTTTATGTTGTTTACAAGCATCGGATTTTCTATTGACAGTGGTACATTCACAAAGGCTGCAACGTGGAAAACGATATCTGCATCTTTAATTGCTTTATTGACGTCCCTTGAATTCTGAACATTGCCCTTGACGAGATTAAATTTTTGGTTATTCAGATGGTATTGAACATTCTCAATCTTGCCAGTGGAAAGATTATCTAAAACAATAACTTCGTAGCCTTCCGCCATTAATCGGTCAACTAAGTGGCTACCGATAAAACCTGCGCCACCAGTCACCAAGATCAACTATGTCCCTCCGAGTCTTCTGTTAAGATATTCCGCTTTTAAAATGACTAATACTCCTGTCCTTTTATAAATATGAAAACATTATTCCAATGTGATTTCTAGCTCTCAGTGTACACTACACACCCCTACACCTTCTAACATTCTACAAAAAAACACTTGGCTACAAAACGGGAGACTTCCCCATCGCCGAACAAATATCCAAAGAATTCCTATCACTGCCCATCTACCCCATAATCACCAAAGCGCAAATAGACTATGTGGTAAAAGAATTATCGAGATGACCCCTTAAACTCAACCGATCTTCCAAACCCAAACCTTGAGCCTTTAACCGGACTTGGCTACCCATGTTCACCTAAAACGAATTTTTCCAGGTCAATTTCGTTAGCATAAGTTACGTCAGAATTATGTTTGATAGGTATCCATGTATCCGTAACGTAAATGTTTGCCTTTTTTTCGTTTATCAAATCCTGTACGATGCTGTCCTCAGGGTTAGAAGGTATTTTTATGTTTTGAAATTTTTCCAAGCTTTTAGGACTAAAAACAAACATTCCAACATGACTTCCTTCTCCATACTTCCATACATGCTCTGGTCTTCTTTTGAAGCTTATAACAGTTTTTGATTTTTTATCATACTCAACTTTGCTAGAAGAGATCACACACCTCTCTGCAACAACCACTGTAACTTCAAAGCCCTTCTTTTCGTATCTCCCATGATGCTTTAACAAATCTGGAACAAAATTCCTAGTTATGTCTGAAGCGTTCTGCATCAGAATGACATCTTTTTTGTCTATAATCCCTTCTTCGATACACTTCTTTGTAGCTCCTGCGCTTCCAAGTTTATCTTTCTCCCTGTATATAATTATTTCAAAACTTTTCCATTCGTCTTTTTTGAAGTTTTCCTCTATTTTTTCGCTCATGTAATTTGTAGTTATCACGAATTTTTTTATCCCAAACTTTATTGCAGGAAGCATGCTCCAGTATATCAAAGGTTTCTTGTTCAACCCGATTTCAATCAAGGGTTTCGGAGTATACAGAGTAAGAGGATGAAGTCTTTCACCTTTACCACCAGCATGCACAACACAAGTCAATCCCTTCTGAACACCCTGAAGTCGATGCAAATCTTCCATTTCCTAGGAGCATACAGAAATCTTCTTATGTTTAAATCTTCCTTCTTCTTCAGTTTTTTAGCGGTTTTTTCTATTGCTTTTAAAGCGTTTAAGTAAAGGTTCAATCTATATCCCAAACCCAAACAAAACATATTTGGCTCCAAATAGACGGGCCTACACCAATTGCACACACACTTAAATAAACTAATGCTCAATGTTTAGGAAAGCATGTTGGCTCTTGTTTTTGGAACGCCCACAAATCCTCCCTTCATGAGGACTTCAAGTTTCTTCTCCAAATCTTCAATCCTTCCCCTCTCCTCCTCACTAAGCATCCCCTCCTTCTCAAGAATCTTTTTCACCCCACCCAAAAGCTCAAGATAAAGCGGCGTAAAAGCTTCAATCCAATATCCAGGATACATCTTGTAAAGATAAGGATTCGCTTCCACAGTTATATCCACTTCAGACTTCCAGAGGGAACTACCTTTCATATGGAACCAGCCAATAATACAAGCGGTTGGAACACCAACAATCAATGCAACCACCGCAAATAACCCAAAATGCGGAAACAAAGCTAGAAGCGCAGGAATACTGGTTATTGCCAAATAATACACAGTGACAAACGTTGTTGCAAAACCCAGAAGAAAACTCAAGTAAGTACTGTAACCAACTCTAAAATAGTACCACATCCTAAAGGCAAAATTTGAAGCTTTCATTCTAAATCCTCACTTAACCCCTACTTCAACAACCAAATATAAAAACTACGCTCTCATGAATCAACCCTTCATAGCTAATTATATCTATTTGGCTCCAAATAGACGGGCCTAAAACAATTGCACAAGCGCTTTAGTCGTGGGGGATGTCACTTTTCTTCCCATTTCCATTCCAAAGGATTTTCTACGCTTATGAAGTCGTAGTTTTTGAAGTGTCTTATGTTCTCCGTCCATACAGTGTCAATGTTTCCCTTCGCAGTGTAAGCGAGCACACAATCGAATACGTCACCGTCAATAACAGACAAATCCTCAGCCGATTCAAACGTTTCGCAATACGTGGCAGAGGTTGGAAGCAGCTTTGTAATAGCTACGCTTTTCGCATAGAACATACAAAGTCCAGCGGCCTCCCGTGGGGTTAGCGGGTTTTTCACCCTTTTCCCCGTCATGACTGAGTAGAACTCCAAAAGATTCTGATAAGAAACATAAGCTTTAATCAAGCCGTTTATTGAAGCCTTAACAATAAGGGACGCTTCAGCATGATACGGGCTCAAACGATCATGCGCATAACACAAGATCATGGTGTCAAGCAGGATTCTCTTTTGGGCATGGACGCCTTGCGTAATATCGCTGCCGTTAACCAATATCCTCATAAATTTCCCTTCTGGTTAACCCTTTCGGCACGCCTACTTCACGAGCATTTTTCAACGCTTCGAGAATTTGCTCCTCAGCCGTTTTCCGTTTCAACTCAGCCTTAAAGCTCTTCCCATCCAAAACCGCCAAGGTTAACCTGTCCCCCTCCCTCAAGCCCATCTTCTCCCTAACCACAGCAGGAACATAAATCTTCTTCTCGCGATAAGTTGTTTCAACCAACCCACATCACCTATTACCAAATAATCAATTGCCATATATAAATGTACCCATAAAAAAACGTAACCATGACCCAGAAGACCCACTCATAAAGCGCATGTGCATCGTAGACCCCGCTAGGGAAGACCGAGCTCTCGATCGATCGATAAACGACTAGCAATCACTGTTTAGGAAAGCATGTTGGCTCTTGTTTTAGGAACACCCACATATCCTCCCTTCATGAGGACTTCAAGTTTCTTCTCCAAATCTTCAATCCTTCCCCTCTCCTCCTCACTAAGATAAAACTCAAGTAACCTCCACAATTACGAATATAACAATATTTAGGCACATTTTTCCTTCCGTATTTGATTTTGTAATAAGCACCTATAGAGCTGTTTTCTTTGGCTATGTAATGTTTATATTTTGGTTTGACTAGGTTAACAATTCGTGGACTTAGTTTGACTCTTAAATTGAGAGTCGGAAGAAAGGGCTATATTATTTTGCCTAAAGCCTTGAGAGAAATGGTTGGATTAGATGAGGGGGATGAAGTTTTGGTTGAAGTTGGAGATGGCATTACTCTTAAGCCTGTCAGAAGGTTTAATAAAAAAAGCTTAAAGCAGCATTAAAAGATCATTTAAACAGAATTAAAAATGTACCAGACCTGATTGAGCCTAAGCCTGGGGAGCTTGCAAAGGTTTTTCTGGAAGTGGAATTTGAATCTTGAAAGTCTTCATAGGCTGGATGATAAATGGCATGGTCAATGCGTGTTTCCCTATCTTTCACCGTAACATACCATTTCTCCCCCTTCTCTACAGCCCTTATGAAACCTCTTGCAACAAATCGCCTGGTCCAGAATGGAAGGGCTGCAGCAAGCAAGGTGAAGTACGCCAGTATGTCACTCATGTTGAACCACAAATCGTACTGTTCCTCAAGCTGATACCATGTAGTTGCGCGGGCTACCATAAGCTGAAACGCTAGACCCGTGACTATACTAAGCATTTTAGCTGCAAAGATCACAAAACCTGAATATTAAAGCCTAATTTCGTTCTTAACCGAAGTTTCCTTTACAATGTTTAGTGGTTAATAGGGTTTTGGTTACTGGTGGGGCGGGTTTTATTGGCAGTCTGACCTGCTTTGAGTTCTTCATGGTGCATTTGACATTAAGAAATATTTACGAGTATAAAAATAGTTGAACTAACAGTTCTAAAAATGGAAGAAAGAAAGCTAAATATCAAATCTCTATTAGAAAACTATGAGTTTATCTCGTAGCGTGGGCTTCTTCAAGGATTCTAGCATATACGTCAGCGGTCAACCAGAATCCTGATTTAGATAAAAGCCGCAGGTTTCTCTCTAAGTCGTTGAGCGTTAACCTTTTGTTTTTCGTCAAAGTCAGCATCACTCTTATACTTCTTAACACTTTTATTCCTAAGATTTTGGCGTATTGGTAGGCTATTTTATCGTCTACTATGAGTTCGCAGCTTTTTGTCTTGGCTAACGATAGTGCCTCCGTCTCTCCTCTGTGTAGTCCCTTGATTTCTCCTAAAATTTTTTCTACTTTTTCAATTCTGATGCGTCCTTCCGATATTAGTTTGTTGATTATATTTGCCTCAGGCTTTCCTAATTCGATTCCTTTGCGAACCGTTTCGTAGTAAACGGTCTCTGGAATAACCAATTGCCCAAAATACTCGATTATTTTCCTAAGCTTTCCGATTTTGGCTAAATAAATAAGTGGAGTGGAGTTTGTAACAATCAACTATTTTGCTAGCTCCCTCAAGTCCTCTTCGAGGTCTTCCGTCGTGTACTGCGCGGGGATTCTTCTGTTTTTTAATACGTCGATGAACTCGTAGAGGGATATCCCTGCTATTTCGGCGGCTTTCCATGTGGTTACTTTTTGCTCTTTGTAAAGCTTTAGGGCGTGTTCAAGCTTCCATTGACTTATTCCAATGGCTAGTAGTTTTCTAAGGACAGTAGCTCTATCTGTTTTTTCTTCATTTACTATCAGATTGAAGTCTTCAAGAATTTTGTCTTTTAATCTTGTTGCAACTTGTGCCATTATCACTCCCTTATTGTAGAATATTGTTACCGTTTATAAATTTTGTTACCAATAACAGACCGATCGATGCAAAGCACTTTAGGTTAACTACACGAATTCCTAAGAACAGCTTGATTTGTAACCAACGGCTTCTAAAGTCCATTTGTTTTACGGCTTCTATCTCTCTGACGTTTTGTTTTTGCTGCTACACTGAACATCTTAACTGCAAAATGAAGCTTGAACCTTGTAGCCTAATTTCTTTTTTAGCCAAAGCTTCACAGATTCTAATCTGCTGATTTACTTAAACGCTTTGAAATCTCCGCAGAAGAGGATAGAACATGAAGACTTATTTAATTCTACTTTCGATCCATCGAAACTCAAGTGCAGCAGTGTCAGGCACCATAAGGTCACTGAGCTCTTTAAGCGAGCAGGCTAAACCAATTCTATGAATTCTTCTACTGTTAAACCAGCTTGTCTTATAATTGCTCTTAAAGTACCTTTAGCTATCTCTCTGTGCATCGGTACTGTAATTCTCCTATGTGGATATTCTTTTTGTCTTAATATCAAATGGCTACCAGTTTGATGATCAACTTCATATCCAATTTTTGCTAAAGCCTTTGCTACTTCTACACCAGAAACTACAGGTAGTTTAGGCATGTACTTCTACCAATTCTTCTTCTATAGAAGGAGGTATTGGTTCATTATGTTTTTTCAAGCTTTCTAAGTACCCTTGAATAGCATCCTTAATGTTAGCCAAAGCTTCTTCCCTATTTTTACCTTGAGAAATACACCCAGGTAGAGCTGGGCATTTAACTACATAAACTCCATCTTCATCTTGCTCGATAATTATTCTAAATTTCATACAGGCAAATTGGCAACAAGGATATTTAAACATTTATCCTATACCAGAAACAATTTAACGATAGTTACAGATGCCAACTAACTCTATAAAATAAGCAAAAAGTACGTTAAGACTATAACAAGCGAAGAACTTTAAACACATAAACAATAACAAAAAATCTTATATTAAAAACAGCATATGCCTACAAACCTTATCTACCTCACGTTAATTCTTTTAACATTAACTTCTCACCTTAACATTAGTGAGGAGCATGAGAATATTGTGCACGAAGGCAGTAAGATTTAAGTAATACTTTTATATTTAGTATTAATTCGGTGAAAATAATGGCTAGAGTTGTTAGTGTTACTAAGAAGGGGCAAGCGACCATCCCAAAAGATTTGAGGGAGAAGTTTGGCGTAGGCGATAGGGTTCTCGTCGTTGAGACGGATGAGGGCATCCTTTTTAAGCCTCTGCCCAGACCCGAAGACGAATTCGGCTCTCTAAAGGGGCTCTTCGAGGGAAAGACGGCGAGGGAGATTCTGGAGGAGGCTAGGACGCAGGATTGGATGAGGGAGAAAAAGATGCTAAAGGGCGTCGAAACGTGAGCGTTGTCTTCGACACCGAGACCCTCCTAGCCTTCTACTTAGGAGAACCCGGCGGAAAAAATGTTGAGAGGCACCTAACAAAGATAATGAAAGGAGAAATAAAGGGCTACCTAAACATTATCAACCTCACAGAACTTTATTATATTCTATACTGGAGGAATCCTAACCTCGCCGAGGAGAAGGAACGGAACCTCAGAGGCTACGGGTTGGAAATAGTTCCCGTTGACGACGACGAACTCTGGAAAGAGGCAGCGAAGACTAAGGGAAGACACACTCTCTCCTTAGCCGATGCATTCGCGGTAGCGACCGCTAACGTGAAGAAGGCAAATCTGCTAGTAGGTCGAGATGCGGAATTTCGCAACGTGGGCGTCTCGATAGAGCGAATAACCTAGAAGAGGCACAAGCTGAATAAATGCCTGCAAGATACCGACTACTCATCCTCATAACAGAAGGGGTAGAATTTAACATGCCCAAAAACCTGATAAAACCAACAAAAAACGAAGGTTCTATATCACTCTCTGTATTAACTCTCTTTCCAACGCTTTTCAGGAACAACTCGACATTCGGAATCAAACAGTGCCCACCAATCACGTCTGGAAACATTATTGGTCTGTCAAACCTCACAGGGTGACTGTCCTCCAGAAAATCCATGACGCCATAAAAATCTGTTTCAAAACGCCTTGAAATGCGATAAACCTCCTGAAAACAAGCAATCATCCAACCATGATAAGCGGTCTCAAGCAATTTAGCTAATCGGTCTTTGCTGGACTTTTCATCTCTGACCACCCAAGGAGACCCCTGCATTCATGCAGGGGAGGAATTGGGAATAAACTTTTTAGGGACGGCTACGTTTAAGAGTTTAGCGGTTGCGATGCAGAGAACGATCAAGTTGACGTTACTTTTCAACGATTCGCTTTTTAGAACGGTCACGTTGTACAATGCTGTCTGCAATGACGTTTTGAAAGTTGGTTTCCAAACTCGCACGTGCAACAAGAATAGATTACACAAACTGACGTATTACGGCATACGACAGAAATATCCACAACTTCAGTCGAGCATGGTTCAATGCTTACGTGACCAAGCTTGCGACATGCTCAAGCAAGAAGAGCTTAAGCATCTTTCAGTCAAGAAGCCCTTCAGCAGCATACGCTACAATCAAAGAACCTTCAAGCCATATTTGAAGAAAGGCACTGTTTCGCTATCAACAGTTGACGGAAGAGTCAAAGTTGAGTTTTCGATGCCTAAATACTACGAGCGGTACGTGGATTGGCAAGCCAAAAGTGCCACACTATCTTATGATGTACATAGTAAACGTTTTCGTCTACACCTTGTAGTTGAGAAGGAAACACCTGCAAAGATTAGGGCAACATCTGTTTTAGGCGTGGACAGCGGCATAATCAACCACGCCGTCTTGAGCAACAATATGTTCTTTGCATCCAATCACATTCGCAGCGTGAAGGGTAAATATCAGTTTTTGCGTAGGAAGCTTCAAGCCAAAGGCACTCGCTCAGCTAAACGCCTCTTAAGGAAGCATAGTCGGCGAGAGAGACGGTTTACGGCCGATGTGAACCACCGAATCGCAAAGCTGATAGTGCAGCAGCCCTTCAGCGTGATAGCTTTGGAGAAGTTGAAGGTTCAACGGAAAAAACGGAATGGAAGGCATTTCAACCGCAAACTTGGAACTTGGGCTTGGCGACAGCTACAGCAGTTCGTAGAATACAAGGCAGAAGCGTTAGGCAAAACCGTTGTCTACGTGAACCCAGCTTACACAAGCAAGACATGCAGTCGTTGCGGGGAAAGAGGCATCCGAAAAGGCTTAGCCTTCAGGTGTCCAACTTGCGGTTTCGAGTTGAACGCTGATTTGAATGCTGCCCGCAACATCGCTCAGAGGGGCAAGCTCTCCCTTGAGCAGGCTCCAGTCAACGAGCCATACGTAACGTCCCAAAGCATCGCAACCAAATGAGTTGGGACAGTTACAAGCCAACCCTTTCAAGGGGTGGTAGTTGACAATCTTAACTTTTTAAACCAAGCTTTAACCCTTTCAGGACGTAAACTTTAATAAAGGAAGGTTACATAGATGTTTACGGTGATGTCTATGGTCAAGAAAACAACGGTCCTCCTAAGAGAAGACGTATATCAGGTCCTCAAGCAAAAAGCAGGAGCCAGAAACATTTCAAACTTGATAAATAAAATTCTCGTCGATTATTTTGCCAAAAAGGAAAGCATGTTCGGAGCCATGAAACTCGTTGATGTAAGCGACTTAAGAGATCATAGGGAACGATTATGAAATACGTAATAGACTCCTACGCATGGATAGAATATTTCATGGGAACCAAAGCAGGAGAGAAAGTTAAACCTATAATCGAAGGTTTGGAGGAAAAGATAACTCCCATCATCTGTCTCGCCGAGGTTTATGCAAAAACCACCAAAGTGGAAAGCGAAGAACTAGCCGAAAAGCAGAGAACCTTCATTAAAGAAAGAAGCGCTCTCGCTTCCCTGGATGAAACAATCGCTGTAGAATCCGCTAAAATGGATGTCACCATGAAACAGAAGATTAAAGGCTGGGGATTAGCCGACTCTATAGTTTACGCAACCGGGTTAATGAAAAAAGCTGAAATAGTAACCGGAGACGAACACTTCCAAAATTTGAAAAATGTATTTTTCATCAAATAATCTCAAAATAACTGCTTAAGGAACCATCAGTATTTATCAAAAATTAAGCACGATCCCACGTTTTAACGTGGAAGTTATCTCAGCTAGATGGATGGTTTCGGACAAATGGCATTTATATCGGACAGAAATGTTTTTATCCAACAAAAACATTAACATCAACGTGAAGCATATGTCCGAGGAAGCCACCATAGGAAGACGTTTTTCGCTAGTCATACCTAAAAGAGTGAGAAAAAAGCTTAAGCTTAGAGAGGGTCAACGGGCTCTTGTGCGGGAGGAAGAAGGAAAGATAGTGATTGAGCCCTTACCGAACGATCCCTACGAGGTCTTGTCCGAGACCCTAGGCGATTTTCGTTATAGTGAGGAAAAATACGAAAAGAAAGCTGTAGAGTGGTTAAAGAAAGTTGCCGGTTCTAGACACTGAAATTTTATTCGCTTTAAATCCGAAAGATCCTAAACATGATGCTGCACTGAAACTTCTTAACGAGTTGCGACAGAAGGGTAGAAAAATATTTGTGCCCGACACAGTGATGCTTGAGTTTCAAATCGTCCTCAGGAGCATAGGTAAAAAATTGCCAATTGTTAAAACTTCAATTCTGGGGCTAAGAAAAGCAATCGAAGTCAACCGAGGGGAAGAAGTGAGCACCATAAACTCAACTCTTCTGGCCCGTCAGTGTGAAATTGAAGAAAAATATGGCTTAACCTATTTTGACAGTTTAATAGCCGCATCAACCCTAAGCGTGGACGAGGAGCTCATCTCAGATGACAATGCATTCGATAGGGTTCCCGGCATCCGGCGGGCTTCCTTATCAAGTAAAAGTAGGGTTTAGATCATGCAACCCTCCAGCAAATGCGCTCGCGCGCGAGCAAAGATGTGAGAAATCGAGGGACTTAATAGTAGTAATATTTTTATACTACGAAATTGTAGTATTAATTCTGTGGTATATTTGGCCAAATACATAACAGTCTCAGCCAAAATCGACGCTGAACTTAGGGAAAAGCTTGCTGAACTGGGCATAAAACCTTCAGAAGTCATCAGGAAATCCCTTGAAAAAGAAGTCGAGGAAAGGATGAAAAAACTGCTTTATGAAAAGGTTGAGAAAGCAAGCAAGATAATATTAAAGGTTGGAAAGGAAGCATGGGTTGAAGCCATCAGAGAGGGCAGAATGGAAGGATGAAAATCTTCGACTCTTCATCCATAATAAGCATTTGCGGTGAAAGAAAAATAGACAAATTACTGGGTGGTTGGACACTAAATCTAGCATTCTATGAATTGGGAAACGCCGTCTGGAAACAAGTTTTCCTTCACAAAACAATAACAATCAATGAAGCCAACACGGTACTAGACCCATTGACAGAGGTCTTTACAAAACTAAAGAAACCGAAAACCGAAGACGCGTTGGATATCTTAAAAATAGCTGTGAAAGAAACTCTAACCTATTACGACGCCGCATACATTCAAGCCGCCGTCAAAAACAATTTAACACTAGTCACAGATGACGAGAAACTCCTTGAAACAGGCAAAAAATACATTGAAACCATAACAAGTAAACAGCTTTGATATTAAAGCTGCAAGCTTTTCTCAAACTTGCCACGCATGCGAAGGATAAATTAGAGACAGCCAAATATACCATTCAGCTTTCTTTCTGAAGCAAACATCTTAAGTACTCCTTCTCAATCCTGCCCATATTAAGATACTCATCAAGCGTCCTCTCCTCAAAAGCCACGCGCTCACACTCATCCCGACAATAAAGAACCTTCCCGCATTTTATGACTTCGTAACGAAGCAATGGAGAAACCTCATTTAACATCACAACATCAGTCTCTTTTCCAATAATCTCGGTGAGTTTATCTATAAGGTAAAGGCGATAATCCAATGTTAAATCATAGCCTTTTGACAACAGCACTGCAACATCCACGTCGCTTAACCCTCCCACAGCTCCCTTAGCTACAGAGCCAAACAAATAAGCTACCACAATAGGCTCTTCACCCTTAAAAAAACGATGAAGTTCCCGTAACTCCATCTTATCCATTCTGAACACCTTAACCAACATTGTACAGCGAGCTCAATAAAAACTCTTCCTCCAAACACCCATTTGTTTAATTGCACACGTATCCAACACTCATCAAAAAGACATTGATCTATAACACTTCTAAAGCATATTTGGAGCCTAGTTGTATCATATAGTAGACCCCGAGTGGGAGAGGTGCGCGTACACGCAGAAACGCCAAAAGAACTATCCCAAATACGCCTACAAGCGCTCGCATGTGTACTAATCGTGAAATTTCAGGGGCCTACGCCAATTGCACGCACACATAAACTCTACGGGTTTCATAAAAACTTAATTATATTCGTACAATCAAAGTCTTCCTAAGAGAAGATGAAACACATGCATAAAGTCTCTTTCATCGGCATGGGCTATGTTGGCCTCTGCACTGCTGTATGTTTCGCAAACAAAGGATTCAAAACCATAATTTCAACAAACGACCCCGAAAAAGTAAAAATGGTTAACAAAGGAGTCCCCTCCTTCTACGAACCCCAACTTGAAGAACTACTCAAAAAAGTCATAAAAAACAAAAACTTGAAAGCCGTTGTTGGACGGAAAGAAGCCATTTTAGAAACAGACATTTCATTCATAACAGTTGGAACCCCGTCAAACCCCGACGGAAGCGTCAACCTCAGATTCATAGAGGAAACCTCTAAGGAAATAGGAAAAGCACTAAAAAAGAAAGAAGACGGCCACCTCGTAGTTGTAAAAAGCACAGTCCCACCAGGCACAACAGAAAAACTCGTCAAAACAAACCTAGAAAAACAAAGCGGAAAAACCTGCGGCAAACACTTACTATTATGCTTTAACCCAGAATTCCTACGCGAAGGTAACGCAATCTACGATACGCTAAACCCGGATTACATAATAATCGGAGGATACAACAAAAAATCTGCAGAAGCACTCGAAACCCTATACAAGGAATTCCATAAAGAAAATCTCCCACCAATAATTAAAACAAACATTCCAACAGCAGAGCTCATAAAATACGCAAACAACGCCTTTCTAGCCACAAAAATCAGCTTCATAAACACAATAGCAAACATATGCGAAAAAATACCAGGCGCAGACGTCACGAAAATAGCAGAAGCCATAGGAAAGGACCATAGAATAAACCCCCACTTCCTAAATGCAGGCCTAGGCTGGGGAGGAAGTTGCTTCCCAAAAGACCTGAAAGCCCTCATCGCATTCTCCAAAAAACTCGGTTACAACCCAACCCTAATACAAGCAACATGCAAAGCCAACCAAGACCAAATAAAATTCACAATACAAAAAGCTAAAAAAGAACTAAAAACACTAAAAGGCAAAACAATAGCCATCCTAGGCTTAAGCTTCAAACCAGACACAGATGACATCAGAGAAGCCCGATCAATAAAAATAATAAACCAACTTCTAAGAGAAGGAGCAAAAATAACCGCTTACGACCCGATGGCGATGCCGAACATTAAAAAAGTTTTCAAAGAAAAAATAAAATATGTCTCTTCACCAACGAAATGTCTAGAAAACGCCGACTGTGCAATACTAGTTACAGAATGGGAAGAATTCAAAAAACTAAAACCAGAAGACTTCACCCAAAACATGCGAGAATCCATCTTAATAGACGGTAGAAGAGTCTACGATCCAGAGGAATTCTCCAAAAAACTGCGCTACATAGCAATAGGCTTAGGCGAACCCTTAAAACCGCAACTTTAATTTCGCCTCGCCAACAAAAACTACATGAGGTTTTGCGTTGCTTAAAAAAGCAGTAATTCCGGCAGCAGGCCTCGGGACAAGACTACTGCCAATAACAAAAGAACTCCCAAAAGAAATGCTTCCAATAGTTGCACTGATGAAAAACGGTCAACCGTGCCTAAAACCCATGCTACAAGCAATTTTCGAACAACTATATGACGTAGGCTTCAGAGAATTCGCTTTCATCGTAGGCAGAGGAAAAAGAGCAATAGAAGACCACTTCTCACCAGACGAAGACTTCATACGATACTTAAAAAACAAAAACAAAAAAGACCTTGCACAAGAACTCCAAGAATTTTACAATAAAATAAATGACTCAAACATAATTTTCATAAACCAGCCAAAGCCAAAGGGATTCGGAGACGCAGTCGCACGAGCATCATTATTCACGGGAAACGAAAAATTCCTAATGCAAGCAGGCGACGACCTAATCATTTCCAAAAACAACAACCACTTAAAAAGAGCCACTAAAACCTTCGAAAAATACGACGCAGACACTCTATTCCTAGTCGAAGAAGTTTCTGACCCCAGAAACTATGGCGTTATAACCGGAAAAGAAATAAAACCAGGCATTTTCCAAGTCACAAACGTTGTTGAAAAACCCAAGAAACCCCCGTCAAACCTAGCCATAATCGCCCTTTACATTCTCAAACCAGTAATATACAAAGCAATCAGCGAGGTAAAACCCGACGAAAACGGAGAAATACAACTGGCAGATGCTCTTAAACTGCTGGTACAATGGAACTGCAAGGTTTACGGTTTAAAACTAAACCCTACCGAGAGAAGAGTAGACATCGGCACAGCTGAATCCTATCTGGCAATGTTAAAATCAGTAGTGATGGGCAAATAATCATTTACAGCCTTCAAAAAATTCTGTTATTTTATCTGAAACATATTTGACTTCACGTTTAGTTAATCCCGGATACATCGGTATCGAAAGTACTTCCTTGGCAGCCTTCTCAGTATTCTTTAATGCTGGTTGAGTACCCAAAACACTGGTTATGGCTGGCTGCATATGAATTGGAACCGGATAATGCACAAGCGTAGATATCCCGTGGCGACTTAAAAATTCTCTAAGTTCATCACGTTTCTTAGTTCTTATCACATATACATGGTAAACATGTTTAGCCCACGGTTCTTCAACAGGCGTAGTCACTAAGCCCTCCAAAGCTTTATTATACATCCCTGCAATATTTCGCCTAGCTTCATTCCACTCCGGAAGCTTTTCCAACTGCTTTATTCCAATAGCTGCTTGAATCTCATTAAACCTTAAATTATAACCCTTTAATTCGAAGACGTACTTATCCCGTCTCCCATGATCCCTCAGCTTCCTAACCATTTCTGCAATTTCTCCATTATTAGTTACAACAGCGCCGCCGTCACCACAAACAGTCATGTTTTTCGACGGGTAAAAGCTGAAACATGCAACATGCCCAATTCCGCCAACCCTTCGTCCCTTATATTCTGCACCATGGGCTTGGCAAGCGTCTTCGATAACATAAATGTCATTCTCTTCTGCTATCTCTAAAATTGGTTCCATGTCAGCGGGATGCCCATATAGATGGACGGGCATTATGGCTTTAGTTCGCTTCGTCACCGCTTCCCTTATTTTCTCAGGATCAACTGTGCATGTTCTCGGTTCTATGTCTACAAAGACGGGCTTAGCTCCAACTTCTATAATTGGAGTGGCTGTAGATATGAAAGAGAAAGACGGAACTATCACCTCATCTCCGTGCTTAATATCTAAAGCTAGCAAAGACAGGAAAATGGCAGCTGTTCCGGAGCTAGCACAGACAGCATTCTTTACACCGCAAAACTCTGCAAATTTCCTTTCAAATTCATGAACCTTTTCATGCAGAATATACCATCCACTATCTAAAACTTCCAAAACAGCCTTCTTTATATCATCATCTACGTAAACTTTCACTAATGGTATATTCATTTTTTCCTCCATGAGTAAACCTCCCCTAGCTTATAAAATCCCAAGGGACACTCAATTTCTTCAATCTTCTTAATAACTCTAGCGGGATTACCTGCAACGAGATGATCAGGCGGCACATCCTTAGTAACAACAGATCCCGCACCAACAAGAGAGTTTTCGCCAATTACTATTCCCGCCAAAATGACCGCGCCCGCCCCAATGACAGCGTTTTTCTCTACGATAGGTCCGTGACAGCATTTTTTTCCGGAGATTGGCGCGTATTTTTTAAATGCTGGACATGGTGGATGCAACACGTTTGTCATGACGACACCAGGTCCTATCCAAGCGTTCTCTTTAATTAATGTGTATTCTGGTATAAAACAACCTGAATGAATCTTAACTTTATCCATTATCTCGCATTCCCGTTCTATTATCGATCCTGAGCCTACGCTGACATCGTTGCCTATCCGATTTTTCTCTCTTATTCGAGCATTATCACCCGTCTGAAAGTTGTTTCCAATAACGTTTCCCGTGTAAATTATCGTTCCAGATCTGATGATTGGGAAGTCCCCTATAACCAATTTCATTTTATTAGTTTTAGCTCCAACAGGTGGCTTGCCTAAAACCACAAAATCTTCAATGATCGGGTCTTTTCCAATTTCAGTAGGCTCGTAGATTACTACATTTTTATTTACTTTCATATATTTTCACACTTCTTTTCAAATGCGCGGACTCTAATGCTTTTTCTGCGATCATCACCGTTCTTGATGCTACTTCTGCATCGGCTATAGGCTTCCTTTCAGTTTTAATGCACTCTATAAAATCTTTTAGCTCAAGCTTAAGTGGCTCCTCAAATTTCACATCCAAAGGCAATTGTCCTTCATCTATAGCTTTAATTGTTCCACTAATTTTTTCCATATGAATGTCATGAAGGATCACAGTTTGTTTTGAAAGGTCAGAGGTTACACTTTTTTTGCTTCCAACAACCGTTAAATCTCTGTAGTTTCCTGGCGGCAGCCAACTACTTTCAATAATTCCAACAGCACCATTTCCATATCTTAGGATAAGAACTGCTAAATCCTCGAGTTTTTCTCTTCCTAGAAAGTGAGCTGTGCTGCATGTGGCTTCTTCTGGAAGTTCTTCAAGTAAATAATCGTAAATATCAATGTGATGCACTGCGAAGTTTAACAATGCACCAACTTCCACTCTTGGGTCTTTGAAGCCCATATAATGTCCATACATGTAGTAAATTTTTCCCAGTTTCCCGCGGTCAATTAATTCTTTAATTTTCTTTACGGCTGGATTATACCTATAGATGAGCCCAACCATCAAAATTCTGTCTTTATCAGCGGCGAAATGAACAAGTTTTCTTGCGTCTGCATATTTTGTGGCTAAGGGTTTTTCTACAAAAACGTGTTTCCCCGCTGCTAAGCATTCTTGGCATACTTCGAAGTGAGTGTCTGCCGGAGTTACTATATCCACGGCATCAATGTCACTTTTCAAAAATTCAGCCAAATTCGAGGTCGTTGCAACATTATAATCTCTTCTAACGCTCTCTAAAATTTCAACCCGTTTATCAACAACTCCATACAGTGTACATAGTCCATCTTTTTCTAACTCTTTCAATACACGCAGATGATTTTTGCCAAATCTTCCAACGCCAACCAAGACAATTTTTGGTTTCATGCATATCTCCCTTTAATTCTGCTACTAACAGTAGGGTAATCAAACATGTAAAGTTTGTACATCAACTCATCATCATTTTAAAATCGCTTTCCATTCGAACTATTTAAATCTTCCATTACCTTCTAAAGGATTGAACACTGTTGAAAGGAAAATTGTGTACAACAATCTAAAATGGAAAATGCGTAATCATTAACAAATAAATATTAATTGTAAAATAATAATAGGTGGTAACGAGTTTAGGAGAGGCAGCAGAAAAGTGATGGGTGAAAATGTAAGTCTTGGTAAGAGGGTGCAGATAGGACAGAACAGCATCATCAAAGATAACGCTACCATAGGTGACGATGTTGTTATATTTCCTAACGTATACATCGGTGAAAACACAAGAATCGGCGAGGGAAGCATTATACAATACGGTGCTTTCATAGAGCACAACTGCAACATAGGAAGGCATTCTAGAATAGGCACCAACGCGGTATTACGAAGGGAAACTAATATTGGCGATAATTCAATATTCGGATCATTAAGCGCTAGCGAGGGCAAAAACTGGATTGGCAACAATGTTCTAATACACAGTCAATGTCACCTGACTTCAGGACTCATTATTGAAGATTGGGTGTTTATAGCTCCGGAGTTTGTTGGCGCTAACGACCCCGATATGCTGCATGGAAGAAGACACATAAAGAAGTTTGTGCCTCAAGCACCTCGCATCAAATTTGGTACAGGAATAGCTGTGAATGTTACAGTGCTCCCCGGGGTTGTTATAGGCAGAGAATGCATAATAGGGGCGCATTCGGTTGTCACCAAGGATTTGCCAGATTTTTCTGTTGCCTATGGTGTTCCTGCAAAAGTTGCAAAAACTGTCGAGGAGAAGTGGAGGCTGCCCGAAGAACTCTATCAAGAATTCCGAAAAAGAGTTAGTGAAGAGGATTTAGCGAAGTTTTTAGACAGAGTTCTTAGCGATTATAAACGATAGAGAATATTCAATGGCTAAGTGCAATCTTCTGGGAGGTTGATGAGTGAAAATTTGGTATGATGCGTGCACCGGAAAACATGTTCGATATGCAGTTGCGATTGCTCAGCGTTTTAGAAAACTCGGACATGAGGTTATTCTAACTACAAGAAAACATCCAGACACTCTGGAAGTTGCAAAGTTACTAAACGAAAATTTCACAGTAGTAGGGAAATACGGCCTAGGTGCCCTTTCTAAAAAATTGATGGAAAGTAGTAGACGTCAACTTAAGTTTTGCAAAATGTTCGAAAAGAACCGCCCGGACATAGCTATTTCTCATGGTTCAGTAGAATTATCTCGAGTCGCTTTCGGTCTAGGCATTCCATCCGTATGCACAAATGACACTCCCCATGCAGAGGCTGTAAAAAGACTAACGACACCTCTTGCAGATTACTTAGTAATCCCCAAAGCTATTCCACAGTCCTTTTTTGAAGGTTACGGAGCTAAGCGAATCATACAATTCGATGGTGTGGACGAAGTGGCTTGGATAAAAAACCTTCAGCCAAAAATCGAGCAAAAATATGAACGGCCCCTAATTGTGGTTAGACAATTACAGACTAAGGCTTCTTATGCTAAGGGCAAACCAGACACTACAATGACCTTGGCCAAGAAGTTAACCTCTCTGGGGAAGGTCGTATTCTTATCAAGATATTATAGACGCCCGAGAAAAGGAATGATTATTCCTACAAAACTTGTAGATTCCGCCAGCCTAGCTGCGCAAGCGGACCTCGTGGTGAGCGCTGGCGGAACAATCGCTCGGGAAGCAGCGCTTCAAGGAACATGCAGCATAGTCATTTCAACAATAGACCGCTTTCATGTAAATGACTACTTGGAGAGAAAAGGATTCCCTATCTTCACTTTTAGCGACATGCCACAGGCATTAAAATGCGCTAGAAAGAATTTGGGCCAGAGATGGAATGTGAAAAATCTGCTAGAAAAACTTGAAAATCCTGTCGACGTTATTGAAAAAATAGTGTCAACAATGTAAACTAGAAGACTATATCAAAAACGAATAATACCTGTGATTTACATTATTAGGGAATCTGCATATGTAAGAATGAATCTACTAATGTTGGGGCCGGTCGTCTAGCTTGGTTAGGACATTGGCTTTACGAGCCAAAGGTCGCCGGTTCAAGTCCGGCCCGGCCCACCAATTAGAGTTTTTGTCAGTTGAATTGAAGTTATTTTGTGTAAGAACTTGTGGGAATTGCGTCAACAACTGTTTTAAGTGATTTTCGAAGGTTTTAGAGAGGTTAAAGCCTAATTCACGAGTCTTTTCAACAAGTTCTTTGTTCAAATATAATACCACATTCTTTTTGTTGTTCATTTTGCATTCGCATCCGAGCGGATGCGAGGGCACTTTCAATGTTATAAGTTTGGTGCTTAGAATCAAACAGGATGTTTTCTTTTGTAGATTATGACTGCTAGTAGAGTTGCTATAATGAATAACGTTAGAATTGTTAGCGATGGAAACTCTGGTATAATGAATGGTAGTTGTATTGTGATTTGCTTGTTTTCTGTCATGTTTACTGTTGTGCTATCCAAGTATGTTTCATAGGTAGCTTCAATAGTGTAGTTCCCAGCAGGATAGGTTCCACTTGCATTCATCATCTTCTCCATTAAAGTCAATCTTGCCCAACCATTTACATCTGTTTGTCTAAACTCTGCCACTGTTGCATTTGGATAAGAGGCAGTCACATTGGCGGATGGAACACTCTGACCAATCGAATCTACTACTTGAGCATCGAGATACCAACTAACATGAACCTTAGCTGACTCATGGATGGTAAGAGAGGTGCACGTCGAGTTTATCAACCAACTATTTGATAAACCCAGAGAAGATAGTAAACTGATGAGTGAGTCAGTTAACAACAGCACTGAAGAAGAGTCAGCATACATAGAACTACAGGTAGTTGATTTCAAATTAATGACTGAGGAACCACCAATTGCAGATGCTTCTCCAATTGTAGAGTTCAATATTGCAACACTACAGTCACCGTAGAAAGCAAATCTCCACATAATAACATTCGTGCTAATCAATGTTACATTGGGTGTGGATCCTCCAGACAAAATGTTTACTGAAGAATTGGTCATGAAATTCCAATAACTTATAAGCCCGGGCTCAAGTCTGGAAATTGTAGCGTTTATTGATTTTGGTCCAATCACGATATTCCCAATTTCTGAATCATATATTTGGACCTGTACCCCACCTCCTCCATAATTGTAGTTGTGCCATTCATCAACCGTGGAATTGCGAACCTCTATAGTTGAGGAACCGTAACCGTATAGGTAATCAATGTAAGACGTATTGGAAGCTGATAGTTCCGAGTAGTCAAATGCGAAAATGTACCAAGATATCGTGGAATTGTTGATTATTGCAGTGCTGTTATCTTCGAGTCTAACATCAACTCTGAAGTCCGATGTTATTGTAGAATTGTAGCCAAAAAGACGTGGATTTCCGCTGAATGGGTTCCTGAGAGTAATGTTATATTGACGTTCTTCAGTCTGAGTAAAGTTCAGAACGGCATTTCTCAAAATTAGAGTTGCATTTTCCTCAACGACTATGCTTCCATTTATGTCAAACCTTCCTTCAATAGCATATACGTCGTTGTTAGCGAGTACAAAATCTCCTTGATAGATTGGTGAATATGAGGTCATAAGTGGGTAATGATCTGTGTTATCTGCGTCAATTGTGTACATAGTCTCGCCAATTCCGTCGCGACCAGTTTCATTCTGGTATGAGCCACTATTCAAATCCATACCAAGATAGCCACTCCAGTAATTTCCACCAGAAGGATAGCCATCATCCCAATGGTTAGCATAACCAGAAAAGGCCACATATACATGCTGAGTATTATCTACGAAGTTGTTATGGAAGAACTTGTTATCTGAAGCCATAATAAGCCAAACGCCACGCGAACTATTCATTATGCTATTTTCATACACTGTGTTATTAGATGAGCCAAAATCCACTACAACGCTGGAATCACTGTTATTCCCTATTGTATTTCCGTGTAAAGTGTTGTTAGATCCGAAAACCCAAACGCCGAAAGTGTTGTTTGAAATTTTGTTTTCAATAACCTTACAGTTTGAAGATTGAGCAAGCCATATTCCTGATTGAAAACTTCTAATTTGCAAACGCTTAACTGTTACATTGTGCCTGCTTGTAAGGTCTATTCCTCTTCCAGTTCCATTTCTCTGAAGTGTATAACCTGTTCCATCAATTATAATATTGTCCCTTTCAACAATGACAGGAATGTATAGGTCATTCGTGAATGTGTAAGTTATGTTATCCACACTGGATATTGGAGCAAATGGCGGATCAACACTTCCATCAGCCCTAATATAGACGTAAGGAATGACTGCCTCAGCAATTTGAATTCTAAATAATACAGATGACATCACAAGAATAAGGCTAATAGCGGTTATTGACGCAAACCCTCTTTTCATGTTGCACCACATTATTAGTTATCTCTCTTGCATAGTTTTTATGACTTGTGTAAGAATCCTCGATTCAATTCTTCTAGACCACTATCTTTTGAAAAATTCTTATTAATAATATTATATAAGAAAAAACTAAAAGATAAATTCTACTTAGCGAGCGCCTAGCGCTCAAGTCTATCTCTTTGTAAACCTCTTAGTTCTTTCCAACATGAGGAATCTTTCTAAAACGTAAAGAACTCGTTAGCCCGCGTGCGTGTTCTCTTTTTGTCTAATAGCTTGATTAACCAACCCAACAAGAAAGATGATGCTGAAAACCATGGCGGAAACAATGATTTTGTATAAAAATTCGATGTTAGAATAAAAAACTGCGACAAAGAAAACTATCATAAGCGCTAGCACTAGGGCTTCTTGAATTTTGTCCAACCCAAGTTTCAAACTCGTTTTGTCATCCCACCCTTTGCTCAACATCCCGCATTTTCCTTTATTAACCTTCACCCGATACGATAAGTACACTTCACGCTTAGGCAACCACATATGTAATGAATTTGACATCGCGAGCTCTTCGAGCTCACGAGTCTACCTCTTTGTAAACCTCTTAGTTCTCTCTAGCCTCTCTGTTGCTGAATCACTACTCAACTGCTACTGTTATTCATGCTATCAACATTCATTAGCTGTTGTTTATCTATCAAAGATTTAGGGAATTTCTAATTTCTAAATTCTAAGCTAATAATAGAGTAGAATTTCTAAAAAATAATCCAATTTAGAAAATAGAAAATTCAAGCGTAAATAAACAAAGTTAAGAGGTTATTTACAATGAGGCAGCAATAGCAACTGTTTTTTAAGCTAATCCTTTATAGATGCGCAAATAGAACATCTTTCATGAATAATAAGACAATCAGTCGCTTTAACGCCTTCCTAATGTTCACTGTGATTTTATTTTGGGGAAGCTCTTTTGTGGTTGTGAAAATAGCGCTGAGAGAAGGATTGACTCCTATTGCAATAGCAACCTTCAGGTTTCTCATTGCAGGCGGACTTTTTCTTATCACGATTCTAATTGAGAAAAAAATAAGGAGAAACTATAAGCTTCTTGTTGAAAAGAAAGATTTTCCAATGCTATTATTTCTCGCTCTTACTGGTGTAACTTTCTTCTTTACCGCTCAGTATACAGGTATTCAAATGGCAGGAGCCTCCATCGCTGCTATCTTAGTCTGCCTACTTTCGCCAGTTCTCATAACTCTTCTTTCTACTATAATATTCAGGGAACATTTAGGGAAAAAGCAGGTTTTCGGAATTGGAATTGCTGCACTGGGTACTATTATTGTTGTTACTGGCGGCACCATAAGCTTTCCCGGTGACCGAGAATTCTTTCTTGGAAGCTTGATTTTGCTTTTCACTCCTGTTCTTTGGGCTACGTACAGTCTTGTTGGAAAGAAGATAATGGATAGGTATAGTCCTTTTCTCGTTGTGGCTTACGTAAATGTGCTGGGGGGCTTGTGTCTAATTCCTTTTTCCTTGGCTGAGAACTCTTTTTGTAAAATTTTTACAATGAGTCTCAGCGGTTGGTTGGCAATTCTGTTTTTAGCCGTTACATGTTCGCTGTTAGGCTATTACATTTGGTTCTATGTAATGAAGCAGGTGGGAGCGGCAGTTACTAGTTCGTTCTTGTTTGCAGAACCGTTGGTCACCGTGTTATTTGCGATTATGTTCGTGGGAGAAGAATTGAGCATGTTTATTCTTGCAGGAGGTGTTCTAATTTTTATAGGAGTATACTTGGTTGCTAGGAGATGAATATAGTTGAATAGTCTAGAAATTCTAGCAGCTTTTTGGGATTAAATACCGTGAAGGTTGCGTTTCGTAGGTTTTTACCAATTTTCGGAATTAAGCCTGCAGCATCTGTTCCAAGCTTGCATACGAGGGCAAGCTCGAACAATCCCAACGTCTCTATGTTTAATACGTCTCGGTTTAAACCTGCTTTTTTTAAGGTCAATCTAACATCATAAATGGCTGAGCCTAAGATTATTAATCTGTCCAGCAGAGATTTCGTCCAATTTCCATACTGAGTAAGCTGTTTTTCCGAAAGCATGGCTTCAGCATGATTTTTCTCTTTGTCTATGTTGAGAATTTTAACAGTTAATGGCAAGTTTTCACAGAAACCAAAGAGTTCAACTAGTTTTTTAAATGCAACTTTTCTTCCATCGACGAGCTGTGCTTGTAAACGTTGTAGAGGAATCGTAGCGTCAATGATTTTAGGTGAGAAGATCCCTATGTCTACATAGAGTTCGCCTCTGGTTTTGTCCATGGCTATTATACGGCCTTTTATTGTTGTGAATCTCTCTACATCCTCTAAACATGTTGGGCATAGTCCTATCTCGTCAGCTAAATAACGTAACGCCACTTTTTCGTCTTCACCAGAAACGGCTATTTGAATCCACCCGCGAGGGGTAACTCCGCAAATCTTGGTTTCAACTTTCAAGCCTTTAAGCGTGGATTTTAAAAACTTGTCAACGAGTTTTAGTTGAAACCTGTCATAGGTTTTTGCGAGCAAAGTCACGGTAGGCATTTACAGTCGCCAACTAAAGCCAACATTTCCATGTGCAACCTTCGTATCTTTGCGATGGCGGAGGGTGGTAACTCTTTAGAAAAATTTTTTATAGCCCTTTCTATTGGTATCCGTTTTGAACCTTCAATCAGCTTGTCCGCATAGGAAACAATTTTTTCCTCAAGGGTTTGTGGAACATAAATGTCCATAGGCCATCCCAACTTCTTCGCCTCTTTTGCTGTAATTCCTCCGCCAACATGCCTTTTTATTATTGAAATAACCGTTTCCGGTAACCCCAATGATTCTGCAATTTCGGCTCCTATTACTGCATGGTGGACGCTGTGAGTTTTTGCCCGTCCAATGTCATGCAGAAGGGCTCCTATTTCCACAAGTTCCGAATCAACTTTTAATCCTCTCTCCTTGCAGGCGTTCGCTATTTCTACGGCAAGTTCGGCTACTGCTTCACAATGTTTTATTACGTTTCTTAAGCATCCACTTTGACGGAGAAATTGCAACGCTTGCTCTCTTGATGGAAGTTTTTCACTCACCCAGTTCCTTCCTTAATTGTTCGACTTTCTGTGTTAACGATTGAACGATTTTGTCGTTTTCATAATGCATTAAAGGCTTGCCACATGTTGAGCATCGAAAGACAAGTTCCACAGCCTCCTCGAATGGAATTCGTCTGCATCCTGGAGTGTGACAATAGAAAAAGTCGTGGTTTTTCTCGTATTCCAGTCTGATGTTAAGCTTTTCGAGTACTCGGCGTTTTTGGCTTAGTATGAAGCCTTCAAGCTGATCTGGTTGCAGTTTCCAGTGGAATATGAACCATCCGGTTTTCGGGTCGCGCGTTCTTCTTAAACTAACAAGAGAATGGTCGTAAAGTTTGTAGAGAATCTTGCGAACGGAGTTTAGCCTTATGCCCGTTTTGTTGGCTATTTCATCATCTGTTGTTTCATCTGAATTTTTGAGAATCTCGATTAATTTAACAGCTTCCTCTTCGCCTAATGCTTCTGCAACTTTCATTAAGGTTATGTCGTCTATGGTCGATAACATGGTGAACCTTTTGCTCAACTGTTGAACACTCGTTTCTCTATAATATATATGTAAGCTTTAATTTAAATCTCTTTATAAAATCGAAATCATAAACTTGCAATTTTCTTGCCCCTTTTCTGAGGGATTATCCTTACCTTTGCGTTCTCAAAACTTTTCTTCAATTCCTCTCCTTCAAATAAGCGGTCTAGGAAAACAGCTAGGCTAGCACATTCCGAATGGGGTTGATTCCCAACTGCCACATTAAAATCGGAAAAAGCCTCTGAAAAGAACTCTCTTGGAACTTTTTGGCTTCCAACAATAACTAAAATATCTTTCCCGGATTCTTTAATCCTCTGTAGCATGTCGCTTGTTTGGATGTTTTCTCCATAGGCTGTTAGGTGAACAACTATTCCGCCTTTTGCTTTCCAGTCTTTAACAGCTTCTTTCCAAGGTGTTCCCATTTCAAAGAAGAAAGGGCCTCCCCAATTTTTTGTGACTTTTTCAATTGTTTCCTTAATTTTTTCGTCTTCTATGTTCGCTAATATAAGACCTGATGCTCCTAGCGCTCGAGCGGTCAATGCGACATGTGTTGTGAGCCTTGCATCCCTGCGCGGTCGGTGACCCCACCTTAATACTACGACTTTGGGCATGTTTTTCACTTTGCAGTTTTTCTGTGTTTAGACCTTTTCGAATTTTCCATTAAATTCTTCCACACGGCTTTTCACTTTCTCTG